>ODAJ012167545.1_pt1 | contig 20580 bp, 9 predicted proteins | sample 1539241 | NCBI WGS metagenome assembly ODAJ01 (sample SAMN02144231, study PRJEB22623) | gut metagenome | biome: sheep rumen | host: Ovis aries | place: New Zealand | reverse complement strand
ATTGTCCGGCTCGGGCACCATGCGCAGCTTGGCACCGACGGTCAGCTTGTCCATCACGTCGAAACCGTACCAATGGGAGAAGCCGGCTACGTGGAAAGAGAGAAACTCGCGACTGGGCTCGTACATGAGATGCCTCCTTGGTTGGCGGTTGTCCTTGATCTTGGCCACACCATAGGGCACCCCTCGGACATTAATCGTCAGTGCACGCCGCAGCCCTTCGCACTGATCTTCGTGCTCTTCAAGGTCGCTCTGTGCTCCCAGTACGACGTCAGTGCACGTCGAAGCTGTCGAGCTCCTCTTCGAGCTCACCCTCTTCGCGCTGGCTGCGGAGCTCTTCCACAAACCCTGCCGTGATGATGCCCGACGGCAGGGCCACCACCGCAATGCCCATCATGGCAGAGACCATCGATATCGCCCGGCCGGCCACCGTCGTCGCGCAGACGTCGCCATATCCGATGGTCGACAGGCTGATCACGGCCCAATACAGTGCGTCGAAGAAGGTCCCGAAGGTGTCGGGCTCCACGTTGAAGACGAGCAGCGCGCTGATGAAGACGTATCCCAGGGCAAGCATCAGCACCGCCATCAGGGCCGTGCGCTCGCGGGCCAGCACGCGCAGCACCAGCTGAATGCTGCGCGAATGATGCACCAGCTTGACGGCGCGCGCCAGGCGCATGAGCCGCACCAGGCGCGAGAGACGCAGTATCTGCGACACCTGCAGAAACGTGGGCATGATGGACAGGAGGTCTATCACTGCGAGCGGCGTGAAGGGATAGAGCAGAAACGGAAACTCCCTGTCACCCACCAGCATGTCGGCACAGATCCACCGCATCAGGTAGTCGCAGATGAAGATGGCGGTCGTCACGCACTCCAACAGCCAAAGCTCGCGCGTCATCTCCTTGAAGCAGAGTGGGAAGAGGCTGACCGCTATCACCACGATCATGAACCAATCGTACGCTTGGGTTCCCCAAGTGGCATCAGCCCCGCTGTCGTCGGTGATGATGGTGTAGATGCGCTCTCGCATGGCTGCTCCTCGGTCGGGAATGCTTCCATTGTCGCACGAATGACCACGTTGGCACGGCCTATACTGGAGGTCCCACCCTCTGACCGGAGGTCCGACATGCCCTTTTCCATAGTGCGCGACGACATCACCCGCATGAAGGCCGACGCCATCGTCAATGCCGCCAACGAGATGCTGCAGCAAGGCGGAGGCGTGTGCGGTGCGATCTTTGCGGCCGCAGGGGCACGCAGGCTGCAGCAGGCCTGCAACAAGATCGGGCACTGCGACACGGGCTCTGCCGTGGCCACACCCGCATTCAACCTGCACGCGCGCTATGTGATCCACGCCGTCGGACCCATCTGGCGCGACGGAAGGCACCGCGAGCGCGAGCTGCTCGCTAGCTGCTATCGCTCGTCGCTGCAGCTTGCCGCATCGCTCAGGTGCACCTCCATTGCCTTCCCCCTCATATCGGCGGGCATCTACGGCTACCCCAAGCACGAGGCGCTGGAGGTGGCACAGGCAGAGATCCTCCGCTTCCTCGAGACGCACGAGATGAATGTCACCCTCGTGCTCTACGACAGTGGTGCCGTTCGACTGGCAGACGACCTGCGCCTGCGCGTCGAGCGCTACATCGACGATGTCTACGTAGGGGCCCATGCCACGCCACGGCAGTCGCGCGAGCGCGAGGTGCAGCAACAGCTGGCTGCCGCGGCCGCATGGGAGGCACAACACAAGGCAGAGCCGGGAGATGCAGCATACGAGAGCGCGGCATGGTCGGAAGATGCGGCGTACGAGAGTGAGCCATGGCCGGAAGACCTGATATACCCGAGCTCAACGGAGCCCGCACAGACTGGGGCAGGCCCTTCGACCTGCCCGGTGTGCGGTGCGCCAATCGAGGCATCAGGACCCACGTACTGCGTGTACTGCGGCCACCGGCTAGACGGCGCAGAGACGCAGGAGCACTATGACGAGGCGGAACGCCTCTCGAGCATTCCCGACCCCATACATTACTCTGGCACCATGGCATCGATGCCGGCACCGGTCGATGGCGCGGCCTCGGCGCCAGCCATTGGCGCACCCTTGGCATCGTCCCATGGCGCACCCTCGGCGCCGCGCGGTGCGAGCAACAGGCGGCGGATAAGGCTGCCGCACCCCCTGCGCAACCTGCTCGCCCACCTCGATGCAGGCTTCTCCGACACGCTCATGACCATGATCGACGAGCGCGGGCTCAAGGACTCCGAGGTCTACAAGCGCGCCAACCTCAGCCGGCAGCACTTCTCCAAGATTCGCAGCAACCCGCACTATCAGCCCAAGAAGAACACCGTGCTCGCCCTCGCCGTGGCACTCGAGCTCTCGCCTGAGGAGACCTCCCTGTTGCTCGAGCGCGCGGGCTTTGCCTTCAGCCATGCCGACCAGCGCGACGTCATCGTGGAGTTCTTCATCAAGGAGGGCATCTACGACGTCTTCCAGATCAACGACGCGCTCTTTGCCTTCGACCAGCCGCTGCTGGGCTGAGTCGCTGCAGATAGAAATTCACAGCTGCGCATAGGGGTGTCGCCCTTTTGCGCAACAGCTGCGCATGGGGGTGTCGCCCTTTTGCGCAGCCCTTTGCCCTTTTGCGCAGCCCTTTTGGACAGAGGCGTCTACCTGCGACGAGCCATCCATTCAATCCTCATCCAGCTCTTTCCTCGCCTCGCAAGCACCCCGTGCGATGTCCCCTCGCAGTTGACCAAACGCAAGCCTCTCCCCCGTAGACTGCAAGCCAGCAAGTCAAGAAGCGGCCCAGCCGCCCGATGAGGGGAGACACCATGAAAAAGAACCTGACCGAGCTCGTGTTTGTCGTCGACCGCAGCGGCTCGATGGCGGGGCTGGAGAGCGACACCATCGGTGGCCTCAACGCCACGCTGCAGAAGAACCGCGAGGTGGAGGGCGAGTGCGTCGTCTCCATCGTGCTGTTCGACAACATGAGCGACGTGATCGTTGACCGCAAGCCGATCGCGGAAGTGCGCAACCTCACCACGCGCGACTACCAGGTGCGTGGCTGCACGGCACTGCTCGACGCCGTGGGTGACGCCGTACGCTACACCGAGAAGGTGCAGAACATCCTGCCCGAGGACTACCGCGCCGAGCACGTGATCTTTGCCATCATCACCGACGGACTGGAGAACGCGAGCCGCCACCGCACGTATGACGAGGTCAAGCGTATGATCGAGGCCGCGCAGGAAAAGGGCTGGGAGTTCCTGTTCCTGGGGGCCAACATCGACGCAGCCGCCGAGGCCGGACGCATCGGCATTCGTCCCGACCGCGCCACGCAGTACGTGAGCGACGATGCCGGCACCGCCATCGCCTACGAGGCAATGGCCTCCGCGCAGGTCAGCCGGCGCGAGACCGGTGCGGTGGACGACACCTGGGCGGCCGCTCCCATGGCAGATGCCCAGAAGCGTGGCGGGTTCGCGTTCTGGCGGAGGTAAAGGCGCGCCACATCCTGCTGACGGGCGAGGCTAGCGCCAAGAAGCGCGGCGGCTTCCGGTTCTGGTAGGAGTGACTTGGCTGTGGAAGGATATGCACACAGGGGCTGCCCCCGGGACCCGCCTTGCGGATGCGGGAGGCAGCCCCTCCTCATACATGACATGGACAGTTCTTGATTCGCTAAGGTACCGTCATGAAATGAGTTGCGCAGGATTGGAGCAGCCAAGCGGATGGGCCCGGCGGGTGGAGGAGGGAGTCGCGTCGGGGGTACGCTGACCGACGAAAACCGCCGGGACCGCCGCCTTCCCGCCTCAAGATGCGCACGTTATTGCATGACGGTTCCTAACTCCTGCGGCGACGCAGGAGAACGCCCACAAGCGTCAGACCCACACCGGCTCCAGCCACTCCCGCAAGCATGCCTGCGGGTAGCGACAGGTCGCCCGTCCGCACAAGCCTCGAACCGCCACTCGTGGTATCTGTCGGCCTCGTCGGCGTCGGTGGTGGCGTCGGTGTCGGTGTTGGTGGTGGCGTTGGCTTAGTTCGCTCCGCCACTGTGAAGGAGGCGTCAGCGGTACCGTCCTCGAACACCGCTCGCAGCGTGTGTCTGCCAGCGGACAGCGTATCGAGGTACGCGGATTTCAGCGTGATGACGACGCTGCCCTTGCGTGCGGAGTACGACGACTGCTCGAGCCTCTTGCCATCGACCATCACGCCCACGAAGAGCCCATAGGCCGCATCGTCGTCCTCAGAGCGCTTGAACGTGAACTCCGCCGTCTCGCCACCACCCTTGACGATCTCGCCGGAGGGACCTCTCACCAGCTGGTACGTCACATCGTGCATGACTATCGCGAAGTGTGCGCTCGCGTGCCCCGCATAGTTGCCTATGCCCAGGATGGTGACGGTGGCCGTACCGGGCTCGACGTTGTCAGACCACACCAGTTCGTAGTCGGTACCCGCGACGAGCGTGATCTCATGTGCCGCATCACCTTTGCCAAGCGTCATTGTCACGGTGGGATACGGCTCGACGGCACCACCGGTGTAGGTCTGCTCGTCAATGGCTTCGATGGTGGCAGCCGAGACCGAGACCGGTGCGATGGACCACGTGACCTGTCGGTCTCCCGTCGTACCGTCCGACCACGACCAACCCTCATCCAAGGTCGCTGTCGCCACATAGGATCCGGCATCCGTCGCCGTGGCGCCATCCAGCGAGTAGCCATCCCCTGTCGAGACGCCGGTCTGGGATGCGCCGTCGTACGTCAACCCCTCCTGTGCCACGGGGTCCGACCCCACGGGACGCAGCCCCACCGTCAGCGTGCCTGCCACATAGGAGAACGTGTAGTCGTCGGCAGCGCCGCCCGCCGGCTCGAGCTCGAAGCTCCCACCTGGCACGAGCGCTGGCGCTGTGACCGTCGGCGACAGGTATCCCTGCGCAGTGGTCGCATCGTCGTCGCCCACGAAGCCCGCAACCTCCACGACCAACGCGGGCGTCCCGTCCCAGGCAATCGCCTCGCCGAGATAGGTCGCCGTCAGGCCGGTGGGTGCGATCTCGAAGGTGCCCGAGGCCTCCCCCGCATAGTTGCCCGTGCCCGCAACGGTGACGGTGGCGGTACCCACATGCCGATTGCCCTCGTAGGACACGCTGTAGTCCCTGCCCGCAACGAGCTCCTCGCTGCCAAGCGTCACCGTCGGGGCCGGCTCCAGCACCGTTCCGGCATAGGTCTGGTCATCCACCGAAACCGTCGCCGGCGCGAGGTCCGCAGGAGCGATGACAAGCGAGCCCTCTTTCGTCCTGACGTCGAACTGCACCGTCACGTCGTTGCCCTCGGCATCGCGCACCACGGCGGTGCCGGAGATAGCATTCGGGGAGGTACCCGCATCCGTCCTTGCCACCGATGCCTCGAGCCCCTCGATTACCACGGCGAACGAGCTGCTACCGGAGGGCACGTCGAAGCTCGTCTCTTCGAAGCCTGAGATGGCCTTCTCGGTGCCGTCGAAGGTGGCCTCAGCGCTCCGTGAGACCATCGTGACGACGAACGGGTCCGTCCGGTCGGTTACGGTCAGTGTGCCGAAGGCCGTCTTCACCTCGTAATTGCCAGCTTTGGTGCCCTCGTTCAGGGTATAGGTGAAGCTGTTCTTGGATGTGCCGGTGATGGTCCGGCTTCCGGTGACGTCGTAGGTGGCTCCCTCGCCATCAGCCCAGCCGTCGCCGGAGACCTCGATGGCATCGCTGGCGAGCGGCAGGCCATCATACTCGCGCGTCGCGTCCGCCGACGTCAGGGTGACCGTGCGCTTGGTGACTTCGAGCACACCCGGCTCGTACGAAATGTCGTAGTCGCTCGTGACGTCCTCGCCATCGGCGTTGACGACCTTCGCACCGGACGCGACGGCAGCAGCCGTACCCACATCGACCAGCGAGCCCCGGACCGTAGCGGCGAGCGTGTCGCCGTCCGCCAGCCCCGCGCTGGAGAAGCCCTCGGCTTCGAGTTGCTTGCCGTCGTAGACCTTGTCCTTGGAGCCCGCCGTGACGGTGAGCGACCTGGCCTCGATCTTGAAGCTGCCCGTGGCCGTCGTCTCGCTGTCGAAGTTGCCCCTGCCCGTGACGATGACGGTAGCGGTGCCCACATGAATGTTCTTGTCGTAGGAGACGTCGTAGTCCTTGCCTGCCTCGAGGGTCATCCCGTTCCAGGTCACGGTGGGCGCGGGCTCGAGCCCCGTACCGCCGTAGGTCTGGTCAGCCACCGTGACCGTGGCCGTGGAGATGTCGGCGGGGAGAATCGTGAAGCTGGTGGTCAGGATGCCGTACAGCGGCTCGATGCCCGTCACCGTGACCGTCGCGGTGCCCGTGTCCACGTTGTCCGCGTACGACACCTCGTAGCCCACGCCCTCCAGGAGCAGCATGTCATTGCCCTTGAGGTACGGACGGACGGTGGGCTCGATTGGCTTGCCCGTGTAGGTCTGGTCCTCGATGGTGTCGGGCTGGAGATAGCCCTGATCAAGGTCGCCGTCGTCCAGGATGTTGAAGGAGTCCTCGCGGCTGCCGCAGAAGTCTCCCTTGCCCTCGATGGTGGCGTAGCCCGTCCCAACGAGCATATTGTCCCGCCAGTCCGTGACCTCGTAGTCGGTACCTTCCACAAGAGAGAGCGTCGCGCCATTGCGCCCTGGTGCGGTGACGCTGCGCGGGTACGGCTGGAGAGCGACATCGCCCGGCTGGTGGATCTGGTAGGGCAGCACGACGTCGCAGGCGGAGATGTCGAATGGGTTGATGACGAAGTTGCCTTCGACCGTCGTCTCGCTGTCGAAGTTGCCCATGCCCCTCATCGTGACCGTGGCGGTGCCCGCATGCAAGTTGCCCTCGTAGGAGACCGTATAGTCCGTGCCAGCCACGAGCGTCGTGCCCCTCCAGGTCACCACGGGCTCGAGCTCCCATGCCGACCCGTCGAAGGTGACGTCCGAAAGCCCCGAGACGCTCGCCTGGGAGAGGTCCGCCGGCCGGATCGTGAACGTGGCATTGGCGTAGGTGACCTGGTAGTTGCCCTGGTCGGTCTCGCTTGTCACCGTGATGGCGTAGTCACCCGGGGCCTCGCCCTGCGCGCGCGAGAGCCGGTAGGTGACGGTGTCGCTGCCCACGGTGCCTTCCACCGTGGCCGTGAGCTCGGGATCGTCATCGCCGTAGGCCTTCGATGTCGTGACCGCGGAAACTGTCACGGGGCGTGGCAGAATCTGGAAGTCCACCGTGCGCTCGCCCCGGAAGCCACCCTTGCCGGCGACGGTCACGCTCGCCTTGCCGACCTCGCGATTCTCACCCCACGAAAACTCGTAGTCCGTCCCCTTCTCGAGCGTCGTGCCCCGATAGCTGAGCACGGGCTCGGGCATCTGCCGTGTCCCATCGTAGGTGACGTCGGCGACACTGGAGATCTCCACAGCACTCAGGGAGGCGGGCTCGATGCGGAAGATGCCGTCCGCAAAGGACACCCAGTAGTTGCCTTGGTCGGCCTCACCTTTTGCCGTGATGTGGTAGTCGTCCGGGGCCTCGCCCTGCGCGCGCGAGAGTAGGTAGGCAACCGTGTCATTCCCCACGGTACCTTCCACCGTCGCCGTGAGCGTGGGGTCGTCCTCACCGTACGTCTTCCCCGCATCGTCGGCCGTCACGGTCACGGCGCGCGGATTAATCGTGAAGCTGCAGGTGATCGACCCGGAGAGCTCGCCCTTGCCCGTGAGTGTGACGGTAGCCGTGCCGGCATTCACGTTGCTCGCGTAGCTTGCCTCAAAGTCGACGCCTGCCACCAGGATCGCATCGCCCAAGGTGACAACGGGCACCGGCTCCTGCGCTGTACCGTCGTAGGTACGGTCGGGAATCGCGTGCACGTCGGCATCCTCGAAGTCGGGGTCCTTCATGATCAAGAAGTATGCGGTCCGCTCGCCGCAGAAGTTGCCGATGCCCCGGATGGTGACGCTACCGGTGCCGGGATCGACGTTGTTGTCGTAGCGCACGACCTCGTAGTCCGTACCCGCCGCAAGTTCCAACGTCGCCCCGTCGCGACCGGGGGCACTCACCCGCGACAGCTCCGGCTCGAGCGCGGAGCCCGTGTAGCGCTGGACGCCCACGTCAGCCGTGCAGTCACTCCCCGACAGGTCGCATGGAAGGATTGCGAACCCCAGCCCCTCCAAGGTGCCCTCGTAGTTGCCCGCTCCCACGATGGTGACGGACGGGGACCCCTCCTGGTCGGCGTAGACGTTGTTCTGGTACGCGGTCGTGTAGTCGGCCCCCACCACAAGCACCTTGCCGTCCAACGAGACCGCAGGCACCGGCTCCCATGCCGCGCCGTCGTAGGTCACCGGGGACAGCTCCTCCACGGAGGCGCTCTGCAGGCTCTTGCGCGTGATGGTGAGGGTGCCCGGCGCGTATGTGACGGTGTAGTTGCCCTGTTCCTCGTCGCCCTCCACGGTGATGGCGTAGGTACCCGCGTCCTCGCCAGGCTCGCGCGAGAGCTCGTAGGCAACGGTCTCTCCCGCCACGCAGCCCTCAACCGTGGCCGTGAGCGTCGGAATCGGGTCCCCATAGGTCACCTGCAAGTCGTCGGCCTTCACGGTGACGAGACGGCACACAATCTGGAAGCTCACCTCGAGCTCGCCCGTGAAGCGCGGGCCTTTACCCGTGACGGTGCCGGTGGCCGTACCCCGCTGCACGTTGTCCTTCCACGCGACCTCGTAGTCGTCGCCCAATACCAGCTTGTGCTCGCCAAAGGTCATCGAGAGCTCGGGCTCGATGGCAGATCCCGTGTAGGGTTGGTCGGGCACGGGCTGCACCGTGACATCGGCGATGTCGGCTGACACGATGTTGAAGGGCACCTTCCGCGTGCCCTTCACGTTCACGTCGCAGCCTGTGAGAATCACATAGGCAGGCGCACCCGGCTCGGTCACGTCGACATTGTTCTCGTAGTCAAGCGTGTAGTCGTCGAATTCGGGTCCCAGTACCAGGGTGTCTTGCGTACGGGTCTTCACGCTCACCTCGGGCTCGGGGCAGATCTCCTCGCCCGTGTAGACCTGGTCGGGTATGGGCTGTACGGTGGCCTCGCGCGCTTCTTCCGAAAGATCGCGCATGCGGACGGGGAACGACACCTCGCAGGTACCGGTGTAGTTGCCCTGGCCGTTGACGGTGATGGTCGCTGTCCCCGCGTTGAGGTTGTTTTGGTAGGCATCCTTGGGGAGGGTGTAGTCGACATCCTTTTCCATCATGGTGGCATGTGGCGGGTCCCCGGGCACATGGCAGACAAAGACGGCATCGGGCGTCCAGCGCTTGTAGTCATAGTAGCAGCCGCCGTCGGGAGCATCGAGATACCAGATGTCGAGCTTTCCTGCGATATCGACCGGTGCGATGTCGAACTCGATGGTGCGACTGCCGGAGAACTTCGTCAGCTGCTCGCCGTTGTCCAGGGCCGTGATGACCACCGTCGCCTTGCCGGCGTTCGTGCAGCTACTCTGCACCAGGTCTATCGTGTAGTCGCTGTCCTCCTCCAGCGTGTGGAACCAGCGCTTCTGCGCAGTGAGTGACGGCATCTGGGGCTGCGTGTTGTAGGTGTATGTGACGCTCTCGTCGATGGCAAAGTCCACGGTCGGGTCGGACAGGTCCACCGGGGTGTACCAAATCCGTTCCAGCCTCTCAGGGGACTCGTGCGCATAGTAGTCGAACCACGAGCCCGCCGTCACATAGAAGTGGCATTCGTCGTATCCCTGGCGGTGCCAGAAGCCCTGCTCCCCAATCGCTATGGGGGTATCGGCGTCTGGCATGTGGAAGTGATGGAGCCACCCGCAGTTGATGAACGCATCGTCATTGATCTCTTCGATCGTACTGGGGAAGTACACATGCGTTGCCTGCGCGCACATGTCGAAGGCCTTCTCGCTCACCGTGGTCACGCCCTCGGGCAAGACGATGTTCCTGAGCTCGTTGCAGTAGTAGAAGGTGCTGGGCTCCACCACTTTGTAGGAGGTCGTCTGGAAGTCGAGCGTCCCCAGCTGCTCGCAGTTGGAGAAGGCCTCCTTACCGATGGTCTCCACACTGGGGGGTATGGTCACCTTCTGGAGGGTGGTGCAGTCGTTGAAGGCCCCCTCGCCGATGGTCGTGATCTTGCAGCCCTCCTCAAACGAGACGGACCTGAGCCCGCTATAGTCGGGTTCGCCGTAGGCGAACTTATTGCTGCAAGCACCCTTGCCCAGGACCGTGATGTCGTAGTCCATGAAGGAGGCGGGAATCACGAGGTCGAGGGACTGCCGAGGCGTCGAGGCCCCGAGGTTGATGTCCAGGAAGATCTGATCGATGGAAAGCGTCGCGTCGTCGCCCGACCCGACGAACCTCGTCACCAGATAGACCGCATCCTCGGGCAGACCCAGCGGGTCGTCGCCCAGCTCTTTCTCAATGTCCTTGGTCTCGAAGAAGAGCAGCACGTACTTGAGGCCCGTGCACCCCGCGAAGGCGTCCGATGCGCTGTTGCCCCCATGCGGGAAGTGGCGAAAGCCCAGCTTCTCCATGCCGGTGCAGCCCTCGAAGGCGCCGCTCCCCACCGTGGAGACCGACCCGTCCTTGAAGGGCAGCGTGAGCTCCTTCAGTGCCGTACAGCCCTTGAAGGCACCCTCCCCAATGGTCTTGAGCTGGCAGCGGTCAAGGTAGACGAAGCTGAACGTCTCGAGATTCTCGCAACCCTCGAAGGCACGGGCGCCAATCTCGACCAGCGTCTCGGGGACGTCCTCCACCGTCTTGAGCGCGATGCAGCCACTGAAAGCGCCGTCCCCAATCGTGGTCAGCTGCGGCACGCGCTGAAACGAGACGGATGTGAGTCCCGTACAGCCCGCAAAAGCGTCGAGTCCGATGGCCTCGACGCATCCGGGGATGGTGACCCTTGTGAGCGAGGTGCAGTTCTCAAAGCAGGACCCGGGGATGGAGGCAAGGTCGCCGTCGCCCTCGTAGGCAAAGTGCGCGAGGTTCGTGCAGCCCGAGAACGCGAAGGGAGCCAACTGTGTCACTGTATACTTGAGCGTGACGCTCGTGATGCTCGTGTTGTCCGTGAAGGCGGTACCGATCCGGTTGATGGTATACGTGTTCCCGTCGGTTGTCGTCACCACGTCGGGGACCACGACGTCCGTGGCAGTACCGTGATAGCCGGTCAGCACCACGTTGCCATAAGCGTTGGTACCCTCCCAGGTGTGGCCGGGATCGTCACTTATCCAGGTGACCAGGTCATCGCCTTCTGCCATGGGGACAAGGGCTGTATCGGCGGCACCTTCGGCACGCGCGCCTTCGTCAGCCACCTTCTCTTCAGTCGCACCCTCGGCTGTGTCTTCGACAGCGCTCTCGATGCTTGAATCCTCGGTAGCGTCCTCGTCAGCTGCGTCATCGGCCACGTCCGTATCACGGGTATCCGCGCCGTCATCTCCCTCGCTCGCGGGGGCCGCCAACTCCTGGGAGGCGTCCGTATCGGCGGCGTGCGCGACCAACGCGGCAGGACGCGACATGCCCAGCAGGACGAGACACACGCCCAGCAGGGCTTCCATCAAGCACACTCTCAAGATTCTCGCTCTATCCACGGCTCACGCTCCCGCATGTCGGTGCGCTCCGGAGACCTCGCGTGATGACGGCTTGTCCCGGTCTCGCCTCGCTGTCCGTTAAGGAACCGTCATGAGATACGTTGCGCAAGATTGAGGCAGCCAGGCGGATGGGCCTGGCGGGCGAAGGAGGGAATCGTACTGGGCGTACGCTGACCGACGACAACCGCCGGGACCGTCGCCTCGCCGCCTCAAGATGCACAAGGTATTGCATGACGGTTCCTAAGCCTCTTCCTCTTCATCGCACGCCTCGGCCGCACGCCGGTCGCGCTCGATCTCTGTCCGACGTGCAGAGTAGGCGCCCAGCAGAGAGCCGAAGCCACCCAGCGCAAGGCCCAAGGGTGCCAGCATGCCCGCAGCGGGGTCACCAGTCTGGGGCAGCGGCGAACTGGTTCGGCCATCCTTCCGCCCGCCGTTGTCACCACCCGAGTCGTCATTGCCCCCGTTGTCATCAGGGGCAACAGGGTCGTCAGGGTTGTCAGGATCGTTCTGGCCACGCTGGTAGATACGCTCCTCGGGGTCGATGAGGGTGGTCGCGGCCTCAGCGGTCAGGACCTGCAGCGTGCCGCCCACGCCATCGTCCTCGTGTTTCCTCATGCCATCCGGCTCGTACTGGATGCCCGGGGTCCAAAGGTTGGAAAGCCGTACGAGAACCTCCTTGTCACCTTCCCAGTTGGAAGGGATGTCGAAGGAGACCCGATACGACAGCAGGCTGCCGGGCATAACCATGTTCTCGTCCGAGGTCGCACCCTCATCCGTGGCCCAGCCGTCAGCGGCAGCACTTAGACCTTCGTCGGGAGTCACCACGTCGTCCATCCAGTCGAAGCGGGTGTGCGCTGTGTCGAGGATGTTCTTGGGGTCGATCGTCTGCACAGTATAGGTGGACACCACGGTGTTGCCCGTGGCGGGGTCGCACAGCGACACGTCGAAACCCCCGATGATGACATTGCCGTGATTGCGCACGTCGACCTGGAAGGAGCAGGGCCTGCCCGCACAGACAAAGGCGTCAAGCGGCCTGAAGCCCTCGACCGCAGCAACCAGAGCATGCGGTACGGCGATGTAGCGCAGCTGCGCGAGGCTGTGGTCGGCATCGGTGATCTGGGTGGCGAGGAAGGTGCTCGCGTCCTGGGTGATGTTCATGACCTCGAAGCCATCGATGGGCTCGTCCACTTCGCAGAACGGGAAGTCCCCACCAAAGGCCCCGTTGTCGTACTTGGACGCCATGATGCGATAGATATGGTCATACGTAGGCGTGTGCTCGCCGGTCTTGGGATCGATGTCGTCGCCCGGGTTGCCCTCGTAGGTCTCGTAGTAGAACAGGTACTGGCCCGTCGGGCTCACGCAGAAGGTGGCGCCCTTCAGGCCGTGGGCGTCCATGCGCGCATAGTTGCTCTCAAATCCCGCCTGACCTTCCAAGAGAGGGTCGTAGGTGCCCGCGTAGAGGTAGTAGTCAGACGCCTCGCTCTGCTTTTCCTCGCCGCGATACTGCGTGAAGAGGAAGGTCCCGTGTCCTGGCCACGCCGCGATGTGCTGGAGCTGTGCCGTGCTGCTGATGCAGTGGCGCAGCTCCAGGTCGGCAAAGCTCTTGCCTGCGGGGATCGTCGCCGAGACAACCTCGTAGCCTTGGGTTTTGTGGAACAGCAGCGTCGCCAACGCGTCGTAGGAGCCTTCGACGCCCGCACCGGCGGCCATCTCCAAGCTCGTCACCGACGAATCGAGTTTGAGGGCATCGCTCGTGTTGATCGAGACCGAGAGCACGCCGTCGCGTACGTAGCAGTGTCCGAAGCCGAAGGAGACCTGGGCCGCGTTGGTCATGAGCTGCTTGGGGTCGTCGGCGCTACGATGCAGGAAAGCGAAGGCCAAGACGCCTGTCTCGCCACCCACCGCAAAGCCGTCGCACACGTGGGGCACGCCCGCCATGTGCGCGCGCCCGTTGTCGTAGAGCTCGCTCGCCTGCTTGACCGAGCGCTGGAAGACGCGTAGGTCACGGTCGATCAGCACAATCGACACCGTCGGGGTGGCAAAGATGTCGTAGACGGTGGTGCTGTCGCCCTGGGGGCGAAGCCCACCCGTGATGACGAGGCAGGCCTCGACGCCCTTGGTCCATCCCGTCCCCGCCGAGCGCGTCACGATGTCGAAGTCGTAGTCGAACATTTCCAGTCGGCGGAGGTTGTTGTTACCGCTGTTGTACTCGATGACTTTGGGCTCGCCCCAGGTGCGGCTGTCGAAGTCAAAGGCAGATGCCACCACGCGCGGTCGGCGGACGGCCGTCCCGCCCATGGAGTAGTCAACGGTCATGATGCGGAAGAGGTAGGGCGTGTCGCCGATCTTGACGATGCGCTGGCGCGGGTCGCTGAAGACGCCGTTGTAGATGACGACGTCCACCGTGGGCTTGATGCCGTCGTGTTCGGCAATGGCGTCTATGGAACCGACATCGCACACGTTGCCCGTGGTCTTGCCCTCCACGGCCTCGTAGTTGTATTCTCCGCTGGCCGGGGCGCAGAAGCCTAGGTAGGGGTCGCCCAAGAAGTCCGGCTCGGCGTCTTCCTGTGCCGTGAGAAACTCCTCCTGCGCGTCGGCTTCGGAGGGGGTCGTGCCCTCGTCTGTGCCGGTATCCGCGCCCGCCTTGTCCGTGGCATCGGCGACGGGGACCACGCCCTCGACGACAACGCCGTCGGCGGTGGTCGCAGCTTCCGCCTCGTCTGCCGCGGACCCCTCCTCGTCAGCAGCCTCCTCGCTGCCTTGGGCCGTGAGAGCCTCGTTCACCCACGAGAAGGTGTTGACGCCCTTGCATTCCACGAGCTGGGTCGTGAACGTGCCGTCATCGTTTCGCACCAGCTGGGGAATCGTGTCACGCAACACCTGCGGCGCATCGAAGTCGTCGTTGGCTGGCTCTGCAATGGTGACCGCGCGCGCCTCGTACGAGGCAGCCATGTCGTCCATGGTCACAAGGCGCAGGCATTCCATGACGTCGCCGTCCGCACCGAGCAAGGCCCCGTTGCTGCCCACCATGGCGCTCACCGTACCGTCGCTCGCCAGCGTGATGCTATGGCGCCTCTCGCCGTTGGGCTGCGTGAGCAGGAAGCGCGGGTTGGTGTCGTCGGAAGCCCAGGCGTCCTCGACGGCCTCGGCGAGCTTGTAGGGGTTCTTCTCCCAGTTGTTGTAGAAGGGGTTCTTGGAGGTGCTCCAGACGTTGATCGACACCGAGACACAGACCAGCTGGAGCAGGATCTCGGCCTTGAAGGTAATACCCACCGTGAAGTGCGTGTCTGGTGCCCACGAGGGTCTGCCCTTCTCGCCCCAGCCAAAGTACATGGGAAACGTGATGCCGCCGGCCACGCTGGCAGCCACCACGCCGTCGATGCCCACCCCCAGGGCGAGCTTGAACTTTCCCTTGATGTTGAGCGCAAACGACGTGTCGGGCACCCACTCGGCCTTCATGATGTCGTCGACGCTCACGTTCTCGTCTTTGAGGAGCTCTCTGGTATGCGTCCACGAGAAGGCGCCCACGGCCTCGATGCCCGGCGCGATGGAGAAGAACCCTGGTGCCATGACGACCGGAATCATGAAGTTCCAAGTGAACGACCCCTGGACGTTGATGCCCAGGCCTACGCCCAGCTTGAAGGCGAAGGTCTTCGTAACCTTCGAGCCCTGCCCCTTGAACTTGTCGAACTGCCCGCCCAGCACGAGCTGGTAGATCGCCTTGACCTTGAACTTCTTTGCGAAGGGCTTGAGATACTCCTTTCCGTTCTCGTCAACGAAGGGATTGGCACTCCTCAGCTGCTTGATGCCCTTTTCGTATCTACCCATCGCCTCGTCGAAGCGATCGCGAATGGGCTTTGTCGCCTCCTTCTTCCACTCGTTCGGAGACTTGGTGCCCTTCTCGTCGACGGCGGTGAAGTCGTCCCCAAAGCTCACCATCACATCGTAGGGCGAGAAGGTGGCGTGCACGGGAAAACTGAAGTTGATGAGCGAGATGTCGCAGTTGTTGAAGCAGGGCCAGTCCGCGTTGCCGATGCTCAGCGACCCGAGCACACCGTTGCTCGTGAGGAAGGGCGTGAGCGGCTCGGTGTAGATGAGCCCCTCCATCGGTGCCTGCTCGGTGTACAGGTGGAACTTGAGCTCGTGGATCGTCTTGTTGTCCGTCGTGTAAGTGAGCTTCATCGGCACGTCGTCCGCATCGAAGCAGTCGCTGTCACCAACCTCCAGGAAGTCACCCGAGAACTCCACGGTGGCAAGGCCTGTCTCTGAGTCCACCGACTTCGTCACGGTCTTCTTGTAGGTCTTGTCCTTGTCCTTGCCGTTCTTGTCCTTGCCCGTCCATGCGGCCTCGAGCGTCACGGTAATCTTGTCCTTGACCCCCTTGAAGCGCGCTTGGATGGTGTGCGAATAGTCGTTTTTCGTACTCCGCACGAAGGTGTTCTTGGTGTAGAGCAGATCCCATGCATCAAACCCCAGGCGCTCGACATAGAGGTCATCGTCCTTGAGCAGCTTGTGGGCTCCGATGTTGAACCCGCTTGCCCCCTCGATGTGCGCGACGCCGATGGAGAAGTCGCGCATCTTGGAGCGGGAGTTCTTGGTGTCGATGGCGATCTCCGCATTGCACTGGTAGCGGTCGTTGATGAGCTTGCCATCTTCGTCGCGCATGGCGAGTTTCGCGATGTTCAGGGTCACCTCGCCGTTATCGTCGGTATCACCCGAAGCCGTCTCGTCGTTGAAGCGCGACTTGAGCGTCACCGTGGCGTTTTCCACCGGCAGGTAGTTGCCAGCAGCGTCGGTGCTCGCCACGTCCACCACGTGGAAGCCCACCTCGTCGGCCCCCACCACGCGGATCGTGAAGGTGGCGTCACCCTCGGCTGCAAGAGCGACCTTGGGACCGAAGGTATTCGCCACCGGAGCGAGGTAGCCACCCTCGACCCGAGGCAGAAGCTCGAAGAAACCCCTGGTGGCCAACGCAGCCGCGCCCCCCAAGAAGGCCCTGCGCGAAAAGCTGGTGTCGTCAAAGCCGTGCATTGCTCTGTTGCCTTTCCGTCGAAGGAAGTGCCCAAGGATTACTGCGTGTGTTCGGCGCGGCACGCGCGAACGGAGGCAGCGTGTGGAGGAGGGCGCCGTACGGGGCGTGCGGCAACCAACGACAACCGCCTGATGCGCCACGCGGGGCCACCCAACGGCAGCAATGCTCCGGCGCCTCCTACGTGGTCGCTGCGTGCGGTCTGCTCATGGGCGGCCATCGGAGCCTCCCCTTGGTCGCCTGACCTGCGAAGGACCCGCGCCAGTGCGCCGCCGCATGAGCACGACCGTGACGGCAACCGCCGTCACGGCTGCCAGCAGCGCCACCAGCACGTAGCCGCCGACCGCATCGCCAAAGAGCGACGCACCATAGAGGCCCTGGCCCGCATCAGCGTCCGCCGCCATGCCGGGTATCAGGACCGGGAGCATCAGGGCGGCGGCCGCGAGCACGCAGGCTGCGGACAGGAGGGCCGTCATGCGACGCTCCTTGCGCATCCGTGCCGCGACGACCCGTCGCTCGACCTGTGTGACGCACTCGTCTATGCTTCTCACCGCACGCTCCCCTACCTAGGCACCCTTGTCCGGTACGTCCGTCTTGTACCTAGAGTCAGCAGGGCCGCAAAGTCCTGAGAACCTGCAGAGGTGTGGTGGCAAACGGTAGCTGTTCTCCTGTGGACGGTCGTGACCAAGCGCCCGGACAACAAGATGGCATCACCGAGGCGAGCCCCGCCTTCGTGTGGGCCTAAGCGTTCTGCGAGGGCCAGGCCTTCCAGCGCCGGATGCTCACCACCACGACGAGCGCCAACAGCGGGATCGCCAGCGCCACAGACTGTGCAATACCACCTGCCGCCACCAGCAGGTTGTAGAGCCCGTGGAACACGATGGCCATGCTCAGCAGGCCAGCGCTACCTGCAACCTTGAGCCAGGGATGCTCCCATACGTGCCGCATGCCCAAGCCGACCACCACGCCACAGGTCAGATGCATCATCGATGCGCTCAGCCCCCTGAGGGCAAGCGTGACAGGCGAGTCGGGGCCAAACTCGGCGAGGTAGAAGGCACTCTCCATCGTGGCAAAGCCCACGGCGACAAAGGTCACCACCTGCCCTGCATCCGTCGCGTCCGGATCGATGACCAGCAGGTAGTACAGTAGCGGCAGGAGCTTGACGACCTCTTCGACGACAGGCGCCACCTCGATGGCCGTGAGCAGGGAGCCCATCCCCATCCATGCAGCGAAGAAGGCGCTCAAGTACGACGAGAGCAGGCAGGCAAACATGCCCGAGAGCAGCGAGGCGACCGTCAGCCGTCCCTTGTCCGCCACGACGAACAGGCAGGCGACGAGCGGTGCTGCCAGCAGGACGAATATGTTCTCGACATAGGTCACGTGGCATCCGCTCCCCACGCAGTCGCGAGAAGGCCGACGTACGAGAGGGTCGCGCAGATGTCGGCAACGATGTAGGGCGTCAGCGCTCCATCGATGGCGCCCAAGAAGCACGATGCAGTCCAGACGCTCAAGAGACAGGCTACCCATACCAAGACCGCCCCGTGGAAGGCTCTGTTGTGCGCAAATCCTGCGCCGGGCCGTGAGGTCACTCCCCGGACTGCCAGATAGCCGATCGCCGCCATCAGGCCACAGCAGGCGATGTTGTTGAGCAGGTCGCCCCGCTGGACGTAGAGCATGAAGTTGGGCACGACCAGAGCCACTGGCAGCCAGGCCGCAGGCACGGGCGCCTGGGGTGCCCGCCGCGCATCGCAGGCTACCTCGAGCATGAGCATGAACAGATAGCACGCAATCCAGCCCAGGTCGGAGACGTAGAACCTCGGTGTCTCGCCAAAGATGGTCAGGTACGCGAGCCAGTAGGTGAGGGCCAGCAGGTCGCATCCGTAGAAGCCCACCAGCGAGAACCACGCCCGGCTCCCCGTCTGGACGAAGCGCCAGATGCTCAGGCCGAGGCAGACGGCGAGCACCACGAGCTGGAAGGCATTGTCCGCAAGCTCAATCATGCGCCGTCGCCCATCGGGCATGCCTGATGGGCAGCGCACTTCCACTCCTCATTCGAACGCAAGGCGCACCCCCTCCGCCTCGAGCAGGCGACGCAGCTCGCGCTTGCCCGCCTGAACCAGGTTGTCCACCTGCTTGCGCGTCTTGCGCATGACTGCCCCCGCATCGTCGTAACTCATACCCTCAAGATACACGAGGTACAGCGCCTCGCGGTAGGCGGTGGGAATCTCAGCGAGTGCTCGATACAAGGTCCTGTGATTCTCGGTCTCCAGCACGTGACGTTCTACTTGCTGCGTCTCCTCGGGTTCGAGCTGTAGCTCGTCTAGGCTGAGGAAGCGCTGGCGACCTCTGATCTCGCGCAGCGCGAGTCGACGCGCAATCTGGTAGAGATAGGGCTTGAAACCGCCCTCACGCAGCCGGGGGCGTTTGATGAGCAGGCGCGCGAAGGCCGAGAGCATGAGGTCCTCGGCGGCGTCGAGGTCGTGGAGGTACCCGTTGACATAGAGGGTGAGCGGCTCGTGGTAGCGTTCCATGAGGACGTGCAAGGCGGCGCCCTCGCCCCCGAGGTGGCGCGCGAACAGCTCCTCGTCTGTCGGTACGCCCACAGCGTGCCCCCTTGCCGCCGCTCCTGTCGCGACAACCTGCATCTTATCTATTCACAGGAGGCGAATGCACACCGCCGTGCCGTCTGTTCATGACTAACCGGCAAACGCCTTACTGCGACGACCACGCTGGGTGCACGATACGGTCCGACGCGCGCGCAGGAAAACGGCCCGGAACGGCCATGCCAAGCCATCCCGGGCCATCTCGATGGATTATCGGCCACGCCGTCAGAGCGCCGAGCTCCTCCTGTGGTTACTCCGCCTGCAGCGCAGCCACCGTCATGTAGTTGTACGGCGCGTTGAAGTGCGGCAGGAAGAAGATGTCGAGCAGTGCCAGTTCGTCGATGGTGACCTTCTTCTCCACCGCCAGGCTGAACATGTTGATGTTGCCGCTCATGTCGTAGGTGCTCGCCAGCTGCGCGCCCAGGATGGCGCGGGTCTTGGCATCGTAGACGATCTTGATCGTGGTGTCGGGGTTGTCGTGCTCGATGAACGGCGCCTTCTGGCAGTCGGTAACGCTCGTGGTCTTGACCTCGATGCCGGCGCGCTTGGCCGCGTTCTCGGTGAGGCCCGTGGAGACCATCTTGAGGTCGAAGATGCAGATACCGCTGGAGCCCTGCACGCCTGCGGACTCGAGCGGCGTGCCGCAGATGTTGTGGCCCGCCACGATACCCGAGCGTACGGCGTTGGAAGCAAGCGCGATGTAGCCCAGCTCGCCATCGAGCGCGTTGTTGAAGATCGTGGAGCAGTCGCCGACGGCGTAGACGTCCTTGACGCTGGTCTCCTGATGACGGTCGACAACCAGTGCACCGTTCGGCAGCATGGTGAAGCCTCCGTCCTTGGCCAGCTCGGTGTTGGGCCTGAAGCCGATGCACACGCAGACCATGTCCACGTCGTAGGCGCCCTTGTCGGTGACGAGCTTGGTGACCTTGCCGTCCTCGCCCTCGAAGTGGTCGACACCCTCGCCAAAGTGGCACTCGATGCCGTTGTCTGCGAGGTTCTGGGCCATCATGGCGCTGAACTCGGGGTCGAAGTTGTTGGCCATACAAGTGGGGGCCATGTCCACCAGCAGCGTATGGCGGCCGTTGCGCTGGAAGGCCTCGGCGAGCTCGACGCCGATGTAGCCCGCGCCCACCACGGCCACGGTCTTGATATCGGGATTCTGCAGCTTGTCCACGACCTCCTGGGCGTTCTGGAACAGTTTGACCTGCTGGATGTTCTCCAGGTCGCCGCCTTCGAAGCGCGGGATGATGGGGAGCGAGCCGGTGGCCAGCACGAGCTTGTCGTAGGGCTCGGCATAGGCGGTGCCGTCCTTACCCGTGGCATAGACGACCTTGTTCTCGTAGTCGATGCGATCGACCGGGGTCTCCATATGGATGGTGGCACCCTTGGCCTCGAACTGCTCC
>ODAJ014753568.1_pt1 | contig 20590 bp, 17 predicted proteins | sample 1539241 | NCBI WGS metagenome assembly ODAJ01 (sample SAMN02144231, study PRJEB22623) | gut metagenome | biome: sheep rumen | host: Ovis aries | place: New Zealand | reverse complement strand
GCCTGTACCACCTTCGGATTATAGGCATCGGCAGTGCCTGCGGTGCAGACGATGTTACGGATGCCAAACCAGTCCGCCGTGCGTATGATGGTACCCAGATTGCCTGGGTCTTGCACACTGTCGAGCGCAAGGACCAGTTCCGTCGCCGGCGCGTCGGAGATGCGTGACGTGGAGACGGAAGGTATATCAAAGACCCCCAGTACCTGCTGCGGATGCTGAAGCAGCGACACCTTGCACAGCTCCTCGTCGGAAACAAGGATGTCTTCTACCTTGGCAGACAGACCGACAGGACATTCCCAAACGGAGGTGTGTATCAGCATGCGAGGAGAGAAACCGGCTTGGAGCAGGTCGTTGACACACTTGGGACCTTCGGCAAGGAAGGCATTCTCCTTCTTGCGGAATTTCTTCTGCTCAAGAGAGCGGATGAACTTTATCTTCTGTTTGCTAAGCATTAAAATTATGAATTATGCATTATGAATTATGCATTATGATTGTAGTTCTGCCAACTCTAACCAACGCATTTCTTTTTCGTCGAGTAGTTGGGTGACCACCTGAAAGCGTTCGGAGAGTTTCGTAATTTCCTCAACAGACAACGTGCCCGACGACAGTGCCTCTTCGGCAGCTGCCTTCTCACGCGTCAGCTCCTCAATATCGTGCTCCAACTGCTGGAACTCCTGTTTCTCCTTATACGACAACCGCCGACGGGTGTCATTGCGGTAAGATGCTTTTGAATTTTGCCTCCCCTCCATTTGGGAGGGGCTGGGGGTGGGGTTCTCTTTCTCCTTCGGCTGCAGCTTCTTCCACTCACGATACTGCGTGTAGTTGCCAGGGAAGTCCTGAATCTCGCCGTTGCCGTGGAAGATAAGGAGGTGGTCAACAATCTTGTCCATGAAATACCTGTCGTGGCTGACGACGATGACGCAGCCGGGGAAGTTCTGCAGGTAATCCTCCAGTATCTGCAGCGTCTTGATGTCGAGGTCGTTCGTAGGCTCGTCGAGGACAAGGAAGTTGGGATTGCGCATCAATACCGTGCAGAGATATAGCTTGCGCTTCTCGCCGCCAGAGAGCTTATAGACGTAGTTGTATTGCTGCTCGGGGGTAAAGAGGAAATGCTGCAGCAACTGCGAAGCGGAATATTGCCGCCCCTGACCGAGGTCGATGTATTCTGCAATGTCGCGGACAATGTCGATGACCTTCTGCTGCTCGTCAAACTGCAAGCCGTCTTGTGAGAAATATCCAAACTGCACCGTGTCGCCGATGTCGAACCTGCCGCTGTCGGGAGGTATGACTCCAAGGAGCAGTTTCAGGAAGGTGGATTTACCCGAGCCGTTGTTGCCCACGATGCCCATCTTCTCGAAACGGGCGAAGTTATAGTAAAAGTCCTTCAGTATCACCTTGTCGCCGAACGACTTGGAGACATACTGGCTCTCGAAGATTTTGGAACCGATATATACATTCTTCGACTTCAGCGACACCTGGCGTTCCTCTATGCGTGTCTTGGCAAGTTTCTCAAGCTCATAGAAAGCATCCTCACGATACTTTGCCTTGTGGCCGCGTGCCTGTGGCTGGCGTCGCATCCATTCCAGCTCGCGGCGATAGAGGTTGTTGGCATGCTGTATGCTCGCCACCATCGTGTCGATGCGCTGTTGGCGCTTTTCGAGGTAATAGGAATACGAGCCGCGATAGGAGTAGATGGTCTGGTCTTCGAGTTCCAAGATTATAGAGCATACATTGTCAAGGAAAAACCTGTCGTGTGTCACCATGAGGATAGTCTTGTTGCCACGCGACAGGAAGTTTTCAAGCCATATCACCATCTCGAGGTCAAGGTGGTTGGTAGGCTCGTCGAGTATCAGGAAGTCGGGATTGGAAATCAGCACCTGCGCCAATGCCACACGTTTCTGCTGTCCGCCGGAAAGTTGGTGTACGGGCTGCTCCATGTCGGTGATGCGCAGCTGCGTGAGTATCTGCTTTGCCTTCAGGCGTGTGTCATCATCAGGATTGACACCCGAGAAACAAGCCTCCAGCACAGTGGCATCTTGCGGAAAACGTGGCTCCTGACGCAGGAAACCGGTACGGATGCCATTGCGATAGATGATTGTTCCGGCATCGGGAGTGTCGTCACCTGTCAGCAGTGAAAGAAGCGTAGATTTACCTGTTCCATTCTGAGCAATCAAGCCGACACGCTGACCCTCGGCAATGGAAAAGGAAATGTCTTTGAAGAGTACGCGCTCCCCAAAACGCTTGGAGAGATTCTGGATGTCAAGAACGGGTGTTGCCAATGATTTCTTCTATATAGTTAAGCAAAGGCTCACGTCCCTGCTTCTTTTCTGATGAGGTAATAAAATGAGGGGGCAGCTCTTCCCATCCCTCCATAAGGGATTGCATGTAGCTATCGACATTGCTGCGTAACTGGGAGGCGGAAAGCTTGTCGGCTTTCGTAAAGACAATGGAGAAAGGTATGCCGTTCTCGCCAAGCCATGTCATGAATTCTATGTCTATCTTCTGCGGATTATGGCGCACATCAATGAGAAGGAAGACGTTCGCCAACTGCTCACGATGCAGAATGTAGGAAGAAATCATATCCTCAATATCGCGCTGGACACTCTTTGAACGCTTGGCAAAACCGTATCCGGGGAGGTCAACGATGTACCATTCGTTATTGATGAGAAAATGGTTTATGAGCAGTGTCTTGCCCGGGGTGGCACTGGTCTTTGCAAGCCCTTTGTGGTTGGTAAGCATGTTGATAAGGCTTGACTTACCGACATTACTCCTGCCGATAAAGGCAAACTCCATCTTGACATCCTGAGGACATTGGGACAGTTTTGCTGAACTTATGGTAAAGGTGGCTGATTTTATTTCCATGATGCAGACACATTATATATATATAATAAAGCTTCAGAAGTTAAAAGCAGAGGTAAAAAGGGAACGTATCACTCTCCAATCAGCTGTTTGGCATTCTCAAGAGCAGCAGCGGTTACATCTGCTCCGCTTAGCATCTGTGCTATTTCGCGAATGCGTTCCTCCTTGTTGAGCTGTCGCATTATGGAGGTCGTAGTGCCAGATGGCGTCTCGTGTTTTTCCACCTTGTAATGGTGAGTGCCGAGGGCTGCGATTTGTGGCAGATGCGTGATGCTTATCACCTGACGTTCCTTTTCACCCATCTCGTGCATAATCTTTGCCATCTGCTCTGCTATGCGACCGCTGACACCTGTGTCAATCTCGTCGAAGATAATGGTAGGCAATTTTACCGCACCGCCTATCAAAGCCTTCAGCGCCAGCATAAGACGAGCTATCTCACCGCCAGATGCCACTTGGCTGACATGACGCAGAGGCATGCCCTTGTTGGCAGAGAAGAGGAAGGCAACCTTGTCCTTGCCGTCGTGGGAGAGGGGCTTCTCCTCAACACTGACAGAGAAAACGGCATTTGGCATACCTAAATCAGCCAAACGGGAAATGATATTCTTCTCAATAGTAGCAACGGTCTTTTTACGTGATTTGCTAAGTTCCTCTGCCTGCCTCTCTACTTCTGCTTTCAGATTGGCAACCTCCTGCTTCAAGGCTTCAATCTCTTCACCTCTGCCATCAATAGAGTCGATGGCTTGCTGCAATCCTTCCTGCTTGTCAAGTAATTCGGAAAGAGTCGTAACACCATGCTTCTTTTGCAGAGAGTATATCAGGTCGAGACGCTCGTTGATGAAAGCTAATCGCTGCGGGTCGAAAGAGATGTTGTCGAGTTCCCTCTCGAGTTCGTCGGCAATATCCTTCATCTCAATGTATGACGACTCTAACCTCTCAGAAAGACTGTTGAGCTGTGGAGAAAGCCTGGATGCAGATTCCACATTTTGTGAAGCACGACGCAAAAGGTCATTCACACCATTGTCATCATTAGACAATATAGTGCAGGCTTCGAATAAGAGGGACTTGATTTCTTCGGCATGTGAGACTGTCTGCTGTTCTTGTTCCAACTCTTCCTGTTCGTCGGCAGTGAGATTGGCATTAGCAAGTTCCTCAAGCTGAAAGCGAAGCAGCTCCTCATCCTTGTGGGCTTGTGAGTCGGCAGCAATGAGGTTGTTGAGTTGCTTCTCGGTATCAATATATGCATTATAGGCACTGGTATATGATGACAGATTATTACCAGCAATGATATCCAGCACGCTAAGTTGAAAATCTTCTTTCTGCAAAAGTAGGTTTTGGTGTTGGGAATGGACATCAAGCAATCTTTCGCCGTAGTCACGCATCTCTTGAAGTGTAGAAAGCTCATCATCAATAAAACCACGGCTTTTGCCGGCAGAAGATAGCTCACGACGTATGATATGTTCTGTTCCGTCAACAACAAAAGTCCCTTCTATGACACATTTGCTTTGCTCTGGCTTGACAACCTTTGAGTCGGCACGTTGTCCGAGAAGGAGATTTATGGCACCAAGAATAATACTCTTACCAGCACCGGTTTCACCCGTAATTACAGAGAAACCAGGGAAGAAGTCGATGTCAAGTTCATCAATAAGAGCATAGTTCTTTATATATAGATGCTTCAGCATATCTATTGTTTTATTTTGTCCCAGGAATTACTTTGAGATGGATTGATGGAGAAAAGAACATCATATACCTGAGATTTTTCCTTGGATGTTCCCTTGCCTTTATAGATATTTGCCAGCTCGTCTTTCTTATAGTCGGTCCATATCTGTGGCAACATACTCGTGGACCTGTCTTTGTGGGCCTTATCTAAGTTCTCCGTAATAGCGGTACTGATTTCTGTTCTGCCACGTTCCGCATTGTTTGCCATCTCGTCCAGCCCCTTTCTGTAATAGTTGTATTGCAACTGGCGGAATGGCTCCATAGCACCTTCCATATAGTCATTGATAATGGCAAAACGATTCTTCCTGCTGTCATATGCCTTCCATCCTGGATATTCCAGGTTTTGGGCATTATTGGTAAGATTCAGGCATCGGTTGAGAACATCACTGCCTCCAGATGGAGAAAAGGTATCAAGGTCTAAACCGATGATAAGATATGAATAATAGGCAAAGAGAGCAAGAAGCTGGTTGTCAATAATCTCTTCGTTATAATTCAGATTATCAAATTGACGATATGAAAAAGTGAAATCATTATCCTGGAATTGGAATATTGTAGTAGTGTATGCAGAATTATAAACAGGACGATTGGCTTGTACCATGCAAGTACAATTCCAAATGCCTTCGTCTCGCTTATATTCTTTAACGGTAATGTTGAACGAACAGGATATTCGTTCGTGCTCCAGGAATTGCAGGGTTGTCCAATGCTGGGTGTTAAGAAATTCTTCCAGTTTCTCCTTTAATTCATCATAGACAGCATTATCTGTCCCTTGTATCTGCTGATGATTGATATTCACCTTAGCAGACAATTCCTGAGCAGAAACTGTCAGGAAATGGAATAATGTGCAGAGAATAAGGAGTATGCATCTCATTTTGACTGCTCCCTTAATCTGATTCGAGTTAGAGCTTGCTTTGTATCAAGTGAAAAATCACCATTAAGAATCCAACTGTAGTAGCCAGGATCACGTTTGAGAACTTCAACTACCGGGATGCCTTTGTACTTCCCGAAATTGAAAACTTCTATGCCATTCTCATTAAACTTCATGCGACCAGCAAAATCAACTTTTTTTTCTTTGTTGCAGAAATTATGAAGTTCGTCCATGTTATTATTCAGGACTTTGCTGGAATCCTCGTTCGCTCCAGGTGCATATTTGTCCAATTCCCCTTGAAGAACACGATATGTTGCTTCTGTATCTTCGTTGGCAAGATGGGCTTGGAAGTCATCTTCCATATTCCTGCCGCAATAGAATTTATATGCTGCAGCAAGGTTGCGCTTCTCCATCTGCTTGAAAATGGTACAAGCATCAATAAGTCGGCATTTAGAGAAATCAAAGCTTATGCCTGCCCTTAAAAATTCCTCTGCCAACAAAGGAATATCGTAGAAATTGCTGTTGTATCCAGCAAAATCACATCCCTTAAAGGTTTGAGCCAGAGTGGAACCTAATTGCTTGAATGTTGGAGCATCGGCAACCATTTCATTGGTAATGTGGGTGAGCTCTGTAATCTCAGGAGGAATAGGACGTCCAGGATTGACAAAGTAATTCTTTCGTTCCTCACTACCGTCAATTCCAACCTTGATATAACTAATCTGGATAATACTGTCCTTGGAAATGTCAAGGCCGGTAGTCTCCAAATCAAAAATAATCAGCGGCTTGTTAAGATTCAGTTTCATCCTAATATAGATTACTCACTTAATAACATAGGCATAATAAGCATGAGGACATCTTCGTTTTCTGGTTGTTCAGTAGGACGAATAACTCCTGCACGACTTGGATCTCCCAATTCGATGCTTACGCTATCACTATTGAGATTGTTTAAGATGTCGAAAATTGCAGAACCCTTAAAACCTATGCTCATCTGTGCTCCGTTGTAATCACATACCAAATTCTCGTGAGCTGCTGTTGCAAAATCAATGTCTTCAGAAGATAGTTCAAGATTATTTGGAGTCAGACGCAACTTTACCAATTGTGTGCTTTCGCTTGCAAATGGCAATACGCGACGCAATGCGCTCATCAATCCTTTACGGTCTATATTTACAACATTTGGGTTGTCTGTAGGAATTACGCTGCTATAATTTGGATAACGTCCCTCAATAAGACGGCATGAAAGAACACCATCAGCAAATTTTATTTCTGCATTGTTGTTGTTGAAACGAATACTTATTTCTGTTTCATCGTTTAAATCAAGAACAGAACGCAGAAGACCTGCAGGCTTCTTTGGCAGTATAAAAGAAGAAGGATTTGCTGTCTTGCAAGAGAAAATCATGTTGCGTACCATCTTGTGACCATCACTTGCAACGATGTTTAAACTATCCTCACGTAGGTCGAAGTACAGACCATTCATGACCATGCGGAGTTCATCGTTGGCAGTAGCAAACATTGTACGTTGAATGTTTGCAGCCAAAGTATTAGCAGGAAGGGATATTTCAGTAAAATTGTTCTCAATAGGTTGCAGATTTGGATAATCATCAGCACTTTGACCAGCAACACGGTAAGAACCATTCTGATAAATAACCTTTACACTATTATCTGGGGATGATACCTCAAACGTAAGTGGCTGCTCGGGAAGTTCCTTTACTGCTGCCTGAATAATGCGGTTAGGAATACAGAATGCTCCCTCGCCTTCATAATCTGAAAGGGCTACGTGGCATTTCATCATGTTTGCATTGTCGGATGCTGTAATAATAAGTTGTCCATCTTTGATTTCAAAAAGATAACTATCCAAAATGGACAAAGAATTCTTAGTATTGATAACTTTTGATAAAATGCTCAATTTTGCGCTGAGCGCTGAAGATGATAATGTAAATCTCATAGTTCTATATATAGATTATTTCGTAATTGCTGTACTGTTTTTGGGAAAATCAGCGCAAAGATAAGAAAAATATATGAGTATGTAGTAGGGCTCAAAAAGAGTTTAAGTTTTTTTAACGCTTGGAATCTTTTTTGTATAGAAAGGAGTATTAGGTCAGAAAAAAATAGTAACTTTGCATCCAAGTGTAAAAAATACATATAACTATATGGAAATTCAAGGAAAGATTATTAGTGCCCTCCCGGAGCGCAGTGGTACAAGTCAGAGAACTGGTAATGCATGGAAGGTTCAGGAGTTCGTTGTGGAAACTCATGACCAGTATCCTAAGAAGATGGCTTTTGAAGTGTTTGGTGAAGATCGTCTTCAGCGTTTTAACATTCAAGTAGGACAAGAAGTAAATATTGCTTTTGATATAGATGCACATGAGTATAATGGAAGATGGTTTAACAGCATCAGGGCTTATGATGTACGTTTGGTAGATGGACAAGCGCAAGCAGCTGCCCAGACTGTAGCCCCAGAGGGAATACCTGTGCCAGATGCTCCAATAGCAAACAATGTAGAGCCAGCAGGCGATTCTGCTGAAGATTTACCATTTTAAAAAATAAGTGGCATTACAAAAAAATATTCGTTTTAGTATCATTAAGGAAGCGGACAAACGTTTCCGAAAATATGGTATTCGTGCAGTTACCATGGATGATATTGCACATGGAATCCATATTTCAAAGCGAACGATATATGAAGCCTTTCCTACCAAAGAGATGGTACTTACAGGGGTGCTTACAAATATCGTAGAGGAAAGGGATGAACATATAAAAGAATTTTCGTCCCATACTGATAATGTAATGGATATACTTTGTGAGGTGCTACGATTGCAGATTGAATTTTCTGCAAAAACAAATTCAGCTTTTTTTACAGATTTGGTAAAATATCCCAAGGTGGAAAAATTGATGCTTAAGTATAATGCAAAACAAAGAGAGAAGGCATTTGACTTCTATAAGAAGGGCGTCGCTCAGGGATATTTTCGAAAGGATATAGATTATATAATCTTTAGTCGCATCATGAAAAATGTTGTCCATGTGTTGAGAGCGACGAAAGAATTAAATGACCTTACATACCAGCAATTATTCGTAAATTGTCATAGCATAATAATTCGAGGTATTTGTACCGATAAAGGAATAGAAAGATTTGAACATTTTATGAAAGAGAATTTTTAAACTGATTAAATTTATAAGAAAAATTAAGTAGTATGAAAAAACTTATTATTGTATTTTTTGCAGCCTTTTCATTGGTGATGCTAACAGGGTGCCGAATGGCAAAAGAGTTGGCTTATTTTCAAAATATGGATTCTATAAGTCTGGAGGGCGTAAAGATGCGTCCGGAAATTCATATTAAGCCTAATGACGAATTGACTATAACGGTTACTTCTACAAATCCAGAAGCAGCTGAGCCATTTAATATGACTTTACGTGGCGGAAATTATAGTACCAGTGGTATCAATACTAATGTATCGAAACAACTCTATACGTATGTTGTAGATCAGGATGGCTATATTACATTCCCTGTTTTAGGTAAAGTGAAGGTTGGTGGTCTCACCCGTCCACAGTGTGAGGATTTCCTTCTCAGTCAGGTTAAACCTTATTTTGCAGAAGAAGAACGTCCTGTTGTAAAAGTTCGTTACTCAAGTTTTACAGTTACTGTCATAGGTGAAGTTTCTGGTTCTCGTACACTCAACGTATCTAATGAGAGACTTAGTATTATAGAGGCTCTTGCACAGGCTGGTGACCTTTCTGTATATGGCAAGCGTCCAAATGTCCTATTGATTCGCGAATTGCCAAACGGAGAAAAGATAACAGCGCGATATAATCTGAATGATGCAAATATGTTGAATTCTGATTTCTATTATTTGCAGCAGAATGATGTTGTATATATAGAACCCCATAAGGCAAGGGCTCGTTCTGCAGATGTTAATTCCTATATGTTCTGGACCCCAATATCAAGTGTATTATTGTCACTTGCGACACTTGTTATCAGTTTAACAAAATAAGTAAACAAACAACACAAAATCACAAACATAATTATGTGCGGAATAGTCGGTTACATAGGAAACAAAGATGCTTATCCGATATTGATTAAAGGGCTTCAGCGGCTCGAATATAGAGGATATGATTCAGCGGGTTGCGCTATGCTTTCTGCTAAAGAACACAAACTGAATGTGTACAAAGCAAAGGGAAAGGTAGGCGATTTGGTAAAATTCGCGGAGGGGAAAGATGTGTCTGGTAGTATTGGCATCGCACATACACGCTGGGCTACTCATGGTGTACCAAGTGAGGTGAATGCACACCCCCATGTTTCACAATCAGGAAATTTAACTCTTGTTCATAATGGAATAATAGAAAATTATGCCACATTACGTGAACAGTTAAAGAAACATGGCTTTGACTTTAAGAGTGAGACAGATACAGAAGTTCTCGTGCAGCTCATAGAGTATGTAATGGAGCAAAAGAATGTGGATTTGTCCAAAGCTGTCAGGGTTGCCTTAAAAAAAGTGTATGGTGCTTATGCTATTGCTGTAATAGATTCCAGAAACCCAGATGTATTGGTTGCAGCAAGGAAATCTTCACCCTTAGCTGTCGGAATTGTAGAGGATAATTCGGAGTTTTTCTTGGCTTCCGACGCATCCCCAATCGCAGAATACACTAATCAAATTGTGTATTTAAAAGACGAAGAGGTTGCTGTTATAGAAAGAGGAAAACAATTACGAGTGTATAATCTTAATGGTGAACAGTCAGAGACAGAAGTTAAAGAGGTTGATGTTGACTTGTCGATGCTTGACCACGAGGGTTTTCCTCATTTTATGCTAAAGGAAATCTTTGACCAACCAAACGTTCTGAGAGATTGCATGAGCGGACGTGTGATAGAGTCACCTTTTACTCATCATCCAGATGTGCTTTTGTCTGCAGTCCGTGGTCATCGCCGAGAATTATTGCAAGCAAAACGTATCGTAATAGTATCATGTGGTACATCATGGCACGCAGGTTTGATAGGAAAGCAATTAATAGAACATTTCTGTCGTATTCCTGTTGAAGTTGCATATGCATCAGAGTTTCGTTATTCGAATCCCGTAATAGAGCCGAATGATGTTGTAATGGCTATATCACAGTCAGGGGAAACGGCGGACACTTTGGCTGCTATACAGTTAGCAAAAGAAAAAGGTGCTTTGATATTTGGTATTGTAAATGGTGTCGGTTCAAGTATTGCCCGCGAATCTGATACTGGTACCTATATCCATGTCGGACCAGAGATTGGTGTTGCTTCTACAAAAGCCTTTACAGGTCAGGTCGTCGTTTTGACAATGATAGCACTGGCATTGGGAATGGCAAAAGGTACAATTGAGGAGGACGAATATGAAGAAACGATAAAAGAACTTCAGGCTATCCCAGATAAAATAAAAAAGGTATTGCAGCAGAATGAAAAGATACAGAAGTTGGCGGTGAAGTTTACCTTTGCACACAATTTCCTATATCTTGGTCGTGGCTGGAATTATCCTGTAGCATTGGAAGGTGCTTTGAAACTGAAGGAAATAAGTTACATACATGCAGAAGGATATCCGGCAGCAGAGATGAAACATGGTCCTATTGCTCTTGTGGATGAGGAAATGCCAGTGGTATTTATCGCTACACACCATAAACTCTATAGGAAAATCATCTCTAATATGCAAGAAGTGATTTCAAGAAAAGGTCATATCATTGCTATAGTGACAGAAGGTGATGAAGAGATAAAGAATATGGTAGATGAAGTAATCGAAGTGCCACAAACATTGGCATGTCTCGCACCGTTACTCAGTGTTATTCCTCTGCAGCTTTTGTCATATCATGTTGCAGTTGCGAAAGGATTAAATGTTGACCAACCACGCAATCTGGCAAAATCGGTGACAGTAGAGTAATAAAGTGAAATTAAGGTATTAAGGTTTAAAAGATAAATAAACAATGAAAAAAGTTCTAGTTTTGGGTTCTGGCGCCCTTAAAATCGGTCAGGCTGGTGAATTTGACTATTCTGGTTCACAGGCACTTAAAGCATTACGTGAAGAAGGTATTAGCAGCGTTCTTATCAATCCTAACATTGCAACAATTCAGACAAGTGAAGGTATAGCAGATAAGGTGTATTTCCTTCCTGTCAATACTCATTTTGTTACGGAGGTTATTAAGAAGGAACGTCCTGACGGCATTCTTCTTGCTTTCGGTGGTCAGACGGCATTGAACTGTGGTACAGAACTTTACAAGACTGGTGTCCTGAAGGAATATGGTGTTCAGGTGTTAGGAACATCTGTACAGGCAATTATGAATACAGAGGACCGTGACCTTTTTGTCAAAGAACTTAATAAGATAGATCTCAAGGTTCCTGTATCACAGGCATGTGAAACAATGGAGGATGCCATAGCAACTGCTCGTCGCATTGGTTATCCTATTATGATACGCTCTGCATATGCATTGGGAGGACTGGGCTCTGGTGTTTGTCCAGACGAAGAGACTTTCAAGGAGATAGCTGAAAGCGCATTCACCTTTGCTCCACAGGTATTGGTAGAAGAAAGCCTGAAGGGTTGGAAAGAGATTGAATTTGAGTGTATTCGCGATGCTAATGACCATTGCTTTACAGTAGCATCTATGGAGAACTTTGACCCATTGGGAATACATACAGGTGAGTCTATTGTTGTCGCTCCGACATGTTCTCTTAAGGAAGAGCAGGTTAAGATGCTGCAGGACATAACAATCAGGTGTGTCCGCCATTTGAACATTGTAGGTGAGTGTAACATACAGTTTGCGTTCAATGCAGAAAATAACGACTATCGTATCATTGAGATAAATGCCCGTTTGAGCCGTTCCTCTGCATTGGCATCAAAGGCTACTGGTTATCCTCTTGCTTTTGTTGCTGCAAAGATTGCTCTCGGATATACTCTTGACCAAATTGGCGAGATGGGAACTCCAAACTCTGCATATGTAGCTCCTTCTCTTGACTATATGATTTGTAAAATCCCTCGTTGGGACCTTACCAAGTTCACAGGTGTAAGTCGTAAGATTGGCTCTTCTATGAAGTCTGTAGGTGAAATCATGTCTATAGGTCGTTCTTTCGAGGAAATGCTTCAGAAGGGCTTGCGTATGATTGGTCAGGGAATGCATGGATTTGTTGGAAATGATCACATTAAGTTTGATGACCTTGATGAGGAGCTCTCAAATCCGACAGATATGCGTATCTTCGCCATTGCACAGGCATTGGAGAAAGGTTATACCATAGAACGATTGTTTGAGCTCACCAAGATTGACCCTTGGTTTATTGAGCGCATGAAGAATATCGTTGACTTCAAGCATAAACTGCAGACATATAATGAGATAACAGAGATTCCTGCTGATGTAATGCGTCAGGCGAAGGTACTCGGTTTCTCTGATTTCCAGATTGCTCGTTTTGTTCTCAAGACAGAAGGAACAAATATGGAGAAAGAAAATCTTGCAGTAAGACAGTATCGTAAGAAGCTTGGCATCCTCCCTGCAGTAAAACGTATAGAGACAGTCGCTTCTGAACACCCAGAGCTTACTAACTATCTGTATATGACCTATGCAGTAGAAGGCTATGATGTTAACTATTATAAGAATGAGAAGAGTGTTATCGTCCTCGGCTCTGGTGCTTATCGTATTGGTTCTTCTGTAGAGTTTGACTGGTGTTCTGTAAACGCTATTCAGACAGCACGCAAGTTGGGCTATAAGTCTATAATGATAAACTATAACCCAGAGACCGTTTCTACAGACTATGACATGTGTGACAGACTCTATTTCGATGAGCTTTCATTTGAACGTGTCCTGGATGTGTTTGACCTTGAGCAACCTCGTGGCGTGATTGTTTCTGTGGGTGGTCAGATACCAAACAATCTGGCAATGAAACTTCATCGTCAGAGTGTGCCTATCTTGGGTACCAGCCCGGTATCTATTGACAGGGCAGAAAACAGAGGTAAGTTCTCTTCAATGCTTGACCAGTTGGGTATTGACCAGCCAAAGTGGAGTGCTCTGACTTCAATGGACGATATCAATAAGTTTATCGAGGAGGTCGGCTATCCTGTTCTTGTAAGACCTTCTTATGTGTTGTCTGGAGCTGCAATGAATGTCTGCTATGACGACGAAGAACTGAAGCGTTTCCTCGCTGCTGCTTCTGAGGTAAGCAAGGAATATCCTGTTGTTGTATCTCAGTTCATGCAGGAGACAAACGAGATAGAGTTTGACGGTGTAGCACAAAATGGTGAAGTTGTAGAATATGGTATCTCAGAGCATATTGAATATGCAGGTGTGCACTCAGGTGATGCCACAATGGTATTCCCTGCACAGGATATCACCTTCGCAACTATCCGTCAGATTAAGAAAATGTCTCGCGCTATTGCAAAGGAACTGAATATCTCTGGACCTTTCAATATCCAGTATCTTGCAAAGGGTAGGGATGTAAAGGTTATAGAATGTAACCTCCGTGCTTCTCGTTCTTTCCCATTCGTTTCAAAGGTTCTCAAGCGCAACTTTATTGAGACGGCAACAAGAATTATGCTTGATGCACCTTATCAGAAGCCTGATAAGTCAGAATTCGATATCGACAGAATGGGTGTTAAGTCCAGCCAGTTCTCTTTCGCTCGTTTGCAGAATGCAGACCCTGTTCTTGGTGTTGATATGTCATCAACAGGTGAGGTTGGTTGCCTTGGTGACTCTTATGAAGAGGCACTTCTCAACTCTATGATAGCAACAGGATATAAGATTCCTTCTAAGGATAAGGGTATCATGTTGTCATCTGGTGGTACTAAGGAGAAGGCTTCTCTGTTGGATGCTGCAATGGCATTACAGAAAGCCGGATACACTATCTATGCAACAGAGGGTACTGCAACATTCCTCAATGATAATAAGATTAAGGCAATAGCTGTAGGATGGCCTGACGAGGCACATAAGGATATTCCAAATGTTATGGATATGATTCATGACCATAAGTTTGACCTTATTGTGAATATTCCTAAGAATCATACAAAGCGTGAGCTGACAAATGGTTATAAGATTCGTCGTGGTGCAATAGACCATAATATACCTCTTATCACCAATGCCCGTCTGGCATCTGCATTCATACATGCATTCACAACGCTTTCTATTGATGATTTAGGAATCAAGTCTTGGCAAGATTATAAATAAATTATGAATAATATATTTCGCGGCTTAGGAATAGCCCTTGTTACACCGTTTACTGATGATGGTCAGATAGATTTCGAATGTCTTTCGTCCATCATAGAATATCAGTTAAATAATGATGCAGATTTTCTCTGTATCCTCGCTACTACTGGTGAGACTCCGTGCCTTTCTGCTGAAGAGTACTGGACTGTTAAGGAGTTTATCGTAAAGCAGGTAAATGGCAGAGTTCCACTCCTTATGGGATGTGGTGGCAATAATACTGCTGCCATAGTGGAAACTCTCAAGACGGGTGACTTTAGTGGCATAGATGGCATACTCAGTATATGTCCTTATTATAATAAGCCTTCTCAAGAAGGACTTTATCAGCACTTCAAGGCTATAGCGGCAGCAACGAAACTGCCTGTTGTAATGTATAATGTTCCTGGACGTACAGGGGTCAATATGAAGGCTGAGACAACATGCCGCCTGGCAAAAGATTGTGATAATATCGTTGCCATAAAGGAAGCAAGTGGTTCTATAGAACAAGTTGACGAAATAATTAAGTATAAGCCAAAAGACTTTGAGGTGTTGTCTGGTGACGATGCTATCACATTCCACATGATAGCAACAGGAGCCGTCGGAGTTATTTCTGTAATAGGAAATGCTTTGCCAAAGGAATTCTCAAGAATGATTCGTCTTGAATTCAGAGGTCAGTTTGAGGCTGCTCAGAAGATACACCATAAGTTCACAGACCTCTATAGCCTTCTCTTTGTAGATGGTAATCCTGCTGGTGTGAAGGCGCTGATGTCAGAAATGGGACTGTTGAAGAATAATCTTCGCCTGCCACTTGTTCCGACACGATTGACAACACGCCAGAAGATAGCAGAGGTGCTTAAGGGCTTGAAATTATAGTTTTTACAACATCTGAAATTTTCCGAGATAATAAGTATTGGTTAATTTAGAAATCATGGCATTCATCGAACGTGACATCCTTCCAAGGTATGCTGCGTTCGATGTTGCACATAATATGGAGCATGTCACTCGCGTGATACGTTCTTCGGTATCCATTGCACAGAAGATGGGTGCTGACGAGGATATGGCTTATGTCATTGCTGCCTATCATGATTTGGGGCTTGAAGGTCCACGAGCCATACATCATATTACATCAGGAAAAATTCTTCAGGCTGACCAGCGACTCAGAAAATGGTTTTCTGAAATGCAGATAAGGATTATGAAGGAAGCCGTCGAAGACCATCGTGCTTCTGCTTCCAGGGCTCCACGTTCTATCTACGGCAAGATAGTTGCTGAGGCTGACAGAGACCTAAATCCAACATCGGTTTTTTTGCGAACTATTCAGTATGGCAAGTCGCATTATCCTGAAATGACGAAGGAAGAGCATTGGAAACGCTTTTGTGAGCACATGCAGGAGAAATATTCCACGGCAGGATATATAAAGTTGTGGATAGAGGGCTCCCAAAATGAGAAAGACCTTTCTACCCTTCGCAGTATTATAAATAACAAAGTGCTCCTTAGGGAGAGGTTTGAAGAACTATGGTCATTGACATAAAGACAGGTAAGGCAAGCGGTATTGGCGTTGTTAGCCAGAATTCTTTAAAGGCATGGATTCTTGCTGCCCGTCCAAAGACACTTTCAGGTGCTATGGTGCCTGTAATGTTGGGCACAGCCTTCGCTTGGAAGACTATATATGATACCAATTTATTGGAGATACATGATGACGAACTCATTCTTCGCATCGTGGCAAACGTATTGTGCTTTCTTTTTGCTATGATAATGCAAATAGATGCCAATTTTGTCAATGACTATTTCGATTGTGTTCATGGTAACGATAACGAAACCCGTTTAGGCCCTGAGCGTGCATGCGCTATGGGATGGGTATCGCTGAAGGCTATGCGGTGGGCAATGGCTATAACGACGACGCTTGCCGCCCTTGTCGGCTTGCCGTTGATATTCTTTGGCGGATGGGAAATGGTGCTTGTGGGGGCACTATGCATACTATTCTGCTTCCTTTATACTACTTGTCTTGCTGGTATGGGAATGGGTGACCTGCTGGTGTTGGTATTCTTTGGAATTGTACCAGTCTGCTTTACCTCTTATATTGTATGTGGTGTGATGCCTTGGGTGTTAGGGGTTGCATGTGGCTTGGTCGTTGATACCCTGTTAATCGTCAATAACTATCGCGACATCGATAATGACCGCAATGCCGGCAAACGCACCCTGGTGGTCATGATTGGCAGCAAATATGCTGAATGGCTATATATCACGCTGCCTACCCTGGCTCTCGTTGCTGTCCTCTTTCAATATGGCTGGAGCGAGAAGAATATGCTACTCTGTTTTTGCGTGTATTTCCTGTTCGTACAGAGTTGGAATCAGATGCGAATGATTAAATCGGGTAGGGCATTGAATAAAATACTCGGAAAGACAGCAAGAAACATATTCCTCTTTGGCATATTGATAAGTTTGCTTGTCATTTTTTCATAAAAATGTTCATTTGTTGCTCAAAAAGCAAAATCTGCGCAATTATATTTGCTCTTTTCGTATAAAATGTGTAACTTTGCGGTCTAATTAAAAAAATATATTTTATATAAATAAAGAAAACTATGAAGAAGTACAATTTTAATGCTGGTCCATCAATCCTCCCACGCGAGGTTATTGAGCAGACAGCAGCTGCTTGTCTTGATTTCGACAATTCAGGACTTTCTCTTATGGAGATTTCACATCGTGCAAAGAATTTCCAGCCTATCGTTGATGAGGCAGAGGCTCTTATGAAGGAGCTTCTCGACATTCCAGAGGGCTACAAGGTATTGTTCCTCGGTGGTGGCGCATCACTTGAGTTCTGTATGATTCCTTACAATTTCCTTGAGAAGAAGGCAGCATATCTCAATACTGGTGTATGGGCTACAAAGGCTGAGAAGGAAGCAAAGCTCTTTGGTGAGGTTGTAGAGGTAGCATCTTCTGCTGACAAGAACTTTACATACATCCCAAAGGATTTCACTATTCCTACAGATGCTGACTATTTCCATATCACAAGCAACAACACCATCTATGGTACAGAGATGCGCTATGACTTGGATTCTCCAATTCCTATGATTGCAGATATGTCATCTGATATTCTCTCTCGCCCTGTTGATGTCAGCAAGTATGCTATGATTTACGGCGGTGCACAGAAGAACCTCTCTATGGCTGGTGTAACATTCGTTATTGTTAAGGAAGACGCTCTGGGCAAGGTTTCTCGTCCTATTCCTACAATGCTCGACTATCGTACACACGTTAAGAAGGGTTCTATGTTCAATACTCCTCCTGTAGTGCCAATCTATGCAGCACTTATGAACCTCCGCTACATCAAGGCTCACGGTGGTGTCGAGGCAATGGACAAGCTTGCTAAGCAGCGTGCTGAAATCGTTTATGGTGAGATTGACCGCAACAAGCTCTTTATCGGTACGGCAGAAGAGTCTTCTCGTTCACTGATGAACCTCACATTCGTCCTCAAGCCAGAGTATCAGGACCTGCAGGATGAATTTATGGCATTCGCTACTTCTAAGGGCATGGTAGGTGTCAAGGGTCATCGTGATGTCGGCGGCTTCCGTGCTTCTTGCTACAATGCTATGTCTATCGAAGGCTGTGAGGCTCTTGTAGCTTGCATGAAAGAATTTGAGGCTCAGCATTAAATTTCAATTTTCAATGTTCAATTTTCAATAAATAAAAGAAAATGACAAAAGTTTTGATTGCAACAGAGAAGCCATTTGCAGCTCCTGCTGTTGCCGGAATAAAGGAAATCATCGAGAAGGCAGGTTTCGAACTTGCACTCCTTGAGAAATATACAGAGAAGGCACAGCTCTTGGCAGCAGTTGCCGACGTAGATGCTATTATCATCCGTTCTGACAAGATTGACGCAGAAGTAATGGATGCTGCAAAGAATCTGAAGATTGTTGTTCGTGCAGGTGCAGGATATGACAACGTAGATCTCGAAGCTGCAACAGCACACAATGTCGTTGTCATGAACACTCCTGGTCAGAATGCAAACGCAGTGGCTGAGTTGGTCCTCGGTCTCCTCGTTTATTGCGTCCGTAATTTCTATAACGGCAAGTCTGGTTCTGAGCTGATGGGCAAGAAACTCGGCATCCTTGCTTTCGGTAATGTCGGTCGTAATGTGGCACGCATAGCTAAGGGCTTCGGTATGGACGTTTGTGCATACGATGCTTACTGCCCTGCTGACGTGATCGAGGCTGCCGGCGTAAAGGCTTGCGCTTCACAGGCAGAGCTGTTCAAGGAGGCTGACATCGTTTCTCTCCATATCCCTGCAACGGCAGAGACAAAGCAGAGCATCAACTACGACCTCTGCTCTACTATGAAGAAGGGTGCCATCCTTATCAACAGTGCCCGTAAGGAAGTTATCGACGAGGCTGGTCTGCTCAAGCTCATGGCAGAGCGCGAAGACCTGAAGTATATCACAGACATCATGCCAGATGCTGATGCTGACTTTAGGAAGTTCGAGGGTCGCTATTTCTCTACACCAAAGAAGATGGGTGCACAGACAGCAGAGGCTAACACCAACGCAGGTCTCGCTGCTGCAAACCAGATTGTAGGCTTCATAAAGGAGGGTATTACAAAGTTCCAGGTGAACAAGTAACCCGTCGCTTCGGAAATTTTTATAACGAAAAATAGACGTTCCCCTTTCTGCTTTGTCAGAATGGGGAATGTTTATTACATCTACCAAGGAAAAAATGTATAGTCTAAAATACCAAGTAACCACCAGCACCTGCGACAGCGAGGGACGCCTGAAACTATATTCCGCCCTTCAGATGATGCAGGACTGTTCAGAGATGTGGCTCGACTCCGTACCAGAGGTAAAGCAATATTTCTCCGACCAGAAAATGGCACAGCTGCTCGCCTCGCGTCAGGTGGAGGTGCTCCGCATACCATGTTTCAAGGAATCGCTCACCGTCACCACCTCCGTATATGAGGTGAAACCCATGTTCGGGTTCCGCAACACCTTCATATACGATGCCGCAGGCAAGCCCTGCTACCGCACGTGGAGCATGGGGGCTTTCGTTGACAAGGCAAACGGAAAGCTGAAGCGCATAGACGCTGCCACCATTGCTACTATGCAGATGGAACCAAAACTGGAGATGAACTACCTCGACCGCCGCATCATCCTGCCAAAGGAAGGGGGCGTCACTGCGGCTGACGTGCCTGTAATGAAGGCAGACATCGACTACAACCGCCACGTAAACAATGCCAACTACATACGAATGGCAATGGAGTTGCTTCCAGACGACTTCATCGTAAGGGGGCTCAGGGTAGAATATCGCGTCGCTGCAAAAATAGGCGACATCCTCACACCAATCGTATATAACATTTCAGACAACACCATCGTTGTCTCCCTCGCGGTCGGAACAGAGGTCAGCGCAATAATAGAATTCACGGCGTAACTTCCGTAAATAGAAAAATACCCCGTTTTCAAAAAGGTTACCTTTTCTGCCAGTTTTCCTAACCTTTTCTGCCAGAAAAGGTTACCTTTTTAATCAGGTCGTGTTTTTGAAACAAAAATAACAGCCAATATAGCCTCAATTATCTTACCTGAATACACGAAAAAGACACGTTACAATCCCTCAACGGGACCATAGCGTGTCTTGAATTCCTGCGCCTGATAGGGCGTATCTTTAAACCTTAAAAAATCTAAAATGGGGGGTAATACTGCCCTCAAAGCCCATATTTCTTAGCGCCACGCGAGCATCTCGTGCAACGGTGGGAAATGAATTATAGAATGTGTCGTACATATTAGTTTGAGAGAATCTTTTTGTGTAAGATGGGTAAATCTCTATCGAGAGGTTACGTCCTGAACGTCAGTCTTCTGAGAATCGTTTATCGATTTCTGGATGCAAAGGTACGAAAAAAAAAATTATCAGCCAAATAAAAGTTCGTTTTTTTATTGTCAAAGGACTAAGAACTAAAAACTCACTCCACTCCCATAACGTACTTTACGAGTAGCATCAGAACAGGTATTGTAAC
>ODAJ012151016.1_pt1 | contig 20592 bp, 25 predicted proteins | sample 1539241 | NCBI WGS metagenome assembly ODAJ01 (sample SAMN02144231, study PRJEB22623) | gut metagenome | biome: sheep rumen | host: Ovis aries | place: New Zealand | reverse complement strand
CTGCCTCACGAAGAAATCCGCCTCCGCGCGGGCCGTATTATACTCGGGCCTTGCGAAGTGATAGAAGCCGATCTGCTTGCCCGCGTTCTGGGCGATCACCATGAACTTGTCGCAGTACTTGTCGACGAAGTTAAGGCCCTCGGTCGCCTTACATAATACAAAGCTCGTGTCCGTCTGCCGGAGCACCTCCGCAAGATCCATGTTTTTCTGATGGTTACTAATATCGATTCCGTTTAATGACATTTGTCACCCCTTTATCAACTTGTAAAGCGCGTTGATTTCGTTCTGAATGAGTCCAGGATTCATGGAGCGGTTAAGCAGGTAAGTCACACGGTCGTCGCCGTTGCCCGCCTTGCCGGACAGAACAGCCTTAACGTTCTCCAACGTGGGATTCTGGAGCGTTGCCAAGCCCTTGTAGTCGCACGCATAGCGGTACACGCTTCCGCCCTTGTAGATGACGGCACGCTTGCTGAAGAAAATAGCATTAATATCGCCATGCACGCTGAGATACTTGATGCCCGCTTCGATGCAGCGTTTTCTGCCGTACTGCAGAAAGTCGGTTATGGAAGTGCTGTAATCATTATCCCAACAATACAAGGCTCCGAGACTCTTCATGCCGTTAGCTTGGCTCTGGTTGCAGTAGTTTCCGTGATGATCAATTTTGAAGAACTTGGGCTTTGCGCCGACCTTCTTACACATGTTGTAAGCGCCACCGCAACCGTCTCCGGAAGTCCAATAACCGATTTCCGGAAACCAATACGCAAGGCTTCCGTCATTGACATAATCCCACCCGTGCGGGTCTTTGCTGGCTCCCTCGTACGTGGGACTGTAACGGAACACTTTGATGTGGATGTCGCCGTGATTGATTGCGGAGCCGTTACCAATGTAAGTGACGGGGATGCCCTTTGCTTTAGCTTCGGAGATGACTTTTTTCAGATAGTTATAATCTGATTTGATTTCGGAATTGCTTAATCCGCCCTTAAGCACTTCGGGATTATAGCAGTAAAGTTTCTTCGGGCTGAAATAGCTGTCACGGATGATAGCAAGTATTCCCTCGTCATGGTCGCCGTGTGCATGGCTTATGTGGAGATACGGGCTCTTGATGCCGCGGGCTTTGAGCCGGCTGATCAGGCGCGTCGTGCCGTTTCCGCAGTACCCGTCGATCACTTCGTAGTTTTTCCCGTCGTCGATGATTTGAGCGTCGCCCCATCTGGGCCCACCTTTGTCGCTGTTATAAAAGCCAGGAACGTGTAATCTAATCATGCGCTCTCACCGCCTTTGTGGTATTCCGATGTGGAAATGTGAAGGCAAGCGCCAAGAAGCGCATCTGCAGCCATGATTGTGGCGGGGATCTCCGCACCATACGGAAGCCCCCAAATCTTACTGCAAGCGGTATAAAAGACCGCAAGTGCAGGAAGAATGGTGAGCGCAATCTCTTTCAGAACGTCATAGACTTTGTTGCTCATCTTGAACATTAGAAGCCCCCTTTCGCTAATATCCATCCTGCGATTCCAGTGACCACGCAGGCAAAGACTGTCCATGTGAATTTCTTCCACTTATCAGCAGGCTCTTCCTCTATCTTCTTGAGGCGCTCACCCTGCTCTCGCTGTTCTGCCTGCATCTGTTGGAGAGTTACGACCATACCCTGCAAGCTGATAGCCATTGATTGGAGCTTGTCGCCGAATTCCTCGACTTTGGACAGACGGCGGTCAAAATCACGCATGCGGTCATCACTTCTGCCGATGCGCTCCATGTATTCGTGACGAGGCACATAATCATCCATTGGGAAGCCCTCACAAAAGAAAAGAGAGTGCCGTTAAGCACCCTCTGGTTGATAGTTACGTATTAAGTTTTGACCTCAATCAAGCTCAATTGAGCCTCAATCAAGTCCCGAAAAGACTGCTTTATCGGACTTTTTTCCAACGCTTATAGTCCGTACACCCTATCATATTTAAATGCCGTTTAGCATCTGCACACGAATTTCTATGGGTACACTCTTTACATAATCCTTGAAGTTTTGGGTCTTCTTTCTTCATTCTTCCGTCACCTCTTCGGGTTCGGGAGTAGATGTCGCCTCTACCACATGCACATAGCACTCATGCTTAATGGGGTAGCAAGTGGAAGTAAACAGGATAGCACCATGCTCTGCAAATGTGGACGTTGCCGCACGGCTCAGAACCTCGTGGAACTTGCCTTCGCCTTTAAGTCTTGCGGTCTGTTCGTCCTCGTCATAGACCCAATAGTTATCATGTTCAAATTCGCCCGTGGAAGTCTTGCGGACTTCGGTAATGTAATATTGAAACATTGTAATTTCTCCTTTCTTACTATTCAAAAATCGGTACTCCACCAGCAGGGTCAAGTAAGTAGACTTCGACCTTATATGTGCCATCTATAGTGAGGGAATTGCTACTATGGTAGCGTTGACGAATCCTTAGTCTACCATCGGAATAAACTGTGTCTGTATAGACTCCATACCCAGATGTTAAATCACTTACACTTTTTCCATATGCTCCAGAATTATCATAATAAATGTTAAACCGAACTCCAGTAGAGTTAGCGGTCCCCAAAAAAGCTCCTGTAAAAAAATTGTCACTCCCGTAAAAGTAACCTGCTCTTTTGCCTGCGGTATCTCTTACACGAACATATAGTATTTTTTCGGTTGTCCATATCTCACTATGTCCTGTTGCCCACGTCGCCACAGTTGTCGATGTCGTGCTTGTTGTGCTTACTTGATACGTTGTTTCCGCAACCTTAGTCCAACTCGATGCCCAGCCTGTCGGCACATTAACAGTAACACTTGAATATCCATCTGCGTCATCGTCCTCTGCGGAATATGTGCCGTTTGCGGTGATGGTCTTGTCGATAAGTGTCGAAGGACCTCCTCCGCTGATGCTCTCTATCTCATCAACCATCTCAGCAGGGGTCATGCTTGCCGTCTTTCCAGTCTTGGAACGGATAGCATCGGCTATATCAGTAAGGGTCGTATCTTGAATGCTGTATAAACTCATCAGAAGCCCTCCGTCTCAGATGTCGGAAGTTCCGCAAGTACAATGTCAGCTATATCCGCTTTATCCTGTGCGGTCAGAACGTAGGAATCACCCTTCGGCCCTGTGTCGCCTTTGTCCCCTTTCGGTCCTGTCAGACCTCTTTCGCCCTGTTCGCCTTTTGCTCCCGTTGCTCCAGTGTCACCTTTATCACCTTTGTCGCCCTTATCCCCTTTTGCGCCAGTCAGTCCACGCTCACCTTGGACGCCTTGAATTCCCTGTTCTCCACGGTCGCCTTTCTCGCCCTTTTCGCCACGCTCTCCCTGTGCGCCAGTAGCACCAACAGGGATGCCGAAATTAAGATGTACAACTCCACCCGATTCCGTTTTTGTGACGGTTGCTTCTGAGCCTTCGGGGAGAGATTCTGCGGATACAGACATATCCTCGATAGCCTTCTGTGCGTCCCGTGCCTTGCTTGCTCCGTCATTGAGTGCGGCGATAGTCTGGTCAATGGTGCTTGCCTGTTCGGGAGTAGGTTCTTCGTTCGTCCTGTCTGGTCTCAGTTTGTTGGGGATTCTGAATTTAAAAACGGTTCTGCCGTAGTTATCCCCGACATGATACAAAAATGCAAATACATCCTTGCCCGACTTGATGAACTGACTAGGAATCAGCACTCCGTCCGCATTGCCTATCATCGTCACGGATGTACCCGAGTGCTCATCGTTGGAAAAGTCCACCTCATAAGTATCTGGCAGTTCGATGCCCTCAATCTGGAGATACAGACCGTAGTCCTCTTTGATTATTGGAGCAGTGACGGTATACCGACCACCGCCTACCACTCCTTTGATGATTCTGGATGTGTTCATAAACACCCCCTTCTTAGTTTGCCACATCGTTGATGTACGTGTTCAACGTGTGCGTCACAACCACACTGACCGTTGCAGCTACGGGCTGTAATGATGTATTAAGCAGTTTGCCTTTCCATGCCGTCCCATCATTATACGGCAGGATGATGTAGCCGCTTGTATGCATTGAAAGCACTTCAGAACTGTTAAAACTGGAATCCAGAGATATAACTCCGTTTACATCCGATGTCGCTGAAACGGTCCTTGTGCGGATTTCAGAAAATATCGCCCATGCACCATACTCAACAGGACTTGCTCCAAGATTAATTCGCCTTGTATAGACTTTGGCATATCCCGTGTAGTACACCTGATACAGCACATTGTCGTTGTTGCTTTTAAAAATAAAGAGCGTTCCTGCGGATTTGGTGGGAATGTTGCTAATGTTGTTCGCAACGGATGCCGATGCTACACGATATTTCCCTACGCTTGTATAGCTGTTGAAGTCTGAACCAGTCGGGATGGCTAATCCGATATTCCATATCTCATTAGTATCAAGCTTGATCCAATCACTCCACGTTACGGGTTCTACTCCGTTAGTCCACTTCAAAAAGACGGCACTGCTCGAATACGGTTGCCAGTATACTCTCGCAACTTTGGAATTTCTTTTCCGAAGGACTTTTGCAAATCCATTGGTGGATGCTTCTGACGGGACATTGTCAGCATGGATGATGTAATAATCACCTGCGTCAAGAGTAGTTGGGTCTGTTTCCTCTTCTGTCGTGGAAATTCCGATATAAGTAAGAATCTGCTTGACGAGCCTCTGCTTTTCGATTCCTATCTGTGCGATTGCTTCCTGCGTTGCGGAGTTCTCAAATTTGTGCGCCACGTTCCAAGTAACATTGATGTTCCTGTCTTCCGTACCGTTCCCGTCAACATTGCGATTAATCTTGTTACATTGAATGACCATTGATGTAGAACCGCCGCCGTCCATGTTCCAACCATCGACCGCCCCAAGATCAATCATTAATCCTGCAAGTTCTGACGGTGTAAGACCCTCATCGATGGCATCTCTACCATCGCAAGCTAAAAAGCAGATGTCCCCATTGGATTTTGTAAACATAGCCATACGAGGATGCGCTTTGAGGTTAGAAGCAGGGAGTCCAATATTGGATACATCCACTGCCGACCTGTTTCTAACAAGTCTGTAATATGCCGCCGCCGCATTTATGATCCCGTCACTTATCATCGTCGCAGGAGTTGTGGTTATCGGGTATTCATGCGGAACTCTGTCAGAATCGAACCCGACATAAACAACGAAAGGATAATTTGATGCGATTCCATCAAATGTGCTTTCCCTTACTACTTCGCCGTTAGATATGACCGCAGGCTTACCAGCCACAAGGTCGAGGGATGTATTAGTGGTCAGAGTTGTAAGATTTTTCCCTGCGTATCCCAACGGAGATACATCAGTATCATACCCTGCATAGATGTCAATCTGATTCCCTTCGGTATCGTGCTTCGGCACAGTGGAGACATAATAAGCCGTATCGTTTCCGTTTCCGTTAATGTATGTCCCTGTCGTAACAGTAACCTCATCATAGAATCCAGTGTTGTCGAACAACTCTAATACTCCGTCAGCAAGAGTTGGCTTTGATACTGCCTTATCTGCGAGCTTGTCAGTGGTCACTGCTCCGTCCTGTATGGTCGTAGTGGCTTCGGGATGGGCATCAAGCCAGTTCTGCACAGACTCATCAACATCAGCGGTGAAGATTCCCTCATACTCCGATAAATCTTCCTTTATCTGACTTACATCCGCTTCCAGGCTCGCTATGTCTGCGGTGTTTGTCTCGATGGAAGTCGCCATCTCTTCGAGGTTGTATCCGTCGTACTCGTCCGCCCATTCGTCCGTGGATGCGTCCAAAGCCTCGCCGTTGCTGACGGCAAAAATCTGCGAGCGCAGAATCTGATTTCCAGATGTGATGACGAACTGCCCCAGAAGCGTTCCTGCCACGGCAATGGCGGGCTGATCCAGTTCGGCATACGCACCATAAACGGTGATAATGCTTTCGTCTTCCTGCCCGACCTGAATCTCTTTCGCTTCGCCCGCTACCTGCGCTCCAACCTTATCGGGACGGATAATGATCAGCTTGACGGTCGCAGTGCTACCGATGTCGTAAGTGTTGCCCTGATACGTCAGCCTCGCAAAGACATACCGTGTGTTATCATCGAGAGCGATAGATTTCATCGACGGTCGTGTTCCGTCATGGTCGTATACGTCCAGAACTATGTTTGTCTCTAACAGTTCTAAAGCCATTTTCTACCTCCCTTCTCAGCCTGCATACGTGGTTACAAGCGTGTACCTGATATAAGCGTTGCCGTTGTTTTTAATTCTCAGCAGGGCGTTTCCTGCATCAGTGACCGCTACTGCACTTGCTCCGCTCACCGCTTTGATGCTTATCTGGTTATCGCCAGATACTCCAATCAGATATAAGCCTTTCATCGTGTCAGACGGATAAGCACTATCTACGATAAGCAGATATGTTGCTACCTGCGACAACTGTTTGTAATCCGTTCCACCTGCTGCCAAGCTAAATGCGCTTGTCCTCACGATTCCTGCGGTCTTTGTCTCTACCGCAGTAATTCTACTCACCGCATTCACGATTGACGTTCTCAGCTCATTGATGGCGGCGATGACCGTTTTAGCGGCAGTCGCAAGCGTGCCTGTACCCATCTTGGTAACGACGTCATCAATCTGCGATGTGCCCGCAAGCAGGACCACGGATGTGATAGTGATTCCGCTGATATTAACCTCATACAGGGGAAATTCTACAAGCGTGTCACCGTCCGCGATCGATCCGGAGGTATATGCCGGCACAGCTGGGGAGCTTGCCGCAGGTGTTCCGGTGATGACCGCGAGCTGCATATCTTCCACGCCCGTTCCGGATGTCTTTGTGTATCTGGCGACGATGAGGTCCCTGCGGAGCATTCCCTGGGCACCGTTCTCAATCATCAGCGACTCAGTCGCGCCTCTCTCGATTGTCGCCGTGCATCCTTCCGCTACCATAATGCCGTCCGCGATCGTGATTTCATTTGCGCTCACGATCGTCGCCGCCATCTGCGATCCCACATTAACGATGTGTGTGCCTCTTCCGAATATGCCGATATTAACGTTTCTGTCCTGTTGGGACGTAATGTGCGGCTCTCCTCTATATCCCGTGATGATGTTCATTCGTAATCACCTCTCTATATGCTCTCTACCGTCACATCGTCCGAGAGCTTGTATTCTATCTTCGCGTAACCGTCTTCGAATTTGACGAGTTTCGTCGTGATCGGCGCGGACACTGTGTGTCCGGTCACATAATCACGGCTTCCCACGATGTCGCCGATCTGCACCTCTCGCTCCGATTCAATCTCTATTCGGAACTCGTTCAGATTGATCTCCTTGACGAGCTGGTCGATTCCCGACTGTATCAGGTCCTCTCTGCTCGCGCCCGCATAGTCGTATACCTCCGCAATCTCGTCCTCATCAAAAAAGGTCTGACGCTGAGAGATGTTCCCCCGCGCGTCCACGTAGAGGTGCTCGACGATTCTGTTCTTTAATTCACCCTGCCCTAAGCAAACCAGATGATTTATACCGGTGCGGTTGATGATCATCGTGTAGTCTGCATTCATATCGCTCGAATACTCGATCTCTCTGGAGTAATCCACAATCGGTGCCGCGGACACGACGACCTTTTTAAGTTCTAGATCATACTCAATCTGCATCCTGTAGCCCACGCTCTTGAGCATAGCTTTGAGGCCGTCGTAAAGAGTGCAGTAGCGAGCATATTGATAATTGACCGTGACGCCCGTGGACTCCGAGGAACCCACGAAAAGCCCAGGAAATGCTGCGCTCACTCGCGCGCCGATGATCTGATTCAGCTCGCCCGAGTCGGTGGCGTAGTCGGCGCCGGAGGCGGGCGAAATGATCTTTTTCTGCATCATCCCCCGCCATGTCAGCCCTCCTACTGCGACAGAGTTATTCTTTGTATCCGATTCCAGACGCTTGTACAGGCCACCGTACTCCGTGCCAGGAATATAGATCCTCGAATTTTCTTCGACTCGTTCCCATTCTGCCCTTGGGCTTGTGATCAGGAAGCTATTCTCCTCGTCTCCGATCTCGAAGTCATACTCATTAAAAAGCATGACTCTCACCTCGGTGCCGTCCGGGTTGGCGACAATGATGTCATTCATACGGCACCTCCTCGAATTCCGGCTCTGACTGTTCCCTGTATATCGTCATGTCCGCGCCAAAGGCGGAGTCCCAGACGATGCGAAGGTTTCCGGCCGGGATCTTCTCGAAAATCGAATCGGATTTGTTCCGGTAGTCGAAAATATTGGTCTGGGTTCCGTTCTGGTACATCATGATGGTCTTCTGCCTTGAATCGATCACGACGTAAGCGCCCGCCGGAATGGTCGTGTACAGAACGTAAGGATAGCCGTTGATCGTTATTCTGGGATTGACCGCTTCTCCGTAGATCACCATCCTGAATTCAGAGGTAAACGGCGACTCGGAGTAAACGATCTTTTCGCCGATCGCGCCGGCTGCGTAGTCGTAGTTATAGTCGAAGGTATAGTCGAGGAAATCTCCCGACACATCCCCGGCCGCATTCAGCACGACCTTTTCTTCCTTGATCCAGAATGGATACGGGCCATAAATCTGGATTTTGTTCGCTATCCACTTCCAGTAACTGATGTTGTCAACCTTAGATCCATTGATAAAGCAGTCAAGATACCAGTCGCCCCAGACGATCCTGCCCGGCTTCAGCCGCCGCAGGTCGTTCTCGAAGTCGTTGTGCAGCGCCTGGATGAGCTTCCTCAGTCCCTTCTGGTTGCGGCCAAAGATGAGCTCCGGCTCGTACTGCGCCGCATCTCTCGAAAAGCTCGATACCCGCGAGCCGTACTGCCGTTTTGCTCCTTCTGGCTTCCAGGACCAGTCGTAATAGTCGCCCACCCGCGTCAGGATGTCCTTTGTGGTCAGGTCGTAGGTATTCCCGGAAGAGGCGATGTATTTAATCTGCGTCTGCATCATAATGCACCTGCCTCTCTCAGGATCCTTCCGAATTCCCTGCTTCCGATCTGCATCTTAAGGTTGCTGTTGGCCAGCGCCGCGGACACAGCTCTGTATATGGCATTCGATAATTCGCCGTAATCCTCTTCTCTCGCTTCCGCGATCGCATCCGCAAAAGGCTTCATATTCTGCCCGGATAACGGAATGACCGCCTCGGGTCCTGCCTCGCCTACGCCGATGATCTGCGCGCCGTTGAAGATAGCGCCTTTGGCATACCAATCAACGCCGAACGATGGCATGTAACCTTTTCCTCCTACGCCGTACGGGAATTCTCCGCCATCCACTGTGAAATGCGGCAGCTTGATATTGTCCAGGATTTTTCCTACGCTGATCGGGAAAAATCCCTTGATCCCATCTATCACCTTTCCGACCGTTTCCTTCGCCGTCTGGATTGGTCCCGTAATAGCTGACTTGATACGGTTAAATGTATTCTTCACACTCGATATGACCGTGCTGATGTTTGTGATCACCTGCTTGATGATGCTTATATGCGTCTTGATCACGCTCGAGACGATTGGCCAGACGAGCTTAATAACCGCCTCGATCGCCTTCATGACCACTGATATTCTCAGGCTGATCCAGTTCCAGATCGGAACTACCACAGCCTGGATGATCGACATGACGCCCGATATGATTGCCTGAATGTCCGGCCAGACGTCCTGCACGAGCTGCTGGATCATCGGCATGACCGTTTTGAACACGTTTCCGATGCTGGTCACTGCATTCTCTACTGACGCCTTTACGCTCTCAATGATAGGAGCGAGTGCCGTCATCACCTGTTCGACGATCGGCGCGATGTAAGTATTGTAATACTCGCCTGCTACCGTCATAAATGCGCTCACATTCTCGCTCAGTGACTGGATCGCCGGGATGACGATATTCGTCAGGCCTTCAGAAGCGATGTTCACGAGCGGCTCGAATGCGTCAGCCGTCGCGATCTTGACGTTCTGCCATGCCAGGTCCATCTTCTCCGATGCAGTCAGCGTGTCATTGTATACGCTGTCGAGAGCTCCTGAAGAGTCCTCAATGGCAGCATACATGTCCTCGAATGACAGCTGTCCCTTCTGTGCAGCGTCAAACATCGCGATACCCGATTTAGCTCCGAACAGCTCGATTGCGTCTGCACTCGTCAGCGATCCGCCCTGGACTCCGGCGACGAACTCAGCGAAGCCGTCTTTCGCGCTCTTTCCTTCCTTCGCCCAGTTCTGCACGCCCTTCTTCATGCCGGCAAGGATGCCGGATGTATCCGCGCCGCTCTTCTCGAACTGCGCTAACATCGCGATTGCCTCGTCAGTGCTGAATCCCAGCTCTTTGAAGCTCGCCGCGTTCTGGTTGACGGATGTCGCCAGTTTTGCGACGTCGATACCAGACTGCTGTCCTGCTACGGTCAGCTTGTCGAGCACATCCGCGTATTCACTGGCATCTATGCCCGCATTGTTCATCATCTTTGCGACGTCCTGCACGGCTTTTGTCGCGTCCTGTCCGGTGATCTTTGCGTACTTCATGGCAGATTCAGAAGCGGACTCCAGTGCCTCTCCATTCAGGCCGAAGCGTGTATTCAGTTCTCCGACTGCTGAGCCGATGTCGCCGAAATCGCCGACCACGTTTCGCGCAACGTCTTTATAGACGTCCTTGAGCTGCTCCGCGGCGTCTCCTGTCGCTCCTGTCGCGATGATCAGGTTGTTCGTGCCCTGCTGGACTTCTTCGAAGGCTCCGAATCCCGCTTTTCCGATGCCCACAAGCGCAGCTCCGATCGCCGCAGGCGCTGCAAACTTACTGAGTATCGCGCCCAGGTTACTGTTGAACAGTCCGCCTGCCTTTTTTCCTGCTTCGCCCACTCCGTCATTGATTGGATTAACGACAGAGTTGATCACCTCATTCGATGTGCCGTCTGATTTAGGAATAATGGTCACATAAGCTCTTGCGACCTCTGTTCCGCCACCATTCGCCATTTTCATCACCCCCCATTCCACCAATCCCAGAATTCACTGATCGGGACAGCTCCTCTGCCGATTCGCTTCTTCTGTTTCGGCCTCGGGTATTCTTTCGCCTTGCGTCCCTTCTTTGTCTTTGACTGCACGAACACATCAAAGAGGTCTGCAAGGATCATGTTCGTCTTCTTTGTCGTGAACCACTCGCCGATCTCGTCCTGCGGCTCCATCTCTGCTCTGAGTGCGGAGTCTGGAGGCAAATGGTTAATAAAAGATAAGAGGGCGACCTTCCCGGCCGCCCCCATGTGCATGTATTCAGTCAATGTCCGCCCCGTCCGTGTCATGAGATCGTACTCCAACGCACGGTCGTGTTCGTCTATGATCTGGACAAGGCTCAGGATTCCCCCACGGTTGCCCCCTGCTCACGCGTGTCTTCCGACCATGCGCGCAGGATCTCCCCGGTCTGTGCGGGAGTCAGGTCGTCGACCGCGTCGCCCATAAAGCCACGCAGCCATTCAATCTGGCTCTCATAATCGCCGTTCGTGTTCTTGAACGCGATCAGCTCGCGGTTGGTCATCGACCCGGCGAGCGGGATCCTGTAGATCTTCTCGTTCCCTTCGATCTGAAATTCAAAATATTCAATCTTGCTTACGCCGAATGTCCTCATGCAGTCACCACTCCGTCATCTGTCATGATGTAGATGCTGTTGCCGTCTGTGTCCGGATAGCAGGACAGTGTTACCTGCCAGCCTACTGCAGCATTCGATGCGAATGTGACTTCGCCGACCTCTGTGATCTGTCCGTCCGGAACCACGATGACGATACGCGCGTCGCCGTCCTTCATCAGGAACACCCACGCCTGCTCCTCAGGCAGATATGCGCCGAGAGCTGCGCTGACCTGCGCGCCATGTGTCGTGGAAGCTGCCACAGCCGTGACGTGGCCTGCGCCGAAAGCGATGCTGAGAGCGCCTTCATTCGTGGAGATCATCGTCCAGGACAGCGTACCGTCGAAGGACTCGAGGACCTTACGGACAGTGGCTCCGCTCCAGTCCTTGATCTCTGTCGTGCTCATGGAAGGAGACAGTGTCAGACCGTCCTGGGATACATACTCGTCGCCAGTAAATGCACTGTTGAGCGTTACTGCTGCTTTTGTAATATCTGTCAGAGTCGGAACCGCAGTCCCGAGCGGCGCGTGCTTAATAGCACCAGTTACCTTCTGATCCGGTGCGCCGACGCGCACATCAGTATTTTTAGGCATTGTTTACCTCCTGTGTTCTGATCGTGATCTGCGCCTTGATTGTGGCGCGACCGATGTTAGGATGTCTGGGATCCGGATTAGGATACGGAAGTGTTGAGATCTCAGCAGAATAGCATGGTGTGACGATGTTCCCGCCCTCGAGAGCCCGGATCCATCCTGTCAGCATCTGCGCTGCTTCCATCGCGGAAGCCTGGTCAGTCGCATATACGTCGAAGTCAATGCTGTTAAAGTCCATGACTCTGTCCGACGTATATCCTCCGGTCCTTACCACATGTACATGCGGAAGATCCTTCCCGAGAGTAGCCGGGATCATATGAGCCGATGCGCTGTACCCGTCTGCTGTCAGCAGATCATATAAAGCTGTCTCAATATCTACGCTTACTCTCATGAATGCACCGCCTTTGTGAGGACCTTATCCGTCGCTTCCTCAATGTTTCCTTCTGCGTCCCCGGAGACGAATCCGCCTGCCGTGAACTGGTTATTAGTTGCCGGAGTATACTGGAAATGTTCGCCGGCCTCGGCCGCCATCCGTTCCCCGGCTGCGTCTACCACAGCCTGCATTCCTTCCGACTTGAACACTTCAGCCCATCCGGCACTGACGTGCTCGATCTCTATCCTGGCTCCCATCAACCCATCCACCTCTGTAATGTACATCTCGTGCTTGAGGCGCGTCCTGTCGGCGATTTTGTGTGGAATACCTCGCCGCTCACCTCGTAGATCTTCCCGTCGTATATCACGCGGTCTCCTGTCTGGATGTCCGCGTCATAGTTCGCCCGGAGCGTCCGACCGTCATCAATGCTCTCCAGGCGGCCGTTGAAGTCCCGCGAAGTCGACCGCGCCGTCACCTGCACTCGATCTATGGTTGTTTCTGTAGCGTTATCCCAGTCTCGCATCTGGCTCCCGTTTTTGTTCTTCAGTGGAGCGCGAAGAACTGTAACGGAATCCCTAAAAAAGCTAAGCCCCATGACTGCTCACCACCTTATATGCTTCGAGTGCCGCCTTCTGCGCTACAGTAAGGCCCGCAGCGATGCTCGACGCGCTCTGTGAGTAGCTGATGCTCACTCCATCTGCGCTTTCTGAAATGACTCCTGCCGATACAGACAGGACTCCGACTGTGATCGACACCACAGCCTCTACGAGATCCGGGACCGCGTCAGCCTCATACCCCGCCATGTATTCAGCCTCAATGCTGTCCCATTTCCCGCTCCATTTGCGCGGAAACGACCTTTTCAGGAGCCCGTCACGTCTCCATTCATAATCACCCGAAGTCAGCTCTGAGCCGTCCTCTGTGATCTTCACGATTTCACTCACGTATCCTGCCGGGAGCTTTACGACGATCGCGCCGCCTTCCGGGTATGCCGTACACTTCACGGACGGGCAAATGTGCCACCCGCAGTAGTTGCGGATCGCCTGTGACGCAGCATAGAGCGCTGAATCCAGGCGCGGGTTGTCCGTGTACGCACAGTTCGTGATTTCGTGGAACCGTTCTAGTGAGACGATCGGTCCGAGGTCTTCCGCGTCATATCCCCACGGCGTCCTCATTTGTCTTTAGGCGCGCGGCGGGCTTTGTTGGCGGGTGTTTTCTTTGATTTGTCTTCCGGCTTTTTCTCGACAGCACCTTTAGGCTGCTCGCCTTCTTCGTACTGCCATTCTTTGCCGTTGATAATATAGATCTTCAGCATGTCGCCGCCTTTCACTGCAAAAACAGGGAGACGCCGAAGCGCCTCCCCTATTTTGATCACTATTCTCAGGATGCCTTTGTCAGCTTCTTGAAGCCTGCAGGACGTCTGACCGCGAGAGCGAGTCTCTCCTCGGCGCGGATCGTCATCAGGTTCTTGACGAAGTCGTCTTCGTTGGTGTTGACTGCCTCAACGCTCACGCCGCCGTTCTGTACGACAGATGCACAGGTCTTGTAAGCGCCGACCACGATCGTGCCTGCTGCCACTGCAGGAGATACGCATACATTGATGCCCCAGAGGTTGGGAACATTCTGAGCGCCGAAGAATCCGCCGCCATAGTAGCGATCCTCGCCGTCCTTGGCGATGCGGAGTGCATACCAGTCTGCAGGATTGATCAGGATCGCGTCAGCCGCGAAGCCGGAGCTGTTCTGTACGTCCATAGCAGCCTGCAGGATCGCGTCTGCGATGTCGGACGCTGTAGCATTTGCAGCATATGTGCCGGCCTGAATGCCGGAAGTAGCGAGCAGGTCGGTGACGAGCTTGTTCTGTTCCACAAGGCCGAGCTCATAGAGCAGTCTGCCGTTGATCGCGGATGCAAGGAACGGATAGTCGTTAATATACTCATCGGATTCCTTGATATGGCAAGCGACCTTTGCGAGGCTCACAGTCTTCGGAGTAGGATCTGCAAAATGGATCTGGGGCTTCTCAGCGCCCTCAGCGGTCACTGCAGGAGCGCCCTGCATAGCGCCTTCTACCAGGTAGACCAGTGTGGATCCGGAGATATTCTCAGCGCCGAACAGGTCACGAACTACCAGCGGGACACGAGCTGCTTCGACTACGGTCTTGTCGAATGTGGTCGCGAAGTCCACGGCTCCTGCGGGGCTGGTCTGTGTGTCTGTCGCCGCCTTGAATGCGGGAACGTTGAGATCGAACTTCTTGCCGATCTGCTGGTTCTTAATAGCTTCTACAAAATTCTCGCCAAGTGTTCTGGGCATGGCTTTTTCCTCCACTTCTTTGTCGGCCTTCTCGACCTTCGGTGTCTCGAGGCCCTTCATGAGCGCCTCAGCTTCATCTGCTGCGTCGATCTGTGCCTGCACGTTCTTCACTGCCGTGATCGCGTTCTGGAGATCGTCCGCTGATTTCTCGCCGGCTTCTACAGCTGTCTTGACGTTGGCCAGTTCAGCCTTAGCCGCTTCGAGTCTTTCCAAAAGAGTCATTTCTGACCTCCTTTCATCAGTAGGTTGTCTGCTTCTTTCAGAAGATCCGCCAGCCTTGTCTGCTCCTTATCGTTGACCGTATCCGGTTCCTCCGACTTGGCTTCCGAGTCTCTCGGCTCTTCTTCTATATCGTCACTCTCGTCAGTCAGCAGCTGATTGGCGAGAGAGATGATCTGCTTAATGATGTCTTCGTCCGACTTGCGGTTCCGCCTGCCGGCTTTAACTGAGACGACTGACGTGTCCGGATTCGCCGGGTACATCACAAGACTGACCTCGTGGATCTTCAGCTTCCGGAGTTCGTTCGCCTTGCGTCCGTCCTCCAGCGTGATCTCACCGGCTTCGAGCACGTCATATGCGAAGCTGAACTTGCACAGCCGTCCATCCGTGGTGAGCTCCCTGGCTCGCTGTCCTTCCGGAGTGTCGTCAAATGTCGCCGTAAACTTCAGACCGTGATCGTCCTCTTCCAGCTCGACGACTGTCCCGATGTACGAGTTCAGGTTGAACGAATCATGGTTAAACAAAAAAGGAAGGACACGTCCCTCCTCTTTGATCTGTGCTATGTGTTCCGCGAAGGCGCCCTTCGCCACGACGTCGCCGTAGCTGTCCGGCTCTCTCGTCCAGGTGGACGCGTATCCGGTGACAGTGCCGTGGTCGGCCTTCACTTCAAAAGATTTTGTCTTGATCATGTCTTAGTCCCTCACTTCTACGACCAAAATGCAGTGGCAGTTCGCCACTTCTTCGACATCAAGATTGTCAATGTCCCCCGGCCACATTGCGCCGTTGCTGAATGGCTCGTCGTATTGGACTGTCTCTCCGTTCATGGCTGCATGTGATGCCCTGGGATTTCCGGATGTAGTTTCCCACGTCTTGAAGACGTTCTGCCCGCGTGCCCCGTTCTGTCTGCAGGCCTCCATGGAAGACCAGCCGATCAGGGCTCCGGCAAATGCGAGCCCGGCACTGTCTGCCCGATTATCCTCAGCATTCTCGAACACGCCCTCAGGCGTCGCCTTGAGCGCTTCGTTGTCCTCATCGTCCGCGTCAAGCGCTTCAAGCAGCTCCTCGTAGGTCGTCTGGTTGATCATCTCCGCGCGGCGCTTGCACATGGACCGAATGAACGCTTCCGTCCGCCCCGGATCATAATCGCCGTTGTCGAACAGCTTTCGGACCGTTTCCTTCGCGACAGATGCGCTAAGCCCGTAGGCTTCCTCGAACAGATCCTCCGCGAGCTCTTTGTTCCAGCGCTCCTCGTTCCACCACTTCTCCGACTTAGCCCTCAGCTTCGGCAGCACGCTCTCGGCCTGCCGCTTAAAGAAGGACTTGTACACCTTCGAGATCCGGTCTGCTTCCTCGTCCGTGGGCTTTCCACGGGACTTGCGCGCCTCTGATTTTTTCAAGATCTTCTGCGGCGCTGAATTGTATCTCTCCTCTGTCGGATCCGTGTCTCTCGGTGATGCAAGCCCGCCTGTCAGCACGTTCAGTGGAGTGATCAGGTCGTCTCCGCCCTCGATCGCCGGAAGATCCAGCCGTGCTCTCGCCTCATTCCTTGACAAGAAGGGCGCTCCGACCGCGCTGGACAGTGTCGCGATCTTCTCTTCATAAGTTCCCTCGGTCTTGATCGTGATGTCATATGCGATATAGTGGTTTTTTGGCTCGCCGACTCTTGGTAGCAGTACCATGTTCAGACGGTCCGTCGCCTGCATCAGCGTAGGCGCTAGGCAGTCGTTATACAGTGCCCTCGCATTATCCCTTGCGCTTGCGTATGTCTGGCCGCTGCCCGGCCAGATCATCCCCGGATTGACATGATAGACTGCCGCACAATCTTCTCGAGACAGCTTCACCGCCTCGGCCCACTGGGCGTCGCGGCTGTTAAACTGGACCGTCTTGATCTCCATGCCATCTTCGAGGATTGGCATTCCGCCTCCCTCTCCTGCCTCGGATCCGGCCCAGGATGCTTTCCAGGTCTCCTTGAATCTGTTAAATGCTGTCTCCGACCACGGTGCGACGTCCTTCGGCCTTGTCAAATACGCATTAAACCTTCCGCCGCGGTGCCACATCTGCCGGCGGAACTTATTCGACTCCACCTGCTCGTGCAGCGTCTCCTTCAGCGCTGAGATCCTGCTGTACTGCCTCATCGGATCTGTCGGATCATAGCCGTGGAACAAAATGAACTTGTTCGCCGGGATCTCGATCGGAGCTGTCCCCTGGTTCGTTCCGACCACGATGTACTCCGGAGCGAAGGGCGAAGCGCCCTTGTAACTCTGGATCCATGCCGCGGGTATCGGCCTCAGCTCCCAGCCGCTCTCTGTCTCCTTGCTGGGGACGATCAGCGTCAGGAAGCGCTCATACAGGAGCAGATCCGTGTACATCCAGCGCTTAAACTCGTAGGCCGTCATGTCCTGATTCGGGTTCTGCAACAAAAGAGCCGCGGGGCTGTCGTGCACCCTCGGCCTGTCTGTGTCGCTCGCCCTCTCGTATACCTTGATCGGGATCTGCGCTGCGTTATCTGCTAAAAAACTTACTACTGCGCGGAGATTAGGCTGTGTCCGATACAGCTCGGCCGCATCCATGTTGGCGATACTTACGCCATAATCCCCGCCATACACATATGTGATTTGTGGCCGGAAAAGATTCCGGAGGCCGCTGAATATAGCCATATCTGCCCTCCTACACGACCAGCACGCCTCTCTCCTCGTAGATGCTGTCGTACATCTTCTGTTTACTCGTCCCGATATGTGTCGCGGCTCCGAATGCCATCGTCACAGCTACCAGTGGCGAGATGTCTTCCATGCTTTTGTTCCTGTCCCACGCCCAGGCGCCGTCTCCCATGGGCCGCGTGACAGCGATATTTGCCGCCAGGTCCAGCGCTGGCTGAGTGATGTGATAGACGGGCACTGCGTCCGTCTCGGCGTCCTCAGCGCATGCGGATACGGCGTCATACAGCCGCCCGCACCAGCCGGCGACGTCTCTCCCGCAGCACTCGACGATCTCCACACCGTCGATCGCCGCAATAGTGTCCATCATGGACGCGATCGGCGCTCCCTTACTCTGCAGCGCGATCTTTATTCCTGACGGATAATTAGGCGCCGCCGTCTGCAGCCACTTCACGATCCAGCCTGATCCGGCTCTGTACTCTGCAAGCTCTACATGCCAGGCCCCGTCTGAGCGTTTGCCGCAGACCGCGATGCTCGTGTGGAGACGGTCCGCCGCGATGTCAACGCCGAACCACAGCGGAGAATCATCCGCGATGGTGCTCTTCTCATCCTTGCCTGCATCCCAGGAGCCGATAGGAAACGGTGGCGCCACTGTTGACGTCACCCACTGGCAGAGGCACTCAGTTTTGAATACATCAGCGGGATCATCAGCTTGAGCCGCCTTGAGAGTAGACAGCTCAATCGTGTACCCTAATGATGGATTCGCTTGCGCCCATGCTTTTACGTCCGTCGGTTCCGCATCGGGAGGCGCTGACCACTCGAACAGGCCGAGCGCACTACCTTCTACTGAGTTGTCGGCTTCTGGCTCCGATTCTCCCATTGCTTTCACGATTCCATCAGGATCCCCGAGCTGCGCGTGTGCCCGCATACGGAAGTGCCTGAGCACGACGCTCGTGCCGTCGCCCGCGTTGGACATGCACCACATGAGAGAATTTTTCCGTGCGATTCCTGTTTTAGACAGTGCCGCCCATGCCTCCCATGTCTGATGCTCTCGAAGCTCATCCAATAGCACCAAATCGGCTGATTTACCACGGCCTGCTTTGCGGTTGGAAGCACGAACTCTGTAGTCTCTGTTTCCAACCAATTGCAGGCGCTTCGAACCATTTGTATACCACACATGTTTTATGGATTCAGCGAGTACTTCATTCTCCTGCGCCATATCCACCACATGTTGCCATACATCCTCGGCGTTGGAGACGTCCTGCGCCGTACCGAGCACAAGTGCGACCTCAAGCTGATAAAGGAAGTAGAGCGCGATCACGCACGACAGTGTGGTCTTTCCGTTCTGTCTGGCCACGAGCACCTGCACATTTTTAAATCTCAGCCGCCAGCCGTCCTCCGGATCGTCGATAACTTCCAGCGCATGTATCACCAGCCACTTCTGCCATGGATGCAGATTAATGTTCAGCACATTCTCCGCAAACTCAATGACCTCGTACCCCAGTGTCGTGTCTGGTGTCAGTTCTCGTAACGGCGGAGTGAAGATGCGCGGAACTTCGCTTCCGTAAATCACGCCTGCTTTTTCCATTTGCTGTTGCCAACTAGATGTATTTTTGAGTTCTTATCAGTACGAGGCTTTGATTCAGAACTCTTTTTTATAAGAGCATTTAGTTTTTCTAATGCCTGCGCATACTCGCGGACTGTGGCGCGATATTCTTGCACAATCGGATTAGCCCTGAGGATTGTCTCTCCTGTCCCGACCGTTACTTCTTGTGCTAGTGGTTGTTTGTTATACACTGGCGTCTGCTTTTTGATTTTCTTCTGTAAAGTGAGAACCGCTTCGGCAAGCACAATGGCCTGCGGCTTCAGCTCCTCGCTCACAGACTCACACATTTTTTCAGCTTGCTTCATGAGCTTCCACCTCTATAGAATCTCGTTTTATCGAGTTACAAATCGCATGAGCGACCTGCACATTATCCCAGACATGCCCTCCGCCTTTTGACATTGGAATGATGTGGTCGATTGTTGGGTGTTTCGGGCCGGTATGATCCGTCCATTCGTGATCAGCAGGATCGCACATTTCTCCACAGATAGCACACCGTAGGCCGTTTCGTCTTACGAGAGCCTTAAGAGTAACGGACGAATCAAAAGCGCACCCATATTTCCGAGCGCGCCCTTTATGATTTCTGTATCCGCGTTCTCTGATTTTTTGTGCTTTCCTCGCCATTGAGCGTTGGATTTCTGTTCCCTATTCATTTTTTTTTACCTGCCTTTCGGTATTGCCTTATATTTAATGGCGCGCCAGTGATTAAGGCCTATCACGTTCGGGAGCTACCCTAGACGCGCCAAAAAAATATTTTAAAAATTGCGGACGGATCAACGATGGTGCGGCGGGGTGATCTCGCCGATCATCCTATTTTCCAAGATTTTGACTCCCATTCCCCCAGTCACGTGTCCGCCTTCCGAGGTTATTGATCCCCGCCCTGCTCCCCCTGGCACGGTTGCATTTTTTATGCGATGGTTGCACGTTCTCAGACAGCAGCGCATACTCGGGATGAGTCTCGACCGGTATCTTGTGATCGGGTTCGTAGCTGTCGTCCGTAGATGACGGCCGGGCCTTGTAGTCGATCGGCTGACCGCAGTGCACGCAGACCGCGTGCCTCGCCTTGTCTCTCTCATAGCACTGGATCCTCAGCCGCTTCCAGGCAGGGGTCTTCCTTGGGTCTCCCACGACATCACCTCCAACAAAAAGCGGGCTCGTGTAAGAGCCCGCGGCGTCATCGCTTATATAGCGCTATCGGCGTGCGCTACAGCTCTGCTGGCAGGCGTCGATCCTGCTCCCCCGCTCGGACAGCATATGCCCCGAACACGTCCTTTTACCAATCTTCAGGCATCAGCAGAGAGATATGTTTGCAACA
>ODAJ012145049.1_pt1 | contig 20595 bp, 1 predicted proteins | sample 1539241 | NCBI WGS metagenome assembly ODAJ01 (sample SAMN02144231, study PRJEB22623) | gut metagenome | biome: sheep rumen | host: Ovis aries | place: New Zealand | reverse complement strand
TTTTCCACATCCTATCTGTCCGCCAGAGATGGTCACCTCAGTATCACCTAACACGTGTCCGCTCTCGCTGCCGCCATAGGCAGAACCTGTCAGAAATGCCGAGCCGCTGATATTCAATATTGCTTTATTGAAGTATGCACAAGTCTCCAAATTAGGATATTGGTCAGGATCATGCATCTCACCGCGACCGGCACCAAACACATGACCATAGTGATCAGGACCGCCCTTACCATATCCAGCCATCTTGGCACCGGCAACACCTATCTGACCTCCGCTGACAGTAACGGTACAAGTGCCAGTACCCTCTGCACATGAGATTGGCTTGCCATTTTCATCAAGGGTAAATGTGCCCACTGAGCCCATAGCGCCACCGCCATACACGTTGTGCACCACGTGACCGCCGTCAATCTGTACGGTAGTATTACCACGCACGATACCGGCATTAAAGTCGAAGTAAGTCTTACTATCTGTCCCTGTATAGGTATCCGTACCGCAGCCAGAACCATAGACATTACCACGGTTAGGATAGCGGGCACCCTCATATTCGATATCCCCTATCGTTACTTTTTCTCCAGAAGGAATACCAATTGTACCGCTATGCACAGTCACCTTGGCATCGTGGAAGTTATGACCATTCTCACCACCACCATAGACAGAACCCTTAATCCAAGGATTCGTCAGGTCAGGCGTTTCGCTTTGAGTTCCAATAATCACATTGGTATTGCCTACCCAAGCTATCTTATCTACATAAGAACCTTCAGCCTCAGGGTCACCTTCTGAACCACGTGAAGAACCGAATACCATACCATTATTCTGACCGTTGCTACCGAATGTACCACCAGTAATAGTTACAGTAGTAGTACCAGTGCTCGCAGTAAGAGCAGTAGGGAATCCCTTAGCATCAAAGGCTGTAAATGTACCGACAGAGCCGTAAGCTCCACCGCCATATACGTTATGGAGAATCTTTGTTGTTTCTGCAGTGCCTGAGATGTTAACGGTTGTATTGCCTTTCACCAGACCTGCATTGACATCGTCAGCCTTACCTTTTCCGCCACCATAGACGTTGCCCCACCGAGCACCGCCCTTGCCTTCTGTTCCGATAATACCACCATTAACATTTACTTCTGTGTCATTATTCACAGCAGATTCTTCACCACCGCCATAAACGCTCTCGCCTACTGTGGTTGTGCCATTGATGGTGAGAGTTACTTTTCCTGTTACTGCACCGAGACCATCCAGATTCTCTGTTGTATAGAGGATGCGATTAGTCTTGTCAATGCTAATTGCATTACCATGCTGCCATTTATATGTGGTTGTTGCACCTTTCACGCCTGTACGGTATGTACCATAATCTTCGTAGTATAATGGTTCTGTGGCGAAACCAATCGCATCAACCTCTACCGTAGGAAGTGAAGCCGAGTATCCCGCTCCAAACACATTACCCTTGACAGTACAATTAGTCAGGGTAGAAGTGGCAGGACCATCTACTTTACCCAAACTACCGCCACCATAGAAGTTACCCGTTACGGTGCAGCCAGTAAGTGTAGAAGTTACACTGCGTGTGGTAGCAAGAGAGAACAGAACGTGCTCTATGAATATACGAGCTACGTTTTTATCGTTGCTAGATACAGGAATAAACTGATAACTGAACTGGGTTGAGATTCCAGGGAAACCCGTAGCAGACTCTTGCTTATACTCTGTTTTCAGCCAATTATTCCATTCTATATTCATAACGTTATTCTTGTTTGTAGGCGCACGACGGCTATATGAACTTCCGCCATAGCCCGCACCAAAGAAGGTACCGAACTCACAACCTGTAGCTGTGGTGGTTACTGTCTTGCCTATATTCATATCACCGAACTTAGGACCGCCACAGAACAGGTCTATCTTACCACCAGTAATGGTAGTAGTGATGTTACCCTCTACAACATGAGCAGCATCTGCATTGAAACCACCTCCATAAAACTCTTTTATGTCAGCATTCTGTATCTGCCAGGTAATATTACCATTCTCATGTGTGGAAGTGTTACCTATACCTTCCATGGCTGCGCCAGCTACAACGCCAAAGCGACCGCCGTTGATATAACACTCTGCATTGTCATCATAACTTGCCACATCAGCACGATACATACCTGTAAGATAGAACTTGTCAAAGTCACCACCTGTTACTGATATAGGTGTGTGGTTAGTATTTCCAGTATTATCTTGGTGAACACCACGATGGAACTCCTTAAACCATACATTGCCACCAACATGGAAATAAGTTACATTCTTAGGAGAACTATCCTGCTGTCCCGTTACCCACTGCTCCATTACACCACCTTGCAAGATATAAGGTGCTGCTCCATGAACGCCCGATTTTTCATACTCAAACTGAGTAACTCGGAACAGCGAAGTATTCGTCGTTTCAAACCAACCTTTAGGCTGTATAATACCGAGATTATAAGAACCTGTGCCATCTGTAGATTTCTGTGCCATACCCAATCCTGGTATGTTAATGAAATCCCACTTTACAGGATGCCACTGATTTCGTCCATTATTACGCAGCATCAAAGAATAGTCTGGTTCATTATCACCATCAAGGTCGATAGAAGTGACAGTGTAGGGTTTCACATCGCTAACACCACCATTATTACCAATAATATGATGATAATTACCAACCAACACTACAGCATAGTCATTTACTGTGTAAGAGTTGTTAACAGAAAGACTCTTGACCACTTCACTTAATGATGTATAAACCTTCTGGTTATTGCCCGCTATTGAGTATTCGCTACCGTTAGTATAAATCTCTCCACCACCAACCTTTTCAACCTGATAGGCTGTTGACATCTCTGTGTTATAAACCACATCGGCATTAGCATCAGCCAGATATGAAGCCTTAGCCCAATAAGGCTCAATGGTGATAGCAGTCACTCCCTCTGGCACATCCCAATATGCACCCTGAGAGAACACACGACCACTAACACTATACTTATCCTTATTGGTGCAGTTGCGGTCAGCAAAGTTGTATGCTGGAGCGTCCTCACCTGTAGTGAAAGAACCTGGTGTTCCACCAGTAATGCTCACTATCTTCCATCCTGTTACTACACGGTTATGAGTATAGTTCTTAGTACCTACTTCATTATAATAAGGTAATTGTACCTTGTAGTAGTTGAAGTTAAAGTGCTCTGGGTCTTTGTCAGTAATATTCAGCGTCAATGAAGGATAAACTATTTCGGCACCGGCAGGTTTCTCAAACTGGGCACCGTTACCCATTTGTATATTAACAGTCAGTGTTCCCATCTTGCCACCCTTGTTGCGCTCGGTATAAGCAGGTGCGTTCTCTGCATCTATATTTACCACTGATGGATAGTAGCCAGGTTTAGCCAGCACAGGATATGGAGTAGATGAACCTATCTGTGAAGGCAACAGTACCCACTTAGCCATTTCGTCCTTCCTTGCTCTGTCTCCTGTAGCCCACCATGCAGCGAGTTCACGATGGCTGTTCTGCAAATTGCGGAAGAACTCGAAACGCTGCAAGAAGCGTGTCTCTGCCATCAGGGCTCCATTAGATGTCTGCATATCCTGAGCCACCACATAAGGAGCCTCGGCATAGAAATAATTATAGTTGCCTACACCTGTTTCGAACTTATTAATGATATTCTCACCATTATATATTGGCGCCTTATTGGTTGCATTTTTTATATTACCATAATACATACAGTTCATCACCATCGTCCTGAGGTCACTGTTGGTAGTTGCCACATTATTGTGACCAACGATACCACCTACCTCTGCACCTCCAGTGATGTCAGCATAACTATAGCAATTGATAACACGAGATGAACCGTCAAGCAGACCTACGATACTGCCGACGTAGTTTGAACCGCTAACGCTACTGCTGCAACTACTGATATGAGTGTAACCGTTTTCGTCAGTTCTCACAGTGCTGTTAGTGGCAAGTATGCCACAGTTGTATATACGTGTGGCTCCTGTAGCCTCATTACATATAGCACCTACATTAGTACCTCCGCTGATAGACACATTATCAAGTATCAGGTTACGGATTACAGCACCATTAGCGTATGCCACGAGTGGTGTGCGTAAGTCGCTGTAAGTGTTATACTGTCCGTCAATCACGCCCGTGAATGGTGCCTCTGATGTACCAAGAGAGGTGAATCCTGCAAATGTAAAGTCAGAAGCAAGAACATAGTGACCATTCATGTCAGTTATCTCAGAGCGGTCATGTATCTCCGTAGCCGCATCTTTATGTTCAAGCCATAGTGACTGCACGTTAGTGCCTTTGTCTCCTGCTGCGGCGGCTGCTTTTTGTTCTGCAAGCACTGTGAATGGGTTGTTATCGCCATCGCTGTTGGCAACCTTTGAATTATCAAAACGTGGCATCAGGCGCATATTGCCATTAGCATCACTTACCACCATGAATGTAGCATTAGTAATGTTAAGCGTCGTCTGGTCATTACCCGTAGCGTGTTGCTTAACGCTAATATTCTGCAGACTCACCTGAGATGATGTACCTGTCCACACACCGCTCTTTAGTGCTATTGCAGAAGAGTTGGCTGTAAAGTAACGCTTAGTATTATATTTGCTCTGTATCTGAACATTGTAAGGGTCGAAACCGTTCTTGCCAGCGAGGTAATAGTCCTGCTCTGTTGCGTCCTTTGTCTTTGCCTCATCGTGAGCACCAGTCTCACCCTCATAGAGGTAACCCATCTCCCCATCTATATCGAAGTTAGGTCTCAGGAACCACAACATATCGTCTGGCGCATCTTCAATGCTTGCAGGAGCATCAGCACGTTCAATGATTGAACCAGAGGTCTTGGCATATTTACCTCCCTGCTTCAACAGGAAGGCTGTAGGTATTGTAGCAGCAGCCGTTGCAGCTCCTGTGTAAGTGGAAGTATAAGCAGGTTTTACTGTGTAGGTGACATAGAAGTCGTTATCTTTCTTTGCACCCGTCGGTACAGTCGCAAGCGAAGTGCTGGTATGATAAGGTGTACCGATTACCGAGTACTTATGGTAGCCTGTCGTTTTCACCGATGCAGAGTACCACTTATACTGCTCAACCATAGGGCTGTTATAAGTACGCAATACATCTGTCTTAGATACTGGCACACGCATAACCTCCCATCCGTGATTGTCCATAAGGATTACCAGTGGTTCAAGGCTTACTTCCTCGAACACAAAATTACCTGAACCCATACTGATAGTCTGGAAAGCATGCTCTTCATTCAGGTATTGCTTATTAGTCTCTGTAGTACCAGACTTATTGTTTATCCATGGAGCAGAATATGCCCATGCTGTATAAACATGCCAGCCTCTTGCCTCTACTTCAGACTTCTGCGCAGGAGTAAGCGGTACGTTACGTCCTTCTGTCGTTACCTTGGTCGTCAATATTCCTTGCACCGTAGGTCTGTTCTTCCAATATTGCTCGAAGCTGTTGACGGTACGACGCTCATTGCTTGTTCCATCATCAATAGGATTGAGCGTAACGAGACGAGTCTGGTGCGCTGTACCCACAATCATATATTCTGTGGCAAGATCGGTATAAGGGGCGTCACCATAATTACCTCCATTAGTAAGAGGATTGCTGTTGATTACGCTTGTCACAACATTAGCATATCCTTCTGGCTTATATGTGCGCAGGAAGGAGCGATATTTACCTACCTCTACACCATCAACTTTAAAAATATGATCTTGATAAGATACTATATTTACATGATATGGGTCGAGTTCATCCTTTGATGCAGGATCGTTAGCTGGCACTATATACCACAGCCAGCGAGAACGTGTGCTCGCGCCTTTTGCCAGCTGTGTTTGCCATTGCTCTGCACCATACACATAAAGAGTTACATCACCATTGTTGTAAGGATATACTGCTTTAGTCTGCACGTCTGATATACCATCACTACCATTCTCCTGATTGAAATCTATACCATCAAGGAATCTCAGCATATAGGTTTTGTTCTCCTTATCCTCAATGTTCAGGCTGTTCATGCCATCGAGGTCTATATCATCGCTGACCTCGTAGTTTACATATATAGGGTTTCCGCTTTCTACATCAAACGTACTGGTGATAGGGTCGCTGAGAGTATATACGTCACCAACAATGCTTGCCGTCTTATAAAAATGATATGCTGACACCAATGGACTTATCCACTCATCTGGAAGTTTCAACTCATTATCATTACTTGTTATGGTAGCGATGAGTTTCTTCTGACGATCAATCAGTTTATAAGTGACAGATATCTCAACAGGATACACCCTTACTTCTGCCTTTGAGAAGTCTGTGTCACCATTACCAGTAGCAGCCATAAGGTTTATCTGCTCATAGGTAGAAAGATCACCGTGGTCACTACCAGCCATAATGATAAACTTAGTGGCAGCATCAGCTATGGCAAGTGTTGGAGCTGATGAGAACACCATATATTTGCCTGTGCCAATATTCTTTATCTCCACATCATAAGGGTCTTCAGTGCCACCCATGTTCCACATGTGAGAAGGCTGGGCGTTTTTAGTATCATCCTCATCATAGACAAGAGAGCCATTATTGTCGTCATAGGCACACTTGTCACTCAAATTCTTTATATTCAAGGCACGAACGCCACGCAGTCTTAGGAACTTTTCTGAAAGATGTGTGGTAGTATATGTCACATAGATCTTAGCATCTGCTGACGGAGTGACTGTAATCTTATTCTCAACATCCAACTTGTCTTCAGAATAAGGTTCGCTGAAAGAATAGAATGTTGCTGACTCATCAGCGAGATAGCTGCTGCGGATGTCTGCAGGAATATCATCAACAGAACTGAGAGACTTGCCTTCACCTTGTTTTACCGCTTTCTTTATAGCGATGTTTCCTGCACGGTTTATTATATAATAGGTGTAGGTATGTAATGGCATATTGCTTACCTCTGAAGCATTACCATCAATAACAGCAATAGCCTTGATCACCTCAGTTCCTGTTGTTGGAGTAAAGGGAGCAGTGTATTTTTCGTTTTCTGTTGTTGTAGGAGTTGAGCCATCGGTAGTATAATATATCGTCGTTCCCTCTGGTGCTGTAATGGTAAACGTCCCATCGTTATTATTGGTAATGGTTGGAGGGACGATTGCATTTTCGAGATACCATCTGCCATTAGAGTCACTTACTCCCGATGTATAGAGACCAATAATACCACCTACAGCCCTATCTGTGATACCAGTAGGTCCATCTGCTCTATCTTTCGTAGCCTGAAGCGAATTGATATTACCTGATTTTCCAGAAGGACCAGTGACATTCAAATATTTTCTTGTTGTATTAGCATCGTACTTCTTTGTCTTTATTTCATAGCAACTGTTACCCGAATTGTAAGTTATTTCAAATAATACATTATCTTCATCTGTGGGTTCTGCCTCAAGGTGAACACGCATACGACCCGGGTTACTACTTTGACCCATCTGATCATTATAGGTCAGATATTTTCCATCAATAGCACGTTTAATAGTGTAGTAGTTTGTGCCTTCTTTTTTCTTAATAATCCATTCGGCTTTGCTGGAGTCATATTCAGTTGCACTATTTCTACACTGATAGGTGGTCATAAATGGCATACCATTATCCTCATCAGTATAGTAAGGAAAATCGGAGTTATAATAATACCAGTCTTCTGTAGGACAGAGGTAAAAGTTCGTCGCCGTTTTGCCAGCTACGTAATCTCTACTTGCTATGTAATACTTTCCAGAATAATCTGTTTGTGCCCATGCCCCTATGCCTCCTGTAAGAAAGAGGAGTGAGATGAGAACTACTATACTCTTAAACTTTTGAACTATTGAATTCATATATCAATTGAACTTTTAAACTCTTGAACTATTGAACTTCTTTTCACTCACTTATCTTACCATCAGCTTGCTGCTGTAGTCGCCAGTGACGGTGCGGATAGCATATACCAAGCCTGAAGGCACGTTGATAGTAACGGTGCTGTTAGGCTTAATATCGAATGCCTTGACGAGTGCGCCTCCTACTCCGTAAACGAGTACTGTGCGAGCCTCCTTGAGGGTTGACTTGGTTGTGATAGTACCAAGACCTGGAGTGAAGGTCATACCGCCCTCGCCTTCTGTTACGGTTGAAGGTTCGTTGTCGTCAGCACCATTGTCAGGTGTTACTTCCGGCTTGCCCTCTGCATCAGAGAATACGATGCTGAGAGTGTTGCCACTGTTGCCAGACTTCGTGAAGTAAGCACGGAATGGGAGCACTGATGTTGCAGCACCTGTGGCTGGTACCTTGACGTATCTGTTGCCTTCGGCATTCATCACGTAGTTGTCAGTACCTGCTGCAAGCTCCTGATTCAGATAGCTTGGAGTGAAGGTGTAGCCACTATACTTCACGCCTGCCATATCGTCATCACTCTTGTTGATGGTGATGCCTGTAGTAGAAGCGAAGGTTACTACCTGACGCTCGAAGCCTGAAGGACGTGCAGGTGCAGTCCACTGACCGCTGAGGTCAAACTCATAGAATGCCTTTCCAGGGAAGCCTATAATATAAGGTGTAGCCTGCTGCTGGAGTGGATAGCCCTCGTAGGTAATATCTATATCCTTATAATAAGTGTTCTGTCCACCATCGAGGAACTGATGCAACTCTTTCCACAAGAAGTCATTGGTGTAATTCTTATCTGTAGAAGCATCTGTCTGATTCTTAGGCAGGCTGACGAAGGTAGCCTTCATGGTGTTGGCTTCTGAACCACTGTTATCTTCTATTGCGGTGTACTTACGCAACCAGTATTCATGACCTATCTTACCATTGCTGCCACCATCGGTGAAGAAGTGGGTTATCTCACCCTTCTGATGGGTGCTTACAGTCAGTACGGTGAATGGCAGTACGATAGACTCCCAACCAGTGTTGATGCCAGCATAGGTGTCAGGTATGCGCTGATACCACATGAGCGAGCTATCAAACTGATAAGCAATTGGAGCCCAGAAGTCATTCTTGTCTATAAGCAGATGGTCGTTAGAAGCCCAGTACTTATACTTTGGAGCTTCCTCAAGACCTCTCTCTATATATACCCAGTGACCATTGACTGTTGTACCGTCCTGAGCAGCTACTCTGCCGTATGTATCAACTACTACTGGATATTCTGGCTCCTCAAGTGATGTCTGTACCACCTTAGCTGTCTTTTCAGCTGCAGTAGTACCTTCTCCTGACTCTGGTGCTGCCTCAGTATATACAAGCAGGTTCTTGGTGAGTCCGTAGTTGCTGAGACCAGATATCTCATCAACATCGAGCAATGGAGCGAAGAACTCACTGCCTTCATCATCCTTAGAATAAGCCTTAGCTGTGCCATTATCCTTGTCGAACGCATCGTTATAGCCTGTGAAGTCTATTGCCGTCAAGCCCCTATGAATATCTGTCGGGTTATCTTCATCGGCATCAGTCTTAGCGAAGACTGCGTTAGGACTGAAGTAAACCTTGCTCATAATGCTGTTGCGGAAGTAAGCTGGAGCACGATATACTCGGTTACCAGTATCACCCACGTCTATCAGGTCATCGTCCTTGACTATTGGTGAAGGAACATCCTGATGTGCCTTACCTGCTATGTGACCGTAGGTCAGAGCCTGTCCGAAGAACAGGTAGTCGTATGGATAGAGAGGCACATAGAGCTGTTCGCCAGTGTCTGGGTCAGTCACTGGTGTGTCTGTTCCAGGTAACTTCTTCACGCGGTCTGGGTTCACAACCTCAGGTATCACACCGTCAGCGTAGATGAAGTCAGGATTACCATAACGTTTCTGTACATATTCAACATCTATCGCTGGAGTAGCACCACTATGGTTGTAACGCTCTTGCAGATAGAAGCGGTTAAGGTTGTAAGCCACCTCACCATAGTAGAAGGCAGTCTTCGAAGCTCTCTTTGCAGCGCCAGTGACGAAGTTTTCGTTACCTGGGTAGTAGCAGTTCTTCACCTGATCATTGTTGCTGTAGCTGCCGATTACAGCCTTGGTATCGACTGCCGGTGTGCCACTGGTCTTTATCCAGCAGTTCTCTGCAGAACCACTGTTATCAGCAACGTCGGCTATACCGCCACCAGTGAAGGTTCCCATCACGCCAAGGTTATAAACATGACCGCAGAGCTTACCGAAGAGTGAGTGGTCAAGTGCGCTCACATAGTGACCGTCACCATGAACGTTACCCTCGAAGCATGGGTCTGTTCCACCACCTATCGGTGTCCAAGCATCAGCATGCCTGATGTTGGTACGGAAGATGATGTCAAGATTCTTGGCACCAGCTATATTCTCTGGTGTATCGAATGCACCATAGGTTGTCTTAGCTGCTTCCTTATCGAGTGTAAGGTCGAAGAGGTCCTTCAACATATCGAGACCATTCTTGCCGTCAGCGGTGTAGTCATTGATATAAACCTTAGGATAACGTGGACTCTTGGCATCCTTATGATCTATATAATAGTGGTGTCTGTCCTTAGCCTCCAGCACGGTCTTGAGGTCATGATAGTTGGCAACGCTCAGAGGAACGGCGTTAGAATATGTCTCGCCGAGATATGTCTTAGCGTAGTATGCCAGATAGTAGCCGTTCTGGTACCAGTATAGCGGATCAGCGGTAGGTGTGTATTCGATACCGTTGATGTGGCTCTCGGCGTCAGACTTCTTCTCGAATATCTTCCAACCACCACCTGTTACCTCGTAAGCACCAGGTGTTACGTGTGGCTCGCGTACTCCGACGTAGGTACCTGGCAGCACAGTCTGTGGAGCCTTGATGTCCTCTACGGTAGGCATACCACTCTTGAAGAGTACGTGAATATTCACCACGTGACGCTCGCTGACAGGGGTGACGCTCGTACCTGCAGCATTGCTCTCCTCATAGTCATACTGATAGATGACGGTGATAATCTTCTCCTTAGAGAGGTCGAAGATATCAGAGAAGCGGCTGACGTACAGCGTACTGGTCTCCGTAGGTGATATGCCGTGGATGGTGAAGTCAGCCTGCCAGTTTTTCAAGTCGTCGTAGTTCTCATTAGTAATAACGACACCCACTGGAACCGTTGCATCAACAGCGTAAGTTCCTGTTACGCCACCAGTGACAGCGACACCTGTTACAGTTTCGCCTTCGGTGTTCTCACCAACCACATAACTCTCGCGGCAGTAGTGGTATGTACCTGTATCGGTAAATTCCAGCGTTGTGACATTCGCCTTGTCGGATTCAGCCAAACTATTATACGTACTTACAGAGATTACTGTACCCACAGCGTATGGCGTGTTACCCACCGCGAATGGCGTGTTCACAACATATACGTTGCCAGCCTCTGTCACGTTGATAGCAGTATAGTGACGCTTTTCGTTAGGCAGTTTCTCAAAATCAGTACGTGAGTATTCATCACCATGCTTCAGCGTTATACCGTTGTGGGTAGTAGTCTCTGAACCATTATAGGTTGCTGTATAGTCAACAGGTTTCTCTAATGAGTAAGAAGCCTGATTATCTATGGCATCCTGTTTCGTTGCTGCGGAAGAGTCATACTGGTACTTCTGTCCCTGAGTTCCACCGTAACTTGGATCAATGAGCACATCGAACGCATCGTAGTTAAATTCGAACTTCGCACGGTCTGTATCAGACATTGAGCTCCATACTTCAAGTGCACGATAGTTCTTGTTTGCCGCGTAGTAGTTTCCGCCATAGAAACCAGGATCAGTACAGTAGTATGCAGGTACAACATCTTTCTCAATTTCAGAAGCTAATGCAGAATGAGCTGTCTTGTATGCATCCTTCTCTGCCTCAGTCATACGGCTACCTGCATAGATATACTCTGTCTTGCTGAGCTGTATGGTGCTGGTGCTGATGAAAGCAGGAGCAACATAACCAGTCATTTCACCTATATCGCTGGCTGGTACTGCACTACCAACATTCAGGTGAACATTGCCGCTTGTGTATTCCTTAGTTACAAGATATGCCTCTAAGAATGTTGCCTGTCCTTCTGGGATGGCAGAAGAATGACCAGTTACCATTGCCTGATATGTATCGTAAACATCCTTAGAGATAAGGTTGCTTACCTGATATTCACGCTGTCCGAAGACACCACCCGAACTGCTATCCTTCAGGCGATAGGTAGGTCCGTCTTCATATTCAGTACCACCTGTCTGATTCTTAGCCGTAACAGGAGTTGCACTCTGCTTCGGAGTGTACCATGTATTCCAATCTGTCGGGTTGTTCACCTTATAGGTCAGTATGTAGCCAGTATCGTGGCTTATGTTGTTAGATGGACGATATACGAAGTCGAATGGAACCTTCTGCTGCTTCTCTACGTGGTAAACTTCTGGGTGAGCAGTCTTTGCTGTGTTATATTGATCAGGCAGCAGCACTGTACCTGCAGGGATGATGTCAGCATCCTCACTGCTATACTTACAGTCAGCGATGGTTACATACGTCTCAGGCACAAACAGGTTCCTCTCAGCTGGGGGCAGCAATGACCAGTCCCAGTAAGTGATAGGATCATTCAGGTGATACTCAACATCGTTGATTACTATCTTCTGTTCCTTAGTCATCGGAGTATTGAGAGCAGAGTAGTAAGCATACCTGTTAGGCTTCACGTCGAGCAACTTCATCGTACCATGTGAAGCTGCTGTGATAGTGAGCGGGATATCTACGGTCTCGCCATAGGCATTAGGCGCACCAGTATATGCAGAGATATACTGATCATATACATATACAGTACCCTGGATGAACCAGTAGTGAGCAGGAGCAGCATCAGTGCCTGTGTATTTACCGCTCACGTTATAGCAGTCGTCAACGATGGTCTGTGTACTGTGTATGAAGTTACCTGATGTCTCCCACGCCACGTCAGCACCATTGAAGGTGAAGTCACGTCGCGTAACAGCATTTGCGTTCAAGGCTGTCAGGGTGTTGTGCTTCTTTGGACTATAGTTAGCTACCTTATGAACGTTCTTGGCATATACGTAGCCACCACCCATACCAGGCTGCACATTGATAAGGTCGAGCTCCACCACGCCGGTGATGTAACCCCAGTCCTTCTGTTTCAGATCCTTGCCTGTACTCTTCTCGGTAGTCAGCTCCAGATATACACCTGAAGCCAGAGCCACCTTGTTAAGACTGGTACCGTTGTTACGTTTGCGGTCATTGACCAAGCCTGCCTTCCAGTCGTAGAAGGTTGCTGTGCCGTATGCCTTTGAAGCCACTGCTGTACCTCCATTGTTGTATGCATTTGAAGCAGCCTTGTAGTCTGGGTTAGAGGCGTTCTCGGTGTAGCGTATATTCTTATCAGGCAGGAAGAACACGTCACTGGTGAGAGCACCAAGATAGTTAACAACGCTATAGATGCCGAAGTAGTTGCCGTGAATAGCCTTGTCCTTATTCTCGAAGTCTTCTGGATTCTGGTCCATGATGTTGTCATCCTTCTTGGTCTTTCCAGCCTTCAGAGTCTTGTCGGTCGCGATGACAGACTCCTTATGGTTGAGTGACACCTCACGCACACGGTTGATGGTGTACTTAGTGTAGTCGGCAACCTCTGGCACACGGTCTTCTGCACCCTCCATCACCATTCGGCTACCGAAGACGCCGCAGAAGTCTGCACGCTGCAAGGTATTCATCAGACGACCCGCATAGATAGAACATACTCCGTTCTGCTCCCAGTATTCAGGGTTAGGAACGTTGCCTTCTTTAATAATTGTTGTTCCATCAAACAGTGACAGCAGGTCGTCTATGGTCAGTGTTGAAGCCTTGGAACTGTCGCTTTCAGGATGATAGGTTGTATTGTTATTATCCGTACACTCTTTGATACACTTATACCTAAGCTGATAGTAAGCACGCTCACGTTCTGGAAGCGTTTCATATTCATCTATCTCTATCTCTTTAGCGATGTTATAGTAGTCAGTACCATAGTTGGTAATGTTCAGTCCACGATAGCCGTCAACGAAGGTAAGGTTACCGTCGCCGTACAGACCACCCGTACGTCCTGTACCCAAGGTAATCAGGTCGCGGTGATATACATCGTGGATGGATGCCGTAGCGTTGCCGAACACCGTAGTGGCATTAGCATATACTGAAGAAGAACCAGAAGAGGTGTTACCACCTGCGAATACTGCGTTGTAGATAGTGATGCCCGCATCATCCAGGCTTTCCCATCGAGTGTCAGTCCTATTGCCCATATGGTTGAGGTTATCAATAGAAACGTAGTCGCCAGCCTCGTACCCCTGACCATTTATAGTAACCGGAGCCTTCACCCTACAAGAAGGTTCAACCAGCACCTTACAGTCCTCAGTAAGCACATACTCGGTACCGTCCTTCACCCAGTTAGGGTCATCTGCTGGTGGGGTGCCTGATGGTATGTATGCTTCGTTACCTACCTTATACGCATAATAGTAGCCTTCCCATTGGTTATCGTAGCGTTCGCCGTCCTTGATGCCAACATAGAGCTTGCCTTCATTGTCTTCGTAGGCGCTATATACATAGCCTATATCGCCGCCTCCGAATACGTTACCGTTTCCGTTTGCCAGTTCCTTTACAGAACCCACTGTGCCACCGTGCATGTGTACCTCAGTCTGTCCGAAGACGTAACCGTCGGAGTAGAGTGTGCCACCCTCACCGAGGTTGTTATAGCCTCGACCGCCACCAAACAGGTTGCGGTGTACCTCGCCATTGAAGAAGTCCACTGATGCCCTGCCAGCCTTATAGATACCCTGCAGGGTACGCACGCTGTTGTCAACACCTGTGGCATGGATTACGCCACGTCCTATAGCAGCTATCTCGCCACCTCCGAAGAGGCTGTTACGTACCACACCACCATACATCTTTACCTTGGTGAAGTCAACACTACTGTTGTCGATATAGCCACCACCAAAGATACATCCGCTATCATAGAGACGGTTAGAGCCGTCGCCAGACCAAGTCTCGTCGTGCAGTTTCTCCTGATAGTAGTCATCGCCCACCTTTATACATTCAAGGTCGGTATCTGTTGTTGGTACGCTGTCGAAGTGGCGATAGCCTATGAAGCCCTTGTTGAGGGTTATATTGGTAGTACCAAATACGGCACCACCCTCACCACCGCCGTAGGCGTTACGCTCGACGGCAGGAAGACCGTTAATGAAGCTGTCACCGTCTTTCTTACCTATGATGACGTTGGTCTCGCCAAGGATATCACCTGCTCTTGAGGCATTAATAGCTCCCACGTGGTAACCCACGCTACCACGCCAGCCGCCGCCATAGACGTTACGTGCCGTGCCGCCCTCGATATAGGCGTTGGCAGAAGCGATGAATGGCTGATTGAAGTCGTCAGTATCAATTTCGTATTTATTGTTTACTGAACCCACTGTTCCAGCGGCGTAGAGGTCCTTAGTCACCTTACCGCCGAGCAGGGCAATGTAAGTGGTTCCGTGCACGTCACCAGTATTAGGAACGTTAACATCGCCCAGACCGCCACCGTAGGCGTAGGCACCGCTAAGGCTACCATTAAACATATAACCGCAGACGTCAGCACCCTGCCTGATTATTACGTTAGTGTTGTATTGCTTGCCGTTTCTCGCTGTTGCCAGAGGGTCAGCCAGTCCGTTATCAGTATATGCTGTACCGATAGAAAGGTCAAACACCTGAGGTTCTGGGGTTTCAGCCTGCACCGCTGGGTCTAAAGTCTCCCAAGCAGCGTGTGCCTCAGTATAAGCTCCTGGTGCCCATGCAGCGACGGTCTTCTTGTTCATCACACGACCGAGCTGGCCGCCACCATATACCTCATATACGCGAGCATTGTTGTTAAGGTTCACCTCAGTATATTGTGACCAGGTGTCCTTACCGTAACCAGCACCATAGACGGTAGCGAGGTAGCCGTTAGTCTTGTCATAATAGACTGGTGCATTGACGTTTACACGACCATAGAAGGTGCGGCGGCAGTTGTTGTTACCACCATAGAGACCAGTGCGGTAGCCACCCACGAGGGCATCGCTACTGCTCCAGTTGACGTTAGCTTCCCACACGTCGCAAGGGAACCACTCATACAGTCCGTAAGCACCACCGAAGATAGCCTCAGCACGGAAGGTAGAACCTGAAGGTACGTTGACCACTGTGCGTCGTGTCACACCCTCCTGATAACTACCGCCATAGACTGCCTTGAACTGTCCGCTCAGCAGGTCGATGATGGCTGATGCCTTGTGAGCTGTCTCAGAGTTGTCAGCAGTTTCTTTCGCTACGCCCATACCTACGCCACCGCTCTCACCAGCGCCGAACACCTCTGTGCCCTTATAGGTCTGCATAATCTGAGGCACATCGATGAGGATGTAGCTTCTGTTCTGCATCAAGTCCTCTTCTTCCTCACCGAGGTAACCCTGACCAGCGCCGTATATCTGCTTAACGGTATTGAGCGGGTTGTTGTTGTTGTTAGGACGGAAGTTGATAAAGGCATTGTCGAGGAATGGCTTGTGGTAGCCGTCCTTAGCATGACCTTCGTTTTCAGGTGTCGTACCTTCGCCACCTGTTGCGTAGAAGTATTTTCCATAATGTGGATCTTTATAGTCATACACACCGTATGCGCCACCGAAAATCTTCTCTACGCGCCCCTGTACATATTCTATATATGCAGAGGCATTGAGCATATCGGTATTATACACCTTGCTGCGAACTGTCTCATTACGCAGACGGCTGTCGAAGTTGGCAGTATTGAGAATCTGACCGCCAAGGTCATTACCGCCATATACGAAGTCACGAACGTATGGGAAACCGTTGGTACCGATATATGTCTCAGTATGTCCGAGTACGTTAGCGTTACAAGCTCCAGCGAAGGAGTCGAAGATACGTCCGTTGCCCAGCTTGATGATACAGTCACCAGCCGTAACGCCCAAGAAGCCGCCACCATACATGAACTCACATTCAGCGATGTCCTCAGACATGCTTTCCTTTCTGGATACACCAGGAACAGTACCGTTCAAGTTGATGTAGGTGCTGTATCTTGAGTCATAGGTGTAACTTCTCTCTGTCTCACTATGAACACCCTTACCGATGGCGCCTTCCTCACTACCACCGAATATCTGGAAGGTGTAGCCGCGATTCAGGTTAACGGTAACAGAACCCCATATCTCGGTTTCTATACCCTTACCGCCTCCGAATACGTTGAGTGCCTTACCAAGCACATCCATACCCTGCTCGGAAAGGATGACGCCACTGCGACGCTCCAAGATATGATACTGGTCGTTGCCATAGAGCTTATCCTCACCAGTCTCGTCCTCCTCCACTCTGTCGAAGAGAGTGCTGCGGTCAACGATAGAGTTGTTGATATTGATTACCACGTTACCGTTGACGATACCGCTGGTGTAACAGCCACCATAGATGTTACCACCATCGAAACGACGGTTGAGGTCTTCAGCGGTACTGGTGATATCTCCACCCTCTGTTACAGGGTCAACAGGCAGTCCTGTAGATGAGCTGACAGTGTTCCAGATAAGATGGTCACCGTTCCAACGCTTAGGCTGAATCTTAAGACCAGAGATGTTAAGTACCAGCTTGTCGCCGATAGCGTTATCTGCCGAACCTGCTGGCGCAGGATCAGGACTGCCCAACATTCCGCCTTCATAGATGGCATTGTAATCAGTCGGGGTAACCAAAGCGCTGTTACAGCCACCCACCACCTTATTATATACGATGACATTATCGCTGAAATTAACAGTGGTCTTACCCTCGGTAATCATACTACCCACGTTGCCACCGCAGTAGAATGAGCCGAACTGGGTAGAGAAAGGAACATAATCGGCAGCATCGCCGTTGGCTGTGCTCTCAAAGACAACGGTTGACTTTACCTTCATGGCACAACCTTCCATGTATTTGGCAAAGACGTCTTTGTCCTTCAAGTCCATAGAGTTGAACTTGGTGCCACCAGCGCCAGGAACATCTGTGCGAGCCATCGTGCGCAGCACACCCTCGTTTCTGCCATCGACAGGTTCGTCTATCTTAATCATATTTGCACCGTTGTTGCCAAGGAATGCATTGTCGATGATTGCGTATGAACCAATCTTGATGTGCGTCTGGTCAGCAGCCGGAATTCCTGGGACATTCTGTCGCAGGGAAGCACTGTTACCACCCACATACAGACCGCCATTAATAATGGCAGGGTGATCCGCATCCTTACCTCTGACAAGGATAGACACCTTCTCAGCGTTAGGTCGTACAAGGTTGAGGGCCGTAACAGACTTGAGATCGTCAGGAACTCCCGACACACCTGCTGCTGCAAGCACTTCATCAGGATTGTAGTAGAAGTCCCTCCAACGTGGGTCGTTCGCCAAGGCTGAATTGTCCGTATAAGCATACGAGCCGTTACCGCCTCCATATACATCGCCATAGATGCGGGTCATGATACCTACAGTGTTGCCTGCATAGATGTTACCTGATATATCGTTACCACCATAGACATTGGTTACGTGACCTGCCACCACTCTGACACGAGCGGCATAGCCTGCAGGAATGTTGTTAGGGTTATCCCCAGCAGGCAACTGCACCTCGCTGTATGGCACTGGCGTAGCATCGTCGTTGTTGTACAAAGGCTTCACGTCAGCCTTACGACAACCGCCATAGACGTTTTCAACCACCATTCCTTCACCCTCAATCTGCATGAGCAGACCCTCAGGGCTGGTCATACGACCCTCGTTACCACCACCATAGAGGTTACGGATTTTACCCTTTTGCAGGTTCCAGCGAGGACGGATAGCCATATCAGCCTTGTTGTTACCGCCAAAGAAGCGTCCTATCTGGTAGGCATCACTGCTCGGATAAGAGAAGGCGGTGTTGATGCCCATCCTATTCTCAAAGCGGTCGTTGGTCAGTACCTCACCACCTGCGCCAGCATTCGGATTGTTAGCATCAATGATACTGCTGACCACCTCGCTCGGATTCTTCAGGGCAATAACGGTCTGACCTGTGATGGTCGCATTATTACCACCACCATAAGCATACACGATAGAACCGCCAAGGAGTTCAAGGTATGTCTTACCCAAATCAGGCAATTGAGGTCTGTCAGCATTCTCATAGACCTTAATCGGAGTAGCATCCTTTGTCCATATTTCCCACTTACCAGACTCACTTGTACTAGGATTCTTGACCGTATAGTCGCCATCACCGCCACCGAAGAGCTGTCCGATGTATATCTTCTGGGCATCATCGGCCTCGGCACCAGTGCCGTCGGTCTTTGTTGAGATACGCACAAAGGTATTCCAAGTGTTGTCGATAGGATTCTTATGCTGCTCCTTAGGACCAACCTCCGTCAATTCTGTGGGAATTTCAGCAGAAACATCAGCAGGAGAGCCAATGTTTCCAGCTATATCGTTACCTCCATAAACCTTGTCGATAACAACATAGTTGCTGGCATGCTCGCCGTCGATGTGGACGAATGAGCCGCCTTTGACATCAGCCATACGGGCACCGCCATACACCTTGCCTAAGTCACCGCCATAGACTGTGACCGTAGTTCTGCCGCCAGTGTCACCTTGGTTGCCACCACCGTAGATGTTGCCACCTATATTAATTTGCGCGCCCGCGAGCGTACAAAATAAAAAAATGATTGTTGCTAATATTATCCTTGGAGCATTCATAATCACACGAATTACTGGTTTAGAATTATGCGGCTCCACAAATGGAGACCACGTTGTATTTTTAATGGTATTGCGAGGTTTGAGCCCCGTGCAATCTATTTCGTACTGCGAAATTATAAAAAAAAACCGACATCTACTCCTCCTGTTGTTAAAATTTCTTCTTTTTTGTGCAAAAATGTGATTTCTTGACTAATGTCAAGGGGAACTGCCTGTTATTTAGCCGATTGTTGAACAATAACGACAACAAGAGCGACGAAGGTGACTATGGACGCTACTTAAATGTTAAAAATCAATATGCACAAAACAGCAAAAGTGTGCATAGACAAAAAGCGGGTAAGAGGCGAATTTTGGCATGTTAGCCGAGAATGGCTAACATGCTGATAATCAATATACTAACAGGGAGGGTAGATCAAGGGCTTGCAGAAGTAATGCTTCTGCACGCAGAAGTAATGCCTCTGCACGCAGAAGTAATGCCTCTGCAGACAGAAGTAATGCCCCTATAAAAAGCAGAGGAACAAAGTGTTAAAAATATATACGTAAAATTGCTACTTATAATTCAAAATAAACAACTTGAAAAATTAAGGGCAAGAAAGGCAACTACAACAACATTTTAGAGGATTAAAACAAAAATATTCAGTGGATGCGACGTAGATAAAATAAATTTTATTACCTTTGCATTATGATAGACTATAAAGCAATAATAGATTACTACTACGACGGGAACGAGAACGGGAACGGGAACGAGAACGCCAAGGCTAAGGAGATTCTCCTTATACACAGCAGACAGGTGGCGGAGAAGGCTGTGAGCATAGTGGATGCCCACCCTGAGTGGAAACTGGATCGCGACTTTGTGTATGCTGCCGCCATGCTCCACGACATCGGCATAATACGTTGCGACGCACCAGGCATACACTGTCACGGAACGGAGCCGTATATAAGGCATGGGGTGATAGGGGCGACCCTCCTAACCTCCTTTAAAGGGAGGGACCTTACTGTCGCGAATCCCAAGTCCCCCTTTAAGGGTTTCTGTCCCCCGCAAACGGGGGA
>ODAJ012185638.1_pt1 | contig 20607 bp, 15 predicted proteins | sample 1539241 | NCBI WGS metagenome assembly ODAJ01 (sample SAMN02144231, study PRJEB22623) | gut metagenome | biome: sheep rumen | host: Ovis aries | place: New Zealand | reverse complement strand
AACGGAAATCTACACCCACGTAGACACCTCGACGCTGCGCCGCGAGATACTGGAGCACCATCCGAGGAACATGGTCCAAAAAAAATTATAAAAATCTCACAAAGTTACACCATCCGCTATAACTATCTTTACTGTTTTTTACATACTGCTTTTTTGAATATAGGTTGTAACGTTGTAACATCGCCGATGTAACAACGTTACAACCTATAAATCGTTTTTTGCATATTTAAAAACAGCCATGACCATTGTCTTGGGCAAAGTGAATCAAAACCGCCGAAGTCAGGAAAAGATTTTCAAGCGGCTTTCTTATCCCGACCTGACGTATAATTATACTGATGGGAAACGAAGACACGACGACACAAAGATAAAAAATCAGTCCAAAGATTTGCAAGATAGCGTATTTTTCCTTAATTTTGCAGCGTCGAAAGCAAAAGCATACGGATGGAGAAGAAGAAATACAACCGCTCGTTTGCCAGCCGCCTGTCACGCTGGGTGATACTGGTGCTGCTCGTCATGATGACGGGCCTGTCGTTCCTGGTCTACGACTTAATGGAGAGTTCAGTGGTGGAAGTGAGTGCCGCCAGTTTCCACAGTGGCATGAGATCAGCCAACGGCAGGATCAGCGAGGTGATGTCGGACGTCAGCGTGGCCGTAGACAATCAGATCTTTGACATAGAGCGTCACCTGAGCGAGCCCGACCGCCTGCAGGCCATCTTGGAGCGCATCGTCAGGCAGAATCCGCGCATACGCAGTTGCGGCATCAGTTTTGCAGAGAACTATTTCCCCGGCAAGGGCCGTCAGTATTGTCCCTATGCCTGGCGCAACGACAGCATGGAGGTGGAGTCAAAACAACTGAGTGGCGACGGCTACAACTATCTGGAGAGTGACTGGTTCAAGCAGGCCATCGCCAGCGACTCGGCCTACTGGTCGGAGCCTTTCTGGGACGGCCGCGATGCCGCCACGCCGCTGGTGGCCTATATCCACCCCATTCGCAATGCCCAGGGGCGGGTGGTGGCAGCACTTGGCGCCGACCTCTCGCTCGACTTCATGACACGGATCCTGGCCGAGCAGGACAGTCTGTTTGAGCATGATGCCTGGATGATCTCGGCACAACAGAAAAAGATTGTCAGCCACGTGTTGCTGCGCGACGGCACCTATATGACTCATCCCGACAAGAGACGCATCCTGAAAGGCAACTTCTTCGCGCACGTAAAAGACTATAAAGAATCAGGGCTGGCCGAGAAAGCCATTCAGGAGATGAAAGACGGCATGACCAGCAAGGACGAGACGGAAAGAACAGTGCTGGTGAACAGGACGGACACCTATCTGTTCTATTCCCCCGTGGCCGGCACTGACTGGATACTGGCCACCCCGTGCGCAGCCGACAACTTAGACTTCCTCGCCATGATAATAGGCTTTGCCGCCCTGTTCGTCATCACCGTCGTGGTGGTCATCACCTTCATGGTGTGCTACCTCACCATCAAGCGAGCGACGAAGCCTCTGAAACTGCTGGCCAATACTGCCGACAGGGTGGCACAGGGGCAGTTTGACACCTCACTGCCCACCATCAAGCACCGCGACGAGATCTGCCAGTTGCGCGACTCTTTCGAGAACATGCAGCACTCGCTGACCAACTACGTGGAGGAACTGAAGGCCACCACGACGGCCAAGGCCTCCATCGAGAACGAACTGCGCATAGCCCACAACATCCAGATGAGCATGCTGCCTAAGACCTACCCCGCCTTCCCCGACCGCACGGACATCGACATCTACGGGCTGGTGAAGCCCGCCAAGGCCGTGGGCGGCGACCTCTACGACTTCTTCATCCGCGACGAGAAGTTGTTCTTCTGCATCGGCGACGTGTCGGGCAAGGGCGTGCCGGCCTCACTGGTGATGGCCGTCACGCGGTCGCTGTTCCGTAATATCGCCGCCCACACGGCGGAGCCACAGCAGATGGCGAAAGGCATCAACGAGTCGCTGAGCGACAGCAATGATACCGACATGTTCGTCACGCTCTTCGTGGGCGTGCTCGACCTGACCACGGGCCTGCTGGACTACTCGAATGCAGGCCACGACATGCCGATGCTGCTGACAGAGAGCGAAGTGACGTTTCTGGAGTGCGACCCCAACCTGCCGGCAGGCGTCATGGGAGGATGGGACTTCACCCGCCAGCAGATACAGATGAAGGCGGGAAGCACACTGTTCCTCTATACCGACGGACTGAACGAGGCCGAGAACGCCACCCACCAGCAGTTCGGCATGGACCGCATGATTCAGACAGCAGAGCCTGCCACCCGGCAGCCGGAGGGACTCGTCGCCGCGATGACGGCGGCCGTCCAGCAGTTTGTAGGCGATGCCGAGCAGAGCGACGACCTGACGATGTTTGCCATTCAGAAGAAATAGTCATCAAGAATCAAAAGGATCAGAGATATGCTTATCGAATTCCATTTAAGCCACACGATTATCATGCTGATCGGCATCATGCTGATCATCTTCGCCTCGATACTGGTTCCTCTCTACGGTTATTCCCGCAAGCACTGGAAAGGTCTGGCATTGGGGTGCCTGCTGCAGCCACTGATATGCGGCATACTCATCGTCATCCTGATCGCCAGTGTCACAGGATTCAGCATCTTCAGCATCAGCCAAGAGCGCAAGGCGGCGATGGTGACAGTGAGGACAACCCAAGAGGGCGCCTGCGGCACTGATACGCTCATGTGGTATCTCAAGCCCAACGATGAGTGCCTTGTGGAGTACAGGAATCACGTCAAGAAGGCATCAGAGGGAGCCGACAGCGTCGACGTGGATGTAACGGGCGACCGATACGACATCATCCGCCTCGACACGCTGAGCCATGCCGTCAGCGTGGAAGACAGGCTGACCGTGCGCTTCGACCTCAGCCGTCAGAAGGCCACGGCCACCGACTACGACAAGCCCGCAGAGGTGGTCAGCGTGGACTGGGACAAGGTGAGGGCCTATTTCCCCGAAGACAGTCAGAAGAAGAAAAAAAGATAAATACAGTGTAGTTTTTTCCCTATGACAGCGTCTAATTAAGAAAAAAACAGTAATTTTGCACCCAGAATCTCTAATTAATAAAACCACAATGAGTATGAAAAGACTTTTTTCAGTCGTGATGCTGACCTTGCTCAGCACAGTGGCCACGCTGGCACAGATGCAGATGCCGGCCGTGCCTGTAGACCCCGATGTACGCATCGGCAAACTTGACAACGGACTAACTTATTACATCCGCCACAACAACTGGCCCGAGAATCGTGCCGAGTTCTACATCGCCCAGCGCGTGGGCTCTATTCAGGAGAACGACGACCAGCGCGGCCTGGCCCACTTCCTGGAGCACATGGCCTTCAACGGCTCGAAGCACTTCAAAGGCAACGAACTGCTGCGTTGGTGTGAGAGCATTGGCGTGAAGTTCGGTACCGACTTGAACGCATACACCTCTATCGACCAGACGGTCTATAATATCAGCAATGTACCTACAACGCGTGAGTCGATCGTGGATAGTTGTCTGCTCATCCTCTACGACTGGGCCGACGGTCTGCTGCTGGAGCAGGAGGAGATTGAGAAAGAGCGTGGTGTGATCCATGAGGAGTGGCGCCTGCGCACGTCAGCACAGATGCGTATGCTGGAGCGCGACCTGCCAAAACTCTACCCTGGATCCAAATACGGCTACCGCATGCCCATCGGACTGATGGAAATCATCGACAACTTCGAGCGCCCCTTCCTGCAGTCCTACTACGAGAAGTGGTATCGCCCCGACAACCAGGGCATCATCATCGTCGGTGATGTCGACGTGGACAAAGTGGAGCAGAAGATCAAGGACCTGTTCTCACCCATCGTGCTCCCCGAGAACCGCGCTCTGGTCACCAAAGAGCCCGTGCCCGACAACAACGAGCCGATCTTCGTGATCGACAAGGACAAGGAGCAGCAATACAACATCGTGGAACTGATGATGAAGCACGAGGCCTTCCCCGACACCCTGAAGGGTACGATGGCCTACCTGCTGGCCGACTATCTGAAGGAGGCCGCCATCTCCATGCTCAACGACCGTCTGAAGGAATATGCCGAGAAGCCCGAAAGCCCGTTCCTGCAGGCATCGGCCAGCGACGGCAACTACCTGTTCTCAAGAGGCGTCGACGCCTTTGAAATGGGCATCCTGCCAAAGGACGGCCAGACAGACGCCGCCCTGAAGGCCGCCCTCACCGAGGCGCGCCGCGCAGCCGAGTTCGGCTTCACCGCCACAGAATACAACCGCTTCAAGGCCAACTACACCAGTTCGCTCGACAAGCAATACTCCAACAAGGACAAGCGCTTCAACCGCCAGTTCGTCAACCAGTACGTACAGCACTTCCTCAACAATGAGCCCATCCCCAGCATCGACTATACCTACACCACGATGAAGCAGGTCGTTCCGGTGCTGCCGCTTGAGGCCGTCAACAGCCTGATGAAGGAACTGGTGGCCACCTCGGACACTAACCTGGTGGTTCTGAACTTCAACAACGAGAAGGAAGGCGCCGTCTATCCGACAGAGGACGGCCTGAAGAGCGCCATCGCCGCCGCCCGCAGCGCCCAGATCGAGGCCTATGTGGACAATGTGAAGGACGAGCCCCTGATGACCACCCTGCCTAAGCCCGGCAAGATCAGCAAGGAGACCAAGAACGACCTCTTCGGCTACACCGAACTGACGCTTTCAAACGGTGTCACCGTCGTGCTGAAGCAGACCGACCTGAAGAAGGACCAGGTGATCCTGAGCGGAGAAGGCTTTGGAGGCTCAGCACTCTACGGCGAGAAGGACTTTGCCAACATCAAGATGTTCGACGACGTGATCGAAGCCAGCGGCCTGGGCAACTTCTCGCACACCGAACTGGAGAAAGCCCTCGCCGGCAAGATTGCCAGCGCATCGCTCTCACTGGGCACCAACCGCCAGCACATCAACGGCAGTTCCACTCCGAAGGACGTGGAGACCATGCTGCAACTCGTCTACCTCTACTTCACCAACATCGCCAAGGACCAGAAGTCGTATGACAACCTGATGCAGACCACAGAAGTAGCGCTGAAGAACCGTCTGCTGCAGCCTGAGAACGTGTTCTCCGACTCACTGACCGCCACCGTCACAAGCCATAACCCCCGCAACAAGCCCCTGGAAGTGGCAGAACTGCAAAAGGTCAACTATGACCGCATCCTCCAGATGGCCAAGGAGAGCACTGCCAATGCAGCAGCCTTCACCTTCACCATCATCGGCAACTACGACGAGGCCACCATCCGCCCGCTCATCGAACAGTATCTGGGTTCACTGCCCGCACAGAAGAAGGTAGTGAAAAGCCAGAAGGTGGACACCGACTACAAGGGTGTTGTCATCAATGACTTCAAGAACAAGGCAGAGACACCGAAGGCCATCGCCATGATGCACTGGTACACGGACAAAATGCCCTACACGCTGGAGAACAGCATCAAGACGTCCATGGCCAGCCAGATCCTGAGCATGGAGTACCTGAAGAAGATCCGTGAGGATGCCAGCGCCGCCTATACCGTAGGTGCACAGGGCACCATCGACCGCAACGACTTTGAGACCACAGCCCAGATCCTGGCCTACTGCCCGATGAAGCCTGAGAAGGCTGACGTAGCCCTCAAGATTATGCGCGACGAGGTGGAAGCCATCACCAAGAGTTGCGATGCCGACAAACTGACGAAGGTGAAGGAGTATATGCTCAAGAACCACGGCGACCAGTTGAAGCAGAACAACTACTGGCTCGGACGAATCAACGACTGGCGCCATTGGGGCGTTGACTTCCATACCGACTATGAGAAGATCGTAAATGCCCAGACTCCCGAGAGCATCAGCGCCTTCGTGAAGCAACTGGTAAGTGCCGGCAACCATGCAGAGGTGATCATGATGCCAGCAGAGTAATTTAACTGTAAACAATAAAAAATGAGTTATCTATTTTCATCAGAATCAGTATCTGAGGGCCACCCCGACAAGGTGGCCGATCAGATATCTGATGCGATACTAGACCAATTCCTGGCTTACGACCCGAAGGCGCGCTGCGCCATCGAGTCGTTTGTCACCACAGGACAGGTTGTCATCATGGGTGAGGTGCGCAGCGAGGTTTATATCGACCTGCAGACCATCGCCCGCAACACCATCAAGCGCATCGGCTATACCAAGGCCGAATATCAGTTTGACGGCAACTCCTGCGGTATCCTGAGCGCCATCCACGAACAGAGCGCAGACATCAATCAGGGTGTCGACCGTGAGGACGAGGAGGAGCAGGGAGCCGGCGACCAGGGCATGATGTTCGGCTACGCCACCAACGAGACGGAGAGTTACATGCCCGTTTCGCTTGACCTGGCCCATCTGATCATGCGCACACTGGCCGACATCCGCAAGGAGGGCAAGGAGATGACCTATCTGCGCCCAGACGCCAAGAGCCAGGTGACGGTACAGTACAGTGACGCTGGCATCCCCGAGCGCATCGATACTATTGTCGTCAGCACGCAGCACGACGAGTTCGACGAGGACGAGAAGATGCTCGCCAAGATCAAAGACGACGTCATCAACATCCTTATCCCCCGTGTCAAGCAGCAGATCCACTCCCAGAAAGTGCTCGACCTGTTTGGCCTCGACATCAAGTATTATGTGAACCCAACAGGAAAGTTTGTGATTGGCGGCCCTCATGGAGACACAGGTCTGACAGGCCGTAAGATCATCGTCGACACCTATGGCGGCAAGGGGGCTCATGGTGGCGGTGCTTTCTCTGGCAAAGACTCATCGAAGGTTGACCGTTCGGCTGCCTATGCAGCCCGCCATATCGCCAAGAACATGGTGGCAGCAGGTGTGGCCGACGAGATGCTGGTACAGGTTAGTTACGCCATCGGCGTGGCCCGCCCGATGAATATCTACGTGAACACCTATGGCCGCAGCCATGTTGAAATGAGTGACGGTGAAATTGCAAAAAAGATTGAGAAACTCTTTGATCTGCGTCCGAAAGCCATCGAGCGCACCCTGAAACTGCGCCAGCCGATGTACAGCGAGACAGCCGCCTACGGGCATATGGGGCGCAAGCCGGAGATGGTCCGGAAGACGTTCACAAGCCACTATCACGAGACAAAGACCATCGACGTGGAATTGTTCACCTGGGAGAAACTCGACCGCGTGGACGACATCCGCAAAGAATTTGGACTCTCATAATAAATGCTTATTCAAGACAGCATCCACACCGAGCCAGTCGTATCGCCTGCCATCGAGAGCGATACGACTGTGCATATCTCCACAAGACCGCAGACACCCTACCAGGTGCTGCGGTTATTGCCTAAGGATGCTACGCCCGCCCAGCAGGACTCTGCCATCCAAGCATGGTTTCAGCCGGGCGAAATCCACTACAGTTCGCGACCCGACACGCTGCATCTGCCTGGCCACGGCAAGGGCCGGAATCTAAAGGATGTGAACCTGCCACAATACTATCGCGAAAACTTCTTCTCCAAAGACACGCTCTATCATGAGGAACTGGCGGGAGGGCGCTCTGGCATCGCCGGCGACCCCATCCCCTACTCTATCGGCAGCGACAACGTCATCAGCAGCCTGCTGCTGGGCTGCTTTGTCGTCACGATGCTGGCATTCTCTGTCAGCAGGAACTTCATCATCCGGCACATCAAGAATTTTTTCTATATACCAAAGTCAGAGACCGCCCACGACGTCACCTCCAGCGAGATTGGCGCACTCTACTATTTCCTGATCCAGACAGCCCTGCTATTTGCCCTGCTGTATTTCATCTATGTCAGGAACTTCGTGGCCAATACCTTCATCCTGCCCGACGAATATATGGTGGCAGGCCTCATCTTCGCAGTTACCGTTGGCTACTTGGCCTGCAAGATAATCTTGTATGCTGTCAGCAACACAACATTCTTCGGAAGTAAAAAGAACGGACAGTGGTTCCAGGCATTCCTCTTCCTGACAGCCATGGAGGGCATTGCTATATATCCGTCAACATTGCTGCTTAGTTATTTCGACGTTTCAACGAGATTCGTCATCTATTACGTCGCATTCACGGTCATTTTTGTTAAAATACTAACCTTTTATAAGACTTTCGTCATCTTTTTTAGACAAAATGTTATTTTTCTGCAAATAATTTTGTACTTTTGCGCCCTTGAAATCATTCCCCTGTTTGCACTTTGGGGCGGACTGGAGGTTATGATTAACACATTGAAAATAAATTTTTAGGACACAGATGATCAAGAAGATTTTGGTTTCACAACCCAAACCGACAAGTGAGAAGTCGCCGTATTACGATATAGCGGCAAAGTTTGATGTAGAATTGGTATTCCGTCCGTTCATCAAAGTGGAAGGAATCTCCTCCAAGGAATTCCGAGCACAGAAAGTAAGCATTCTGGACCATACAGCCATTGTCTTCACTTCACGCCACGCCATTGACCACTTCTTTAATATGGCAAAGGAATTACGCATTACGATTCCGGAAGACATGAAATATTTCTGTGTCACCGAGACCATCGCCTTGTACATTCAGAAATACGTACAGTACCGCAAGCGCAAGGTGTTCTTCGGCGAAACAGGCAAAATCGACGACCTGGTGCCGATGATGGTGAAGCATAAGGCGGAGAAATATCTTGTACCGATGAGCGACGTACACAACGACAAACTGACCGTCCTGCTTGACAGCAAGAAACTGCATCACACGGAGTGCGTGATGTACAAGACCGTCAGCAACGACTTCACCCCTGAGGAAGTCAAGACCTTCGACTACGACATGCTGATATTCTTCAGCCCTTCGGGTATCGAGTCTCTCATCAAGAACTTCCCCAACTTCGAGCAAGGAGAGATTGCCATAGCCACCTTTGGCCCGACAACAGCCAAGGCAGCCAAGGAGGCAGGTCTCCGTCTGGACATAGAAGCGCCGTCAGAGAAGTACCCCTCCATGACAGGTGCCCTCCAGCACTATCTGCTCGAGAAACAAGGTTGACACCTTATTATATATAATGGCGGTATCAGCATCTCTGACATTCAGCAAAAGAGAGCGAATCGTCAGCCAGAAACTGATAGAACGGCTCTTTAGCAAAGGCAGCAGCCATTCCACATCTGCCTTTCCGCTGCGGATTGTCTATATGGAAAAAGAAAGAGATAAGGTGCCGGTGCTGATGATGGTAAGCGTCTCGAAGCGGCATTTCAAGCATGCCGTCGACCGCAACAGGGCCAAGCGCCAGGTGCGCGAAGCCTATCGCCGCCACAAGTGCCTACTGACAGAAAGGGTTGCTGAGGACAAGTCGATGGCTGTCGCGTTCGTCTGGCTCTCAGATGCGCCCTGTAACAGCAGACTAGTGGAGAAAAGCGTCAAGAGGCTGCTGGCAAAGGTGGCAGAACAAGTATGATGAATATCATCCGACAGATAGGGCACCGCATATCTGAGGCAGTCACGTTCATCCTATGTCTGCCGATAGTCTTCTATCAGACCTGCATATCGCCTTTCACACCGCCTTCCTGCCGATTCACCCCCACGTGCAGCGAATATGCGAAACAGGCATTACGCAAGCATGGTCCCATCAAGGGGCTCTATCTGGCGATATGGCGAATATTGAGATGTAACCCATGGGGTGGCTCTGGTTATGACCCAGTGCCGGACTAAGGAAAGGTAAAAAAGGGGGAAATAGGAGAAAATAAGGAATCGTAAATCGTCAAATAATAAATAAACAAATACAATGGTGAAGAATTTTGTAGAAGAATTGAAATGGCGCGGAATGCTGGCACAGATGATGCCTGGTACGGAGGAACTGCTCCAAAAGGAGATGGTAACGGCCTATCTGGGTACTGACCCAACCGCCGACTCGCTGCACATCGGCCATCTCTGCGGCATCATGATGCTCCGCCACCTGCAGCGTTGCGGACACAAGCCCATCATCCTTGTAGGTGGTGCCACCGGTATGATCGGCGACCCCTCAGGTAAATCACAGGAGCGCAACCTTCTCAACAACGAGACGCTCTACCACAACCAGGAGTGCATCAAGAAGCAGGTGGCCAAGTTCCTCGACTTTGAGTCAAAGGAGCCGAATGCCGCAGTGATGGTCAACAATTACGACTGGATGAAGGACTTCACATTCCTCGACTTTGCCCGCGAGGTGGGCAAGCACATCACCGTCAACTATATGATGGCCAAGGAGAGTGTGCAGCAGCGCCTGAACGGCACGGCGCGCGACGGCCTCTCGTTCACCGAGTTTACCTATCAGTTGCTTCAAGGCTACGACTTCCTCTATCTGTACCAGCACTATGGTGTCAAGTTGCAGTTAGGCGGCAACGACCAGTGGGGCAACATGACGACTGGTACAGAACTGATTCGCCGCACCCTCGGCAATGAGGTGGAAACCTTTGCCCTCACCTGCCCGCTTATCACCAAGAGCGACGGCAAGAAATTCGGCAAGACCGAGAGCGGTAACATCTGGCTCGACCCTGCGCGCACCACGCCGTATAAGTTCTACCAGTTCTGGCTCAATGTCAGCGATGAGGATGCTGAGCGCTACATCAAGATCTTCACCTCGCTCGAAAAGGATGTCATCGACGCCCTCGTTGAGGAGCACAAGCAGGACCCAGGCCGCCGCGTGCTTCAGAAGCGCCTGGCCGAGGAGGTGACTGTGATGGTACACTCCAAGGAAGACCTCGACATGGCCATCGAGGCCAGCAACATCCTGTTTGGCAAATCAACCAAGGATGCACTTGAGAAACTCGACGAGCAGACCTTCCTCGACGTATTCGACGGCGTAGAGAAGTTCGAGTTAGGCAAAGACCAGTTAGGCCAGCCAGCCATCGAACTGCTGACCACTGCCGTCCCCGTCTTCCCCTCAAAGGGTGAGATGCGCAAGATGGTTCAGGGAGGCGGTGTGTCGCTGAACAAGGAGAAACTGACTGATCAGAACCGTCCGATCACGGCTGAAGACCTGATTGACGGTAAGTATATTCTGGCCCAAAAAGGCAAGAAGAACTACTATCTGATCATCGTAAAATAAGAAAGGTGGGTGAAAATTTGGCGGAATGCCAAATTTTCACTATCTTTGCACCCGCAAATCGCTATTGGACGATGGTGTAATGGTAACACTACAGGTTTTGGTTCTGTCATTCCCGGTTCGAATCCGAGTCGTCCAACTCACCTCACCATACATATTTCCCTCTTTGTGAGCAAATTCCATAATACACACAAAAAGAACGCTGAGTCTTATGGATACACCTTATTATATATTTAGGGTGTAACCTGAGCCGAATCCGATGCGCGCTCATACTAAAAATAGACGCGTTTATCATTTTTAAGTATTCTTTTTTTGCAGTCCGCATAATATTTCGTAATTTTGCACGCAGACAAATCAGAAGAAGATGAAAACTAACTACGAAATAAGATATGCCGCCCATCCTGAGGATGCACGCCACTACGACACGGCGCGGCTGCGCAGAGACTTCCTCATAGAGACGATTTTCTGCACCGACGAGGTCAACATGGTCTATTCGATGTACGACCGGATGGTTGTAGGAGGTGCGATGCCCGCAGGCGAGGCACTGAAACTGGAGGCCATTGACCCTCTGAAGGCCGACTACTTTACACAGCGGCGCGAGGTGGGCATCTATAACGTCGGAGGCGCAGGCACGGTAAAGGTAGGCGACGAGTCGTTCGCACTCGACTTCAAGGAGGCTCTTTATATCGGCCGGGGCGACCGCGACGTCGTCTTCAGCAGCAAAGACCCGGAGCATCCGGCCAAGTTCTACTTCTGCTCCACCTCAGCCCACAAGGAATATCCCTGCAGAAAGGTTACTAAGCAGGATGCCGTTGTGGCCCACATGGGCTCGCTGGAGATGTCGAACGAGCGCAACATCAATAAGATGATAGTGAATCAGGTGCTCCCCACCTGTCAGTTGCAGATGGGAATGACCGAACTGGCTACCGGCTCCGTATGGAACACGATGCCTGCCCACGTGCATAGCCGCCGCATGGAGGCCTACTTCTATTTCGAGTTGCCTGAGGATCAGGCCATCTGCCACTTCATGGGTGAGCCGCAGGAGACCCGCCATATCTGGATGAGAGGCGAACAGGCCGTGCTCTCGCCAGAATGGAGCATCCACAGTGCAGCCGCCACCCACAACTATACCTTCATCTGGGGCATGGGAGGCGAGAACCTGGACTATGGCGACCAAGACTTCTCAAAAATCACTGATTTAAAATAACTTCTAAAACAAAACAATTATGGCAAATTTATTTTCACTTGAGGGTAAGAACGCCTGGATCACCGGCGCATCTTACGGAATCGGATTCAACATTGCCAAGGCTTTCGTGGCTGCCGGCATCAAGAACATCATTTTCAACGATATCAATGAGGCAGCCCTGCAGCGCGGTCTCGACAACTACAAGGAGGCTGGCATCGAGAACGTGAAGGGTTATGTCTGCGATGTCACGGACGAGAATGCCATAAAGGCTCTCGTTGAGAAGATCCATGCCGAAGTGGGCAACATCGACATCCTCGTCAACAACGCCGGTATCATCAAGCGCATTCCGATGCACGAGATGAAGCGCGCTGAGTTCCAGCAGGTCATTGACATCGACCTTGTCGGACCGTTCATCTGCTCTTCAGCCGTCATTCCCGAGATGATGGAGCGCCGCGAAGGTAAGATCATCAACATCTGCTCAATGATGTCGGAACTGGGCCGCGAGACCGTATCAGCCTATGCAGCAGCCAAGGGTGGTCTGAAGATGCTCACGCGCAACATCTGCTCAGAATATGGTGAGTACAACATCCAGTGCAACGGTATCGGCCCGGGCTATATCGCAACCCCACAGACCGCTCCCCTGCGCGAACGCCAGCCGGACGGCAGCCGCCATCCATTCGACAGTTTCATCTGCGCCAAGACCCCTGCAGGCCGCTGGCTCGACCCATCCGAACTTGGAGGTCCCGCCGTGTTCCTCGCATCCCATGCCTCTGATGCCGTCAACGGCCACGTGCTCTATGTAGACGGAGGTATCCTGGCCTACATCGGCAAACAGCCAAAATAAAACTCAAATGGGGATTTCTGCTGAAATCCCCATTTGATTTTTTGTTTACACCTATACAATTAAAGAGCGTTTGCAAGTTCGGCACCAGCCTTAAACTTGGCAACCTTCTTAGCAGCAATCTGAATCTTCTCCTTGGTTGCTGGGTTGATACCCTCACGAGCAGGACGCTCACTTACGCTGAAAGTACCGAATCCAACGAGGGCAATCTTGTCACCTGCTACGAGAGCGTCCTTAATGGCGTCAATTGTGGCGTCAAGAGCCTTTTTTGCGTCCACCTTTGAGATACCAGCACCTGCTGCAATCTTGTCTACTAATTCTGTTTTGTTCATAATGTCTAAAAATTTAATGAATTATTATTGCTTAAAACTGAATACACTCGGAAATTCTTCGCAAATATAAGGCAAAGTTATTAAAAAAACAACAAAAAAACAGAAAAAATGACTTTTTTTTTGAAAAATAGTTGTTTAGCCCCTGTTTTTGGCCTTAAAAAGAGATATTTTTCGTAATTTTGCGCCCGAAACGGAAAATCCGTCAACATCTAAACAGTAATTTGTAAAATAGTAAATAGATTGTGTTTCGCATACCAACCATCACAAAAAATCTGTTGATTATCAACGGTCTGGCATTTCTTGCCACCATCGTGCTTCAGATGCGTGGAATCGACCTTGCAGACATCGGCGGTCTGCATTTCTTCCTGGCTAATGATTTCCACTTTTATCAGTTAGTCACTTATCTGTTCCTTCACGCCAACTTCATGCACATTTTGAGCAACATGTTCGGCCTCTGGATGTTCGGCTGTGTGATAGAGAACGTATGGGGACCCAAGAAATTCCTTTTTTATTACATTTCGTGCGGTATCGGCGCCGGACTGCTGCAAGAGTTGGCACAGTTGGGCTCCTTCTATTATACGATTGCCTCACAGGTACCGGGGGCGAATCTGTCAATCGTCCTGCAATATGGGGCCCAGTATGCTAATGTGCTCAACAGTTGGACAACAATCGGCGCATCCGGTGCTGTCTATGCGGTCATTCTGGCCTTTGGTATGACATTCCCCAACGAGCGGCTTTTCATCATCCCGTTCCCATTCCCCATCAAGGCGAAATGGTTCGTTCTGGGCTATGTCGCCATAGAGTTCTTCTCGGCTCTTGGCTCTTCAGGCGACGGCGTGGCCCACACAGCCCATTTGGGCGGTATGCTCTTCGGCTTCCTGATGATACGCTATTGGAACAAGCACCCCAACGGTCGGTTCGACAGAAACCGTGGGCAGCAGTTCTTCGAGAATCTGAAACACAACTTTGAGCAGAGGCAACAACAGCACAGGAATCCGAACATGCATGCTGAAAGGGGCGGCTCCAAGGAAGACGATATGGAATACAATGCCCGCAAGCGGAAGAATCAAGAAGAAATAGACGCCATCCTCGACAAGATACGCAAAAGCGGGTACGACAGTCTGACCAAGGAGGAGAAACAAAAACTCTTTGACGCGAGCAACCGATGATCAAGCAACTGAAGGCATTCACTATCAACATGGTGGCGGGCGCAAATATCGCCACCATTCTGCTGATGATACTGGCAGGCTATTCAGACCGGCTCCATCCGGCGGATCATCCTGTCCTGTCGTGCATGGGGATGACCTTCCCGATCTTCCTCGTCGTCAACTTGCTGTTCCTTTTCTTCTGGGTCCTGTTCAAATGGCGAAAGATATGGATTCCCATCGCCGGCTTCGCGTTCGTCTATTTCCCCCTGACTTTATATATGCCCCTGAATATGCGACAGGAACTGCCGGAAGGTACCATCAAACTGATCTCATATAACGTATGCTCTTATGGCGGCAACTACAAATACGAAGAGGGTTTTGACACTGTCTATAACTATCTGAAAAGACAGGACGCAGACATCGTCTGCATCCAGGAGGACGTAGACGCTTGGCGCCAGTACGTCTTCATCAGATACCAAAAGACCTATCCCTACAACGACACGACTGTCTTCTACAATAATGCCCAAGGCATGAATGCCATCGGCATACATACGCGCTACCCCATTATCCGAAAGGAGCGCATCCCCTACCAGTCTGTCGGCAACGGCTCGATGGCCTATTTCCTGCAGGTCGGAGCCGACACACTGCTAGTGATCAACAACCATTTGGAAGGCACCCATCTCTCAAACGAAGACAGGGCCAACTATAAACGGATGCTTCGCGGCAAGATGGAGCGCGACACCGCCAAGGAGGAATCCATGCTGCTGCTGGAAAAACTTGGCAATGCTGCTGCCAAACGTGCGCCGGAGGCCGAAATCGTACATCAATATATAGAAAGCCATCGCCACTACCCCATCATCGTGTGCGGCGACTTCAACGACAACCCGATCTCCTACTCCCGCCGCACCATCGCGGAAGGTCTCACAGACTGCTTCGAGAAGAGCGGGCGAGGCATTGGTTTGTCATATAATCAGAAAGGATTCTTCTTCCGGATAGACCACATTTTATGTTCGGAGCACTTCGAACCTTACAATTGTCAGATAGACGACAAAATGGACGCAAGTGACCATTATCCGATGATTTGTTGGCTAAAGATGAGGGATAAACCTTAAAAAACGAACGTTTTTCGTCTAGAAATTTTTCCTTCTCAAAAAAAAGGACTATATTTGCACGCTAAAATTGTGCGCGAACAGAATAATATTAAATAAATAACATCAAAAAACAAAATGCAAAACAAAGGAATTGTAAAATGTATTGCACTTGCGTTGATTCTTGTGTGCTGCTTCTATCTTTCCTTCTCATTCGTGACACGCCACTACGAGAGTAAGGCTGCCGCCATGGGCGAGAAGGCTGGTGCAGAGTACCTTGACTCAATCAACAACGAGAAGGTGTATTTAGGCATCTATTCTCTGAAGCAGTGCCGCGAGATGGAAATTGGCCTGGGTCTTGACCTGAAAGGCGGTATGAACGTTATCCTTGAGGTCTCCGTACCCGATGTCGTCGACGTGCTGGCCGACCACAAGACCGACGCTGGCTACAAGAAAGCCATGGAACTGGCCAAGAAGGAAGAAGAGACCAGCCAGAACGACTTCATCTCACTGTTCGTAAAGTATTGGAAACAGGAAGGCAACGGCCGTCCTCTGGCCGCCATCTTTGCCACCCAACAGATGAAGGGCAAGGTGAGCACGCAGTCGAGCGACTCTGAGGTAGAGTCAGCCCTGCGCACCGAAGTACAGGCCGCCGTTGACAACTCGTTCAACGTGGTGCGCAACCGTATCGACAAGTTTGGCGTCGTTCAGCCGAACATCCAGAAACTTGAAGGCCAGAGTGGCCGTATCATGGTGGAGATGCCAGGCATCAAGGAGCCGGAACGTGTTCGTAAGTTGCTCCAGGGCTCAGCCAACCTTGAATTCTGGGAGACCTACAACAGCCAGGAGATTACGCCGATGCTCGCCCAGTTGAACCAGCGCTATGCTGCACAAGGCGGACAGGCTGTCGAGACTGACACCGCTGCCGTGGCCGTTGCCGATACGACCGCCGTCGATACCGCTAAGGCTGCAGCCGCTTCGACAGACCTCGCTGCCAAACTGGCCAAGAAGGACACGAAGGCTACTGACTCCAAGGCCGCAGAACTGGCTAAGAAGCAGAACCCGCTGTTCTCTGTCTTCCAGCCCATACAGGGCAACTCACTCGCAGTGGTCGGTTATGCCAATGCCCGCGATACGGCTGAGATCAACAAGATCATCTATTCAGACCTGGCCAACCAGATCTTCCCTGCCGAACTGAAACTTCGCTGGGGTGCCAAGCCAGAAAACTTCGGCGGACAGAACACCAAGGGTGACATCTTCGAACTCTATGCCCTGAAGATTACCGAGCCCAGTGGCCGTGCTCCGCTGGAGGGTGACGTCATCACCAACTCCAAGGACGACTTCGACCAGATGGGTCATCCCTCTGTATCCATGCAGATGAACTCTGACGGTGCTCGTCGCTGGAGCCAGATTACTAAGCAGAACATCGGTCGCGCCGTGGCCATCGTGCTTGATGACGCCGTCTATTCCGCTCCACGTATTCTCACTCAGATTGACGGCGGTAACAGCCAGATTACTGGTAACTTCACCATCGAGGATACCAAAGACCTTGCCAACACGCTCAACTCAGGTAAGATGCCGGCTCCTACCCGCATCGTACAGGAGGAGGTCGTCGGCCCGTCACTCGGTGCCCAGTCCATCCAGCAGGGTATCATCTCATTCATCGTGGCCTTCGTGCTGCTGATGATTTACATGATCATGCTTTACGGCTTCATCCCTGGCATCCTCGCGGATATCGCCCTGCTCTTCAACCTGTTCTTCACACTCGGTATCTTGACATCTTTCCAGGCTGCCCTGACGATGCCTGGTATCGCCGGTATCGTGCTGACACTGGGTACGGCTGTGGATGCCAACGTGCTTATCTATGAGCGTATCAAGGAAGAACTCCGCAAGGGTCTCAGCGTGAAGGAGGCTCTCAACAAGGGTTACTCCAACGCTTTCAGCGCCATCTTCGACTCTAACTTCACATCACTCATCACAGGTATCATCCTGCTCTACTTCGGTACAGGTCCTGTGAAGGGCTTCGCCACCACCTGGATCATCGGTATCCTCGTGTCATTCTTCACTGCAGTGTTCATGACCCGTCTGGTCTATGACTACATGCTGGGCAAGGACAAGTGGACCGACCTGACCTTCGTGACAGGCTATTCAAAGAACCTGATGCAGAACGCCCACTACAACTTTATGGGCATGTACAAGAAGACATTCACCATCTGGGGTGTCTTTGCACTGATCTGCTGCATCTCGTTCGCCATTCGCGGTCTGAGCCAGAGCATCGACTTCACCGGTGGCCGCAACTACGTGGTGACTCTCGACAAGGAGACACCCGTAGAGAATGTACGCCAGGCATTGGTAGGTGCCTTCATCAACACGATGGGCGAAAAAGCCAATCAGGAGGCTAACACCAGCGTGATTGCGCTCGGTACCGACGGCAAGACCGTCCGTATCTCTACCAACTGGGATATCGAGTCGAACAATCCTGACGTTGACGACCAGGCAGAGAACATCCTCTTCAACACACTGAAGAAGGCCGGCTTGGTAAGCCAGGAGGATGTGGATGCCTTCAAGAATCCGGACATTCGTCAGGGTGGTTCCATCATCAGCAGTGCAAAGGTAGGTCCTTCAGTGGCTAAGGATATCACATACGGTGCCATCATCAGCGTGATTATCGCCCTGATTGCCATCTTCCTCTACATCCTGCTCCGCTTCCGCAACCTCGCCTTCTCTGTTGGAGCCGTTGTTGCCCTGGCGCTCGACGCCCTGCTCGTGATTGGTATGTACTCCATCTGCTGGGGCTGGGTCCCGATGTCACTGGAGATCGACCAGGTGTTCATCGGCGCTATCCTGACTGTGATTGGTTACTCTATCAACGATAAGGTGGTGGTGTTCGACCGTATCCGTGAGAACATCGGCCTCTATGGCAAGCGCGACCGTCAGACATTGTTCAACGACTCGCTGAACCAGACACTGGCCCGTACCATCAACACCTCTGTGACGACTTTGATTGTGCTGCTGGCTATCTTCATCCTCGGTGGTGACTCTATCCGCAGTTTCTCATTCGCCATGATTCTGGGTGTTATCTTCGGAACACTGTCTTCACTCTTCATTGCTGCACCTACTGCCTACCTGACACTGGGTCGCACAATTAAGGAAGAGGACGGAAACGCCGTCGAAAAGAAATAAGGCCTACACCTTATTATATATTATAAGGCTCCGCAGTTGGAAGATCCAACTGCGGAGTTGCTTTTACCCACATCAAAACAATTCTCGCAAGATACTGGCAGAAAACAGAGAGAAACATGATAATTTCTCCTGAATACCAGAAAAAAAGTTGTAACTTTGCACCCAGATATAAAAAGGTAGAAAGGTAAAAGGGTAAAAAAGTAAAAGAAAAGGTTGTGAATACGACAATAAAGGACTACGAAATCATGGCGCCAGTAGGTTCACGCGAATCACTGGCTGCTGCCATCCAAGCAGGTGCAGACAGCATCTACTTCGGTATCGAGAAACTGAACATGCGGGCTCACTCTGCTTCGACATTCACGATCGACGACCTGAAGGAGATGGCTCATACCTGCAATGAACACGGCATCAAGAGTTATCTGACCGTCAACACCATCATCTATGGCGAGGACATCCCCCTGATGCATGAAATCATCGATGCCGCCAAGGAGGCCGGCATCTCTGCCGTCATTGCCAGCGACGTGGCGGTAATGACCTACTGCAACAAGGTGGGGCAAGAGGTGCATCTCTCCACCCAACTGAACATCTCCAACATTGAGGCACTGCGCTTCTACGCCCAGTTTGCCGATGTCGTCGTACTGGCTCGCGAACTGAACATGGAGCAGGTGGCAGAGATCTGGCGCCAGGTGGAGGCAGATCACATCTGCGGCCCCTCGGGCGAGCAGATCCGCATCGAGATGTTCTGCCACGGCGCACTCTGCATGGCCATCAGCGGCAAATGCTATATGAGTCTCCACGCCGCCAACCGCTCTGCCAACCGAGGCGAATGCATCCAGATATGCCGGCGCAGTTATACAGCCACTGATAACGAGACAGGCTATCAGTTGGATATCGACAACAAATACATCATGTCGCCCAAGGACTTGAAGACCGTCCGATTCATCGACCGCATGATGGAGTCGGGTGTCAGGGTGTTCAAGATTGAAGGCCGCGCCCGTGGGCCGGAATATGTCTACACCGTCGTGAGATGCTACAAGGAGGCCATCCAGGCCGTGCTTGAAGGCACCTTCACCGAAGAGCGGAAGGACGAGTGGGACAGGCGTCTGGCCACCGTCTTCAACCGTGGCTTCTGGGACGGTTACTATCAAGGACAACTGATGGGCGAGTGGAACAAGAACTACGGCTCCAATGCCACTGAGCGCAAGGTCTATGTGGGCAAGGGCGTCAAGTACTTCTCCAGACTGGGGGTGGCCGAGTTTACTGTGGAAGCCACCACCTTCAAGGTGGGCGACAAGATGCTCATCACAGGCCCGACGACTGGCGTGATGTATGTCACTGCCGACGAGATACACGATGACAACGGGCCAGTGGAAACAGCCCAGCAGGGCACGAAGGTCAGCATCGCCGTCACAGGCAAGGTGCGCCCCTCTGACAAACTCTTCAAACTGGTAAGCGAATGAAACTTTAATTAAAACGATATGACAATCAACGAGATTCAAGACGAGATCATCGAAGAGTTCTCCGGCTTCGACGACTGGATGGACAAGTATCAACTATTGATAGACTTGGGCAACGAACAGCCCCCCCTTGACGAGAAATACAAGACAGAGCAGAATCTGATTGACGGCTGCCAAAGCCGCGTATGGCTCCAAGCCGACTATGAGGACGGCAAGATCCGCTTCACGGCGGAGAGCGACGCACTGATTGTAAAAGGCATCGTGGCACTGCTCATCCGAGTGCTCTCCGGCCACACGCCGCAGGAGATTCTGGATGCCGACCTCTACTTCATCGAAGAGATCGGACTGAAGGAACA
>ODAJ012101017.1_pt1 | contig 20629 bp, 5 predicted proteins | sample 1539241 | NCBI WGS metagenome assembly ODAJ01 (sample SAMN02144231, study PRJEB22623) | gut metagenome | biome: sheep rumen | host: Ovis aries | place: New Zealand | reverse complement strand
GTCTGGTTGGATCGTAGGTGAAGACATTGTGCCAAGTATCTTCTATCAGGCACATTTTATGAACAATCGTATTGATAATGATACTGAGAGTCTATATCGTATCTGGGTTGAGACGCCTTCTAAGGATTGGGTTATCGACGAGAATGCAGAAGAACAGAATGAGGAGTCAGTTCTTCCTATCATTGGTGCAGCTGTAAATAGCGTAGCCAGATTCAAAGTCGTTCCTAATGCTGATCTTGTAGAAGAATATCCTGATGTGATTGTTATCATTGATGGAAAGGAATATTCTAGTCTCGATATCCTTAATGAACCTCTCAGTTTTTATATGGACAAGGATCATAAAGTTGTCATTGACTGGGCTCACGGCGAAGTTTACGAATCATTTAGAATTGTTGTTAATCGCTAAAATTAAAAACTAAGGGGTGCTGTCTGAAATATGATAGTACCCCTAAAATAATCAAATTAAATGAATACTATAACAAGAATACAGATATCTAGATGCTCGTCTATATTTGGTAACAGACTAGCGGCATTAATACACTTAAACGAATATACTCACTCAGTAGGTCAGCCAGTGATGGTAAGATATACTGATGAAAATGGAAAAACTGATACTATAACTGCAATAGGTGTAAAGTCCGGAGTAGGTAAAGACTGTTATAGTATTATTTCATATGGACAGGAAGGAGCAGTTGGTGGAGTTTTCTTTGATTCCCTGCCTGATGTTTCCTCCCTAATTCATGATGTCCCTTATCTTGCTCCTCTTAATGGCGTCTGGTGTGTTTTCTATATTGACGGAACAGGTACACAAAGACAAGTAAAGGAATTATCAGACGGAGACAAATTTTATTCACTCTCAGATTCCCACATGTATTATTTTAATGGGACGAGAGTATTTAGAGATGATAAAGAAATTGATCTACTAAATGACAAATTCGAATTATTATCTCATGGAAAATTAAGTGTTAATCTATATCATTCAGGCACATTAAAGAAGACTGGCGAGAGCATTAATCGACCTCTTCTTGATATATCTGTTATCGATGCAAATGGTATAGACTTAACTCTAGAATGTGATTTTAGTGTAGTCGATGAGAATGGAGTTAATGTTCCTTGTGAGATACTTAATGAAAAACTCCTCTTAGCTACAGAAATAAATACAACAAAGACATATACGATTACTGCTTCATATACAAATTCTATCTATGAGGATCCAATAATAGGAGTAGGCGAGATCAAGTTTAATTTCGTTGATCCAATTAAATACGGGGTTCTCGGTGGAAATGAAGAAGAGATTTTATGGGACGGTGAAGGAAGTTTAGATTTAGTTTTCAATCTAAATAAACAAAAGAGCTATCTAAAAATTCCTGCCTCATATCCTAGTTTCAATCATATCTTCGATGTTCATGGACTAGATTATATTACCGACTATAAGATAACAAGAATTGGTGATATAGTAACTTACGAAAAATTAGACGCAGTAACAATAAATAACTTTATACAGAAATTTACAAGATGAGTGAACTAAAAGGAACAGTTGTTTCGTCTCCTATCGTTCCATTCTCTAGTGAAGACCGCTTTCCTACCCACTATGCCAAATACGGGAAAGGTGGATTTATGTCAGTCGGGAGCATAGAAGAAAGAAATGCAATCCCCAGCGACAGATTAGAGGAAGGTATGTTTGTGTATGTAATAAATGATCCGAGCGAGATTTATTCATACCAGTACTTAGGTGGACAGTGGACTAGATCAAAGATAGGTGGTGAAGCAGTTGAAAGAGTAAGTACTATTTCCGATCGAGATAGTAAAGATTTCCAGGTAGGTACTCTTGTATTTGTAGAGGAAAATGGCACGTTCTATCTAAAGAGGGCCGGAAACGTTTGGACGAAGATACTGACTGATATTGATAATTCGTCTGGTATTCCGGTATTTAATAGAACCCAGATTGAGGAATTAACTAGAGAGGGAAAGTTACCAAGTGATTATATTTCCATCCCTAGTGTAAATGAATTAAGTGGGGTAGCTTCAACAAATACATATACAACTGCCGGCAATGGATACTATCTTGATGTAATATTCTCGACAATGAGGAAATTACAAGCGGAGATAGCTAAGATTAAGAACACGTTTAACTATGGTCTCTACTCTTACACCGATACAGATACAGCGATGTCAAGAGTAATGGAAGGAAAGACCAGCGTAGAAGAATCTGAACCTCTGTGGGCAATTTCTGAATCTGACCTAAGCGCAATTGATGGTGTTTGGGTAGATATGACAGACAGCAATTCCCTTGAGCCTGAAACTTTTGGAACAGATATAAGATCGGAGGGCACTTATCTTGTTGTTAGAGGTACCGCAAAATGGAATGATACCGAGTCAGGATTTATCTCTGTTTCTGACCCTAAGATCTTCCTATATATGACAACATCTGAAACAAAGGTAGCTCTGGATCTTCTCAGCTTAGATACCGATAATAGAACGCTTACATTAGATCTGGAATCGCTAGGACTAAAACAGTTCACAGAGAGCAGATATAATATAATGGTCTGTGTATCGAGAGAGAAGGTAGCGGAGTCTGGACAAAGATATGGTTCTAATTTTGTCTGGATATCTGTTGGAAATTACGTAACTGGTGAAGTAGAGGACCAAGGCTACTGGAACCTCGAAACAAATAGATTACAGAAGAGAATTTACGAACTTGGTGATAGATATTCAATTCAAGCGGCCCATTTTAAGACCCTGAATCTATATAAGTTTGATGGATATAGTAAGTATCAGGATTTCTCAAAAAATGTAATTCCAAGCACACCAAGCGACGATGAATATAAATATAGAGTAGCACATATAACAATTAGGTCGGTTAAGAATCAGGCAGACTTAGAAAGCATTAAAGATTACCTTCCGACCAACGAATTAATATATAACGAAGAAACAAGTGGGTTATGGATAAAGACCTCTAGTGGGGATGTAAAACAGATATCCGGAAACTCAGGTAAAGAAGACGAAGATAGTGGAATGAATAAAGTAGAAATTGCACAGTGGTTAGCCCAGAACGGTATAATCATTAAGGATGGTGAGAACGTCAAGATGAATAATATTGCTGACGTTACATTTATTCACCAGGAAACAGGCAAAGCTTTCAAATTTTCAGCTGACTCTGAAGGAAATCTGGTTAGTAAAGAGATCCCTGATACTACACTAGCTAAAAGAATGGCAGCCGTCGAATTTACAGCGGACGGAACTGAAGCAGCTAATATAAGAGGTTTTGTTGGAACACTCGGCTATAAAGAATATGCAGCCTTAGATCCAGCAAATCCACCAAAAGAAAAAGGAGATATTAAACTTTACTCTGATCGTATTAAAATCGGAGCAATCTATTGTCCTTATTCAGCATCCCAGCCTGCTTATGGATGTTCTCACGCTTATGTAGAACTAGAAAATACATCTGATCAGGATTTTCCTCTTGATAATGTATACCTTCATTATGCAACTGGTACTTCTGGTGTTCAGCAGTCAGACCCAGATGATATAACTGTTTATCATCTAGCACTTGAAGGAAAAATTCCAGCCGGCGGTACTTATTTAATTAGGGGTAAACAATACGCCTCATTTGATTCAGCCGACTGTTTTATTAAAGTTAAGACATACGATAAAGAGTGGTATATCGACGGAACGGATGGACCTGAACTGATTGACTTTACGCAGAATCAGAACAACACCTTCCTCTTGACTTATGGAATGGGAGATATATCTTTTACAACAAACCTGGTATCATCTAACCCACTTCACGAGACAAATAGTGATCCATATTCTGGTAAAGTTCCATATCTATTCCACCCTTGCTATATTGATTCAGTGTCAGTCAATAACCCAGTAACTGTTGGTGGTACTGGTAAATATTGGATGGGATCAAAGGTTGTTGTATTTAACTCAGTATGTAATGTTACTGATGATACTGCTAAAGTATATGATGCAATTTATAAGAATACCTTTGAACTTGATCCAGCCAAACAAGCATATCAGGCATTAACTGAATATGACAGCTCTAGACATCGTGGAAAGAATGCAACAGACTTCCAGTATATTCTTCTAGACAAGGAATATATTGAATTCCCGAAGACAAAGGAAACATATCCTGTTGCTAAATTTACTCCTAAAGCATCCTTCGAGCATAAGAATGTATGTACTGATAAATCCAAACTTGACCTAGAGAAGCCTAATATAGTTTCTGTCAGTTTTGGTATCGATATGTACAGAACTAGATGCTTTAATTGGATATCGGCCGGTTATTTCAGAGAGTATGTTTGGATTAGACGGAAAGGACAAACTTCATGGGAGTCTAGATTTGAATCTTATAATCCAATTGAAGAGTCCGACGAACCTGGCACAATGACCAAAAAGAGCTTCGGAACTTTCACAAATAACACAACGGGCACAACAGATACAGTCCAGTCTGTTATTTATGACAGAATGGTTGGTGTTTTCCCTGCCGATGGAACTAAATACACTTCTCATAAATGTGTAGTTGATGTTCTAGCTGCTAAGAAAACAACTGGTAAAGAAGAGTATGAATATGTGGTTGGTAGAGCTGATAAGAATATGCAGCCTGATCCAGATCATACAAGCGATATCCAAAGCTTTACAATTTACTCAACCGAATATACTCCTAGAATATTCCAAATTACCGACCAACAGGGATTCCATTGGATTGAGTATCAGTGTTGGGCAGCTGCAGCAGAAGAGCTTAATAAGACTATTTCTGAAATCGCTGAAGATGAGTTTATTATTCCAGTTCTTATCAATACTGGTGATGTAACTCAGAACGGAACTAGAGTAAATGAGTGGTTAGATTATTACAATGGTGGACGTTGTTTATTTGATCACCTCGAGCAAATGAATATAGTTGGTAATAATGACCTTTGCGGAACCAATCCTAATAAACTAGGAACTGGTGATGATGAAGGCAAGTCTAATAGCTTCTATTTCCATGTATTTAATTGCTACGAAATCGATCCTAACATCTTACCAATCATTTCTAACTCCAGAGCAACCAAATATATTCCTAGCTTCTATTATTTCCAGACAGATTCCTATAGATTTGTGAACCTGAATACAGAAATAACAGAGGTTAATTGCAGGGATTGGTTTGGACAAATTAAGAAAATTGCATCTGGTAAGGACTGTACTGTTAATGTTTACACTGGTTGGACAATTCAGCCAGCCGGCGCAACATCTTCCGACGTACCTGAATATGATAATTCATTTACCACAATCTATAGCATGGTATATGATATCTTAAATGGTGCAGGTAATAGAGAGATTGTTGCCTCATGTCATGAAATGCCTTTCACCGTCATAACTGACACTAACTTAAGCCGTAGTGTTGTTCACGTAGATAGAAGTATTAGTGAAAAGCCTACTGGATCTCTGGTCGGATGCCATTGCAATAGACTTAACTACTCTGATGTTAAGGGCATTTATTGGTTATCTCGTCTCCTAGAGCACTTCCAGGTAAAGCTCATGCTTGGTGGACACAAACATACTTATGCTTGTACTAATCCTCTTCGTGAGTTCTACTACTACGGTGAAAACAAGAACTCAATTGCTAATGGTCCTATGACTATGGAAAGAACACTAGCCAACGATTCAGCTGTTTGGTCAGCCACACCTAAGCTAGTTTCTGGTAATCAGTATGCAATTGATGGAACAGGAGAAAATCTTGCAGCAGACGGAACAGTAGATACAACTAAGTTCCCTCTAATGTTATCCGATACTCTTGGAATTACTAACTCAAATAATACAGTCTATCCTTTCTATGGAGTTAATGCAACTGACTTCAATAGAGGAACTGGTGTTGTGTATTTCATGTGTCAAGCTACTGGATTTAAGCTCAAATCAAATAAGGAGCTTCCATCCCCTAGCCAGAGATTCTCATATGTTATTCCTAAGACAACAGTTCAGAAGACAGCAGCCACACCATACAAGACTGATAAACCTAATGCCAACCAGCAGCATCCAATGTTTGCTGAGATTAAACTAAATGGTAGTAAGTCATATACCATTTATCTATATCGTGTTGAAAATATTATGGTTAAGTCTAATCTATTTACTCAGTGGCAGCACTCTAAGTCAGATGCACAATATAAATGGCTACAAGGAAATGTATCTTCTGATGGTACTGAGGATAAGCTGTATGGTAAATGGGTAGCATCAAAAACAGCACTAATTGAAATTTAAAGAATAAAAAATGAAATATAACGGCAAGAACATTATAACAGATCAAGATATCACTTTAACTGGAAATGGACATCAGGGGGAACTACTCTCTGATGTTCTCTCCAGCCAGGATGATAGAATTACTGACCTTGAGGGAAATATTAAGTGGATCTATAAATATGGTGGTGTCGGATCTGGTGCTGGACATGGCGGAAGTGGAGGCGGAAGCGATAGTTCTAATTGGAAAGCTTTAGTTTCCCGCGCCGATAATGGACAGATACTAGTTGATGGAGGTAATATTAACTTTCCTGATATTGGTGACTATCGTCTAAAGTTCCAGATACCAAAGGGAGGTGGCACATCGACCTTTAATGTTGAGCTATCTTATGAAAATTCACACGGAGTTCAGTTCTCAAACGACCTCTATCTTAGATATGATAATCAGTTTACAGGAACAAGAGCACTAACCTTGGATAAGAATGGTGTAATAACCATTAAAATAACTAACCAAGATACTGGTGATTTTGTTACTTATACTATAAACTATATTGTATCTCCTTATAAATTCAATCTCTACTATGTATATGCAGATGATCATTCCAGATTTACTCCAAGTAATAATATTATCTTTATGGAGGAAGTCAAGGATAGAGGTCTTCTTGCCGCACTTGAATGTGTAGTATCTGTTGGTATAAACTCCTCCTCTTTCTCCTATATAGACTGGGCTGGAGTTACACATAGTAGTTCTGAAATAGAGGATACGATCCAGGAGAAAACAACCACTATAATCTATCTGCCTTTATGCGATGATGTTAGAGCTTTCTTATCTGACTCGGCTAATGCAAGATTCTATCAATTCTCTGTTTCAATTGATATTATTCTCGAAGGAAACGTTGAGAAGGAAAAGATTGGTTTACTGTCTCTTGGTGATAACCTTGTTCCTAAGGAAATTTATCTAAAGGTAGTATCTGATAAGGAGCTCTATGGAACTAGTCAGTTAGTTTTAGACGATCAAGGAAATATTATTCAAAATAATTATCCAAAAGATAGCCAATACGTAACTGGTCCAATAGCATTTAAAGTAACTCCATATCATGGTTCATTAAATCCAAACAGAAAATACTCTCTATCTATTTATGTAAATGGAGTTTTAGCGCCACAAGCTAATGGTGTTATTCTGTTTGACCAGCAGGAAAAATCAGTCTCAATCGCTATTTCAGATTATGGTGAAAAAGTCCTAAGATTTGAAATTAACGAGGACTCAACTGTTAAGTCTTTTGAATATTATATTTATGTTAAGGAGACTATTTCTAGTTTTACCTGGTATCCAAAAGACACTGCCGATAGATTTAGCCCAGTTGAACAAGCATATTTTAGACAATATAATAGTTATAGCAACATAACAGGTCTTTCAAAGGATAGTAATATTCACATGACCGTTAATGCTAAGAAACAAGAGTATACATTTAATACATCAACTTCTATATCTTCTTATAATGGATATGATCAGTTCTTGTCTCTTGGTATACAGTTCTCTAGTATTAACGACCTTGAAAAACCTATTTGTGCATTTAGAGCTGGCAACACTCTTGAAGGTGCAATCGTTATCTATCAGAATAAAGTTATTGTTTCTGAGACTAATGCATCTGATCCTGAGAATATAACTGGTTCGGGCTGTGAAATATTCCTTCCGCCTGTTGATAAGATGGACCAGACCGATATGGATGGTTTCCACGTTATCAGTATCTATAAAAAGCTAGAAAAGAAAGAGGGAAATAACTTCTGGAAAGGAACGTACGTATATATTGATGGTGTTCTTGAGGGAGCTTTTGGTTCTTTCACAACTGTCCATAGAAAATACGAAAAGGTTGCCTTCTTCCCAGGAAACTATTATGTTAATCTAGTTGAAACTGCCTGTATTCAACATCAGGACTCCACGCCCGCAAAGCAGTACATGTCCGATCACGATATACTAGGATATTACTATGCATATGATACTCTCATTCTAAAACACACAATTGATCCAGACAGCTCTATTACTAAACTTTATGAGGCCTTTGGAGAATTTACCTATGATGATGAAAACTTTGTCATAGCTAAAGAAAGCACTATTAGAAATATCGCTAAGAATTCTAGTGCACCTGTTCTCTTAATGACTTTCGTTGATGATTCAGGTAAGGTTGGTAATTTTGTTGGTTATGGTCAAGACAATTTTAGAATGTGGATGAGTGAGCATTATGAAGAGTCTCAGGGTGATAGCTTGGAGAGGTGGCCAGTTACTATTTCTTGGGCAGGTGGAGAAGAAGACCTAAATGTTATATCTCTCCCTTCTTCATCAACTCCCGCACAGTTCTATATCAAGCCTCAAGGATCATCTACTCTAGGCTATAGATGTAAGAACTGGGAATTATATGCGCCAGCCCACGAACAAGAAGGCTATTCATATATTTACTCACCTAACTTTAAATCAGTTTCTCAGGATGCATCAGAGTCAGCTAAGGAAGAGGCATATAAGACTTTCCTCCCCGAAGAATCATTTACTTTGAAGGCTGATATTGTTGACTCTAGCCATACGAATAATAATGCTATTGGTGATTTTGTCAACAGTATTACTAAAAAGTTTGATGCAAGTACCCAGAGAAGTAGAACATATGCAGGATATATTAAAAACTGTCTAACTGGTTTCCCTATTCTACTATTCCTGAGAACTAGATATAAGAGGTCAGCTGAAAGTACTGCAACCGATCAAGGACAATACTATTTCTTAGGTATCTACAACTTTAACCTAGGTCGTAATTCATTCTTCAACCTTGGCTATAAAGATGTTAGTGTATTCGATAATGAAATAGTATTAAGACCTGGATTTAACCTTTATAGTATTGCTGATGATGATAACTCAATTAAAGATGATATCGTCGTAGCTGAGGTTCAGGGTAATGATAGATTCTTTGATTTCTCACAATACGGAACTTCAATTCTATTTAAGTCTGAAACTGATGAGAATGATAAGACCTATATGTTTGGTGATTTGGTTTACGGTGCCCTCGGAGCTCCTAATGCTAAAAATAAGATTCAAGAATTTGTAAGTAAAGTATCTGACGCTGGTGGATACATTTTCAAATCAATAGGTAAGTCCTTTAGTAATTCGCTAGAGGATGATGAGTACGGTTACTATAATCCTTATTCGGCCATTGATGGAAATGGAGTTCCGAAAAATAGAGTACCTAACTATAAATATCAGGCCACTCGTACATTCGATCCACTAGTTCCATATACATTTGAGAGAGTACCAGATTCAGCTAACGAACAACAGTCTCTTCAAGAACTTGTTGTTGGTGTTGATCTAGGCGATGGAAATCTTCAGAGAGGTATAGATTTTAATGCTCTTTGCGAATATTACACAATTTGTATGGCATTCGGTCTAGTCGACTCTGTTCAGAAAAACCTAAATATCAAGACGTGGAATGCATCTTCACAGGTTCCTAAGTTCTATCTAGCTTTCTATGATATGGATACCTGTCTTGGTGTTTCTAACTCAGGTTCTAAGATTTCCTATTTTGCTTTCTCTGATTATTGGACATCAGGTATCGATTCAAACGGAAAGATTCTTCCAGCTACTGTTTATAGAGACTATTCACCAAAGAAGCGTGAAGGCGAAGAGGACGACTCTAGCTCATTCTATGATGTACCAAGCTCTTTCCTATTTGCTATTGCTAAATATGGATATGAGGTTCTAAATCATCCGGAAGAATTTATTGCTAGTGTGCCTAATAACCTATGGGGAGCTTGGCGTAGTGGTGTTGAAGATCCGACTGATAAAACTGTTGGATGTCTAAGTAGTGCCTCTAAGTTTATTGAGAATTTCTACAAGCACCATCTAAGTACTATCGATAGAAGCGCATTTAACTTTAACTACAAGTATAAATATTTTGCTAAGGCTGATACTGGTCGTGGTTTTGATACTCTTAACTTCCCTAAATTCTATGGAAGAAAGCTGTATTATACTGAGGACTGGCTAAACGGTAGGTTCCATATCCTGGATGCTTACTTTAATGTAAACGGTATTAGTGATAAGCTAACTACTAACTACTCTGCTCCTTATACTGCATCAAAGTATAAGAATATGGACCAGAGCAATGAAGATGTGTTCGTTCTTCACGATATCTTCTCCTTAACTCAAGTTCAGTATGCTAGCCTTGATTATAATGTAACGGTTACATCTAGACCTTATGCACCACTTATCCTAGACGGTACCAACCACAGTAGTAGATATATTTTCCCTGACGATGGACAGCCGGTTCTCGTTAACCTGGCCACTGACGGTAACCAGTACTTAACTATTGGTGGATCCGCTTTATGGACTGACCTAAGTACTATTAACCCGTTCATTACCAAAGATGCTAAGATTAGGGTTCATTCTAAATACTTTACTACTCTCTTAGGTACATCTGGTATTTGTAATTCTTGGGATATTGAGACACCTAGCTTAAGAAAGGTATCGCTAACTAATAATAGAAACTATTCTGGCATACTTACACTTGCTCAGGATGCCGAAACTAATCCAGTTGGTTTCCCTAACCTCGATGAAGTTGATGTGTCTGGAACTGCTCTATCTTTAACTATCGATACTTGTCCAGTCACTATCGTCAAAGCCAATAATATGGTTGGTGGTGATATTGCTATTGCTAACGTAAGTACTCTTCAGACTTTGGAAGTATATGGAAAGATAAAGACTCTAACTACGCCAGCCTGGAAGAGAGATATTACGTTCCCGACTAACTACAGTAGCTCAAATACTTCTGCTAGATTAGACTGTGGTGAAATCAATATCACAAGTAATTTCGATGGTGCAACCTTATATATTACTAACAACGCTGATCTCTCTAAGTTGACAGCGAAAGGATTCAAGACAATAACAATCCGAAACTGTCCAAAACTAAAAGAGGTTCACATTCAGGATACAAATAAGCTAGTTGAAATTAATATTGCTGGTCTAATCTCTGGCTCAGACGATGCAACAATCTTCTCATTAGGTGCAGAAGAAGGAGTAGTAAATCTATCTTCTCAGGTTAATCTTACGAGAGTTTATCTGTCTAACCTAAAGATGACTGAAGTAAGACTGCCTGCTCATAATCTGAATCTAGCTCCTGGTGCTTTTTATAATTGCCAGAGCCTAACCACAATAACTGGATCTGGTACATATTATATCACAGGGCCGGAAACATTTAGAGATTGTCCTAACTTTACCTTTGATAATAGTTTAAAATTAAAGGTGGCAGCTGGCGTATCTGATATAAGCAGAACATTCTATATAACAACTGATACCTACTATACAAAGGGAAGTATTGGTTTAAGTACAGCCGAGTATTTCTTAAAAGAGTGCTGTCGACCAGAATCAGGAAACTCGGGTATAAACTATATTGATGGCCTATTCTTTGGTCAAAATATTGTTTATGGAATTTCAGAGTTTGTTACTGATTATGCACAGAAAACATGTCGACTAAGCTTTGAGAATTTTACTGCTTGTGTTAGGTATGATTTAGTCTTCTATAATAATCCAGTGACTGTTTGGAATAGATTTATGTTTAGTGCAGCAAACACTAGAAATACTATAACTATTTCAAACCTATTAGGAAATGTATCGGGTATTAGCACAACAACTCTGAACGGATATAGAGTAATTTATGCTCCAAAGGATTATCTATATGAAATTATTGAGAATCTGACTAGTATTTCCTTTGTTAGCTACAACAATACCTCTTCCTGTCTCTGTTTCATTGATTCAGCAGGAAATGTGTTAAATGAAGTGGCTCTTAAGGATACATACTGTCCAATTGATACAAGCGTTTCTCAAAATCCTAGATATCCAAGACGACTGACAAGTATTGATTCCTTCGAATTCTATCCTATCCATCGACTTGATTTCTCTAACATATTTACTTCGAACTGGACTAATGCTGCATCAACCAGTGGTGGATTATCTATTTCTCACTGGCTCTGGTATATCAGCTATTCTAATATAGTCCCCGGCTCACTTGAAGAACTTTTCTACAACATTACTTTAAGATCAGCCAGTCTGGTTTTAAGAACGATAAGTTATTCGGGTGAGGTAAACATGTATAGGTTTATTGATTGGAGTAGAATTGGTAGAGTTTGTGATAACCTCTTCTATTCTAGTGGTGGATATGAGTCACTTGGATTTAGAAAGAGAATCAAGGCCGCCGAGTTCTTAGATATTTGGAACTATATACTCTCAGCCGGATCTCAATTAACTGGTGTAGCTTATCTATTCAGTAACTGTAGTATTATAAACTGGGAAGGTGATGAATTTAAACTAGTATCTAGTACAAACGAAAACTTAGTTAATACTAGCATAGTTAACACCGCCGCCCTATTTAGAAACTGTTTATTCTTCAACGTAGCACTTGACAAAGAAGATGAAGAAGCTCCGGCAAGTGAAAGAACAAGAGCACTATCTGTCGGTAAGTACGTAACTCATAACTTCTTGAACCCGCTTCCTAACCTAGTAAATGCCTATTATGATTTCAAGGGAATGAAGTGGAAGAATCCTGTGCCGTTTGATTTCTTCCATAAACGTGTAAGAACCGAATCAACTGTTTGGGTTATTGATGAGAGTAAATTTAATACCATGCCAGGTACTAATATAGCTAGTATCTTAGACGACCATGGAGACTTACTTAGATATGAACTATCCTCAATCGTTGGTGTTGATGGATCTTCGTCTAAGCATAAGATGTTCTTCGATGGTACTGGTCGTGCGTTCTATACTCTCGAATTAGCCCTCTTAGGAACAACAACCACAATTATTTCAAATGGATCAACGGTCTCCGAAATTGAAGGAAATGTCTCTAAGACTTCTGACTTCGATCCCGGTGATTCTGTTGTCTATAGCGGAAGAATGTTTATGTGGATTGGCGATTCTTGGAAGGATATTGGTTTGGAAGATGAGTTAAATGATGGAGACAATGTTCGACTCTACTATGATACTGCCAAGAGATATTATATTAATGATGAAAATATTATTAGTGTAATCCCGGCTGGGAAGTATGTAGACGAAAGCGATGTTATTGTACCAGTTAACTATTCTTCGCTTGTTCCTATTACTGATCCTAATGCTGAAATAACCAACCTTGGATTATATAGGGCAACTATGTACACCTACTCATATACAAAGACAATGAGTGCAATACATGGTTGTTTCCAGGACATTGAAATCGATAACTCAGTGGAAATTGGTGATATCGGATTTAATCCAAATGGCTGGTATAATTACGGATCATTTATTAGAAATAGCATAACCGACACTAATGGAAGATCTCATACAAACTACTATACAGACTTTACCTCAGCATTTGATGATAGTAAGAATCTGTATATTAGGTGGAGAATACAAAATACAACACCAAAAGATTATCCAACTTCACCGAGAGTTTTAGCTCAAGGTACAGAAATAACAGACTGTGAGAATCTAAGGGGAAGTTATACTCAGGTATGCCACCCTAAGAACATTTCCGTTACTCTAGAAAATTTCTCTAACTTTGACAAAGATCACCTATTTACTGCTCCTGATATTCTCTATGGCATTAAAGCTGGTGGATCTATTCAAAGCTTGTTTAGTAATTCTAGTAATGGAAACGATAAGAGATTCTCTGGAATGATACCTGACCACCTAATCCCGACTGAAATTAAATCAATTTCAATTCGTGGCATGCTGACTGGTCTTAATATTGTTCCAAAATTTTTATATAGTGTTAGTGTTCCTCTTAGTGGTGGTGAGGAAGAGATTCATAACGTATACTATTTTGTGCCTAAGAATTTCACAAGCTTCAGTGATCTAAGAAATTCATTTAATTTCCGACTACTGATACCTGGTGATCCTCTAGACCATTATTATATATTCTTGAAAGACTCTCTACCAGCATCAACTACTAGTCTATCGGATTCACTACCTTCAACTGACTATGGCAGACTAGTTGGACAAGAAGCTAGCTGGTTCCCTTCATATCAGGCGGATTCTGGAATTAGGTATAACATTATGGCCACCGAAAAAATAAGTGATGGCGAATATGATTTACCTGACGAAGGATTAGATATGTCAAAATTCCCTAATCTGAAACTTGACTATCTAATTAGCAATAGTCTGGCGATGTTCTTGTCCGGCCCTATTTTCAAGGACGGTACACTAACATCCTGGAGCCGATTCAAGTACCTAACAAATACTAGTGACGGATATATGATGCTTGCTGGTGGTGGAGATACTTGGGGAGGTATATCAGCTGCTTGTCGTATGGAATTACCTAGAAACAACGATAACTTCTTAAGAGCTGTCGAAGGATCTAGTATTACCTGTCGAGTCAGTAGAGATAGTGTTACAAATATTTCTGAGATTGACACTAGCTATTATCCTAGAGTATCATTTATTTAATTTATGGCTATCAATATTGGATCTAATTTCAACTATCAAGGACAAACGTTTCTTGATGGTCGCCAAGGAGAAGCCAAAACACTCAGAGACCTTCTGGAATGGGATATACTTGTTCCAGAAGGCTTTGAGGTTAATGTTGACGGAGATTGGTATACTTATGATACTTCCTACTACTCTCCAATTACTGGTAAATTCAAGAAAAGACCAGGATTTGAGGAGTTTTGTGAGATAGATAACAAAGTATTCCCACTTACTTTCTCTAGCTTCTCCCAAGTTGAAACATATGAGGTTGGTCAGAAAATTTGGCCTATGCTTTCCTGGACACTTAGTAGAAAAGGACAAGCAGCTTCACCATCACTTGCTTTAGTTAATGGGTCTGTTGATGGAGTGGCTGACGACAAACTCTCATATTCTTCGCAAGAGTATATTACATCAAACACGGATTATACTGTTTTGTGTAGAGTCGAGTCTGGGGCGGAAGTTAGCAAGACCGTTAGTTATAAATTCTATAATAAGAAGTTTTATGGAGTATCTGCAAAGGCCTCTATAGATACTTCTGATATTTCTGGATTTACTTCAGTCTGGGCTACTTCTTGGACTCTCCCGGCTACTACATTTAATTGTACGGGCGGGAAGTATCCATATTATCTTATCCCAACTTCTCTTTATAATCCAAGTACTTTCAGAATGTGGATTAGTGGACTTAGAAATACTGATATGGTTGTTTCTAATCTTCTGGTAACTAATGCATATGGAGTTGATACGGATTATACTGTTATTAGGCTTGGGACACTACAACATGGATCGCCCGTTATAACATTTGCAAACTAAATCTATGGGAATTGATATAGGAACAAACATCAACTATCAGGGAGAAATGTTTCTTGATAGTCGACAGGGATTACCACAAAGTCTTAATGATCTTCTGAATTGGGATATAGCTGTTCCCCTAGGTTTCGAAGTTTGTGTTAATGGTGAGTGGTATATCTATAAAGGTAAAGAATTCTGGAACGTAAGAACAGGTCATTGGGAGAAAAGAATAACACTGACGGACTATACAATGGAAATAAATAAGTTGATGGCCGAAGTGTTCCCTATGACTCTGACTGTTGGCGGTGGTGGTGTTTATGAAGTCGGACAAAGCATTACACCTAGAATTTCATGGGAGCTAAGTAAAGAGTCCGCCATTCTAACCCCTGAGCGTGTACAAATTGATGGTATTGATGTTGATAGGCCGGAGAGTGGAGTTTGGTATCCCTCGTCTCCTATCACAACAAACAGAAGATACACAATCAAGGCATGGTGTGAAGACGCTACTTATGTTGATTTTGTTGATATCACATTTAAGCTTAAGAAATATTGGGGTGTAATTTCTGATCCGGCCCAAGAGATAGATGTTTATGGACTTTTATCAGATTGGGCAGATTCATGGAGACTACCTAATACAACCTTCAACTGTTCCGGAGGTTATTATCCGATTTATATTATCCCCGAATCAATCTACCCAGGGGAATTAGATTTTCAGCTTTGGGTAGGTGGATTAAGGAGTTCAGATTTTACAATTACACGAAGAACTCTAACAAATGCATCCGGCTCTCAAGATTCGTATATAGTGTGCGTTCTTGGTCATATTCAGTCTGGCGTGCTAAATATAAAGTTCGACAATTAATTTAATGAAATAGAAGGGGAGGTTATTGTATATTCGCTCTCTATAATCTCCCCTATCTATTTAAAAACCAAATAAGTTATATAATGACACAAATAAGAGGAACCAATCTATCTGCTCCTGTTGTTCCATTTACTGACCATGATGAATTCCCTACCCATTATGCTTTATATGGTAGGGGAGGTTATAGAACGGTGCAGACTATTAATGAAAGAGACCTGATACCGGAAGAAAGACGTGAAGAGGGAATGCTTGTTTGGGTAATAGAAGATCCCTCAGGTAAACATCTCTATCAGTATCTAAATTTGGAGTGGGTTATTCCTAGCTTTGATGTTGAGGAAGAAAGAACCCCAGATATTGTTAAAGTAAATGACGTATCAGATCTCGACGCTCTTGAAGTTAATTTTGCATATGTCGAGAGCAAAGAAACGATATATGTAAAGAAAAATAACGGTGAATGGAAACCTTTAACATCGCCAGGAGAAGGAGGAGAGACGATTATTGTTCCGTCTGATGGTATTCCTATTTATACACAGAGACAATATAACGCCCTCCCGGAAAAGCCAAGCGATTGGATTTCTATACCGGAAGAAGGAGAATTAGAGACTGAGTATGGTGGAGGAGGTTATTATGTTGATATTCTCTTCAATGCAATCAGATCTCTACAGTCAGAAGTTGCTAGATTAAAGAATTCATTTAAGTACGGAATTAACTCATACACTAACACAGATACCGCAATGTCAAGAGTATCGGGGGAAAATGAAGAAGAACCCGAAGAACCACTATGGGCAACAACGGAAGAGGATTTAAGTGAAATTACTGAGTTAAATACAAGCTTAGAGGGTGGTAATATATTCGTCCCCCAAGAAAATGTCGAAATTCTGCAGCACGGTCTTAAGATAAATGGAACTGCGGGGTGGACGGGATTAGACGCATGGCAAGTAACCGAGGACTCTAAGCTGTACCTATATCTAACAACGAGCGGTCAAAATATCCAGATCAAATTTAAAAACCTAGAGGAAGATGCTCATGACATTACGCTCGACCTCAGACAGCTTGGTATCCCTCGGTCAGATAGATATAATATTTTAGTTATCATTTCCCGGCGAGTTAAGGTTGGTGAGTTATGGGCATCAGACAACTATATATGGATGACTGTAGCAAACTGGGCAACCGGGGACACAACTAATGAAGGCTATTTTGATCCTGACACAAATAAATTGACAACACGGAAAACATCACTGGATTCTAGGTTTGTCTTTGATACTGTCTATTTTACTGACACAAATATATATAAACTGGCGGGCTATAGTAAGTATCAAGATTTCTCAGGGAGTGTTATACCTACGACAGCCAGTGATGAAGATTATAAATATAGAGTAGCCCACATAACTATCAGATCAGTCCGAAATTATACTGAGCTGAAGAGTATAGAAGATCAACTACCCAAAAACGAATTAATATATAACGAAGAAACTGGAACACTATACATTAAGACCGACACTAAAGTAAAAGCAATAACCGGTGGTGGTGGTAGTAGTGTTGATCCAGAAAATCCAGATAGTGGTATGGAAAAACAGGAAATAATTGAATGGTTAGCTAAAAACGGTATTATTGTTACCGACGAAGGTGGAGAACTTGAAATCTCCCAAATTGCCGACATTACCTTCGTACATCAAGGAACCGGCAAGAAATTTAAGTTTGAGGCCGATGCTGATGGTGGACTTCATTCTACTGAGCTATCGGATGATCACTATGAAGGGGCAGGTGGAATTCTGTCCGTTAATAGCTTTGTCCCCGAGGAAGAAGAGTGGGGCATTCGTGGTTTTGTAGGTACACTGGGTGATAAGAAACTGAAGGCAATGAACAAAACAATAGCCGTCGATAAGGATCATGGTCTATATTCTGACCGTGTTAAAATCGGTGCTATCTATGCTCCTAGTGCTTCTCTTACCACATATGGTTGCTCACATGCTTATATTGAACTAGAGAATACATCTGATCAGGACTTCCTACTCGATGGATGTTATCTCCATTATGCAACAGGCATATCTGGTACTTCACCCGATATTGAAACTTATCACCTAGCTCTAGAGGGTGTTATCCCGGCAGGTGGAACTTATTTGATTAGAGGTAAGCAATATACTAATCCGGAACAGGCCAATTGTTTTATCAACGTGGAAACATTTGATAAAGAGTGGTATATCGGAAACGGCGAGCTTATTGACCTAACTCCAAAGGCTAGTAATTCTTATCTCTTAACTTACGGACTCCCTGAATGTCCTTGGACTACCATTATGTGGAGATTAAACCAGGATAATGCAACTAAGGCTAAGGCTCCGTTTGTTTATGATCCCCGCTACATTGATTCCGTCTCGATTGGGAAGGCAGTATTTAACGGAAACGATTCGACTAACTGCACTTGGAATCCATATAAGACAAAGGATGATATTAATGCTAGCATCCCTTATACCGCCCAAACCTATGACTGCATCTATAAGAATACATTTGAACTAGAGCCTGCTAAACAAGGATATCAGAGCTGTGGAACTATCGATTCAAGTCGTCTTCGTGGTGTGACGGCAGGTGATTTCCAATACGTTAAACTTGATAAAGACGTAATTGAATTCCCTAAGTCTGACGAAGTATTCCCTGTCGCCAAATATACACCGAAAGCATCATGGCAGCATAAGAATGTATGTACTGATAAATCAAAGCTCGACATGGAGAAACCTAATATGGTAACTTGTAGCTTTGGTATTAACATTCATACAACCAGATGTTTTAACTGGATTTCGGCTGGTGAATTTGATGAATATGTCTGGCTACGTCCGGCTGGTGCTTCGGCTTGGATTAATCGCTTTGAATCCTATAAGGCAGGTGGAAATGAGAAAGATTCGGCCGTAGATATGACCCGCGTGGAATATGAATCTCCCGAACTAAGGGCAGCCGCATATGAAAGAATACGCGGTACTTTCCCGGCCGATGGAACTCATTATACATCTCACAAGTGTATTGTTAAAGCGAGAGTATCAGCCCCTTCCCAGCCGACTGAATATGAGTATATAGTTGGTAGGGCAGACAAGAATATGAACCCTGATCCGAACCACAGCAGTAAGATCCAGAGATTCACATTATATCCTACCTCATATACCCCCAGAATCTTCCAGACAACTGATCAGCAAGGTTTCCACTGGGTAGAATATCAGGCATGGGCAGCTGCAGCCGAGGAGGTAAATAAACTTATCAATTCGACTGTTGCAACAGAAAATATTATTCCTATCTTAGTTAATACTGGCGACATGACTCAGAATGGTACTAGAATAAACGAATGGCTTGACTACTATAATGGTGGTGCTTGCTTATTCGATCACCTAGAGCAGATGAATGTAGTTGGTAATAATGACTTAGTGGGAACAGATCCAGAGATCTTAGGAACTGGTGATGATAATGGTAAATCAAATGGCCACTACTTCCATGTATTTTATTGCTATGAAGTAGACCCAGATGTTAACCCAATCATCTACTCATCCGATGGTCTTCAATACAAATATATCCCTAGCTTCTATTACTTCGAGAATACTGCGTCTTCGAATGTTGACAGCTACAGATTTGTCTTCTTGGATACAGAAATCACTACAATTAACTGTAGAGATTGGTTCAAGAGAGTGAATCAGGAAGGAACACCAATTAATGTTTATACTGGTTGGCCTATTACTGATTCTGTCTCAGCTGAATATGACAATGGGTTCAAGACAATTTATTCTATGATCTATCAAATCTTAGATCAGGCCAAAACAAACGGACAACATATTATTGCAGCATGTCATGAAATGCCTTTCACTGTTGTCACGAATGCTAACCTGAAATCTGGTAAGAAAGATGCTGATAGATCTATGAATGGTACCTCACTAGTTGGTTGCCATTGTAATAGACTAGGTTCGGCCAATGAAAAATCAATTTATTGGCTCTCACGTCTTCTTGAGTACTTCCAGGTCAAGCTTATGATAGGTGGACATAAACATACTTATGCCTGCACCAACCCGCTTCGTGAATTCTATCTCTACGATGGTGGAACAAAGAACTCACTGCAGGATGGACCTATGACTATGGAAAGTACTCTCGAACATGACGATCAGGTAACATGGAAAGCTACTCTTGGTAAGACATTTGCTGGTGCTCTTGAGGTTTATGAGTATGGTGCCACATCTGATACACAGGAACAATTTGATACCACTAAGTTCCCGATTATGGAAGTTGGTGATAGCGTTGATCTTGGTGTATCTGTCAACTCTGGTACT
>ODAJ012089598.1_pt1 | contig 20639 bp, 21 predicted proteins | sample 1539241 | NCBI WGS metagenome assembly ODAJ01 (sample SAMN02144231, study PRJEB22623) | gut metagenome | biome: sheep rumen | host: Ovis aries | place: New Zealand | reverse complement strand
CCTGACGAATATACTCGTCAAAGTTTAAGTATAGCTCCTTATCGTTCTTTTCGCTCATATCTCGTCTTACTTTATTCTTATAACGTTTTTATTCCGTTCATTATTATCACATCAGCCATCTATAATTATAGTATGGAAAACACGAAAATGTTACATCCTTTTTTTAACATTCTTATTCTCTTTCCGTTTCATATTTTCAAATATTACCTTTTGTAATCCTAAGCTTGATTCGATTGTCGTATTGGGAGAAGATAACATTATCATCCACATCCAAATCATTCTTTGCAACGTATTCATTATACGAAAGGTTCGGAGCATCCCCTATAATTGCTTGACTGTTATGCTCAGAATGTCTCTCAACCGTTGAACTGATTAGCCTCAATATAATCTCCCTTATGAGTTCTGAAAGTAGGACATAATCGTAGTAATCCTTTAATACTGCATCGTGAACTAAGGTGTTCCTAACCCCTTTGATGAGACACTTTATTTCTTTTGTCTGTTGGATGTTTAGCTCATCAAGAATAAGATAAAACTTAGATGTTGCAGTACTAACATCATTAAGTTTGTTTATTGCATTCTTAAATTTTTTTTTATTATCAGCAGGAATATCATCATGTCTTTCAAGTAAATCTATGTACTGCTCTTTTATATCCTCAAAAGTATCTGGTGAGATTTTTGTTGGTGTTTTCTTTTCCTTTTTATGTTTACTTATGTATCTTTTGCATAATCCTTCCAACACCAATATGAGAATAAATGCACTATCTTCAAAATAGAGTAGTTGTTGAGCAGAACATAGGTGATAAATAAACTTGTTGAGATCTAACAATTGATTCCACCTGACATAATTGTCAAATTCAAAAAGAATAGGGGCAGGTCGAAATACATTTGCGCTTCCACACGCATAGTGTGAACGTCCCGTGATTTCGGTTCTGTTATATGAGTATATTCTAAAGAAACCATTATAATACTCTTTAGTAATTTGCACCAGTGCCCCATTAATTAGAGATAAATATCCAGCTAATGAGTGGCGAAATAATTGAAACAAGTCTAATGTCAGAGTATTGTGCTTAACAGTTTCATTAATGGGGAAAATCGCAAACATTACACTTGTCTCAGCGTCTTTTTGTATCTGAATATCAAATGGTGCGTCGTTAACCATTAAACTTGTTACTGGCCATGATGGAATAAGCAAATCTAAACCCCAGAAATCAATTCTCAACAATTGTATAGGCGAGAGATTTATATCTTTATCTTTTTGATAAGAATAAAAAACATCCTCTTCATGAACAGTAATATAGTCAAAACACTTAAATGTCACCTTCTTCTCTTTGGTTGACATTTTTGTATATACCATGAAGGGTATTTCTATTTCAATATCATCGAAAGACGACATTTTTGCACTCGCAGGGCAACCTAAACTATTGTAGTTAAAGAGGACGAAATCCTCATCATTGAAAATATGAGTTTCAAGGTACAATATTCCACAATCATCCATTACTCTACCAAACTCACATTCCATTTCCCCATAAGGTTCATGCGATTCACGGTCGAGTAAAGAAAGCTCAATTTTACGGACTTTGTATAGTTCTTTCATAATGGAGATTGTATATTGATTCGCATTTTTTATAGAATATTATACCCCTCCGGCACCAGATGCAGCTTGTTGATTGACTCATAGGCAGAAGAAAGGGAATCATATACTTTCAGCACGTCGTTGTAATCCCAATACTTCAAGTCATCACGAATAGCTTTCACGCTGGCTGCTTCTTTCTTGATTTTCTCTATCTGCTTGGCATCCGATACTGCCACAATGCCCTGAACTGACGGGTTGTTCTTTGCCCTCATCAAGTTCATCAGCAGGCTGTCTATACTGCCGTTTGTCTGTACTTCAAAGACGTATGTCACACGCCCCATATTGCCTACAGACACTTCCCAGATGGCATCAACAACAGCACCATTCGCAACTTTCTTCTCTCTATAAGCCTTAAAACCGAGGAATGAACCAATGTCACAGATACGATCGCGCACGTCATTATGAACAAAGGTCTTCTGTTTCTCCGTCTCAGGCTTTTCTTCTTCTGTTACTTCATCAATTGGAATATCAATCTGAAGCTCCTGCCAATAGAAGTAATCCAAAGCGAGCATATTGTCTATTTCGGCATATCCCTTCGACTTAGCCAGTTCAACGAGCGACTTACCAACCTTGCAGAGATAAGCATAGCGCTTGCCATCGAGGCTTGCATTTTGCTTGGGGACTTTTTCTATCCCTAAAGCGAGAAAGGCCGTCAGCGATTTTCGGTTCCAAAGGATATATTCGTCAGGATTGAACTTGTTCAGCAGTTCACTCATAATGGCAGGTCCAATACCTTTGATTTTACTGCGGAAGTCATCCCAGCGTTTCTCTATGGAATGTTTGCTCCAGAACAACTCTGTCAGCTGCTCACGGATTAACTCCATTCCGTTGCTTTCCAAAATGTTGTCGATATAATACTTCTTGTTGCCCCATATTCGCATAGCCCAAAGTGGAGCAATCAACTCATAGAACTCTTCTTCCGTAAGTTTGGCAAGTCTTTCTTTCGTATAAGCTAGCATATCTTCGCACATAGCACGACGTTCCGTGAAGTCCTGCTCTACCTGTTTCTTATTCTCTTTCGCCCACTTCTGATATTTCTTGAGCGTATCCAAATATAGTTTCTCGTTCATATCGTTAGTTTTTTCATTATTTCAAGTACTTGTCCAATAAATGCTATTATTTAAATACCGCTTGTAGATTCTTCTTATCCTCCTCAAAGGTCCTTTTTAGATTGGCCACTGAGTCATAATAAGTTTTGTACAGTTTAGAAATAGACAAAGATTTTTCTTTGCTCTTGGGTATGGGAATCTCTATTTCCAAGAATCTATCACCCACATCTTCTCGGTTAGTTTGCATGAAGATAACACGTTCCCATTGGCGTCGAACTACAGGTAAGTTCATTGCCCACATTAAGTAGAATTGGTCGAATAGATCTGACTTACTTCTAAGTCCAATTACTTCTTTTGTTAAAACTATCTGTTCTTGTCCTGGCATTAGAACACAGAATTCTCCAATATTCTTGGACGCTCTTTCAGGACTTAGAAGATCGTAGGCTTGAAGTCCAGATGTCTTTCCCTTCCAATATTTCTGAGCTAATGCGATGGGAATCTGATTCGTTGGATTTACATTAACAGTTCCTGCCCTCAAATCAGAAACTTTAATATATGGGACATCTCCTATTCGTTGATCTGCACTTGGACTGCCATGACCATGAAAAATTTCAATCATCATTTGCTGATACAAATCACCAATTGACATTCTATCGAACCCATTATTCTCACAGAAACTCTTGATTCCCATTTCATATTCCTGACTATAATACATGGGAATTGCTATAGACGATTTAATGATATTGTCAAGTGGGATATAGCATCCGTGAGGAATATCTGACATCTGAAGAACGGCTTTGCAGTCCTCACTTAACTGATCGTCCAAACGACTATAATCTCTTTCTCCAGTTTCAGGATCAACCAAATACAATTCATTTCCATCCTTGTTGATTCCACACGTTTTACTATTGATAACGAGAACTTTCCCTTCTCTTACCCAAGTCAGATTTGTACGGCTTCCGCCTTTCTTCTCCATGATGTAAAGATTGGTTTTTGCACGACAAAAACCTTGGAAGGCTTCCATAGGAATGTTTATGATAGCACGCAGATGATAGTGCTGGTGAACCCACTTTTGGAACCACAAATAGCTATCAGAAAAGAAATATGTTTCAGGAAGAACAATCCCTAGTTTTCCACCAGGAACGAGTAGTTTGTGGCAGCGCTCCACGAAAGTGATACCAAGCTCTCGCTCTGTATATTCCTCCTTTCCCAAAATCAAATGTCCTTTTGAGTCTTTATGGCTTACCTCAAACCTAACCAACTTACCATCATTTGCACTGAGTTTCAAATTCTTCCCAAAAGGTGGATTTGTCAGAATGCAAGTAAACATATCATGTCTAAGATTGATGGCCAGATAAGGAAACATGGATTCCCATAGGTAACTCCGAATAGAGTCACCATGAAAAGTGTTTGTAGATCCATCTCCTATTGTCAGCATTATGGCTTTAGTCAGCTTGATATTGATTTTATCCTTATCAACACCAAATAAATGACGTTGCGCCCATCCTTTTGCGTCGCCATCATCCATTGCAGGATAGTTCTCTTTAAGAGATATAAATGATTCTAATAGGAAACCGCCTGTTCCACATGCAGGGTCAATCACTTTATCGTTCATCTTAATCTGTAGCAATCTGACAGCGTTGGTAATGATTGGTAAAGGAGTGTAGTATTGTCCATCATCGCTTTTCAAGTTATCTTGTCTGAATACTTGAAAAGCAGTAGATACGGTCTCTGATGATAGTCCGAATATCTGATACTTAGCGAGTTCGAATACACATTTTGTAATGGTAGAATCATCGAACATGATTTGCTCATTCTCATCATCAAAAGAATCCCTGTTTGAAATGAGTAAGTCACGAAAAAGGTCTTTTATACGCTGAGCGGTCTCTTTTCTATTTTTAGCATATTGAAAGCGAACTGGTTTGTCTGGTTCAGCTTTTGCAATCTTATCACTCTCAATTTTTGCTAGTAATATATTGCACAAGTTATTAAGCCTATCATCGGGACGTGTGCTCTTTGTGTCTTCAGATACAATAACACAGAGCAAATCATAGAATACCATTGTTAGTTCTGATGATTTTACGTTTGTCCGCAGGTCATTCCAAGTCAAAGGCCTTTCTGCATCTGCTGTTAAATCTTCTTCTGGATAGGGCAAACGACCATGAAAATTGATTTTGAATTGGCCGTCAATTGTCTTATGGACAGTGGCTAGGTCATGACCGTTTGTCCATATACCCATTTTAGCGTAAGGTTCAAGTGCAAGATATATTTCTAACTGATTGATTCCTTCTAACGCATCAGGCTTTTTGGTTTCAGCAATAATCAAGATGTGACGATAATCACCAAGATTTGTCGCACTATCGAATATAACTAAATCCACAGGGAATCCTTGAAACTTAGCTTTCTTTTCTCGTTTGCAGGCCTCACTTGGAGTCTTTGGTACAATCCATTCTGGACTATACTGCATTTGGTTTATATCCCATCCCATTTCAACAAGTTGTTGAATAAGCGGCATTCTTGTATATTTGTTTTCTGGTCCTTCTTTTTGCATAATTAACTAATGTAACATTGAAAAAAGTACTATATAATTATCCTTCGTTGAGTTTTGCCCTCAGATATGGTCATTGTTTATATCTACTTATTGCAGCCATAATTTTTTCGTTTTATTTCTTTGGCAGTTTCTGAGTTTCCTTCTGCATTTCCTTCTCGTCTTTTGCCACACGACGCTCTACCTTCTTGATATCCTCTGCTGGAGGCAGCGACTCAGGCCTGATGCCCCGTTGTCCCAACATGCCACGAACACTACGGTTGTTCTGTACATGCTCTGCCGTGATATCTGTCTCGCCATAGAGATCCTTCTGCTCTATATCTTGCGCTGCTTGTGATCAGGCTTCTTCAACTCCAGGATTATCTCCTTGGCGTTCTTATCATTGTTCAGATAGAACACAAAATCTGGAATCCACTTCCGATTATACAAGCCATATTGTTCTTCAAGGTTGCCGTCATAACGCGACCATCCCAGTGCTTGCAGGAACCCCTTCACTATTTCTTTCTCAAAGGTCATTTCCTTTACGCCCTTGTTCTTGCTGATATCTTCGCAAAACGTATTCCAAATTCGCTTCATCTGTACTCTATTTAAAAAACTATTAACATTGTTTTTATTGTGCCCTTTTAGCGTTCTTGCTTCATCCTTCTCCGAGCCATCTTCGAAGGCATAAGCTTGCATTGCCCGATGCTCCCGATTACGAACATTCACTTCTCTGATGTAGTCGACTAAGCGCTTGTATTCTTTTTTACTCATCGTTATTCTTGTTTATCAGATTGACGACAACCTTTACCATGACATCCTTTTCTTCAGTTCTGCTCTCGGCTATCATCAGCGTAAGAGCGACAAGGGTACTGTCTGCTATGCGTTTGCTGCCGTCAGGATAATAGAGAATGTGATTATTGTTAAGGAACCAAAGGAACAACGTAGCGGCTATGCGCTTATTGCCATCGCTGAACGAATGGTTCTTGGTGACGAGATAGAGCAGCATGGCGGCTTTTTCCTCCACACTGGGATAGAGTTCTTCTCCACCAAAGGTCTGGTAAATCTGTCCGATACTGCTTTTGAAGGAGTCATCCTTTTCGTTGCCAAAGAGAACAGAGCCTCCGAATTTCTCTCGCAACCCATTGATAGCCTCCATCGCATTCTCGTAAGTGGCATGGAACGGCTCTTCTTTCGTGGTCTTATTGATAGTAAGCCGCTCGTAGTCGTAGTTGTCAAGGGTATCGAGGGCGTAAGTATAGTCTGTCACCACCTCAAAGAGGGCATTTGTCTCGTCATTAGACAGTAGCGGTTGGTTCTGTATGGTGCGTCCAAGCATACCTACCAACTGTCGCAGCTCGCCAATCTGCTCCTTTCTCATTCGCTCGTTGACGGCATAACCCTTGATGAGATATTGTTTTAAGACATTGTTCGCCCATTGACGGAACTGCACACCTCGTTTGCTCTTGACTCGATAGCCAACAGAAGTTATGACCTCAAGGTTGAAATAGTCTACCTCATGAGTCTGCGTTTTACCTTCTATTGCACCATGCTGAGTGGTATTCGCAAATTTTGCGACTACCACAGAATCAGCCAATTCCTCTTTAAGCGCATTATTGATATGTTTGCTGATTGTCTTATAGTCACGCCCAAAAAGAACGGCAATCTGCTGACGAGTCAGCCATATCATGTCGTTCTCCATGCGGACATCCACCTGCGTCTGTCCGTCCTCTGTCTGATATATGATGATTTGATTATTCGAGTCCATAAACAATACTCACTTACTATGCATATCACTTATTGGTGCGCTGGTACCCTCCACGAGACACTCGGTAGTCTCGCGGTTCCTCCCTTCTCCGCAAGCACAACTTTCAGACGGTTTAAATCTTTACCTTCCATGTTACACATTATTATAATATAGGGTACAAAGATAACTTTTTTTTAGCAGAAAATATCAAGTTTTGCTGAAAATATGAGCATAGAGGCAAAAATATTTGTCTTTTAACAAATTCTCGCCTCAAATTATCAATACAATCATTATACTTAAACACAATTGATGTGTCTTTTATGAAGCAAATTTTATAGTCGTAAAATTTACAGCCATAAAATTTCATAAAGAGGTCCTATGAAGATGTAGTCATCGATTGTTAATCGGCAAAATTGCAGTTTCTATAAAAAATGTCCCCCAAAAGAGTAGTCAAAATCCTCATACTGTTCGTCTTTTCAATGCTACATCTTGTTATTATCTTATCTCCAACCTCGGCTTTACCGGGTCTGTGAGCCTGATGATGTGATCGTATTCTACCGTCAGCACTCCCTTGACTCCCCTGAAAAACTGCATGGTATCTTCAAGCGACTTCGCATCTGGTTTCTTCAGTGCCATACCGTTGATGAAGTTATAGTCATAGACTATCTCGCACTGAAATTCCTTGATGGCTTTCAGCAGAGGCTCCCTGCCTGTTTCCTTGTCATACATTACCAGAAACACGTCAGGCGAATGCTCCTGTTCTATTTGCTGCGCTTGTATAGGGACAGATTGTTCCACCGTATGTCTGGTCCTGCATGATACAAACAGAACTGCAAGCGTTATCAAAGTGGAATATTTTAACATCCTATACATAATTCAAATTTCGCATTTACTCCGCTCGGCTATGCCGCTTCGCTCGTCGAAGCATTGCAACATCTATTTTCATTATTTCCTGCCTTACTCATCTTTGGTGAGCATATAAACCGCCAGCGTAGGCACGAGGACCCACAGCCAGAGCGTGGTCTCGAGTAATGCAAACGAGCCGAAATAGTCGAGCAACGTCTGGAATTTCAATACTACATCTATCAGTATGTATGAAATAGCGAACCAGCAAATGAAAAATATTGCCGAGTACTTTATTTTGCGCTTTTTCAGTTTCATTTTTTTACCGTATTTGCATTATTATGTTGAATTTTGAATTCATTCAGTACTCTGGCGAGTCTGCGACACATGCCACCTCCGCCAGCATTCTTTCTGCCAGAGGCACGTACCACTTGTGCACCTCCTCTGCCGTTGGTGTGTGTGCTCCGGGGAAATGGAACGAATGCGAATAGTATTCCAGGAAGAGAGGTTCAAAGTGCGCCAGCGTGTCCTGCTCGCCAAACAGTCCCCATACGCGGTCTTTGTTATCAGGTGATGTATGGTCAAACTGCAAGGCCTCAACCTCAGCAAACTCACTTATCAAAGCCTCGTCGATGACGAACTTCTGGTTGCCATCCCTTCGTGGTGCCTTATATTCATGCTCGCCGATGCGTTGCTTCAGGAACTCCGTCATCTTGAAATGCGGATTGCCCAGCAAAGCAGGGACGCCGGCTATGGGAGCCAGCATCTGCGCATAGAACGCTCCGCAGCTGTTGCCCACCACAAGGTCGGGAGTTGCGCCGTCTATCACGCCTTGTATAAAACTCATCGCCACCATCGGGTGCAGCGGCAAGTCTGGCGAAATGACCTCTGCACGCCCCCTGAAGGCATCACGTAGCGCCATGGCAGGCACACACTGTCCGCTGGCAAAGAAGCCATGAAGGAATAATATCTTTTTCATCTAACGAATCTCTATTTCCTCCTTATTGTATTTCATCAAGTTTTCCTGTCTCAGAGTCAATGATAAAGCCACGTACAACTATATCCTTTGGAACCAGCGGATGGGTCTTTATTGTCTCCACAGTCTTTCTCACTGAGGTCGGAGTATCCCTGAAGCCCTCCAGCCAATGGTGCAGGTCTATGCCGCACTTCTGAATGGTTTCAAGTGTTTCGTCAGTCACACCCCTGGCTATCATCTCGTGATGGAAGTGGTCATAGCTCATGTGGCAAGCTCCGCAATGCGAGTGAGCCACCACCATTATCTCCTCCACGCCCAGCTCATATATCGCCACTATCAGACTGCGCATGGCAGAGTCGAAGGCAGAGATAACCAGTCCGCCGGCATTCTTGATAATCTTCGCGTCGCCGTTCTTCAGTCCGAGCGCAGCAGGCAACAGCTCTGTCAGTCGTGTGTCCATACATGACAGCACCGCCAACTTCTTGTCGGGGTATTTGTCCGTTATGTACTTCTCGTAGCCTTTCTGTTCTACGAAAGTCTTGTTATAGTCAATAATCTGGTCTATCATCTGTTTAAGTTTGAGTCTGTAATCCGGTTAACTTGATGCCGCATTCTGTATGTATTTGGTATTACAAACGCAAAGTTACAACTTTTTTCTGAATGACGCAAATTATAATCCACAGAACAAAGCTTTATTTCTATTTTGTCCTATCCTACCCCTCGTTTTAAGTCGAAATAAAGGGCTGTTTTTCAAAAAAGTTTAAGGTTGGTCGATTTCATCGGCATTCTCAGCGAGTTGTAACTTACTGATATTCAGTAAAGGCATAAAACAAAACCTTGCAATATGATAGATTTCTGCTTGTAAAAGCTATCATATTGCAAGGTAAAACGTGCCTAATTACGATGTAAAAGCATACATATTACGTCCTAAAAGCTATGCTTTAGCACCTAAGTAGGGGAAACAGCCCCATAAAAAGGCTGTTTTTTGCATTTTTCCCTACCCGCCTCTCTCTATTTTAAGTTTTTTCGTAGACTTTTTTCCAACCACAAAATATCAAAAATGTCCTATCGTAAGACTATCCTTCAAACATATACCCGAAGCCTGTACGACTGACAATATTCTGGGCGTATGGGCCCAGTTTCTTGCGCAGACGGGTGATATTGACATTCACTGTGCGGTCGGTCACCACCACGCCTGTCCACACGTCATCCATCAGCTGTTGGCGCGATAGCACCTTGCCACGGTTTGACAGCAACAAGCGGAGCAGTGCAAACTCCGTAGGGGTAAGGCTCACGCTTACTCCGTCAACGGCTGCAGTCTTCTTGTCAAGGTCAAGCTGCAGTCCGTTAAAGCCGAGCATGTGCCTGCCCAGACGAGACTCCACTATATTCATTACATAGTCGCCTATCTTTTCGCAGTCCGCCACGATGTCACCGTACAGCGTACCAAGGGCATAGGAGTACAAGTGAGCATTCACATCGTTTATTCTCTCCACCTTTATCTGGTCACGCAGTTCGTTTATGTCCTTCTCTATTGAGAGTGAATCACTGAGCGTAAGGTCTTCACGCCTGCCACTTACCACAACTATCATCTGCGCCACAGCCTCGTTTACCAGTCGGAGCATATCGTGTATCCTGCCATATTGCGCTGCAGACAGGTCTTCCTTACCCTTGCGCAGGTGCTTGACGGTGCGGGCAATCTTGAAACAGGCATCGCCGATGGATTCCAGTTCACCTATCTGACGGAGCATCACGCGCACCTTCTCCTTCGTTTCGTCAGAGAGGCGCTCATTGCTCACCTGCTCCAGGTAGTTGGCAATCTCTATCTCCATATTGTCGGCTATGGTCTCATAGCGTTCTATGCGGGCATACTGTGCCTCAAGCTCTTTCTTGTCCTTCTCGTCTATCAACGCACACACTATGCCGAACATACGCTGCATACGCTCAGCAAAGTGTACCACCTCTTTCTGAGCCTGCAGCACTGCTATCTCCGGAGTCTGTATCACGCCGCCACTGATAAAGTGCAGCGTGGTGGGCTGTTTGGCCTCTGCCTTGCCTTCCGGCAGCAACTTGCATACCACACGCTCCATCTGTGGTATCAGACCAATGAGCAGTGCGGTATTGATTACATTGAAACAGGTATGGAACATGGCGAGCACCACAGGGATACGCGCCGACTGTCCTGCCGATGACGGATCGTAGCCTACAAAGCCACACACCAGATTTACAAACGGATAGAACACCGCAAGCACCCAGATGACTCCAAACACATTGAACAGCAGGTGTGCGAGTGCAGCCCTGCGCGCCTCTGTGCCCGCACCGAGTGCTGCCAGGTTAGCCGTAGCCGTGGTGCCTATGTTCTCACCCATCACCAAGGCTACACCCATGTAGATAGGCAGCACACCGGTTGAGCAGAGCAGTATGGTGATAGCCATCACCGCTGCCGACGACTGCACCACGCAGGTTATGATGGTGCCTGCGGCAAGGAAGGCAAGGATGGTGAAATAGCTGCCAGTGTCGAATGAAGCGAAGAAACTTACCACGTCGGCATTATGGGCAAGGTCCATGTCGCGACCTACGCTGCTCAGCATCACCAGCGACCAGAACAGGAATCCCAGCCCGAAGAGCAGGTCGCCTGCCACACGGTGGCGCTTCTTGTAGATTAGTACCATGCCTATAAGGAAAGACGAGAACACTATGACGGTAAGGTCAACATTATAGCCCAGCGACATAATCCATGCCGTAAGCGTGGTGCCTATGTTGGCACCCATTATCACGGATATGGCCTGCGCCAGCGTGAGCAGTCCTGCCGACACGAACGACACGGTCATAACCGTGGTGGCTGACGATGACTGCACGGCACACGTCACCAGCGTGCCTGTCAGCATACCGCTCAGCCTGTTGCCCGTCATGCGTGCCAATATGTGTCGCAGGCTCGGACCTGCCATCTTCTGCAAGGCATCGCTCATGGTCTTCATTCCGTAAATGAGCAGTGCCAGCGAACCAAGTAACCTGAATATCAAATCTATCTCCATATATTATAGGTGGGTTCTAAAAATTCCCACGAGTTAAATTAATCAATTATGTGAATATCATTATGTCATCTTTTTGTTTTCTTTCAGTGCATACTGCCAGTCCTTTCGGTCACATAGCCCGCTATGCTCACTCAACGACTGACACTCTGCCCTCGAAACAAATTCAAAAATCTGACAGTGGGAATTATTAGATCCCACCTATATATTTATTGCATGTGCAAAGATACTAAAGAAAAACCATACCAACGAAGAAAAAAGGTTACAATTCGGTTACGATTGCCCTTTTCATTCTATCATTATTTCGGTTGCAGGCTTTGACGGTACTCGCTGGGAGTGAGTCCGAGGTGCTTGGTGCAGTATCGGCTGAAGTATGACAGCGAGGCGAAGTTCATGCGGTAGGCTATCTGGGTTAGTGACAAGCTGTCGTCGCCCAGGTAGTCTTTTATGATTGGTATGGTGTGGCGCACGATGAATGAGCTGACGCTGTGGCCTGTCATGCGGCGCACTGTGTCGGAGAGGTATTTCGGCGATACGTTGAGACGCTCGGCATAGTAGTTCACTTCGCGCTCGGTCTGACTGGTGCCGGTGGCGAGGAGTGCCATGAGTTCCTTCACGATGTAGCCGGCGCGGTCGGTGTAGTTCTCGGTGGCATCGCGCATGGCATGCACCTCGAAGATGTCGTACATCATGGTGAGGCACAGGCTGCCCATCATTTCGCGGTAGAACGTCATGTGACGGTCTGCCATGCGACTGCGCAACTTGTGGAAATCTTCAAGGATGTGGGCTGCCTGTTCGTCTGTGAGCCTTATGACGGGATTGTGGTTAAGCGATATGCTGCCCCCGATGCTGTAGTTGTTGGTAGGCAACTGGCTCTGTAGGAACTTGTAGTCGGCGGCAAACCACTCCACCTGCATGTCAAGAGGTGCGGCAAGGTTCTTCACCTTGTGGGGCTGAGGTATGACCACGAGGTCGTTTTTGGTTATGTGGTAGCACTTCTCGTAGTACACGAAGCTGCCCTCGCCGGCGGTGCAGAGCATGTGCATGCAGGTGTGGGCCAGCGACGGGGCGTTAAGGGCGTGAAAGTCAGTAGAGTATAAAAAGTCAATGGTCATGTTGGTTGTGATTGAAGGGATTACGGATGCAAAGTTACACATTAATTTATATATATACAAACGATTTACGCAAAAAGTTAAAATTGTAACGTATTTTGTGAAACAAGCATATCGGAAAAACATCGTAACTTTGCAGCAGGAAAATTAAAAATTAAGATTTATGGACTATCCAAAAGGTTACGTATTTGAATTGATGGAGAAAGGCGGTCCTACTGACGTGAAAGAGCCGTATTTCATGGAGGCAAAGGTGATAAAGATGCAGGACCCGAAGGAACAAAAGGAACTATAAATTATATATAAGGTATGAAGACATTGAACCATATTATTATTTTGGCCTTGTGCATGTTGGTGTCAACAGCCTGCAATGGCAGTAAAAAACAGGAAATAAATAACCAAGAGACAAAGGAAATCATGAACTCGGATAAAAAGGCAATTGTAGTGTTCTTCTCGCATGCGGGAGACAACTACGCGGTAGGCAACATAGAAGTAGGCAATACAAAGATCGTAGCCGACTATATCAGTGAAATAACGGGAGCAGAGCAGTTTGAGATAGCTACGCACAAGTATGACGGCATGGCGTACAACCCGCTCATCAAACTGGCGCAGGAAGAGGCGGAGAAAGGTGAACTGCCGGAGTATGAGGGCGACGTGGACCTGAGTCAGTATGATACAGTGTTCATAGGCGGTCCGGTATGGTGGGGCACCTATCCGCAGGTGATGTTCACGTTCTTCAAGAAGCATAAGGATGACATGAAGGGCAAGACCGTCATACCGTTTACGACACATGAGGGCAGCGGACTGGCCAACTGCGTGGACGACGTAAAGAAGGCTTTCCCTGGTGCGAACGTCATGAAGGGATTCAGCATCTACGGACATGAGGTGCGCACGGAGAGAGCAAAGGTGGAAAAATGGCTGAAGGGAGTTGAGAATTAAGAATTATGAATTAAAAAATATGGAATACATTAAATTATATAACGGAGTTGAGATGCCAGTGCTGGGCTACGGAGTTTTTATGGTAAGCCCTGACGAGTGTGAGCGATGCGTAAGCGATGCTCTGAACACAGGCTATAGACTGATAGACACGGCGCAGGCTTATCAGAATGAAGAAGGCGTGGGCAATGCATGGCGTAAGAGCGGACTGAAGCGCGAGGATTTATTCCTCGTGACGAAGGTGTGGATATCAAACAACGGAGAGGAAAAGGCAGCTGAGAGCATTGACGAGAGTCTGCGCAAATTGCAGACTGAGTATATAGATCTTTTGCTGATACACCAGGCATACGGCGATGTCTTCGGCACATGGCGTGCCATGGAAAAGGCATATCGCGCCGGCAAGGTGAGAGCCATAGGCGTGAGCAACTTCCAGGCAGGCCGCTTCTTTGACTTCGCCCATTATGTGGATGTGAAGCCAATGGTAAACCAACTGCAGTGTAACGTGATGATACAGCAGCATGGCATAGAGGCCATACACAGTGAGTATGGCACGAAGATGATGGCATGGGGACCACTCGGCGGTCAGGGCGTTGACGGTATCGTGAAGAGTGAGGCGCTGGCAGCCATAGGAGCCAAGTATGGCAAGAGTGCCGCACAGGTGGCATTGCGCTGGCTTACGCAGCGCGGCATAGTGGCAATACCAAAGTCTGTCCACAAGGAACGCATGGAGCAGAACTATAACGTATTAGACTTCTCACTGACTGATGAGGACATGGCGCAGATAGCCAAGATGAACCAGCATGATACTGGTACCATCAACTTCGGCGACCCACAATTTGTGAAATACTTGATTGAGAATTACGGATAAAAAGAATACGACTATGCAAGGAAACTTTTCTTATCATAACCCTACCAAACTTTATTTTGGTAAAGACTCATTGAATTTCCTTAAGGAAGAGTTAAAGAACTATGGCAACAAGGTTTTGCTGAACTATGGCAGCGGTAGCGTGAAGCGCAACGGCATATACGACCTGGTGGTGGCTATACTGCGTGAGGCCGGCAAGACAATAGTAGAGAATCCCGGCGTTATGACCAACCCTACGCTGGAGAAACTGAACGAGGGCGTGAAGATGGCACGTGAGAACGACGTTGACCTGATACTTGCCCTGGGTGGCGGCAGCGTATGCGATTACTCCAAGGCTGTGGCGGCATCGGTATTCTGCAATGGTGACTACTGGGATATGTTCTGGCTGAAGCAGCAGAATCCCGCTGAAGGACAGAAGCTGCTGCCTGTGGGCTGCATACTGACAATGGCTGGCACCGGTTCGGAGATGAATGCTGGCACGGTGATAACCGATGCAGAGCACACATTCAAGGTAGGTCATGTGTTTGATGACAGACTGATGCCTAAGTTCTCGATACTGAACCCAGAGTTCACCATGACTGTGCCTGAGAACCAGATGAAGGCTGGCATATACGATATCATGAACCATATCATGGAACAGTATTTCTCAGACTTCGACGACAATACCAGTGACTACCTCGCTGAGGGACTGATGCGTTCGGTTATCAACAGCAGCCGCGTAGCAGTGAAGAACCCAAAGGACTATGAGGCTCGCTCTAACATTATGTGGACTGCCACATGGGCGCTGAACACTCTTATAGGTATGGGTAAGCAGCAGGACTGGATGGTACACATGATAGGTCACAGCGTAGGAGCATGGACGCACGCTCCTCATGGCTATGCCCTGGCGTCAGTGTCAATGGCATACTACCGTCGTGCCATGAAGAACGGACTGCCTAAGTTCGTGCGCTTCGCAAAGAACGTATGGAACGTAAACGGCGACGGCAGGACCGACGAGCAGATAGCAGAGGCAGGACTGCAGGCTCTGAAGGAATGGATGACGGAGATTGGACTGCCGCTGACCATCAGCGAGGTGGGGGCCACTGCCGACATGATACCGGGAATCACCGAGGGCACCATCTGCTATCCAGCCGGTTACATGAACCTGTCAAAGGATGACGTGGCAGAGATACTGAAGGAAAGCCTGTAGATAATGCATAATGCATAATGCATAATTAATAATGCATAATTAATAATGCATAATTAATAATGAATACATGAAAGTAGTAAGAATAACAGTTCTTGATACCTCGCTGCGCAAAGACTTGGTGCAGTTGTATGGCAACCCTGCGCTGAAACCTTGCGGAGTGCTGAAGAAAGGTGACGTGTTCTATGCCACCAACACCTGTCCGAAGGGTATGTGCGACTGCGCATGGCGTACTATGAACCAGTATGTCTTTGCCCTGTCGTCTGGTGTGAAGAAGTTTTATGGTGACGAATGGACCAACCGCGACGGCATAGCCGTAGTAACCTGTAATGACGGTTTCCGTCCTGTCACCTTCCTGCTTGAGGCAACAGACGAGGAGGCGGGACCTTTCTATCAAAAGGAGGAGACACTATGAAACAGATAATTATTCTTCTGGCAGCAATACTGCTTTGCAGTTGTTCTGCAGGAAGTGAGACTAAGGCACAGACTACTATGAATAAAATATATGTGACCATAGGTGGGCAGACACAGAGCGTGACACTTGCCGACACTCAGGCTGCACAGGAACTCGTGGCACGATTGCAAAACGGATCACTCACAATATCGCTGAACACTAATGATGATTTCGAGATATGGGGACCGCTGGGCTTCTCGCTGACCACAAGCAACAGGCAGATGACCGCACAGGCAGGTGATGTGGTGCTGTATAACGGCAGTAACATCTGTCTCTTTGCCGATACCAACTCTTGGAGCTACACCCCATTGGGACATTTCGACAACATTACGGGAAATGACCTGCGCACTTTTTTGAAGATAGGCCAGAACAACATTCCCGTCACTTTGTCGCTGACCAACGCCACAGCCATAAGGAGCGTCTCCACCGATGCGACTACTGCCAGGAAAGATGACATATACTCTCTGAACGGGCAGAAGGTGGAGAGTCCGACAAAGGGGCTATATATAAAGAATGGTAAAAAGGTAATATTATGAAACAAATAATTTTTGCTGCGGCACTGGCAGTCGGAATACTCGCAGGCTGCAACAACAAACAAAACAATAATGAGGATATGACAACGCTGAACATGACACAGGAGTGGGACAAGGTGTTCCCACTGAGCGAGAAGGTAAATCACCACAAGGTGACGTTTGAGACACAGTATGGGCTGACGCTGGCGGCAGACCTCTACACACCTAAGGATGCCAAGAGCAAGCTGGCGGCTATTGCTGTGAGCGGTCCGTTTGGCGCTACCAAGGAACAGTCAAGCGGTCTCTATGCCATGAAGATGGCAGAGCGTGGCTTCGTGGCACTGGCCTTCGACCCTTCATATACAGGCGAGAGCAGCGGCGAACCACGTCGTACGGCATCACCCGACATCAACACCGAGGACTTTATGGCTGCCGTGGATTTCCTCTCTAAACAAGATAATGTAGATGCAGAGAAGATAGGCATCATCGGTATCTGCGGTTGGGGCGGCATAGCATTGAACGCTGCCGCTGCCGACACTCGCATCAAGGCCACCGTGGCTTCTACCATGTATGACATGACACGAGTAAGCGGCAACGGTTACTTCGACAGCGAGGACAAGGAGGAGTCACGCCATGCTGCACGTGAGGCAATGGCAAAGCAACGTCTGACAGACCCTGCGGCTATGGCTGGCGGTGTGATAGACCCTCTGCCTGACGACGTGCCGCAATTTGTGAAGGATTACTATGACTACTACAAGACAGAGCGCGGATACCATAAGCGTTCAGGAAACTCTAACGACGGATGGCGCGTGATTGGTACGCAGGCGTATGCCAACAGCCGTTTCCTGTATTATATCAACGAGATACGCTCTGCCGTACTCGTGATGCATGGCGAAAAGGCTCACTCACGCTATTTCGGTGAGGCGGCATACAAATACATGGTGGAGGGCAAGGCTGAAGGCTACAACGTGACAGGCAAGCCTAACCCTAATCCGGATAACAAACAGTTGCTAATAATACCAGGTGCGACACACTGCGACCTCTATGACGGCGGCTACAAGGAACTGAAAGGCAAGGGCGAGGCCAAGAACCTTATACCATGGGACAAGCTGGCCGACTTCTTCAAAGCAAACCTTAAGTAAAGCCAAGAATAAGGAATTAAGAGTTAAGTAGGTGTGCATAAATATCTTTACAATCCTTGCATAACCTGACGATGCTTCTTCAGCACCTGCTAACAGTTGAGTAGGAGTCACTACACGCCCTTATATCACGCACTGAACCTACGTCATCATGCAAGACCATCATTATAAAAATAATTTTGCGCACCTACTTATAAGTCATGATTTATAAATGAAAAGAATAGTTTTACTAATAATAGTTGTATTAACCATGACAACAGCAAACAGTCAGGCGCTGACAGAGCGCCAAAAAGGATTGGCGGCTTGTGCCTGCCTCATGGCGCAGGGCGACCTCACAAGACTTGAGCCTGCCGTGAGAACGGCTCTCGATAACGGCGTTACCATTAACGAACTGAAGGAGGCTTTCTCACAACTTTATGCCTACACAGGTTTTCCGCGCTCACTCAACGCACTGGGGGTGTTAGGCAAAGTGTTAGAGAACAAGCAGCCAAACTGGCAGGAGGGCAAGCCATGGAAGCGCCCTGCTGAGTGGGATGACGCCAAGAAGGCTTACGAACTGGGCAAGAAGAACCAGACGCAGCTCTCCGGTCGTCCGTTCAACTATGACTTCTGTCCACAGGATGACTACTACCTGAAGGCACATCTCTTCGGCGACATCTTTGCCGGTGACCAGCTCACTGCTGCCGACCGCGAGATAGTGACCGTGGCGGCACTGAGCGGCATGGAGGGCGTTGCTCCACAGCTTGCAGCCCACAAGCAGGGCGCAGTGAACATGGGTAACACACAGCAATTGGTTGACGAGCTCTGCGCTTGGCTCTGCAATGAGGGCTACACGCTGAGCACCAAGTGGCCTAAGGGCGAGAAAAACCCATACGGCAAATACTTTATCGGACAGAGTTATCTGGCTGATGTCGGTGGTGGTCTTATGCGCTCGGCGCAAAGCGACGCTTCTTCGAGTGCAACGAGTCTGAAGAATGTAACATTCGAACCTCGCTGCCGCAACAACTGGCACGTTCACCACAAGCAGGTGCAGGTACTCATCTGCGTGGCAGGAAGAGGCTGGTATCAGGAATGGGGCAAGGAGGCAGTGGAGATGGTTCCCGGCACCGTCATCGCCGTTCCTGCCGAGGTGAAGCACTGGCACGGTGCTGCCAAGGACAGCTGGTTCCAGCACCTCACGTATCATAAGGACGTACAAGAGGGAGCTTCAAACGAATGGCTGGAGGCTGTCACAGACGATGTATATGACAAGCTGAAATAAGGTGTATAGTCATACCATAAAGAAAATCACTTTGCAACGAAACTCTGTGTTTCGTGACAAAGTGATTTTCTTTTTTAGTATGAAAGTGCTATTTCTTTCTTTTGGACTCTGCACCTAGATAATCATGCAGGTCTATGGTTCCTGCCTCATTCATGATATTAAGGCTCGGCACATGCTCCACTATGCGCGTAGTTCCGGTAGCCTTGTTAACGTGGAAATATACCAGTGCACTCGTATAGCTGCGAAAAAACACCTGGTACGTAGAGTCGGTCTCCTCCCCCATCTCTATGCCCATAATGTCGGGATTGTCCTTGGCCATACTCCAGTCGTAGGAGCCATGACAGTAGTTGCTCACGGCCTCGTATGCCTTCTCCGCCGTAATGCCTTCGTCTATGACTGAGGGGCGACATGAGCACAGAAGCATGGCTATGCTTAGGAATGACAACAGCTTTTTCATAACTATATTATTGAAGGATTATGCATCAATACTCCTCAAACGTCCTTGATTCCTCTGCCTTTATCAGTTCTATGTTCAGTTGCTCCACAAACGAAGTCTTTACTTCTTTGTTGTTAGATACCGGGGTGTACCAAGGCTCGTTGGCGAAATACTCCTGCAGGTCTGCAGACTTGAAACTGTAGCCGTTCCTTGCAAGTATCGAATTGCGCATTATGCGTAGCACCGTCTTACTGAAGCGGCGGAACTGCTTATCGTTGAGCAGTGTGTTGCTGGCATAGAAGAAGCGACTTGTACGCTTGTTCTTCTTCAGTACTATGGGAGCCGCGTCTTTACGCACCCACATGCCGTTTTCATTATCATAGGCTACGCTGTATAGCGTGAGGCCTTCAAGTGTCAGTACTATCTCCCATGAGCCTTCCAAGCGGTTGGTACTGCCTGCTATCTCGTTGACGTGGACGTATGGTGTGATCATTCCGTTAAACGTCTGCAGCGTATATGCAGCAAGTTCGCCGTTTATGTCGAAGTTATCCCTGTAGATGCGCACTTGCAGTTCGTCACCATCGCTGTAATCACCCATCAGTTGGCTCTTCCATTTTGCAAGATTGAGTTTCTCGCTGTCCCACTCGTCAGTGTACTCCAATACGGCCTTAAGCTCATTCTTCGCATTGTAGAAGCACAGCACGTTCCATCCCTCTTTCTTCTGATGGCGCACAGTGGTGATGTCGGAATACTCATTCACATAGTCATTCGGACCGTCTGCCACACGATACACGTTCGCTTTACCTGCTACCGGGACGAGCATGAACTCATGTTCCTCGCCTTCTGCCATGGCATTCATAAGCACCTTTCCCCCACCCTGCTGTGAGGCACTATACGTAAGCCAGCCATTATACCAATGGCCGCTGGTCTCTAT
>ODAJ012170775.1_pt1 | contig 20713 bp, 18 predicted proteins | sample 1539241 | NCBI WGS metagenome assembly ODAJ01 (sample SAMN02144231, study PRJEB22623) | gut metagenome | biome: sheep rumen | host: Ovis aries | place: New Zealand | reverse complement strand
CCCTCGTCCAAACAGGGAAACCATACGCTTTCTACACGCTTATTCCAGCCTTCGGTTTTCGAGCGTCAGCAAGACCTGGACCACCAACTGCCGCCTTAGCCCCTAAATTTCATCCCTGCATCGGAGCCTACAGAGACTATTTCCGATTTAACCTGCGCCGCTTGATCTTCGGATTCGGAACAACATCCTCGGAGCGACGTCCCGTTCTCCTACCTTGTAAGAGAATTAAGCCAGTAATCTACTATACTTCGATTAGGCAGCGAGAGCATACTCATTGTTGCCAATTAATTTTTTGTTCACTCAGATTAAGGAGGGAGCAAGACAAGCCTCCGCGTGCTTACGTACCATCTCTACCCGCTGTCAAATCCAGTCAACCCCAGGTGTTGAAAACGTAATTTCGCTGCAAAGATAAGGTTTTTCCGGATAAAATGCAAATATTTCAAATAAAAAATGTAATTTTGCACCGTTTTTTGCGTTAAATAGTATAATTAAATAAGGTAAATATAAATAAAAGACCCATATATGAAGTATATCTACACTATCAAACTATTCTTTATAGCCCTGTTGCTGACAGCGTGTAGCACCCCCAAGAACATCACGTATCTGCAAGACCTCTCAGACGGTCAGATTCAGAAACTGGCCGCTTATAAGGGCATCACCCTGAGGCCCACCGATATGGTATCCATCGTTGTCAACACGAAGATCACAGAACTGACCAACAAACTGAATCTGCCATTCACGACGCAGATTGTCGGCAATACCGAGGCGACATCACTGTCTCAAAGCCACGGCGTGTCGGGTTATACCCTCGACAGTGAGGGGAACATCGACTTCCCGATGCTGGGCAAACTGCATCTGGCTGGCAAGACCCGGGAGGAAGTTGCTCTCTACGTCAAGAAAGCCTTGGAAGACAACAACATTGTCATCAACCCTGTGGTCACCGTCGAATTCCTGAATCTGAAATACTCGATGATGGGCGAGGTGGGGCATTCCGGCGAATTCAGCATCACCCGCGACAAGATGAGTATCATCGAGGCGATAAGCAGGGCCGGCGACATGACACTCTACGGAAGGCGCGACAGCATATTCGTATACCGTCAGGAGGACGGCGTGCAGAAGACATACGCCCTGAGTCTGCTCGACAGCAGGTCACTGTACAGTTCACCGGCATATTACATCCAGCAGAACGACATCATCTACGTACAGCCCAACAACTACCGCAAGCGCCAATCGACGGCTAATGCCTCCGAGGTCACCACAGTCTCATTCTGGCTGTCGGCCATCTCCGCGCTCGCCACCATTGCAGTGCTGATATTCAAGTAAAAAAACAATAATCAGGATATGAAAGAAACATTTACCTTCAACGAATACCTACAAATCTGCCTCAGTAAGTGGAAGTGGTTTGCTGCTTCAGTGGCGGCATTCCTGTTGCTGGCCATCACCTATCTAGTGATAACACCCCCGAAATACACCCGCAAGGCCCAGGTGCTCATCAAGGAAGAGGGCGGCATGGGCGGCATATTAGGACAGTTAGGCGGACTGGCCGACCTTGGCGGATTCATCGGTCTGGGCGGCTCAAACGTCTACAACGAACTCCACGCCATGCAGTCGCCCTGGCTGATGTTCAACGTGGTCAAGCAGATGCACCTCGACATGAACTACACCGTGAAGGGCATCCGCAACAAGGAACTCTACGGTGAAGAACTGCCCGTCACCGTCAATTTCAAGCACATCACCGATGAGGATGATATCCGCCTGAAACTCGACCTCAGCCGCAGCGGAGACTTCAAGATCTACAAACTGAAGAAGAACGACGACAAATACGACGACGAACTGACGGGCCGCTTAGGCAGCACCGTCAAGAGCAGCATCGGCGACATCGAGGTGAAGGCCACGCCCTACTTCAGCAAGATGAAGGACGACGAGATGACCATCACCATCAAGCGCACCGAGCCGATGGCCGTGGTGGAGTCGATGAATAAGCACCAACTTTCGATCGCCGTCGGCAGCCGCGACGCCTCCGTCATCGACATCAAGTGCAAGGACGTGTCGAAGCAGCGCGCCACCGACATTATCAATGCCATCATCAACGAATACCGCAAGGAGGCCAATGACGACAAGGACGCCCAGACTGCCACCTCGGAGAAATATGTCCTGGAGCGAATCGCCTCACTGGAGCACGAACTGCGGACCCTCGACGACCGTGTGGCCGACTACAAGAGCAAGACCATGATGCCCGACCTGGAAGTGATGGCCAAGGCCTATGCCGAGGGAGCCAAGGACGTATCCACAGCCCTGCTTGAGGTGAAGACCCAACTGAACGTGGTGCAGGCCATCCGCGACTATCTGCGCGACGAGTCGAAGAAGGACGAGTTGCTGCCCACCCTGCTCATCAGCGACAACAAGGGACTTGCCGACGAGGTGGTACGCTATAACGACCTGCAGTTGCACCGCAACCGTCTGATTGCCAGCAGCAGCAAGGAGAGCCCCCTGGTGAAGGAGGTCGACCAGCAACTGGCAGCCATGCACAAGGCCGTGCTCACCTCCGCCGACAACGCCATCAAGCAACTTCAGGTTCAACTGAAGACCATCCAGGCCAAAGAGGACGAGGGCAAGCAACTCATCGCCTCAGCCCCCAGGAAAGCCATCGGCGGTCTGAGTGACGAGCGCGACTGGAAGGTGCTCAACCAGGTCTATGTCTTCATGCTCCAGAAGCGTGAGGAGGCACAGATGGCTAAAGCCCTGAAGACGGATGTCCGTGTGCTCACGCCGCCCATAGGCGTCAAGAAGCAGAGTTCTCCCGCCAAAGCCACCACCATTCTCGCCGCTTTGCTGCTGGGGCTCTTCTGCCCGGCCTGTGCCATCTTCGTGAGGGAGCGCAACAAGCACTGACCCTTTCACCCCTTACCACCAAGACATGATCTACCTGTTCAGCCTGCTCATCGTCGGTCTGCTCCTGCTATCGTGGAAATACATCCTCAGGCTGGAGCCGGCAGGCGTTTTCGCCGCGCTATGGATCACGATGGGTGTCTGCACACTCCTGGTGGAGAACTATATCAACCTGAATTTCCAGGGCTGCTCGTTCATCATGGCGGGTGTCATCTTCTTCGTGACAGGCACCGCCTTCAGCGACTATTTCTACACCCCTTCCCCCACAGGCGTCAGACTGGAAATGAACCAGAGACTGGTCACCCCGACACTGCTCCTATTCATCGCCGGAGCGATGGTGAACCCCATCTACTCGCTCATCCTGCACGGTTTCAGCCTGCAGGCACTCCTTGACATGCGGGAAGTGCTGGAGATGAACAAGGAGATATCAATCGAGCGCTACAACCAGGGTGAAGCCCGTAATGTGGTGAGCCAGTTCTTCCTGATCTTCTCGTATGCTGCCCCCATCATCGGAGGCTTCTGTTTCAGGGTGTCCCACAAGTGGAACAGGATACTCTGCGTCATCACCCTTATCCCCGGCACATTCATCGCCCTGACCCAGTCGCTGAAGATGGGCATGATCACATCGTTCATGCTGTGGTTCGGCAGTTACATCACGTGCTCCTACAGTTACGGGCTGCCGATCCGGCTCAAACTGAAGACATTCATGCGCTTCGTCTACGTCACCGCCCTGCTGTTTCTGGTGCTCTTCGTATCGATGGTGTTCAGATACGGCGAGATCAGCGACAAGACGATATTCGAGACCAGTCAGAAGTTCGTCTCTTACGCCCTGGGCCACATGCACAACGTCGACAGATGGTACACCACCTACATCCCGCAGGACCTGACCTGGGGCAGCAGGACCTTCTTCGGCATCTCCAACGTGCTCGGACTGGAAGAGCGCGTGCAGGGCATCTACCCCGAATTCATGAATGTCGGCAAGAACGGATTCTTCGGCATCTCCAACACCTTCACCATCTTCCGCCCCTTGGTGGAGGACTTCGGCGAGGTGGGAGCCATGATCTTCATGTTCGGCATGGGACTGGTCTCCAACATGGCCATCAAGGCCGTTGTCGTCCGCCGCTTCGTCTATTTCAACCAGACGCTTCTCATTGCCGTCTATGCCTTCCTGATGTGGTCGTTCTCCGCCTCGTTCTATGCCTATACGAGTTATCTGGCCACCTTCGCCCTGATCTACCTGCTGTTCAGAATACTTCAAAGAGAGACTGCCGCATGCTGAAGATCATCAAGGAGAAGATCAGTTCCGGACTGGGAAAGGATGTCGTCTGGACATTCACCCTCCAGATGGCCATCATGCTATGCTCCTTCTGCATCAACAAGATACTGGCCAGCAGACTGAGCATCGACGACTTCGGTCAGTACAACATCATCAAGCGCTCGGTGCAGGTCATCTCGCTGGTGATGCTGGCTGGCGTGGGCATCGCCCTGCCCCGCTATATTCCCCGCTACAGAAACAGCACACCGCCCCAGCGGATAGCCCCGCTGCTGTCGGCCGCCCTTATATATATAATAGGTGTATCGGCGGTGGTGATCCTGGCGTCAGTCGCCTTCTCCGACGTCGTGCAGCACGTCATCATCGGCGAGAGCGACAACCTCAGCCTGCTGCTGGTGGCCCTGGCCTACGCCTTCGTGCTGGCCCTGGCCCAGTATGCCTTCGCCTACTACCGGGGCACGAGCCAGTTCAAGTGGTACAACGGCTCACAGTTGGCCATGCAACTGCTCATCACCCTGCCGCTCCTGCTGCTGCCAGTGCTCACCGTGGGTAGCGTGTTCATCTCGTGGATGCTCATCACCGCCCTCCTCGTGGGCTGTCTGCTGGGCCGGGAGACCCGCCGCTATGTCAGGCAGAACGGTTCCTTCCCGTTCAGTACGCACGTGAAGCGCCACCTCGTCACCATCACCAAATACGCCTCCGGACGCCTTGTGGCCGACTTCTTCCAGTTCTCCCTGGCGGCCTTCCCCCTGATCTATATCAGTCATGCGATGGGCCTGCAGCCGACGGCCTACTTCTCCGTGGGCATCACCCTGGTCAGCATGGTGACGCCGCTCTACGCGTTCATGGGCATCATCCTGCTGCCTTACGTCTCCGAGGCCATGGCCCGACACAGACTGGCAGAGGCCCGCCGCTACATCTCACGCCTGACGCTGTTCTACATCGTCACCTCGCTGCTGATAACGGCCCTGATGTACCTGCTGATGCGCTTTCTCATACTGATATTCTTCGCTGAAGAGTACACCGTGGCGGCCGACATCTCACGCATCATGCTGCTGGCCATCCTCCCGCAGGCCCTTTTCCTGCTCTATCGCAACACCATCGACGCCGTATCCGCCATCCCCTACAATGCCGTCACGCTCGGCATCTGTTTCGCGGCCATCGCCATCGGCTTCCACTTCTGCACCACCCTGACGCAGTTTGCATACGTCTATGTGGCAGTCTGCTGTCTTCAGGGACTGCTGTCGTATGCCACCTGGCAATGGCTAAGAGTCAGGAGTGGCGACTAACACCGGTCAACGGGTATCTTGTAATAGTCGAGCAACGCCCTCAACTGAGTGTCGTTCTCGCCACCGAAGCGGTTCGACTCTGTCAGGCGGTCGCTTGTGAGATACTGCCGGAGGGTATCCGTCTGGTAATAGGATATGTGCGAGTCCACAAGCAGACGCTTATCCACGCCGAGCCGCAGCCCCATGACGTAGAGCCAGATGTCATCCGCCTTCGGGCAGAGCGACAGGAAGACCGACTCATTGAGCGCCTCGCCGTCAAACACGTGGGCAGGATAGAGCACGCCTCCCACGCCCAGGGGCAGCAGCCGTCTGCCGTCGTAGTGGAACCCGGCAGAGGCATGCTTGACCTCAGGCCATTCCCCATAGGGCGCCAACTGCCCGTCGCCATTGACGCGGGGAATCCTCGCCCAGGCCGTGATGATCGACTGGGGATGCGCGCGATGGGCCTCGACAAACTCCTTGACGAAGTCGGAGGTATAGTACAGGTCATCGTCAGCAGTGATGATGTGCTTGTCGGGGAAGGCCTTCAGGGAATGGACGATTTTGGTGTACGACCTGATGTCCCTGCAATAGCGGATGTCGAGCCCGTAGGCGCACAGGAAGCGGAGCGCACGGGGCAGGTTGCCGTCGTTGAAATGGTCTTCACTGAGCCAGAGCACCACGCTGGAGGGCCTGACCGACTGGCGGAGCAGTGAATAGGCCGTATAGGCCACACACTTGCCCACCCTGTCGCCGTAACTCGTCAGCGAGACGACCACCGTGGGGTCTACATCGGCCGAGACTCTGACCGACCTGCGCACATACACATCGAAGAGGACACGGGCCTTCACCACATTCCCCATCAGCACATCCGACAATATACTCAACTTGTTGGAAATATTCTGCCTGTTTATTCGCATAACACACAATTATGGCACCAAAGGTACACTTTTTTTTCCGAACGGCCAAATTTCCCTCCTGCCGATTACCTTAATTAACAAAAAAAGTTAAAACTTTCTGTTTATTGCTCATTAATGCGTAATTTTGCATCGTTTTTTGCGGTCAGGCTTTCATCACAAGCCGTCAGACCCCACAATTAAAGAAAAAAGTCATGGATCAGACACTACAGAAGCAACACATCAGGATAGGCGTCATCGGCATGGGCTATGTCGGCCTGCCCCTTGCCAGGTTGTTTTCCACGAAATACAAGACGATAGGCTACGACCTCAACGCCAGGCGTGTGGCCGAACTGATGGCCGGCACCGACGCAACGCTCGAAGTGCCCGACGCCCTGTTGCGTGAAGCCATCGACAAGCACGGATTCCTCTGCACCACCGACATCAGTCTGCTCAAGGACTGCAATGTCTACATCGTGGCCGTTCCCACGCCCGTCGACAGGGACAACCGCCCCGACCTGACACCCCTGAGAGGTGCCAGCGAGACCATCGGCCGGATCATCAGCAAGGGCGACGTCGTCGTCTACGAGTCAACCGTCTACCCCGGCATGACGGAGGAGGTGTGCATCCCCATCGTGGAGCGCGTCTCCGGCCTGAAATTCAATACCGACTTCTACGCCGGCTACTCGCCAGAGCGCATCAACCCCGGCGACAAGGAGCACACCGTCGAGAAGATCAGAAAGGTGACCTCAGGCTCCACGCCCGAGACGGCCGACCTCATCGACGCCATCTACAACTCAGTGCTCGTCAACGGCACCCACAAGGCTCCCAGCATCCGGGTGGCGGAAGCATCGAAGATCATAGAGAACGCCCAGCGCGACGTCAACATCGCCTTCATGAACGAACTGGCCAGGATCTTCAATGCCATGAACATCGACACGCGCGACGTGCTCGACGCCGCTGCCTCGAAGTGGAACTTCATCCGCCTGACCCCAGGCCTCGTCGGCGGCCACTGCATCAGCGTCGACCCCTACTATCTCATCCAGAAGGCACAGGTCTACGGCGTGATGCCCCGCATCATGATGACCGCACGCCGCCTCAACGAAGGCATGGGCGAATACGTGGCCTTCCAGACCATCCGCCTGATGAACAAGAAGGGCGTCGTCGTCAAGGACGCGAAGATACTCATCCTCGGCGTCACCTTCAAGGAGAACTGCCCCGACATCCGCAACACCAAGATCGTGGACATCTGCCACACCCTCCGGGAATACACCGCCGACATCACCGTGTGCGACCCCTGGGCCGACGCCGCGAAGGTCGCCAGAGAGTACGGAGTCGACATCGTCACCGACCTGCAGAAGGCCCTGTCCTTCAGATACGACGCCATCATCCTGGCCGTGGCCCACGATGAATTCAAGAACCTGCCCGTCCGCTCCTATCTGAAGGATGACAACGGAGTCGTCTACGACGCCAAGGGCATCCTCAGGCGCGACGACGTCGACGGAAGACTGTAAGCGAGAGGACTATGGTATCACTGGTTTGTCCCGTCTACAACGAAGAGAGGTACATCGGCAGGTTTATCGACTCCATCCTCAGACAGGACCTGCCCGAGGGGCAGATGGAGGTGCTGTTCGTCGACGGCATGTCGAGCGACCGCACCCGCAGCATCATCCAGGAAGCCATCAAGGCCCATCCCTTCATCAGTCTGACAGACAATCCCCACCGCACCTCCCCCTACGCCCTGAACATCGGCATCCAGGCAGCCCACGGCGACTACATTGTCCGCATGGACGCCCATGCAGAATATCCGACCGACTACCTGAGCAGTCTGCTCCGCTACAAGGAGGAACTGCCCCGCGCCGAGAACGTCGGCGGCGTATGCATCACCCTCCCCACCAGCGACTCCACCAAGGCCGTCGCCATCAGCAAGGTGCTCAGCAGCCCCTTCGGCATGGGCAACTCCTATTTCCGCACAGGCACTGACAACATCCGTGAAGTCGACACCGTGCCCTTCGGCTGTTTCAGCCGCGACCTCTTCAGCCGCATCGGATACTTCGACACGAGCCTGATACGCAATCAGGACGACGAGTTCAACGGCCGCATCATCAACAGCGGCGGCAAGATCTACCTCATACCCTCCATCCGCATCAAGTACTACGCACGCGACACCATCGCCAAGACGCGCAGGATGTTCTACCAGTACGGGCTCTACAAGCCCCTTGTCAACAAGAAACTCGGGGCCCCGGCCACCATCCGGCAGTTCTTCCCCCTGCTGTTCCTGCTGGGGCTGACGGTGGGCGGCGTGCTGAGCATCTTCTTCGAGCCCGTCAGATACATCTACCTTGCAGTCATCGCCCTCTATCTCTTCATCGGCCTGGTGCTGGGCAGCATGAGCGCCATACGGACCGACAGGCCCCTGCTCATCCTCTATATGCCCTGGGTGTTCCTCAATGTCCACCTCAGTTACGGGTGGGGCTACCTGATGGGCATCATCAAGGTCATGGGCAACAAGTCGCTCGACGCCAAGCCGAACCGGTAGAAAACGGGGAAAATGCAGAATAAATTTCCGATGCCACTCTTGCCACTTTGCCAAACATATTGGTTTACAGTTATTTAACCGTTGCAACGGTAGTGGCAACAGTGGCAAGAGGACTGGCTTTGTTGCCACTATGTAACCCTCTGATATTCAATCTCTAACGTGCATAGTGGCAACAGTGGCATGAAAAACCGTGCAAACAGTTTTCAGACGGTTACTGTATCAGCATCGCTGACAATCAACTATGGTCAGTCCAGCAGGTGGACTGTCGAAAGTGTCAAGCATCCAGGCCAGTCCAGGCGGTGGAAATGGCATTACTCCCACGGCCAGACAGCACATGGAGAGCATAAAATATGCGAAACAGGGCGGTAATACAAAAAAAAGTTGTACCTTTGCACACTGATTTTGAAAAAACAGCGTTATTTTAATAAGGTAAAGAAGTAAAAGGTAAAAAAGCAAAAAGATAAAGACCAAGATGAAGATATCATTTTCCCCGCCCGACGTGACGGAGCAGGAAGCAGAGGAGGTGCGTCAGGCACTGCTCTCCGGCTGGATCACCACCGGTCCGCGTACCAAGGAGTTGGAACGACAGATAGCCGCCTACTGCCAGACGGAGAGAGCCGTCTGCCAGAGTTCGGCCACGGCCTGCCTGGAATCGATACTGCGCATACTCGGAGTGGGCCCGGGCGACGAGGTGATTACGACGGCATTCACATATACCGCCTCGGCCAGTCCTGTGTGCCACGTCGGGGCGAGACTCGTGATGATCGACACCCGGCCCGACTCCTACGAGATGGACTATGAGCAGATGGCCGACGCCATCACGGAGCGGACGAAGGTGGTGATACCCGTAGACCTGGGCGGCGTGCCCTGCGACTACGAGAGGGTGATGGCCGCCGTGGAGAGCAGGAAGAGCCTGTTCCGGCCGGCCAATGCTATCCAGGAGGCCATCGGACGGGTCATCGTGGTGGACGACGCGGCCCACGCCTTCGGCGCGAAGTGGCGCGACCGGATGATCGGATCGGTGAGCGACTTCACGTCGTTCTCCTTCCACGCCGTGAAGAACTTCACCACGGCGGAGGGCGGCGCACTGACCTGGCGGCCCGTCAGGGGCATCGACGACGAGTGGCTCTACAAGCAGTTCCAACTGAACTCGCTCCACGGGCAGAGCAAGGACGCGCTGGCCAAGACGCAACTGGGCGCATGGGAATACGACATCATCTCGCCTGCCTACAAGAGCAACATGACCGACCTGACGGCGGCCATCGGACTGGTGCAGATGAAGCGCTACCCCGCCCTGCTGGCCCGCCGCCGGCAGTTGATAGAGCGCTACGACGAGGCCCTCAGGGGGCTCAACGTGCAGGTGCGCGACCACTACACCGGGGAGCACACCTCGTCGGGCCATCTGTATCAGGTGAGGCTCCTGGGGCGCGACGGTGCCTTCAGGAACAGTGTCATCACCCGGATGGCGGAGCGCGGCATCGCCTGCAACGTGCACTACAAGCCGCTGCCGATGATGACGGCCTACAGGAACCTGGGATTCGACATCAAGGACTACCCCAACGCCTTCCGACTGTTCGACAACGAGGTGACACTGCCCCTGCACACCCGGCTGACCGACGAGGAGGCGGCATACGTGATGGAGAACTTTATAGACATTATCGATTGAAGCGACTGTTCGACATATTCTTCTCTGCCACCGGGATGCTGCTGCTATCGCCGGTGCTGCTGACAGTCTACGCTCTCATACGGCTGGAGAGCAGGGGCGGCGGCTTCTACGTCCAGGAGCGCATCGGAAAGGACGGCAGACCGTTCGGACTCTACAAGTTCCGCACCATGCGGCAGGGCTCCGACCAGAAGGGACTGCTCACCGTCGGCGGGCACGACGGGCGCATCACGCGGCTCGGCTACTTCCTCAGGCGCTACAAACTCGACGAACTGCCCCAACTCTGGAATGTGCTGAAGGGCGACATGAGCCTGGTGGGCCCGAGGCCGGAGGTCAGGAGGTATGTCGACCTCTACACCCCGGAGCAGCGACGGGTGCTCAGCGTGAAGCCCGGCATCACCGACTATGCCTCAATCGCCTACGTCAACGAGAACGAGATACTCGGCTCGGCAGAGGATCCGGAGAAGGCATACATCGAGCACGTGATGCCCGACAAGATCAAACTCAACATGAGATACATCCAGAACAACAGCGTGACGGAGTACCTAAAGATCATCTTCCTCACACTGAAGAGCATCCTGAGCCTGGGGAGCCAGAACAAGACAGCCGACTAGTACCTCGACAGCATGAAAAGAATACTCGACATCATAATAGCCTGCGGCTGCATACTGGTGTTCTCGCCCATCCTGCTGCTCTGCTATACAGCCATCAAGGTGGGTGGCGGACCCGCCATCTACAAGCAGGAGCGCATCGGACTGGGCGGCAGGCCGTTCTACATCTTCAAGTTCAGAAGCATGGTGGTGGACGCGGAGAAAGAGGGGGAGGAACTGCTGCAGCAGGACGACGACCCGAGGCTGACCAGGATAGGCCGCTTTCTGCGCACCCATCACCTCGACGAACTGCCGCAACTCTGGAATGTGCTGAAAGGCGACATGGCATTCGTGGGGCCGCGCCCCGAACGGAAGTACTACATCGACCAGATCATGCAGCACGACCCCCGCTATGAGCGGCTGTACGCCCTGAGACCCGGCGTGACCAGTTACGCCACGCTGCACAACGGCTATACCGACACGATGGAGAAGATGCTGCGCCGGCTGGAGATGGACCTGTACTATCTGGAGCACCAGTCACTCTGGCTCGACGCGAAGATACTGATGCAGACCTTCCTCAGCATTGTCACTGGAAAGAAATTCTGAGGGACTTCCGGCAGAACGGGCTGAGGGACATCCGGCAGAACGGGCTGAGCGCTACATCTTCTCGAACCACAACCGCAACTTGTCATCACGGAGCACCATATCGTCGCCGTCGAGCCGCTCGACCGTGAAAAGGTCGTCGAGCGAACTGATGCCCAGAGGCGCCAGCGTCGCGGCATCCTCCACCAGCAGGTCGCCCTTCTCCCGCTCATGCTTATGGCCATTGTAGAGGCGCAGCGTCTGGCCCTGATGCTCGAAGTTGAACAGATAGCCATAGTGACCTGTATCATGGTCGTGGTCGAAAGCCTCTATGAGGCGCAACTGCACGCCCCAGAACACACGGGCCTCAGAGAGGTCGCTACTTGTTCCCGTGGCCAGAGTGTCGACCCTCACCAGGTGCCAGTAGCCGTCGAGGTCGCCATTATCCGATGTCTCAATACTACAACTCGTCAGTAGAAGGCCAATGCCTAAGATATATAAAAAGTGTCTCATCGTCTTGTCCTTAAGAGCCCTGTTTTGGAAATTGTCACTTGTAAGCCATTGTTGTCCCCCCGGATGGAGCCGAAGTCGGCTCCCCAGGCGGCAGAAGCCTTCCAGCCTTCCGCGAACTGCCACCCCACCTCAGCCAGCAGACTGGTGTTGTACTTCCGGTGGGTATAGGGACCTTTATATCTGCCCAGCCCGTCATGCCAGGAGGCGAGGATGCGGTAATGAAGGCTTGGCAGGGGCTGACCTGCTATCCCCAGATGCCAGGCCATGAAGCGGCTGTTCTTAACCTCTATCCTGCCGTCGTCATTATACAGCGGGGAGAGATAGAGCGGATTGCCCATCACCTGGCCCCAGTGCTGCCATCCCATCAGTATGTGATGATTATAGTAGTCGTCCAAGCCTCCGATATGTTCGGGGAAGGAAGGCGTACGGTCATGGTAGACGCTGCCGCTCTGATATTTGGTATAGAGATACTCAATGACAATATCCTGCAGCCACGTCCCCCGGCGCAGGTTCAACTCGGCGCCCAGCATCATGTCCTTGAAATCATAGAGCAGATAGCGGTTGTCCTTTTTCACATCCCACTCTTTCCCCGTGCCATAGCCGTTGTAGTCGAGCATGAACATGGAAGAGTGGTCCTCGAAATACTTGTCGGCATAGAGACTGACCCGCCAGTCGCTGGCATCGTAATTGAAGCGAAGCAGCCAACTGCCGAGATTGTTGCCCTGATCATTCTGATAGGTAGTCTCGTTGACTTCACCGCCCCCAGGTATCAGGGCACGGATGAACGCCTTCAGGTCGGAAGGGTTATGGAACACCTTGTCGCCGTCGTCCTCCTTCATATAGGCCGTACCGCCAAACTGGGAGGCCATCTCAAGCCCCATCTCCACGGAGAAGGGTCTCCCCTGCTTTCCTATTTTCAGATAGCCGGCCTTCGAGTGATGGAGCGCCCCCTCGGTGTAGCGGTTCTGCTGGCGGGTGAAGTCCTTCTGCCAGCCGTCGTCGGTCGTCTTGCCAAAGGCGATGTGGCCCTTCAGCGACAGCCAGCCCCGCAGGAAGGGGATCGCCCAGTAGTCGGGCAAGGCCAGGCGCACCTGAGGTATGGGCCGCGCATTGATGCCCAGTGTCTGCGACCCGCTGCTCAGACGCTGATTCTTCAGTTCCATCGGCTGCTCCTTGGCTCCAACCGTCAGCGTACCCTTCAGCCAACGGGCCTCGACATAGGCCTGGTGGACGACGAGCGTACTCGTAAACCCGGCGGCCACAGCGGCATCGAGACCATAACCGACACCCCACTTGCGCCCGCCGTCGAGCGACAAGGGACGCTCCAGGGCGCCACGCAGATAACCGTTCGACCTGCTGAGGGAACTCAGGCCATACTTGTTGGCATTCAGCCACAGGGGATTGTGGTCGCCGGAGGCAACAGTCCCCTGCACCTCAACCCGATAGTGAAGACTATCCAGAAGCGACCGCCCCTGGGCCATCATGGTGCTGACCGACAGGCAGACTACACCTATTATAATATATACTCTCTTCATCACGGTGCAAAGATAACACATTTTTCCATAAAAAAGAAAGGAGTAGGGAAAATCCCCTCCCTTTTTAGGGAATTTCCTTTGCTTTCCTGCCTAAAATGTCGTTCCTTTGCAGTGTGAAAAGAAAAAATGATGTCTAACAATTAAAATACTTACGACAATGAAAAAGATGATGATGACCCTGGTGGCAATGATGATGATCGCCATGTCCGCCAAAGCAATGAGTTTCGAGCAGGCCCGCAACGAGGCCCTGTTCCTGACCGATAAGATGGCATACGAACTCAACCTCACCGACGAGCAGTATGAGGCCGCGTATGAGATCAACCTCGACTATCTGATGGGGGTGACAGGCCGCGCCGACGTGTTCGGCACCTACTGGGAGCGCCGTAACCTCGACCTGAGTTACATCCTGCTCGACTGGCAGTGGAACGCCTTCCTGGCAGCCAGTTACTTCTATCGCCCACTCTACTGGGAGGCCGGCTACTGGCACTTCGGCATCTATGCCCGCTATCCGCATCGCGACTACTTCTACTTCGGTCGTCCCCACTTCTATGTCACCTACCGTGGCGGTCATGCCTGGCACATGCACAGCGGGCGCGGCTACTACTATGGCCACAGGAATCACTTCCGCACCCCGGCAGGCAGAGCGCACTTCGGCATGCACGACCGCTGGACTCGCGGCGACTTCCGTGGCGGACAGCGCAGTTCAACCCGCGTCACTGGCCGTTCCTACAACAACAGCAGAAGTATTGGCAGCAACCGCGACATGCGCAGCAATCGTGACATGAACGGTAATCGCGGAAGCATCGGGAGCAACCGTATGAACAACCGTCAAGTGGAAGGACACCGCTCCTACGACCGCAGCAGCATGGGCACCAGCCGCAGCAGCGGTTCGTTCGAAGGCTCACGCAGCATGGGAAGCAATCGCAGCAGCATCGGAAGCAATCGCAGCAGCATCGGAAGCGACCGCAGCAGTAGGCCGACCCGCAGTTTCGGCGGTAGCAGTTCGATGGGAAGCACCCGCAGCAGCAGTTCGTTCGGCAGTTCCCGCAGCAGCAGTTCGTTCGGCAGTTCCCGCAGCAGCGGTTCTTTCAGCGGAGGCTCTCACAGCAGCGGTTCTTTCAGCGGAGGCTCACACGGCGGTGGACACAGCGGTGGCTTTAGTGGAGGTCACAGTGGCGGAGGCCACACAGGCTCCCGTCGCTAAGCCCTACAACTCCAAGACCCGTACCTCAGCATTCATCATCCGCTGAACTTCGCTCATTGTTTTATCAAAATAGACAGCCTGGACCGCTTTATTAATAATTCCGTGTCCTACGGCCAGCACCTTCTTTCCCGGATATGTCTTCTTGACAAAGGCGATGAACTCGCCAGCCCGGGAAAGAAGGTTTTCTAATGTCTCTATGTCATCAGGCCACGTTTCACCTTTCAGTTCCGGGATGAATCGCCCGGTGAAACTGCCCCAGTCGCGCTCTCGGAGCAATGAAGTCTGAACGACCTCCAATCCATGAGGCTCGGCGATGATACGCGCCGTATCTACTGAGCGCCTGAGGTCGCTGGAGATGACGGCATCGAAGGGCACTGCCTTCAACTCATCACGCACCATGACGGCCTGGCGAACGCCGTTCTCCGTCAGTTGTCCCTGCGTCTGTCCCTGCATGATCTGGTTCACGTTGTCCACCGTTTCCCCGTGTCTGACTAAATATAAAGTGGTCATAATCATAAAATTTGCGGCAAAGATACTAAAAAAATGCACGAAGGAGACTAAGAACACAAAAAAAATGATTATCTTTGCACCATCAACCAAAGAAAATAATGATATGAAGATACTACAGAGTTCCGTTTTCCGTGCCATCAGCGCCCTTGCCATCGGCATCCTGCTCATCAAGTTTCCTGACAACACCGTCACTTGGATAACCATCGCCATCGGCTGCCTGTTCCTGCTTTCAGGCATCATCTCGCTGGTGGTCTACTATCAGGCGACGAGAAAGGTCAGCGAATACAGGATTACCGATGCTGAAGGCAACGTGGTGGCCAGCGACAAGAAGCCCACCTTCCCCATCGTGGCTGTGGGCAGCGTCATCCTGGGCCTGCTGCTCGCACTGACACCCACGATATTCATCACGGGCCTGATGTACATCATCGGCGCCATCCTGGTGCTTGGCGCCATCAACCAGTATATGAATCTGCTGAATGCCCGACAGTTCGGGCATGTTGGTTTCGGCTACTGGATCTTCCCTTCAATCATTCTGCTGACGGGCCTCTACGTCATTATCAAGCCGATGGCTCCGGCCAGTATGGCGATGCTGGTGCTCGGCTGGTGTACCCTGCTCTATGGCATCACCGAACTGATCAACTCGATGAAGATTCACTCTGAGCGCCGCAAGGCAGCCAAGGTTGAAGAGATTCCGATGGCTGAGGAAGTCAAGGATGATACTGACGCCGCTATAGAAGCAAAGGATTATCTGCCAGAAAACACTTTGCAATAATATTCAGCCTTCCGTTCCGGCTTCATCGGATAGGCTCGGGAACTGCTGGGCATGCGATAAAGCCGAAGTGAACGGCCGTCGAATGAGAAAGGTGTAAACTCTCCTACCTTGGGGCCTTCGATGCCGAACTGGCGACAAGCAATGTCGGTAGCCAATTGGCCGGCAGTCACAACGGACTGACACTCAGGCAACTGCCGGAGCATCTGATGCAGGTCAGTCTCCTCCACTATCTCCAGGTCTTTGTCGGAAGCCGTGCCAGTGGTGCGGCGGATTTGGGTGGCGGTATCGAAAAGGGCGACACCCTGCTCCTTCAGGAAAGGGATCAGCAGGTCGAGACGGAATGTCTTATGCTCACGATCGACGAAATGCTCCTTGTCGCCGAAGAAGATGATGCCGAAGATGCGCCACATGTCATTGATGAAGTTCGGGTAATAGAACCTCATCGACCAGCGCTTCTCCGCAGGAGGGAAGGTGCCCAGCATCAGCACACGGGCATTCTCCGGCAGGAACGGCTCAAAGGGATGGCTCTCTGTCTCCACCTGGCGGCTATTCACTTCTTCATCTCTTCCCTCACTTCTTCTGAGAACTGCTGGATATAGGTCCGGAGGATGTCGATGCCTCGCTTGTTCTCGCGTCCCCAGGGGATGATGAGGTCGGCAAACTTCTTGGTGGGCTCGATGAACTGCTCGTGCATGGGCTTCACATCGTTTTCATAGTGACTGAGCACCATCTCGACAGTACGTCCGCGCTCCACCACATCACGACGGATATTACGGATCAGGCGCACGTCGCTGTCAGTGTCCACGTAGATTTTGAGGTCCATCATGTCTCGCAACTTCTTGTAGTGCAGCGTCATAATGCCTTCCAGGATGATGACGGGCTTTGGATCAACGTGCACCGTTTCCGGGAGACGGTTGGAAATAACGTATGAGTAGGTGGGTTGCTCAACGGGCTCACCCGCCTTCAACTTCTTGATCTGCTCAGTCAGCAGTTTCCAGTCGAATGCATCCGGATGGTCGAAGTTAATGGCCTTCCGCTCCTCGTCAGTGAGGTCAGTGGTATCATTATAATAGGAGTCCAAAGGGATAACTGCCGCACAGTGAGGAGGCAGCGCCTTGGCAATACGTTTTACGACGGTGGTCTTGCCAGAACCAGATCCGCCGGCGATTCCGATAATAATCATCTTGGGGTTTACGATTTATTTCTGTTCCTTAATCAGATAGACTACTGTAGGCAGGTGGTCGCTATAGCCGTTGAGCCATACGCCGCCGGCATGTGTCCGCAGGGTGTTACCCTTGTACTTACCCTCCTTCTGGAAGAGATAGTCACGACGGAAGATCTGATGGGAGAAGAGTTTCAGCGAAGAATAGTCTTTCTTGCCATCACGATCGAGCAGCGAGGGCGAGAGGATGATCTGGTCGAAGAGGTTCCAGGCCCCATTATACATCAGCGTACCTGTACCAGAAGCCAACACGTCCCACCAGGGATTGTACATATCGCCTTCGCCTACATCCTTGATCTTCCGCTTTGCTCCAAGGCATTTGGCCATCGAGGCATCCTGCGGGTCGTCGTTCATATCACCCATCACAAGCACCTTTACACTGGGGTCTTCGGCAATCACCGAATCCTTCACAGCCTTCAACTGCAGGCCGCCCTGCTCGCGGTAATAAGAGGTAGCGCCGCGTGAAGGCAGGTGATTGACAATAATAGTAACGTGCTCATCGGCCATCGTACCACTGACAACGAAGAACCCTCGGGTGGCCCGCATAGAGTCCTGGGGCAGACTATATATATAAGGTACGAGTTTGATGTCGCGTATACTAAATAGAGCAGGATTATAGAGCAGCGCACAGTCGACGCCACGCTGATCAGGCCCCTCGATATGCACAAACTGGAAATTGCGGGCCTTCAGCGGCTCCTGGTTACAGAGGTCCTCAAGGCATTTGGCATTCTCCACCTCAGCCACGCCGATGGCGGCACAGCCTATCTTCGGCAGTTTGTCGGTACCCATCTCCGAAAGGACACGTGAGAGGTTACGTAACTTATTGGTGTACTTCAGTCCCGTCCACTTGTTAGTACCATCAGGCAGGTACTCATAGTCATTCTTGCCGCTGTCGTGACAGGTGTCAAACAGATTCTCCAGGTTATAGAATCCCACGCCGTAGACGGAGAACTTTCTCTGCTGAGCCAACGAGGTGTTCACCCCGCAAATCAGCATCACAGCCAGTAGTAATAATCGAACTTCTTTCATATTGGTGATTGTTTATGCTGCAAAGATAAGCATTTTTAGCCATAGAAAGCGAACATTTTCGAAAAAAAATCATTTTTCCTCATTAATATATGCAACCTGTGGCTTTTTTTTCGTATCTTTGCAACATAATTTAGTAACTAAAGACCAACTTGTATGAGAAAGAAACTAAAACTTGTGGTATCGGCGCTGGCCGTCGTCACTGCTCTCCAGGCTCAGGAAGTGAACGACTCCACTGAGCAGGCTGGCATTGCCGACGAGCAGGCGTTCACCTTCACCGAGGCACAGTTGGGCGAAGATGACGACATGTCACAGAACGTGACAATCATCAATTCCAACAACAACATCTATGCGTCGCAAGTGGGCTATCTGTTCAGTCCGATGCGATTCCGCTATCGTGCCTTCAACCAGAAGTACAATGAGATCTACATCAACGGCGCTCCGATGAACGACATGGAGTCGGGGCAGTTCCGCTACTCTCTCGTGGGAGGCCTGAATCAGCAGACCCGTGGCGTGGAAAACGCACTGCCGTTCGAGACCAACAACTTCGCAATGGCCTCGATGGCCGGCTCCAACAACTACAACTTCCGCCCCTCGGCGATGGCACAAGGACAGCGCATCACCCTCACCGGTGCCAACCGCAACTACAGGGTGCGCGCCATGTACACCTACAATTCAGGCATCACTGCCAAAGGCTGGGCTTTCTCTGCCAATGTGACCTATCGGTGGGCCAATGAGGGCTATGTGGAGGGGACATTCTACAATTCCCTCTCCTACTTCCTCGGCGCAGAGAAGATCTTCAACAGCAAGCACCGCCTCTCACTCGTCACCTGGGGCAATCCCACAGAGCGCGCCTCACAGGGTGCCGGCACCGACGAGACCTACTGGCTGGCCAACGACCGCTACTACAACCCATACTGGGGCTATCAAGACGGCAAGAAGCGCTCATCACGCGTGGTCAACGACTGGGCACCGACAGCCCTGATCACCTGGGACTGGCAGATAAACCAGACCACCAAACTGACCACCTCGCTCACAGGCCGCTACTCAATGTACAAGAGCACCCGCCTGAACTACAACAACTCTGACAACCCACAGCCCGACTACTGGAAGAACATGCCGTCGAGTTACTTCGACGTGTGGGACGAGAAGGATGATGCCAACCGCACCAACCAGGCCATCGCCGAGTTCGAACGCTCGCGCGAGTTCTGGATGAGCAGCAAGGCCAACCGTCAGATTAACTTCGACCAACTCTACTTCGCCAACAAGCAGGCCGGAGCCCAAGGGCAGGATGCCATGTACTTCATCCAGGCACGCCGCAACAACAACCTGAACCTGACCCTCTCATCAGCGCTGCAGAAAGAACTGAACCGCTTTGCCGGCCTCAACGCCGGTATCCAACTGGCCACCAACAAAGGCATCCACTATCAAACGATGGAAGACCTGCTTGGCGCACTCTCCTATCACAACATCAACACCTACGCCCTTGGCACCTATGCCGCCACCGACCCGCATGTGCAATACGACGTCAGGAATCCCAATGCCTACGTCGGCGTGGGTGACCGCTTCGGCTATGACTACAACATCCTGGTAGACAGGGCAAACTTGTGGGGTACCTACAAATACGACCGCAAGCGGATCCACAGTTTCGTCAGCGCACGCATCAGCGGAACGCAGATGGCCCGCGACGGCAAGATGGAAAACGGTATGGCCGTGGGCAACTCCTACGGTAAGAGCCGCACGGCACGCTTCCTCGACGGCGGCGGCAAGGCTGGTCTGCATTACAACCTCGGTATGGGCAACGTGCTGACCATCGGCATTGGCTATGAGTGGAAGGCACCACAGGCTTCCACAGCCTTCGTCTCGCCGGAAATCAACAATGACTTCGTACTCGACCTCAAGAATGAAAAGGTCTTCTCGGCAGAACTGGGCTATCAGATCCAGACTCCCTGGATGAAGGCCAACGTCAACGGCTACTATAGTCAGGTGAAGGATGCCACCGAATGGCAGAACTTCTACTTCGACGACATCAACTCCTTCTCGTATGTCTCCATGACAGGCATCAACAAGGTCTACTACGGCGTGGAATGGGGTATCAACTTCAGGGTCACCAATGAGTTCAACATCAAGACCATCGGCACTATCAGTGAGGCTAAGAACACCAACAATGCCAACGTCTGGTATATGAGTTCAACGACAGGCACCTACAACGACAATAACGGGAACAAGCC
>ODAJ012172529.1_pt1 | contig 20727 bp, 48 predicted proteins | sample 1539241 | NCBI WGS metagenome assembly ODAJ01 (sample SAMN02144231, study PRJEB22623) | gut metagenome | biome: sheep rumen | host: Ovis aries | place: New Zealand | reverse complement strand
TAACTTAGGACAGGAATCCGTCTACGTAGATGTAGAGCATGGCGGAATTGGAAATGGGCCAATTACAAATACTCTTGCAAATATTGATAAAACGTTCAGAACAAAACATGCTATTAAAGTCGAACCTGCTAGCAACTTAGATATCGACATTGTAGGGAGTGCCGGTGGAGAAATATCAGTTGTGGAATATGCTTCAGATTATTCGTATATAAAAAAGACAGCATCTGTATCAGGGAGTCTGTCCCTTTCTGCAACAACTCATTATGTTATGTGTGGAATTATATATTCTCAGAGTGGTCAGACTCCACGACAGGTTGAAATTAGTTCTACGGGTAATATAACTATAGTTAAAAAAATAAAATCCAGACAAGGATTTGAAAAGTTTATCTATGAGGTGAGCTCCGGGATATATGGCTCAGGGGTTCTTATGTTGCCGCCTAATTATACGCCTGACGGCGAATCAGTGCCGCTCCTTGTGTACATACATGGTTCTAACGGATTTGCGGATTGGAATACTGACATGGGTGTTTTAGTTAGTGGAAATACTTATTATCAGTATATGGAATACCTCAGAGATGAGGGTTTTGCAATCCTTGACGTATACGGGTGGACAAGTAAATATCTTGATATTGCCAATCAGCAGAATATGACTGAACATCCTAATAAGTCAAATACATGGGGATGCCCTATTACATATAAAGCGTACCTTGAGGGAATAAAGTATGTTTTGGATTGTTTCAATGTTAATAAGGTAAGCGCATACTGCAAATCTCTCGGTGGAGAACTTGCGAAAAAGTTCGCATATACTGCCGACATAGATTTTTCTGCAATATGTTGCTTGGCACCATCCGCAGATGCAATTAGACAAAATAATGACTGGGGACATTCCCCGCAAGGGAGAGAGATTTTAGCGGACTCACTCGGTTTCACTGGGGATGTTGAGGGCGTATTTTTACAGGAATATTTTGATATGACAACCACTGATGGACTCGCTTTTATGAATGAGAACCTGCCAAAATTGGCAGGATGGAATCCCGCATGGAGCTATATGGGAAGAACATTGGAACAGAAATTTTCAGACTCAATGAGTGCTGACTCATCTCATACTGAACTTTGGAGGAAAGTGTTACATCCTGTAAAAATATGGTGTGCTCCAGATGATACTGCCGTTAGTTACAATAAAAACGTTGAATACGTGGAACAGGCAAAAAATGGTGGTTGTGATGTTTTATTAAGGACAATGCCGACAGGCACGGGTGGGCACCATAGTGTGGATAGCGACCCAAACGCGCCCAAACAGGATATAACAACCGTGCTTGGAATCACACATACAGGTGTGCCAGTTGCTTATGTGGAAATGGTGGACTTTATCAGGTCTAGGCAGTAAATACATTACTGACTTAAAGGGAACTTATAACAAACGACATGACCAAAACAATCAGATACATCCTCCTCACTCTTATGCTCATCGTAATGCTGTCTGTGCCAACCTCGGCGCGGACGGCATCGAGCATAGGGGCATCGCACCCGGATTTTGCCAATACGGTAAAGCGCGGGAAGATCAAGCTCAAGCGCGTGAAGGTCGGGCGGACGGTGCTGATCTATGACACCAAGATTCCGAAGAAGCGCGTACGCGCCGTGAAGCGGTGGATCGCCTTCCTGCCAAAAAAAGTGCAGAAGACGGCGCGGCGCGTCTACTTCCTGCGGCGGTCGGCGTATCTCAAGACCGGCGGGGCGGATCTGGAGAACACGCTAGGGTATGAGATCTTTGAGGATCGGGAGATTTACTTTTACTCATCTGCCGACTACGATGATATGCAGGCAGTGCTTTTCCATGAATTCGGGCACGCTTACGACAATCGGACGGGAAAATATCTTAAATACTCGTCATCGAAGGAGTGGCACAAGATCGGCAAGGGCTCAGGCAATCGGGCGGAGTACTTCGCGGAATGTTTCGCGGATTACTTCGCTTTTTTGTATACGAGGGAGGCGCGGTTCATCTCGCGGCTTCTTAAGGGAGGGAGGTGAGACACCAATGGACTTACTCGACTTTTATCATCGCCTCACAGCGGGCGACATGCTGATCGCGCTCGGCCTGCTGCTGTCCCTGATCCAGATTGCGCCGATTCGACTCGACCCGTGGACGGCGCTTTTTGGATGGATCGGGCGGAAGATGACCGGCGATTTGTCACGGAAGATCGATGCGCTGGAGAAAAAGCTCGATGCTCTGGAAGCCAAAGAGGACAGGCGCGACGCGATCAACAAGAGGGTCAGGATCTTAAGGTTCGAGGATGAGCTTCAGACGGGCATGAGGCATTCCAAAGATAGTTTTGATCAGGTGCTATCCTCAGACATCACAGACTACGAGTCATACTGTCGAAGTCATCCTGAGTTCAAAAATAATCAAACGTGCGCCACCGTGGAACATATCAAAAAGGTCTACTCTGAGAGATTGGAGAGGAGGGATTTTTTGTAATGAATTGGAAAAGGAAATTAACATCGCGGAAATTCTGGGCGGCGGTGATCGGCTTCGTGACGCCGCTCCTGATCGCCTTCGGGGCATCCAGTGAGGTGCAGACGCAGGTCGCGGCGGTGATTATGGGCGGGGGCACGCTGATCGCCTACATCGTCGGAGAGGGCTTAGTCGATGCCGCAGGAGCCAAAGATCATGACGTGGAAGGGTAAGGGCTACAAGCTCACGAGCACACAGCTGACTAAGCTCGCGCGGCTCTGCGTGCAGGAGCAGGGGAACAGCGCGGCACCTGCGGAGGCGTCGCTCATGGCTAACCTGTACGAGCTCCACGGCCAGAAGTACAGTAGCCTGTATGACTACGTGCGGAACGGCGGGTGGTTTTATAAGGCCGCCTATTATATGGATCACGGAAGCGCCTCCGCCCGTGTGATCGAGGCTGTCAAGGACGTGCTGGTCAACGGCAACCGCGTGCTCCCTCTATACATCGACGAGCATGATTGCTTTTCCGATATCCTGAGCGCGACCAACAACGGAACCAAAATTTCCAAGACTAACCGCTCAGCATACAAAAAAGGCGTTACTGTTATCAAAAACAGATACAGCTCGACATATACCTTTTACTGCTTCCCGTCTGCCTACTCGGATCCTTTCGGGTATACCGCCAACAGCCGGGCGCCGAAGCGCGGAGAGGCCCCGCAGGACGACGGAAACGATGAGGTGCAGGTTAATGTGTCCGCATCCCTTCCGGAGCTCTCCGAGGGCGCTACGGGCCGCGCGGTGCGTGTATGGCAGGTGATTGTCGGCGCAGATCCGGACGGCATCTTCGGGGCAGGGACGGAGGCCGCAACGAAGACATGGCAGAACGCACACGGTCTGACCGCGGACGGGATAGTAGGGGCGAAGTCTTGGCGGAAAGGTCTTAATCTGTTATAATACCCATATAACAGTTACTTTCATAATGTCCTTCTCACTCACGGCTCCGCGCTCCCCCTATGGCGGAGCCTTTTTTATTGGGCGAACAGCGTCCGTGCTAACAATGTGCTAACAATGCGCTAACAAATGCCGCTAAGATTGCATCAAAAACGCTATTATCCTAGCGAAAACGATGCTTTCCTAGCGGCGATTTTTGCCGTGTTTGCGGGATTTTCTCGGAAAACCGCGTATTTACTGGATTTTTCAGAAAATGCCCCGCTTGGGTTCGAGTCCCACCACCGGCATTGATTTTTCAAGAAAAATGGGCTGTTGCGCTAACTTTTGCGCTAACAGCTCTTTTTTTTGTGCCTGTCGGAGAAGACTTTCACGGCTTCCAGCGCCTGCGCTTCTTCCTGATCGGCGATGGAATTTTGGTAGATGGCGGCGAGAACCGGCGAGCCCGGACGCCATCCGCCCATCCGCTCGATGGTGCGCTGTGGAATGCCGGCATAGTGGAGCTGTGAGGCGAAGAAGTGTCGCAACGTATGGATGCCGCACGAGCGTCCGCAGGTGCTGAGAGAGAGCTTTCGGAACGCATTGGTAATCTGGCCGGGGGTCATGCTTATCGTGCCTGTACGGAGCTCAGAGAGCGCGAAACCGGGCATATGGACGGTGCGGATGGACGTGTCATTCTTCGGGATCTGCTTGATGACCCAATCTTGGTTCCGGGTAAAGATCATATCCTTCGTGACTCGGACGGTGCACTTCTGGAAGTCGATGTCTTCCATGGTCAGGGCGCACAGCTCGCCCCGCCGCAGGCCGCCGAACGCTGCGAGCATGATCGCCTTTTTGACGTCGGCCTTGTCCGCGGCGTCGTAGAGCGCCCACACCTCATCCGTCGTTGGCACATAGACGTCCTTCCGCGCCTCGGCCTTGTGCGTGATCTGCGAGGCGTCGAAGCCCGCCCCGAACATCTTAAGGGAGCTGTTAAGGAAAGACGCGGCCTTCTTTGCGGTCGCTCGGCTGTGATCCACGGAAAATTCCGACAGCCACCTCTGCACATCCTCCTGTGTGAGGTCGCGGATCCGGATCTGGTCGATCGCGTCGTAATAATTCCGCAGTTGGCTCTCGTACGATCTGAGCGTGCTCTCAGACAGTACGGAGCCCTTGGCCTCGATATATCGTCGCATGGCCTCGTGTACGCTCATATCCGCCACGGAACGCTTGCCGTGCTCCATCCTATAGGCCGCGGCGAGATCTTCCGCCTCCGCGCGTGTAGAGGCCGTGAAGGACTTAATGATCTGCTTCCGCTTGCCGTCAACGATCTTGTCTCCGAGGTAGAGCTGACAGCGCCATTTTCCGTTCTTTTGCTTTTTTGCTTTTGGCATAATTTTCTCCTGTTCGCAGTAATAATCACGAGATCTCAAAGATAATATTCATTAAGTCGCGCCTTTAAGTGTGTTAAGTAATATGACCGCCGTCCGTATCTGATCGGGCGTACAGCCGGCGGCGGCTTCGATGAGCTCCTGAAGGGCGCATGACATTTCATCGGTCGGCCTGTGTACCGGCTCACCGATCGGGTGCTCTTCCATGATATCGGAGCGGGTGCATCCGAAATATTTGCAAAGCATATCGATCTTGTTCATGCGCGGGACGCGTGTCCCATTCATCCAAGAGGAAAGCGTCGACTTATTAATGCCCAGCGCTTTTGCCACTTCCGTCTGTGTCTTTCCTGACTCGTAGATGATTCTCTTTAAATTCCTACTCGTTACTTTCCCGTAATCTTGGACATCCATTTCTCATCCCTTCCGCTCCCCTAGGGACGATCATACAACAAAATGCAAAAAGAGTCTACATTTCGCCTTGACAGTTTACATTGTGTAGACTATACTAGTGCTCGTTGCAGGAAGTATTCGCACAGAAAAATCAAGGAAAAGGAGGTGACAAGATGGCTAAAATTCCGTTAAGGGCGGCAAGAGTGGCGGCAAACCTTACGCAGGAAGAGCTCGCGGAGCTGATGTCTGTGTCTCGTGCATCTATCAACAACTGGGAAAACGGGCGTGCGGAGATCAAACCGGCGTTCCTCTGCATGTACTGCCAGATCACGGGCTTCGACGTGGATGATATTATTTTGCCCGAAGTGTCCACTTAAAGTAGACCTTATTTCACAAAGAGAGGAGGACGTGTATGAGATTTGAAGTAGTGTTGAGAAGCATGAACACCGGCGGCGTCATTTCTGTCATTAGCGGATTTGACAACGAGGCCGTCGCAGAGGAGCGGGCACAGCTCGAGATGGATGACGAATCCGTCTGGGCTGAAGTCAGACCGGAGCGGTACTGATGGCACGCCCGACTAAGCGCAAAAACTGAAGGAGGAACAATGAGATGGCATGGAAAGCATATGACAAAGACCTGACCTGTCGAGGAAAGAAGTACGAGGTCGGGCAGGTCTACGAAGAATCAGACGCGGTGATCTGCGAGAAGGGGATGCACTACTGCGACAATCCCGCCGACCTCATGTTTTATCATGGCCTGATCGACGATGACGGGAACATGATGGAGATTTCGCAGGTCGAGGACATGGCGCCCGAGACAACGCAAAAGCAGAAAGGCCCAAACAGCGTCAAGTACTGCACGACAAAACTGAAGATCGGCGCCCGCGTGCAATTTGGCGATTGGGTAAAAGCAGCGGCCGATTTCGTATTAGAGAAATGCAAGAGAGCATCCGACGCGAGCGATAAAAACTACGCTAAGATGGCAAGCTCCGGTAACTACGCTAAGATGGCAAGCTCCGGTAACTACGCTAAGATGGCAAGCTTCGGTAACTACGCTCAGATGGCAAGCTCCGGTTACTCCGCTAAGATGGCAAGCTCCGGTTACTCCGCTAAGATGGCAAGCTCCGGTTACTTCGCTCAGATGGCAAGCTCCGGTTACTCCGCTAAGATGGCAAGCTCCGGTTACTCCGCTCAGATGGCAAGCTCCGGTTACTCCGCTCAGATGGCAAGCTCCGGTGACTACGCTAAGATGGCAAGCTCCGGTAAACATTCTGTCGTTGCTGCAGTTGGCATAAATTCCAAAGCAAAAGCCGCAAAGGGCAGCTGGATTACTCTTGCCGAATGGGATTATCAGGACAATACATGGGTTCCGCTTTACGTTAAGACGGAGCTGGTCGACGGAAATCGAATCAAAGCGGACACGTTTTATACGCTTAAGGGCGGTGAGTTCGTTGAGGCAGACGAAGCGTAACTATTATTCCAGCCAAATCCGACAGGAGATCTTCGGGCAAGGCCGCTCCGCCGCATGGATCGCGGAGAAGACCGGCATCCCGGAGTCGACGGTCCGGAGCTGGAGGGCGGACCCGGGCAAGATGCCCGCGTACCAGTATCTGAGAATCAAAAGCATCATCACATAGGGGGAAAAGATGAAGGGGAAAAGAAGAGAGTTAACAGCGCCCATCTGGTTCGACCAGTGGACGCGACAGGCCGACAGCAGACGAGCGCGGAAGCGCGAGGTCACGGAAGCGCTCATGCTGATCGCCAACGTCCTGACAGTGGCGGGGCTTCTGGTGACGCTCATCGGAGTCATGTGGATTGACTCCATGGATGTAACGAGCGGCAACGTGATTTTGTCGCTTGTGGGAATCGTGACGCTGATCGTCGGCGCACGTATCCGCGTAGAAGCGGAGTTTGGAGGGTACAGGTAATGACGTTGAAAGAATTTTTTGTGAATACCGACATCGAATGCATCCATGTCGGAAACGTGTCCGGTCACTGGCATGACGATCACGTGCTCGACTACATCGTCGACCACCAGACGGAAGAAGTCGATGAAGAGCGGACACGGAGAGAGGGCGACACTGTTTACGTATATCTGAAGAAGGGAGGCAGATTATGAAGACTGAGCAGGACGGCATCGTGATTGAGATATCGGGCGCGAAGATCAACCAGATCGAGCAGATTGAAGTCTACTTCCGCGGATGGCGGGAAAGTTTGAACCGGTCGACGACAATCACCACTTACGGAGAGAGGGGGGAGACGAATGTTACAGATTGATATTAACACTGGCGAAGGCAGCTCGATCGAGATCAAGTGGGACGGCTTCAAATACATGGATGATTGCGCCCACTCCGTCATGGTGATGTGCAATTCTCTGGCTCAGCGTATCGGGGGAGACAAGGAAAAAGTCGCGGCGCTTATGAGCCTCGTCTTTGATGACGCGATCAAGGCATACCGCAACGATGATCGGGTCGTCAAGTTGAGCAAGCAGACGATTGTAAAAACCCTGGGCGAACTACTTGCGGAGGACACGGAATGATGTCCGCCGATAACTGGGCAGATTACGACGCCCAGAAGGAAGAGGCAGAACGCCGGTGGCTCCGTACTCGCCCTGTCTGCAATCTGTGCGGGGAGCCGATCACGGATGATTACTGCTACGTGATCACGGAGTACCCAGACCACGAAGAGCGAATGCTCTCATGCGTGCATGGCGGCTGCGTCCGCCGGTACAAGCGCCGACACAAAGATAACTTCATGGAGCTGATCGAGAATATTCTCGATAACTATTACGACCGTACACCGTGCGATCATAACGAAGAGGAGGAATATTGATGTCTAAGGTAATTGGGGAGGTTTGGAAGCTCGTCCCGGATTGCGAGGGCTTGTACGAAGTCAGCAATAAAGGGCGGGTCAGAAGCATATTCCGTTACAAAAAGATTCTGAAACCGTCTCCGACAAATGGATATTTAACGGTTGAGCTTTGGAGGGACGGCCGCAGAAAAAGAGTCGGCGTTCATCGACTTGTTGCAATGTGTTTCTGTGAAAATCCAGAAAACAAGCCATTTGTTCATCACAAGGACGAAAGCAGAGATAACAATAACGCCGACAACTTGGAGTGGGTAACGCATGTCGAAAATTGCAATTACGGCACTGCGATAGCGAGAAGGACAGCGCATACTGATTATTCCAAACGAAGAATCAACAACAAGCATCAGATTGAAGTCGCGTCTAAACCGATTATTCAGTATGACAGTAAAGGGCTCCGGATCAGGCGATGGAACAGTGCTTCGGAATGCTCAAGAGAAACAGGAATTCCGATTTCATCTATCAGGCGCGCCGCAACAGGTGAGCGAAAAACAGCAGGCGGATTTATTTTTAAGGAGGTAACAGCATGAGTCGTGTTATTGGCGTGATGGGAGAGTCGGGAGCGGGTAAGACTACTTCCATGCGGAATCTCCCGCCCGCGGAAACCTTTTATATCGACTGCGACAAGAAGGGGCTCAACTGGAAGGGGTGGAAGTCTCAGTACAGCGTCGACAACAAAAACTATTGGCGGTCTGACAGCTTCACCGTCGTCGCCGGTCTTCTCAACAAGATCAATTCTCAGGAAAATTTCCAGCACATCAAATACATAGTCATCGACACCATCAACGGCTTGATGGTCGCCGAAGAGATGCGGATCCTCGCCATGCAGAGCGGCGACAAGCGGAGCGCTTGGTCAGATCTCGCACAGAACGGGTGGGATCTGATCAACAGGGCGCTGGAGCTCCGGGACGACCTGACCGTGATCATCCTTGCTCATTCCGAAACGATCTCCGATGACAACGGGATCATTCGCACCAGGATCAAGACCAACGGGCGGAAGCTCGAAAAGCTCGTTCTGGAATCCAAAATGACAACGGTCATCTGGTCGGTGAGGCAGGACGGGAGATACAAGTTTATTCTCTCCGCGGACGGAAGCACCTGCAAAGTGCCACTGAACGCTTTTTCTGTAGATGAGATTGATAATGACATTATGTTAGTCATCAAGGCGTTGGAGGAATATTGATGATTAAATGGGCAAATATGGGCAAGGAAGTAACCCGCGATTGCATCACCGTTTTCTATGAGGCGAAGGATGCCCCGCTCTCGATCGAGAGCCGCAAGCGCCACATCCCGCACGCGAACGGGCGCTCCGGGACGTGGGATCATACCGATTTTTATCTCTTTAAGGACGGGCTTCCCGTATGCAAAGAAAACGGCTGCCGGGAGTTTGCGACGCTCAAGGCCGCGAAGGAATACGCAGAGAAGATGATGGGAGGGGCATGATGAATCTCGAAACATATGCTGAAGATTGGAGATACGGAAACCTCAAGGCATATTATGAGACATCAGAATGGGCAGAAAAACGAAATAAACGGCTTATTCTCGACGGCTTCAGATGTGCGAAATGCGGGTTCAAAAGGGCGCTCGAGGTTCATCATATCAATTATGAGAGATTCGGGCACGAAGATGTAAGTAGGGATTTAATCACACTGTGTAAAAAATGCCACAACGAAATCGAAAGATTGAAGGATATGCCCGTTCAAATAATCGAGGTTAAGAACTTTCCGCCAGAAGGGAATTATTATTTTCGCGTCAAGATGCACACGACCGAGACGAATATGAAGTACATAGATTATACTCTGGAAATTCCGTTTCGCACGGATAATGAGACAGAAACGAGCTTGATCGTGTACAGACTTTTTATTCGAAAAGATGATTTATCGTTGATTCGAAATTTTACGGACTGCATAGGGCTGACGAAAGAAAAAGGACGTATGAATGTCAATTTGCACGAAGCGGACAACAAAATAGGTGTTTGCATATTAAACAAAAGCGGACTGCGATTTTACACTCCATCAACAGAACCACCGCTGAAAGAGAATAGCATTTTAGATTTTTATGGTTAAAGGACAGGAGGATCTAAACCATGGCATTACCCACTTACGACAAGAAACAGCGCAGACAGAACACGACCCAGCTCCCGAAGGGCGCGTACGTCCTCACGATCAAGGGCGCGAAGGAAGAGAACAACAGTAAAAACAACGGCTCGCACCTCACGATTGCGTTCGACATCGCCGAGGGAGATTATGCGGGAATCTACCAGAAGCAGTTTGACGGAAACACCAATGAGGACAAGAAATGGCCGCGGGACGGGATGTATTACCTCAACGTTCCGAACAATGACAGCCCGGCCTATGCCTGGACAAACTGGAATTCCTTCTTCGCTGATCTCGAAGATTCCAACAACGGATTTGTCTTTTCCGGGAACGTTGCAGATCTGAAGGGCAAGCGGATCGGCGGCAAGTTCGCGATCGAGCAGTCTGTATACAACGGCAACGTTTACGATCACACCGTCCTGCGGTGGACAGCGGTCGCGGCGGATGTCCGGAACGGAAAAGCGGGACGGCTTCCGAAAGATAAACTGATTCAGACCGCGCAGGCACCCGCGCCGCGGACCGATGGTGACGGGTTCATGTCTATCCCGGACGGAGCAGAGGAAGAGCTCCCCTTCTGATATGGATCACTTTGATGTCGAAAACGCCCTGTCGACCTTCCGGGTCATCGTGGACACACGGGAGCAAAACACGCCACAGGCCCGGAAGCGCTTCAAGGACATTGGCGTCCCGATCGAGCGCCACACGCTGAGCTATGGAGACTACTGCGCCAATATCGACCTGCCGGGCGGGGCTGCGCTTTACCTGCCCGGTGAGGCGATCAGGCCGAAACTGGTTATAGAGCGGAAGATGTCCCTCGATGAGCTCGCGGCGTGCTTCACGCGAGGCCGGGCACGATTCCAACGAGAATTTGAGCGGGCAGCCGCAGCGGGGGCGCGGGTGATCTTGCTGGTGGAGGACGGGAACTACGAAGGAATCCTGTTCCAACGATATCACAGCCGGTTCACACCTCAGGCGTATCTCGCGTCCCTCACCGCGTGGGCGATCAGGTACGGGATGACGCCGGTCTTCTGCAAGGCCAACACGTCCGGGCGGCTGATCAGGGAGTTTTTATACAGGGATATGAAAGAGAGATTGGAAAGGGGTGATTTTGGTTGAAGGTGAAGATACTGAAAATTATTGACTTTCTTTGCGATGATTGCGAAACGCCGCTCGGACATTATATGGGCTTCCCTTACGTCGAAGTCGGGGACTACACCTATTGCTATGACTGTGCACTTAAGCGGGGGCTCATCACGCCAATGGCTTGGTTCAAGGCTTCTGGCATGGAACCAGACCATGCAACATTCAAGGACGGTGTTGTGACCGGCTTCTGGAAGTGGGGACGCGGTTTCCGAAAGTGTACGTGCACCATAGGCAAGGACGGAGCTGATGTGGAATTATAACGAGCACGAGTTCGTGAAACTCTTCCGGAAGATGGTGAACTGGGAATGGTACACGGACGTCAACACAAAAGTTCTGTTCCTACACTGCATTCTCAAAGCGAACTGGAAGCCGGGAGCGTGGCACGGGATCAAGTACGAGCGCGGACAGTTCATCACATCACTGCCCAATCTTGCCCGAGAAACAGGTCTCTCAGTTAGGCAGGTTAGAACAGCGCTAAAACACCTAAAAGCGACAGGCGAAGTGACAGACAAAATTTACCCAAAATTCCGCGTAATTACGGTAAATTCTTATGATTCATTTCAAGGGAGTGACAGGCAAAGTGACAGCCAAGTGACAGGCAAGCGACAGGCAAGTGACAGGCAAGTGACAGCAGATATAAGAAATATAAGAAATATAAGAACTAAAGAAGAAAAAGAAATAGAGCCTGCGGCGCTTTCTTCTTTTGGGGATGACGAAGACCCGTTTTCAAACTTTCCGCCGGGCTTCTTTGATGATGAGGCCGAGACATGAGCATATACAAATTCAATCCAGATGACGCAATGCGGTTCGCCCGTGAACAGGGAATCCCGGCGAGGCGAAAGGGGCGGGAATTACATTTCAGCAAATGCCCCTACTGCAGGACGCGGACGGATGACAAAAACACTTTCTCGATCAATCTGGAAACCGGGCAGTTCAAATGCCTCCGGGCGACCTGCGGGGCCAAGGGGAACATGATTACCCTCGCGCAGGACTTCGGGTTCTCGCTCGGGCAGATCGCAGATGAGTATTTCCGCCCATCACGGAAATATCGTGACCTGACCTGCGCCCCGCTGCCAACAGCGGCTGACCAGGCGAAAGAATATCTGCAGTCTCGCGGCATCCAGCCCGCCATCACGGAGGCATATCGGATCACCGTCCAGAAGGAGCACCAGAACATCATTGTTTTCCCCTTCATCGACGATCGGGGAGAGCTCCAGTTCGTCAAATACCGCAAAACTGATTTCGATAAGTCGAAAGACAAGAACAAAGAATGGTGCGAGGCGAACTGCAAGCCGATCTTGTTTGGAATGGATCATTGTGATCCTACGGCGGGCCCGCTCGTGCTTACGGAAGGGCAGATTGACAGTTTAAGCGTCGCGGCCTCCGGGATCCCGAACGCCGTGAGCGTCCCGACCGGGGCGAAGGGCTTTACATGGGTGTCGCATTGTTGGGATTTTCTCATGAAATACGACACGCTGATTGTTTTCGGGGATCACGAAAAAGGCGAGATCACCCTGCTGGAAGACATGCGGCGGCACTTCCGCCATGGTAGGCTGATGCACGTCCGCCCAGAAGACTATAAAGGGTGCAAGGACGCGAACGAGCTCCTGCAGAAGTACGGCAAACAGGCCATCGTGGAAGCGGTACAGCAGGCCGTCCCGATCAGGAATGAGCGGATCAAGCCCCTCGCGGAGGTCGAGCCGAAAAACATCATGGATCTGGAAGGGATCACCTCCGGGATGCTGTCACTCGATCAGAGGATTGGAAAATTCTTCTTCGGTCAGCTCGTGCTTCTCACCGGCGAGCGGAACCACGGCAAAAGCACGCTAGGCAGCCAATTCATCGCGGAGGCCCTCAATCAAGGGCAGACATGCTTCTGTTACTCGGGGGAACTGCCTGATTTCATGTTCCAAGAGTGGCTAGACGTTCAGCTTGCCGGGCACAACCACATCAACGCCAAGACGGAGAAAAACGGCTACCGGCATTTCCTCGTTAATCCGGAAGCGCGAAACCAGATTCATGAATGGTATCGCCCGAAGATGTACATCTATGACAACAGCATTATTGAGGACGAAGGCGAGGAGTCGGAAACGCTCGTGGAGACGGTAAAAGCCGCGATCGTGCAGTATGCCTGCAGGGTCATCCTGATCGACAACCTGATGACGGCCATGATTGACGATACCACATCAGATCTATATCGACAGCAGACGGTGTTCGTCCAGAAACTCGTGAGGATGTGCCGGCAATACGACGTCCTGATTTTTCTGGTGGCTCACCCGCGTAAGTCAACCGGCGGGAAGGACTTCCAGAATGATGACATATCTGGAAGCAGTAATATTTCCAACCTCGCCGACGTGATTCTCCGGTACAGCAAGCCAAAAGAGGAAAAAGATGCTGATCGTGAACCGGATCCCGCCGACCGGATCCTGCAGATCACCAAAGAGCGGAATCAGGGGCGGCTCTGCCTGGACGGAATCAAAACGTGGTTCGAGGAATCGAGCAAGCGGATACATGACCGGCGGAGCGACCCGGACAGCGGATACTACGATTACTGCGACAAGAATTTTGGCTGGGAGAAGATCGTGGACGGGTTTATCCCGGTCGACAATATGGAACAGATACCATTTTGAGGGGGCGATAAATGACTAAGATAGAAGCATATATGAAAATCTGCGCCGCGTGGGATCTTTACAAGCGATTTTGTGATGGGCCGGTCGATTGGCAAGCCTTCGCCGACGCGCTGGAGACTCCGGACATCAAAGCGGCGTGTGAGACGCAGTTCGGCAGGGATTTAATCGTAGCAGTAGAGAGGGAATTAAGATCATGAATGAGTTTAACTTAAAGCAGTTTGTATTTCGCATTTATAAGCCCGGCGCCCGGCGGCATGACGTCGGCGTCGTCACGGGCGACCCGACCGCGGTCTATGACGTGGCGCGGCGATGCGGGATTAACTCGAAAGAGGCGGGCAGGATTAAAACATGGTCGAAAGGCGCGAAGCCGGGAGACAGCAAGGCGATAGGAAAGACGCACGAGGTGATTTGCAGATGATTGAGAGACAGCAGTTTGTCACATGGTATACGCCAGAGGAGAAGATGCCAGGCGAGGGAGATATCACGGTCGTGACGATCTCGGGCAAGTGCGGCGGCGTGACTTATGATCACTCTTTCGCGCTCGCGGAATGGTTCAACGACGGTCTGGGATGGACGCTGACAAACATTGACATGGACGAATTTGTGGTGCACGCATGGGCGGATCTGACACCCTACGGAGGCAAGTCATGAGCACGGCGGCGGTTCTGGAAGGTGTGATCACGGTGATCTTTGATGCCCGCTGCGCTCTGGACGATGAGCACCCGGAAGTCGACAGCAGGCTTTTTATTGCACAGATGGCGCTCAAAGCAGAATTGGACAGGCTCAAGGCGAAGCCGGTGAAAAAGGTTGAGGAGGTGAAGCAGGTGCAGGAAGAGGTTAAGCCGGTCGAGGAAGCCCAAGTCTCCGCTCCGGGGATCGACAAGAGCAAGTACAAGCCGATCAACAAGGCGAGGATCGCACAGCTCTGGGCGGCGGGGAAGAAGCCCAAAGAGATCGCGGACGCGGTCGGATGCTCGGAGCAAACGGTCAGGAACTGGGCAAAGAAGGAGGCGAAGTGATGTTGAAAGTGATTATCAAGTATCCCGGCGAGCCGGTCGGGAGCGAGGCGGAGATCTCCGACGATCTGAAGGTGATGCAGACAATCGTCGGCGGGTATATCGAGGTCGTGGCGATTAACGACGACGATATGCTGATCTGCAACGACGCGGGCAAGCTCGTCGGGCTCCTGCATAACTTTAACACGCCGCGGGATGAGATTGTCGGTCCGGTGATCGTGGTCGGTACGCATGGGGACGCTTTTGCAGACGTCTCGCTCTCTCTGGACGCGTGGGAAGAGCTTTTGCGCGAGTGGGGGAACTGACTATGCGGGACATCGATAAAAGCCCGTGCATGGGCTGTGAGGAACGCGAACAGGGCTGCCACAGCCACTGTGTCGCCTATCGCAAATGGGCGGCAGAGAAGAGGCAGGACAATAACAAGAAAAAGTGGTCAGAGATGGCACACGCCATATTAAGAGGGAGTTATTGATGGGAATTTTGATACCGTTTGGGATAGGTTGGCTTTTCGGCGCTACCTCAATCATGGTGGTCGCCGTGATCATGATCGACAGGGGAGGAGGTGATGGGGATGAGTGATCTGATTGATAGAGCAGAAGCGCAGACAGCAATACAGTTTGCCGCCAGAAGATACACGGTTGCACATGAAGCCCACGGTGAAGGGAGGGTTGTATGGAGCGATGACCTGATAAGCGTAGCAGATGCCATGAATGCGTTGCGTAAGGTGCCATCCGCGCAGCCACAGTCAACTATGAGTCAAGCAAATGATGCGGCTCAGTCAGCTAACGACTGTATCAGCAGACAGGCGGCAATAGCAGAGTTTAGCTGCTGCGAGCTTACACCAGACGGCGGGATTGATGCGAACTATGCAATAGACTTTTTGCTGAATATGCCATCCGCACAGCCGATAGATATGCAAGAAGCATATTACAGGGGCAAGATTGACGGGATCAAAGAATGCACGGCAAGGCTCAAGAAGGTAAATGAGGAATTTAAAAATGAAGGATCTGATCAGCAGGCAGGCGGCGATTGAAGTAATTGACGCAGTGTTCCCAGTTGACCCGATGAAGTCAGAATATGCACAAGGGATTGCTTGTGGTGCGTCACTTGCAAAGACATATGTTGAACAGATGCCATCCGCACAGCCGGAACGTGATACACCACGAAAGCCAACTGAAACCACAAGCAGGATGTGGGGGATAAGAGAAAAAGAGCCTGTGTGCCCAAAGTGCGGTTACTATTTGGGACATTGGCGCTTTCTAGGCAAGCGCATAACATACTGCGAGCATTGCGGACAGGCGATTGACTGGGAAGGATGGGATTTCGATGAATGATAGAAAAATAATATATCTTGATGACGCGATTGATGCGGCGAAGGATTGGTATGAAGGTTTGATTTGTGGGTCATTTAGAGGATTAGAAAAGCGATTGAAATCATTGCCCTCCGCACAGCAAGAGTGGAAGAAGGGAAAGTGGGTATACGCTGAAGACGAATACGGTATAGACGGATATCATTGTGATCAGTGTGGGTTCTTTGTGCCGTGGGATTATACCCATAGGTTTATCAATTATATTGAGGAGTATCACTTTTGTCCGAACTGCAATGCAGATATGAGAGGTGAGAAAAATGTATGACTTAATCGACAGACAGGCAGTTTTTAATTTTCTGACCGACGAATGGGACGGGGATATTTTGAATCTCTTCAAGGGCATCAAGCATATCCCACCCGCACCGATGGAAATGCACATGGACTCACACGGCATTACCATTCGCCCCGCGATCGCGTACGGCGAGGCAGAAAGGCGGGAAGATGGCTAATATCACAGTTCCGATACAAGTCAATCTTCCTGATGATTGGCTAGAGCAAATTATAGATCGATTAAAGAATGATCCGGATGCTGATTGGGCAGAAATCATTAGGTGTAAAGACTGCAAGCATTATAAATTTGCAGATAATCGAGCATTTGGATTTCCAGTGATAAGATGCGAATGGACGGGGTTCGAGGACGTTGATGAAGATGATTTTTGCAGTAGGGCGGAAAGGCGGGAAGATGGATCTGATTGACAGACAGGCGGCACTCGACGAACTGAACGAACTGAAAAAGGTCGAACTCGTCAATGCTGGCAACAAGCCGAGTAAGAGTTATTGGGCGTTGCAGGCGGCTTTGATGGTTGTTTCGGGCCTGCCGTCCGCACAGCAAAAAATCATAAGATGCAAAGACTGCGACTGGTGGACAAAACAGGAAGACAGCTTGCAAGGCAGATGTGCTAGATACGGTATGTATCCGACAGGTTACTGGTATTGCGCGTCGGCAAGAGAAAGGCGGGAAGAATGAGCGTAGAAAACGGAAAGGTATGTGCCAGTTGTCGGCACTGCTACCGTAGAAATGGGAAGTACGGCATGATGCGAACATTCTGCGATATAGATGATCATTACATTGGATATGTCGAATTTTTTGAATATTGGTGCAGACACTGGAGCAAGGAAAGGCGGAAAGAATGAATAGAAACTTAGACGGAATATACCTCAGAGTAAAACGTGACGGAAAATATCAGCCGATATGTTTATCCGATATGATCAAAAAGAGCTTGAGGAAAACCTTAATCCGGAGCGCGGTGAGTGGCTTAAGGGTGCTGTAATTCATCTGGCTCTGTTATTACATGATATCGGTGATCAGTTCGGGATTAAGAGGGAGGATGAATGAGTGAATTTTATGAGGGCGAGTATATCATTTACCGCAACGGTGAAAAATACGAATTGGGCAGGATCACAAGTCTTAGGGAGGATGGTGCATTCGTTTGCTACCATGAGGGAGGGACAGCGGCAAAGACTCCATATAGCCATATGCACAAACTAATCAACGCTTATGTGATAAAGTCCACTTCCATTGGTGGAAATAGATTTGATGACGTGGAAGAGGTGGAAGGATGACGTTAGAATCTTATAACAAAGCAAGGGATATTGCTACAAAGATTGATAGACTAGATGAAGAAATCGCTGAATTGCGGAATATCGTGAGTCACGATACATCAAAGTGGATTTTTCAAGTAAGAGAGGGCATGTCTTTTTCCGCAAGATCGATAAACCACTATGGAATGCTCCCCGAAATGTTACAGGCGATATTGTCAAAACACATCAGTGAACGCAAGCGGTTGGTGGATGAATTGGAAAAATTATAATGCGGAGAGTTTTGGATGATGAAAGATCTTACCGAGAGAAAAACAGTATATCTTGATGACGCTATTGATGTGATTGTGGGTTGCACGAACTGCGGAACAGAAGATGAATTACGGGCATATGCCGCGAGGCATTCTCTGGAAAATTTATGGACAGGTGGTATTGTAGATGCCATTGATGCTATTAAACGGTTGCCCTCAGCACAGTACGTCTTAACCTGTGATGGATGTAGGCACGTTGGAACCTATGATACAGATTTTCCTTGTAATGTGTGTGTCAGAATGAGGAAAGACTACTATGAGTAAGAATAATGATGCTATCGACAGACAAGCGGCAATTGACGCAATGTGCGGTGCTTGTTCGGACTGGTGCGATGAAGGCGTATGCAAAAGGGTATCAGCGATTCAGAAATTGCCATCTGTACAGTCTGGGTGGATTCCGTGCAGTAAGAAATTGCCGGAAGAAGAAACCGACGTACTTGTTACACGCAAATTCTTAGGATGCAAGGACGGTAGTCATGGATGGAATAACCATATACCGCCAACTATTTATGTTGAGGTAGCACAGTATTTCAATGGCGAATGGACAGCTTTATCTGACGAGTATAAGGTAGCAAGGAGCAGGCACACGGAACCGATGGCATGGATGCCGCTCCCGGAACCGTGGAAAGGAGATACTCAGGAATGAGACGAGCAATATATGAAGATGATGTTATTAAACTGCTAGATAAAGGATGGAAGTCAGGCGTGTATCCAGTTGCCTCAAACATTCATGCTTTGTCATCCGCACAGCCAGAGCGGAAGAAGGGCGAGTGGATAGACTACACAGAAGACGGTTATGTTGAATGTCCGTTTTGTCACAGCGCAACTAACTGCGATGGGAACAAGGATGAATTCCATTTCTGCTTTTCGTGCGGTGCAGATATGAGGTGAACAGGAATGACTAAATTGTATGAAGTCGAGATGAACAGCCAAAGGATGCCGAATTTTTCAACGGCGAAGGAAGTGGTAGAGCGGAAGACGGGGGAGTGGATAAATATAGATGAAACAGAAAAATGGAAATGCTCTGAGTGTGAAAGAATGATGTGGTTTTCAAAAAGGTTGAACATTAGTCCTGAGGATTATTCTTTCTGTCCGAACTGCGGCGCTGATATGAGAGGGGCAGAAAGGCGGGAAGAATGATTGACGCAGATGTAATTTCAGTCGGATTTATGCCGGGGACGAGACCGGCGCACTGGATCCCGATCAGGCGCGGCGAGAGAGGATACAGCGCGGGCGGCTTCCGGTGCTCGCAGTGCGGGACGCCCGACTATGGGCGAGGACGGACAAATTACTGTTCACAGTGTGGGACATGGATGCACGGAGGTAAGCAGAATGAACAGAGTAAGCAGTGATATTAAGATGTACCTGCATCACATCATAATCGCTCTTGAGTTTTACGACAGAATGGCGAGCATACCAACCTGTAATAACTGCGGTGCGCCGAAGGGTTGCCAGTATCGCCCGGCATGGGGACAGCCTGTACGGTGGAACTGCCCGCACTGGAAGGAGGAGTAATCATGGTTAAATACAGATACGCTGTCACCATCCACATCGACGGCATGGATTCGGGCACGGTTGATGAGATCAAAGCGGAGATGCCGGTCTTGACGGATCGGATCACAAAGCTGATGCTTAAGGTGGCAGCGGGGACAGATGCAACAGTTAAGGTCACGCAGATTTGCGGTGACGCATACGAGGCAGGAGGCGATTGAATGACAGTCGAGAATGAGGCTAAGCGAGATTGGTTGCTCCGGTACAGGTGGGCACTCAAGCGTCGGAACGAAGCCGCCGATGAGCTCAGGGAGCTTCTGCACGTTGGAGCCAGAGCGCTCGATTACGACCCGCAGCCCGGCGGATCCGGAGCGCCGCACGGCCTTGAGACCTTCGCTGTCCGCGCCGAAAAGTATTACGACGCCGAGAAGGCCGCGGCTGAATACTGCTGGAAGGTACGCGCAGAGATCAACGCCGCGCTTGCCGCGCTTAACAACGAGGGATACGCGCAGGTGCTGACCTATCGATATCTGGTGCATACGGCGTCACCGTACGAGCGAGCCAATCAGCTGTATCCTACGGTCCCGCTCACGTGGCAGGAGATCGCTGAGCGGTGCTACCTCAGCTTCGACCGCGTGACCCATCTGCACGGCGAGGCCATGCTCGCTCTGTCTATTCCGACAAATCACGACAAAGAATAGCAAACCGTTACAACCTATCATGTGTTATATTCTTATCAGCACAGATTGCACTTAGACATATTGTTTCTCCTACAGCGGGGGCCCGGTTGACAACAGCCGGGCTTTTGTTATGCGCGACTTCGCTAAGAGCTTCTATAAATCAAAAACGTGGCAGGACTGTCGGGCGGCGTATATCTCGTACCGCTCCGGACTGTGCGAGCGCTGTCTCTCCCGCGGGCTGTACCGACCGGGCGATACGGTGCACCACAAAGTTCTCCTGACACCTGAGAACATCAATGACCCGAGCGTCACACTGTCCTTCGACAACCTGATGCTTCTGTGCCGCGATTGTCACGCGGAAATTCACTCGGGCAGGCCGACTCCGCGTTACAAGATCGACCCGCTCGGGCGCATAGCCCCCCTATAG
>ODAJ012007417.1_pt1 | contig 20727 bp, 28 predicted proteins | sample 1539241 | NCBI WGS metagenome assembly ODAJ01 (sample SAMN02144231, study PRJEB22623) | gut metagenome | biome: sheep rumen | host: Ovis aries | place: New Zealand | reverse complement strand
GTCGGGCTTGACTCGTCCCGTACCGTCAACGTCCGTTGTTTCGATTGGAGTGTCGTCGTCATACTTTCCGGAGGGCTGAACGCCATTGACCCCAGCGAACTTCCACCTGGTTCCATCGGGACCATAGAGGTCGTCGTCCCATGCGCCTTTTTCATTCTTGTCGCAACCCATCCAGCACTCGGTCACGGTTATGTTCCACAACTCGGCATATTCGGTCGGCTCGACATTGACATCATAGGCGCTCTTCAACCAATCGAAACCTACGAACAGGCTCTTCCACACCGCTTCCGGCGTCTGGTCCCTGTAGTACAGCTTGGGCGGCTTCCTGGTTATCTGCTTGATGAGGTCGTCGTCAACCTCGTCGGCGGTCTTTGAATCGTAGTTGAGGTATTGCGTGGTTCGGATGACCTCGGGGTATGCTCTGCGGACACTCTCAACTCCGTCGTAAACCTTCTCAGCGAGCTTGCGGGTGTTGCCTTCAAGCTCCTTGGGCTCCTCCTTCTCATCGTCCGGCTTGAACTTGTACTTGAATTCCTTCCACAGGTCGATGTTCGCCGTCCTCATCTGCTCCCAGGCTTCGAACTTACCGGCATTGCATTCGCTTGCACTTTCCCCCTTTCCGGCATAAATCTTGAGCGGGAACTCGTGATCGGTGCTCTTCTCGCTCCAAGTGGTGATGATTCTTTTCTCGGGAGCATCCGTTTGTTCCTCGGAACTTCCGCCTCCGCTTCTGATTGACAGCTTCTTCTTGTACGGGACTTGAACGGTGATTGACGTTGACCCGCATCCGGTCTTGGTGCTGATGGTGGATGCCATGACCTTGCCGGACAATTCAAGCTGGTTTGTGGGGAGGACGTTTTTCAGTTCATCGAACTTGCCGGTCAAGTCGCTGAGGAGTACCCTCTTGCCGCTCCTGTAGTTGCTGGCGAGGCTGACCGCTTCCTTGGTGTCGCCCATGAATCGCATGGTGAAGGACACGTACTCATTCTGGAAGGAGTACGTGCAATCGGTCTGCCTGATGATCTTGTTGGTGTTCGGAAGTTGTTGGTCGGTTGGAAACGTGGTTGTTGCCATGATGAAATCCTTTTTTAATGGGTTGCCCAATGTGCAAATGGGTCAATGCTCGCCAATCCGCGCTCAATTTGCCTGAGTTCGTCTGTCAAGGTCTGGATGTTGGTCTTCTGGTCCGCAATGAGAGTCCGGAGGTGGGCTTCGATGTTCTTCTGGATGTTGACCGTTGAATCGTTGTAGGCGGAATATCCCCTGCCGCCACCTATGCGCGTCAATGAATCGGTGACCCTTCCCGCCATTGGGTTCTTGATGATTCCTTGCAACTGGGATTGCAGACTTGAAAGGTTCTTCTCAGCCTCGGACAGCTTCTTCTTCTCCGGTCCGCCATTCTGATAGTCATCAAACTCCTTCCAATAACCGGCATTGGCATTCTGCCACTTGTCCACCGTCTTCTGCACTTCCTCATCGATGCGGGCTTGAAGCGGTGCAAGCATTGCCAACAGCTTTTGAGCCCTCTCAACCTCCTTCTCGGCATTCTGTGCTTCCTCGGCAAACAGCTTGTACTGCTCCGCAACGATGGTTTCCGGGTCGTTGTTCTTCTTGTCAAATATCGGGTCGGTAAACTCGGCGAGTGCCGATCCCCAACTCCTATCGCCCTTCTTTCCGTAAAGCCTCTCGCGCTCCTGCTCAACAAAGGCTTTTCTTTGACCTTCATCCATCCAGTTGATTCCACCGCTACGGCCATACAGGTTGTCTTGGGCAATGCGCTGATTCTCCTTTGCCTGTGCAAGCGCTTGCCGTGCATCCCTTATCTGCTGTTGCGCCGCATTGACATCGAAGTTCCTTGCGGACGCCTGCTTTGCAATGGTATCCTGAGTGGTGCGGTCCTGATACCTCTGCTCAATGTCCTCAATGGTCTTGACCGAACCCTTCATCAATGCGGCGGCTGCTTCCTTTTGGGCAACGGCGGCGTCCAGCAAAGCATTACCGGCACCTACCAAACCTCCTACCGCGGCCCCCATCGGACCACCCATTGCAAAGCCCATTGCGGCACCCTGAAAGGCACCCTGACCAACCTTGGTCGCACTTTGAACAGATTCGGCATCTTCATAGTCACCCTGCAGTTTCAAGATGTTGGAAGCCACACCTCCAAGCATCCCAACCCCGCGGGCTCCCATGTTGAACATCTGCATCGCCGACATCTGGCGGGACACGTTCTTGAGTTGCCCCTCCATTGTCCCAAGGTCGCTTGTTGCCTTCCTTGCGGATTGACCTATCTGGTCAGTTGACCTTGAAATCTCCTTGAGAGAATTGGACATCGAGGACGATGCCTTCTTGACATCGCCCTCCATCGATTGAGCGGCTTGCTTGACCTTGTTCTTGGCCTCGTCGGCTCCGCTCTTGACTTCGGTTGTGTCAACCTTGAATTTTACCTGCAGGTTCTCAGTAGCCATTGTCTTTTAGTTCCGATGTTGTTTGTCGATAGCTTCCTTCTCAAGAAGGGTGAAGATTGAACCGCCATTGATTCTTGCCAGTTCGTAAATCATCAGCATCAAGAAGCACACCGGGGTTTCATAGAGGGCTTTGTTCAGGTCAAGGTTGAGTTTGGTCACGGACAGATACACTAAGCTTGTGATCCATCCGTTTGAGGAGGGTTTTTTTCAGGTCCCTCCTCATTGGGAGGCATCGCCTCTTTGACAAGGTTGATCTGCTTGAAGATTGCCTCGGTGATTGTCTTGACCATCTTCGGGGTCAACTTGCTCGCCCAATCGAAGGCAAGTTCGTCGAGCTTGTCCAGGTTAACAAAGACATCCTTCGCATCGTGGGTGCAAATGTAGAAGGACCTCAGTGTCTCCTCCTGTGTAGGCTCATGCGGGAAGATGATGTAAGAGCCCATCTTCTCAAGCAACGCATAGGTTGCAAGGGAAAAGGGCTTCACCTCAACCCCTTCCCCGCAGTCAATAGGCTGGGGGAAGAGGGCTTCAATTGCTGCTTTTGGATTTACCGTATTGTTCAGTTCCATGTTTCAGTTTCCTAGTTGATTAAGGATTGGTGGTGCCGACGGGACCAAGGACGGTTCCGGAACCATCGACCGCATCCTCCCAGGCTTCCATCGTGACCGCCCACTTCTGGGTGTCGTTGTAGGTTGCGCGGCGCTCTGCGGATTGCACGAATGCCTTGAAGGAACCCGTTGCCGTGGTGAAGGTGATGGTCGAACCTGCGCCACCACCGGGAGCCGTGTTGGGACCGATTGCGGTGAAGGAGATGTTCCAGTGCTTCTGCATTCCGCGAACCTGGGCGATTGCACCCTGCTGGTCCGGGATCTGGATGGAGTTGATGTCCTCGGTGACATTGATGTCCTGGAGGATGTAGTTTGCAAGTTCATCGGCAATTCCATAGACCACCGTCTGGGCAATCGTGGTTGCGGTGCTGGGTACGAAAGTGTATGCCATAGTAAGTTTCCTTGTTGGTTGTTAGTGAAAATAGGAAGGGATTTTCGCCACTAATTATTCGTTGGCGTCTGTGGAAGGTCCTCTCTTGCATAGCAGAACCTTGCTGAGGTTTTCAGAGTCACGAAGACAGAAACCACGCCTTGGTTCTCCATCTGGTAGATGTTTTCCAAAGCGACCGCATCACCGAGTTCGTTGATTGCCTCAGCCGCGTTCAATGCGGCATCCAATGCAGTTCCGGAACCAGCCCTGCTTCTGTTCGTCGTTGGGATTTCGGAAACGACTATACTAGCCTCCGGCATTTCCCAGACCGGATGCCCATCTTCGGCTTTCCCTATGAAATTGAAAGTGGGGGTCTGAACGACGCAGACTATTCCAAGCTTGCCGATGGCATTCTTGATTAGATATTCGATTTGAGCCGCGTTTTCGCAAAGGACCGGAATGGAATGGGTCTTGAAATAGACATTGGCTTCAAGGGCTTCCTTCAATGCCTCTTGAACTGCGGATACTGAGTTTATGCGCTGGATGATATTCATTGTTTGACCTACTGTTTTAGAATCTGCTTTATTGCCGCCAAAGCACCATTGATTGCCTCTTCGGTCATCTTTGCATTGGTCGGCATTAGGGACGAATCACGGACTTGGTGAACATGAGCCGCCAAGGCATAAAGTGGCACCGGCTTCCCGTTGAGAACATCTTTCGTATAGAGAACTTTTCCCTTCTCGGTGGAACCGGGTCGGTTTATTCGGAACAGTTTTCCATATCGCTCGGAATACTCCCTTGGGGAGATTCCATAAGAATCAGCATGCAAAGGGATTGCAAGGAACTGACCGTTCACCGGGTCTATGTCGATGTCATGGTAGGCACGGGAAATGCCGGGGGTTGTGATGATGACCGAAACATCGGCGTTGGTCGAGTTAGGCGGCAAAACATCGGAAGCACGAAAATGCCCTGTGGGTGTTGCCCCCAACTTGTTGGCGGTGTCATGCCTGGTGCTTGCAAGCAACCTCAAGTGATTGCGGATACACCTTGCCAACCTAACACCGGCATTGCGGTAAACCGACTCCATGTTGCCCAACAGCTTCTCGGACAACTTGGAGATGTTCTCGGGGGTTTCAACTGTGACGGTCAGGAAGGGCATTTATCCGAACTCCAATCCTTCGATTTCCTCGGCTGCGCAAATCTCCCACCCGCACCCCGAGTTCCAAAAGAAAGGTGGATACGGATTTCCTATCGAATCGGAAAATCCGGTACCGAGTTCGTTCCAAATTGGACTGTCCTTGTATGCGATTTTGCGCGAGGTGTCCTTGCACACTCCCTGCCACATTACCCTGTTCGCCGCCTCGTTCCAGATGGAATCCCAATCTCGCGGTTCCTTGCGCCACTCATCACGCAACAACTCCCACGCTGGATTTAGTTCCTTCTGTATGGGGTCTGCCGCTTCTTCAAGTTGCTTGAGAGACTCATTCGCCATGCGGGTGGTCTTCACCACCAGGTCCACACGGGTTGTCCGTGCCAATGCATCCAGCCGGATAAGAGGGTCGTTGGGGTCGCCGACAATCCCAAAATCTTTCAACTTCTCGTATAGAAGCAGTTTGTTCTCACTGGTTCTAACGGCATCTTTCACCTCATCCAAATAACTGGTCAAGGATTGTTGACCGGCTTTGGCTGCGGCTTCTTTGCGTTTCTCTTGCCAATACTCTTCTTCGTTCATGTATCAAGGAAAAAGTTGCGAGGGTCGACCACAACCATCGGCTCTCCATCGTCCTCTTCGGGTTCCTCGGGTTCCTCAATGGCAACCTTGTCGGGATGGTCGAACAGTTCGTTTGCCAAATCCCATTCGCGTTGGCGAAGTCGATCCAAAAGCGGCTCCATGCCCGGCAAGCGCGTAAACGAGGAATATCGGACATGGATGAGGATGAAGGTCAGCAACTCGCTTGGCACATAATCGGCACGACGGTCGATGGTCATAACCTTGCGAAGGCGGCCACGCCACGCGTCCGCCCAACGGTGGCATTCCTCTTGGAGGATGTTTTCGGTTTCAACTGCCGCCGTGTTCAGCGCTTCGATTTCAGAATCGGCAAGATGGGTGCGGAGCAGGTCTTTGTTGAGTTCTAGCCAAGCCATAGCGACGAAATTCCTTGGTATATTTCGCCACTAATTATTCCCTTTGACCTTCGCCCACCTCCTGAGTGCCGCTTCCCTTATGTGTTGACACCACTCTTCACTTCGTGGTTCCATCTTCATTCCCTTGTTCCATGAAGGGTGACCAGGAAGCCCTTTGTTCCATGCTGGCTTTCCTGTCTTGTAGGTCTTGCCTTTGTTCCAGGGGGCTTTGCCCTTCCTACCAAGGTTGGGCTTTCCGACAAGCCAAGGACACTTCCTTCCTTTCAAGGCTTCGCTTATCGCGCGCTTCTCTTCTTCGGTCCTCTTGCGGCTCTTGCCAGGCTTTCCCTTCTTCGGGCTTGGTCTTCCCTTCCTTGACTCGGAGGATAGCCGCCTAGCTTCAGCCGCCTGCTCTTCGGACACTTTGACCTTTGACCTTGAAGTACACATGAGGGCATAGGCGGCACACATGCGGAAATGCGCATCACCTGTGGCATAGATGAGGGTCAACAAGCGATGGCACTCAATGTGTTCCTCTGGGGTTAAGCGCACCAGGTTCCACTTCCTATTGCAACCACCACAAGACTTGGGGATGATGTGGTGGCGTTCGCCTTTGGCGATGGGGTTCTGTTGCCTGTTATGAATGATAGAAATGTATTCTTGGAGAGGATTCATAGTCTTATTTTAGGTGGGAAAAAATAGACCCCGGAGGTTAGTCCGGGGTCTTGACAGGAGAACAATACGAGAAACCTGTCAGGGAAGGTTAGGCGCTGTATGAACCACCCGCCGTGAGCAGCGTGATGTGCTTGGGATCCAACACCTTGACGCCAAACAAATTTGTGGCAGTAACGTAGGAGTAGCCGGTCTCGGGCTTGGTGAACTGCATGAGCGTGATGGGCGCGCCCGTGTGTTCATCTGAAACCGTGCCAACCTGCTTGTAGGCCGACTCGTCAACCTCAATGCCACGGCCACCAAAGGCCAGGGCACCGCGCTCGGCGATGAAGCCGTCAACACCATCCGCGAGGTACGGGCTGGAGATCACATAGCCGAAGCCAGCGAAGCCGCCACGGAACACACCGGAAGCCAGGGCATCGGTGCCAACGATAGCGGCGTCACCGACAAGGGCCAGGACCTCGGCGTACTTGGTCGGGCTGAGGACCAAAGCGGCGTTGCCCGGGTCAATGTCGTCATCATTGGCGACGGCGTAGAGGTTCGTCCAACCGGCCTTCGTGGAGGGGGTCACGGTGTAGTTGGCGCCAACGAGGGAGCCATCGCCCTTGACCATGCCGAAGAAGTCCTTGTTCATCTTGCGGGCAATGGCGCGGGCCGCAGCACGGCCACCATCCGCGAAGAAGTTGACATCGGACTGGTTGAGCTGAACATCGGTCGCCTCAAAGCCCGCAACGGGGTGCTTGTCGACCGCAACGTCAACGCCAACGACGTCCTTGTTCTGTCCATAGTTGTTGGAAGTCGCATCGAACTCCGCGGCCTCGGTGGCGTAAACCGGGACCTTGACGATCTCGCCCCTGCGGGCTGCTTCGGCATTGAGGGAGTGAGCGAACGGGAGGATACGGGCGAGACCGGCACCGAGGGAGATGCAAGCCTCATTGGCAGCGGTCGTAAGACCAAGATTAGTGAGTGCCATGATAGTTTACTTTCTGTTAGTTGTTATAGGTTTAGTTCAACTCGTCCTTGTGTTTCTTCGCAAAAGCGAGCTTCTGGTCCTGGGGCAACGAGTTGTAGGTTTCCCAGGCAGAAGTGATGGTGGGTTTCTCGGCTTCCTGTTTGTTCAGGACCGTCTGAGAGGCAAGTGCAAGCTTGTCCTTGACCGCATTGACAATCTCTGTTGCAACATCCTTGTCCTTCAGGTAGGAATTGCGGATGCTGTCCTTGAGGTCGTCGGGAAGGTCCTTGACGAAAGCATCGGCTTCGTCGTTGAGTTTCTTTTCCGCTTCGCCTTTGCGAATGTCGGCAAGTTCGTTGACCGTCTTCTTAATGCAGTCCTTGACCATTTCCTCGGTAGCGTCTTCGGGCAGACCGAGCATCTTGATAAGTTCTTCTTTCATACGAGTATCTTCCGTGTTGAGAATATCGGAGGGTTGTTCGCCACTAATTATCACCTTCTCGCCGGTTTGCTCCGTTTTCTTGGAGTTGTAGACCGGGGAAATGTCCGTGAGCGCGGGACGGTTCGTGAGCGCGAAGGAGGTGAGCTTCATCGGTCTGTCGTTCTCGTCCAACAGGAATGCCGGTGAGCCGAAGCGATAGTTCAGCCCGTTCAGCAGCTTCGCGCCGAGTTCGCTGACCTTGATGTCCCCGACAAGACCCTTCTCGTCGTCCACCTTCACGGAGGTCAACCAACCCGCCGCTTCGGTGTTGTCGGTCAGTTCGCTCTGGTGGTCAACATCCACGATGAGTTCCTTGTCGAAGGCATTGACGATGTTCTCGAACGCCTCTCTGTCGCAATGCTGCACGACCTCCCTGCCGGAGGTGGTGACATTCTTGTAGTCGCCATAGGGGGTGATTTGCACATTGGGGATGACATCCCCCGCTTTCAGTTCTTTGTTCATGATAAATCCTCAAGATATGTTTTGAATGGCAGTGATGTATTCGTTCTCGTCTTGGCTCTCGATTTTCTTGGTCAGTTCGTCCAGCTCCTGGATGATTGCAGCCTCTTCGTCGGGGGTCTTCGCCTTGAACAGCTTGCCGAGAATGAAGCGGACGGGATTGATGACCAAATCAAACGCCTTCACCAAGGAAGCCTTCTGCTTCACATCCTCTTCGTTGACCTCGTTCTTCGGTTCCTCTACCGGGGCGCTGTTCTTGACCTTCTCGTCCTCGGGCTTTGTTTCCTCTTCGGCAGGGCTTTGCTCTGCGTTTGGTTTCTCTTCCTCAAGGGGCTTTTCATCCTGGGGCTTCTGGGGAATGGGTTGACCATTCTCATCCACTTCCTGGAATTCCTGATTGCGCTTCTTCAGCTTGAACCCGGTCATTTCGGAAAGCTGAACTTCGTCAATCTCATAGCCCGCTTGGGTTGCCTTGACCGCACAATCCAGCACCTCCGTTGCCGATTTCGGCGTTGAGGAATCCATCGTGAAGTAGGCAAGCTTCGGTTGACCGGGGAAGTAGGCGTCAAGGAGCAGATGGGCAACCTTCCTGTTGATGAGGTTGCTTATCTTCATCGCGTCGCACTTGATGATTTCGCGCCAGGTGTTCTCATGGGCGTCGGAGACTCCCGAACCAAGACCCGTCGCTTCCGCGAGCGAACCAAGAAGCCCGCCCGTGCCAGCGAGGATAATCTGCTTCTGCTGGTGTGCGAGGAACAGGTCGAATGCCTGGGAGTTGTTGGCATCCATCTTCTCGGTGATGACTTGACTCCCGTTGGGCAGAGCACCGCTTCCACCTTCCGCAACCTTGCGTGCCGCGTTGGTGAATTGCGTCACCTTGTCGCCTGCCAGCGGCGGGGCTATGATGTAGCATGCGGGCAACCCGCGCCGCGCTATGAGCCTTGCCCAGGACTCCTCCCCGAAGTTCTCCCTGATGTAGACCGGCAGAGCCAGTCCGTCGACGGGGGTGTCTTCAAGAGAGACGATGCACCTTGTTCCGGTGACCTTCTTCAAGGTGTTCTGGAAGTTCGTCAGGTCGATGGCTTTCGGATTCCAGTAGACATCCTGGTTCACCGGGTCGATTGCGAAGTTCCACGCGTCGTAACAGACGAAGGATTCAAGCCCCCTGTCGGAGAACCGTGGTTCAACAACCGCAATTCCACGGAAGATTGCCGTGCCCAGGCACTTTATGGCTTCGATGAGCGTGCCGCTGTCCTCCGCCCTTGCGAAGTTCTCGTTCAGCATGGCAACCTGCTCGTCGGCAAGCTTGTTCAGCTTGTCGTCCTTGGTGGCGTTCTCCCTCTTGCGTATCTCCCAATCGCAACCGACAAGTGCCGCCTGCCTGCGGGTCAGGATGGTGGAAACATCCACCGAAGCTTTCTCCAGCTGCCTGTAAATCAACTCCAAACGGGAAATGCAGCCTGTCTCGGCGAAGTCAAGGATGTTCTCAACGTCCTTCGAGTTCAGTCCTCGCAAAGGGTTGAACGACAGCATCAGCCGCATGTTCTCGTTGTCGAATGCCGTCGGTTTGAAAATAGTGGATTCAGCCATCGATAGTTTCCTTGGGTATTTTCGCCACTAATTATTCGTTGGCTCTACCAAAGGAAACTACTCGAACGCCATCGGGAAGAATCCTACATTGTCGGCGTATCGGCTGTAAGCCCGTCCTCCAAGCACCACGGAGGTTGCCCGGTCGGCGTGACCTCCCGCGTTCCGGTCCGCCTGATACACCATCGTGTTCTCCCTGGCGATTCGCCTGATGGAAGCCAGTTCGGTCTTTAGGTTCGCGTCGTTCGGTATCCAGAACCTCCCCTGACCCATCCACTTCTTGACATTGTTGAAGATGTCAACCTTCGACGCGTTGCTGAAATTGAACTGCTCAACGATGTCGCCGTATCTCTTCCACATCGTTTCCCCGAGCTGGGCTCCTATGCCGGTCGAGTCTATTGCTATGCCTGACGGCTGCTTGAGGTCTATGAGCTCCATGATGTTCCGCTCCTGTTCGGAGAACTCCATGTTGCGGAAGGTGTCTATGGATTCGACATAAAGCCGGTCTGAAATCTCCAGAATGGTGGACACGCAGGTGAGGTCGTGGAACCGTCCTATGTCGATTCCCATGTAGCGCTTGCCTACCCCGGCTGGAAGGAAGTCGTAGACGCAACGGTTGATGAGTTCGACGGAGAACAGTTGGGTGTCTCCGTCCCTCGGCTGGCACATGTATTCCTCGTTGAATGTCTCTTCGTCGGGACAGTTGTTCCGAAGGAAGTCAATGTCAACATTCAAGCCGTCCGCTTTCGCCTCGTAGATGTTGACCTTTATCTTGTGGAAATCGTTGTCCCCCTCCCATATCTTCCAAAACTCGTTCATCCTCCCGAGCGGGGTTCCCGCTATGACCATCCGCTTTTCCCCTCCGAACGGCGAGGTGATTGAAGGAAGCAAAGCGGAATAGAGTTCGTCCTGGTGTTCCAGCACGCTCATCTCGTCGAGGATGAGCAGGTTCGGGGAGTAGCCACGGGTCACGGCGGGGTTGTTGGAGGGAAGCACCTTGATTCGGGAGCCGTTGCTGAACCTCACTTCCTCCGCGTTGGATAAGTAGGTGAGGTTGTGGTCGGTTTCGGAGAAGGCAATCCTCCATGCGTTTGAAATCTTCTTTACCTTCGAAAGCAGCTCCTGCGCGGCTCTCTCGCCGGACGAAACGATGATGGTCAGGGAACCGGGCTTGGTCCATGCGGTGTAGACCGCGCTCGTGGCAATAGTGAACGACTTACCCACCTGACGAGCGCACAGAAGAAAAGTAAGACGGTTGCTGATGATTGCATCGAACATCCTTCGCTGGTATGGCAACAGGATTGAAAGCGGGTTGAAGAAGCTCATGACAGCCCGAGCATCCTCTTGACCTCGGCTTCCTTCTCGGCTGCTGTCAGGTTCAAGTTCACGCTCTGCGTCTCCGTCCTCTCGCCCCATCCACGGGCTTTAGCCTGAGGGGATTTGCTGAAGAACAGATTGAGGGCGTTAATGTTTCCCTTTTCAATCAACTCGCCAAGTTTGTTCTCTGCCACTTCGTAAAAGGCGTCACGGGATTCGTCAACAACATTGCGGAAGTCTTCATTCTGTTTATACATCCAGCTAACTTGCCTGACCGTAAGGTTCGCATTGTCCGCAATGAGCTTGAGATTGCCGTGATGCTTCTGGGCGAGGTCGAACAGAAGGTCCCGCTTCGCTTGATATAGGCTATTCGCCTGGACTGACGTAAGGAGTTGCATAGCACACCTAACTATACTTTATGTCCCTTGCTTGACCTCGAACCCGCCGTTGGCGGCAACGTCCTCGGTCAGCTTTGCGAACTTCCTTCGCCTGACATCCTCCCTGCGGCACGCTTGCAGCATTTCGTTGAGGATGACCCGCGTAGCCCAACTGTACACCTTGCTTCCCATATTGGGGTTGTATCGGCGGTTCTGCAACATCCGGCAGACATGGATTGACGCGGATGAAACCGCCTCCTCCTTCAAGGTGTCGGGATAGTCGTGAAAGCGCCGCGAGGTTATGATTCGCTGGCACATCTTCAGCAGGTCGGCGGCAAGTGATTCCGGGAACTCCCCGGTCTCGTAGAGGTGCATCACGCCGGCATACAGGTCGGCTTCCGAAACATAGTAGGGCGATTGCTGCCCGTTCCGCCGTGGTCTTACTATCGGGTTGATTTCCTCCGCTATTTCGTCGATAGGGTTCTCTTCGTTGTCATTCATTAGCTCAATATCCATTTAACATACAGATTGTTGCCCCAGAATCCGGGCTTCTTTATCGCTCCGGTAAGGGAAAGCACAAGTTCTACCGGCTTGCCTGCCGCCTGCTTCTGTTTTATGACGGCTATCCGGTCCTTGCCGGATACATCGGCGCAGATGTAGTCGTCCCCCCTGCCTACCTCAAGGACCGCCGTGCAGAAGTTAATCGTCTTGCCCTCCTTGGTCGTGGAGGTGCGCTCCGCCTCGATGGAGACAACAACGGCATTAACGAGGATTTTCATCGGACACCTCCCCATCTATGAGCATTTGAGCCTGGACGTCCGCGTCGTGCTTCAACTGGCGCTTCTTCTTCACAAGCCAGTTGTAGAATTGGTTGTAAATCACCTTCGTTGCCCAGCTGAAGAACTTAGTGTTTGGTCGGCTCGGGTCATACTTTCGCTGATTGAGAGTTTGAACGAGGGCGAGAATAGCCGCCCCCTTCATCTCCGTTTTCCAGTCGTCCGTATATCCGCTGAACCTTCGTGACTCGCATATCCTGTTCACCATCTCTTGCAGGTTCCTCGCAAGCCGGTCGGGGAACTTCCCCGTTTCGTATAGAGTGCGGACATCCTCTTTCAGGTCCGCTTCATTTACATAGTTGGTCTTTTCTGATTTCATCAATAATGCCTTTACATGCTGTTTCCAAAAGTCCCAAGTCAAAGAGCTCCACTATAAGGGAGTCCTTGATTCCGTGTTCCTTCAACACCCAATAGTGCTTGACCAGGAAGGGCAGGTCGTGTTCCTGTGCCTTCTTCGTGAGTGCGTCAATTTTGCGGTAGATTTCAATACTCGTTTTAGCCATGGTGCTAGTAGCTTTCATATTGAGCCGTGCGGAATGCCCTGTCGAGGAATTCCACCTTGCTGTGGGTGATTCCGTTGCAGTCCGTGACCTCCCAACTGGTGATCGCGTTCTTTGGGATGACCAGCATGTCCTTCTTGTAGGGGAGGAAGGCAGGCCTGGACGCCGTGTAGGTGCTTGTGGTGGAGTCATAGGGGCGGTTCTCGTCAAGGAACTGCCGATAGTAGTCCAGAGCCTTGATGGTCAGGTCGTAGATTTGCTGGTCCTTGACCTTCTTCGCCATGAAGTACTTGTTCATCATCAGTTCGCTTGCAGCGTCGAACAGCTCCGGAGTGTATTCCGCGTAGATGGTGTCGTTGCTCATACTCAGTCCCCCAGGATGATGCAAGCGGCGGTGAAGCCGAGAATGGCGGAAATGACTACAATCATCGCGCACCCCCTTCGGGCTTGGGCCAGGGCTTGACAATCTCCCTCTCGGGGAGGTCGGGCACGGGGATTTCGTCATCCGGCGGCGGAACCTTCTTGATTCTGTCAAGGGCTTTGCGGGAATAGGTCGGCGTGAGGTCGATGTCGCCGTTCTCGTCGATGTTCAGAATAAGCGTCCGCAGGTATTCCCCCTTGTCGTTCCTGAGATAATGGTCAACGATTTCATTGACCTCTTCATACTGCAATCCACCACCGCCCTCGTTGGAGATAATGGTGACTGATACTCCGTGGTATTCGTATTCTTCGTCTTTTTTCATTCGTATTGCTCCCTTGTTATTTGTCCGTTGTCTTGAAATAATCCCCCTCACCTTCCGGGATGGATATGTCGAAAATCTTGTTCCTAGGACTTCCCTTGAACACGGCATCCTCCTTGATGCGTCCGTTGAGCCAGCCCTGCTCCGCAAGTTCCTTCGCCCTCGTTGGGTTAGCCCTGGTTGATTGACCTGTGCTTGGGTCATACATCCAGACGGTTTTGCTGATTGCCTGACGGCGCTTGTCGTTTGCCGCCTCCGTGCGATGGAGACCGACAGGAACGCGGAAGCAGCGCGTGGTGTTGTAGCCGTGCTCAATCGCGTCGTACTCGTCGATGTAGTGCTCTTCGAGAGCGGCGGCGAAATTGCGGTCCGAAGTGCGGGCTATGATTTCAGCGGAGAACGCCGCCATTCCATACTTGTCGATGTCGGCGAGCAGTTCAGGGTTGTGCTTGTAGTGGCAGCGATAGAAGCGGTGCTTCGGATTGGTGGTCTGCCCGATGTAGTTCTTGTCGTTCTTCGTGTTATGCAACCTATACAGGTAGTGGTTTGTGTGTTTGTTCATCGTATTGTTCTGCGGGGGTTAGTGGTTAAATTATTGTCCCGCTTCATTTAGTATTTACGTCGGAAGGTCGAGATAGCAGGGCACTTTTTGCAGAAAAATTTTCACGCCCCTACAAATTATTTTATCGGGACAAAAAAAGAAGCCCCTCGGGGGTTACCCAAGGGGCTACCGGCAGGTCCATTGCTGCTGCCGGGGGGACGGAGCCACAAACACACAAAACACGATGAAAAACAATCTCCGTCCCTGACACCATTTATTATAGGGCTAGTCGGTGATAAACCTGGTAGTAGCGCTCGGCTTCCTCCCTGACGATAGCCGAAGCCCTTGTCTCCTTTTCGAAGGCATCCGTGTGGCTTCCATCGGTCTGGATATAAAAGCCATCATATATTTGGAGAACACGCCATCCCTCTTCCTTAAGCATCCTGAGCATCGCGTTGGCGCAGATGCAACTTTCATGGAGGAACACCACCGTGCCAAGCTGACCTACGGTACTACGGATATTGTGGAGGGCAAGGGACACCTCGTTGTATGCGTAGTTCCACTCGTCCTCGGAGAACACGTAGGACACCTCCCGAGCCTGCCTTTTGAAGTGCGCTATGATTTGTTTGGGTGACGAACTGAAGTAGACCGGCAAGAACAAGCCCTTGAACAGCTTTCTTTCCTCCTTGGACTTGAAATGGATTCCGGACATCAGTTCATATAAATCCTCGTCGTCGTCCCTCCATCTGCCCGTGGTCATAAGCATGGAGACCGAAGGGACGCAAGCCTTGATGTCGTATTCCGTCCACGAGCCAAGTTTGTCCGCAAGGAGGTTGTCGCGAAGCACTCCATGGAATCTCGGATTTCCGTCGTCCTCGGTCTTTGACGACACCCAAGGGTTGGTGGCGCGCAAGCCTATCTTCGTGATGTACCCGTGTTTGTCTCTGCCAATGGTAGGAGAGCAGCGATGGTGCTCGTCCTTGGGGAGGAATGTGTTTATCTCCTGCAAGGTGAGCAAGAGGTTTCGGTATTGCGGCAGGCTTTCGTACAGACCGTACACCACCTCCTCGTCGGTGAGGGGAGGGAGACGCCTATCTCCCTTGAACGGAACGACCTGACCGGGCTTCTTCGCCTTTTGCATATACGATTTCCGAACGGAGGCATTGTCGATGATGACAAGCTGCTCCTGAAGCGAAAGAACTCCTTTCAGGCGACCAACAGGGACGATGTTCTCGGCACTGCACCACTCAAGGAAGTCATGAGCGAAGTCGAGATCAATCCAATAGCTGTTGCACAGGTGGAGGGAGTAGGACCATTCCGACTTTAGATACAATAAGCCAATCCTCTTTGCGGCTCTGACGATTTCGCAAACGGATTGAGAGCGGGAGAGGTCGAAGCAGTGTTTCCAGAAATCGGAGTCCTGGGCGAGGGAAAGAGAAGAGGAAGAGAGGACCTTGTGGGAATCCAATGCGAAGGAGCAGAGGATGCAGAGCTGTTCGCAACGAACTCGCCACTTCCGTCCGAGCAGCTTCTTTATCTCCGGGAAGGAAGGCGGAGGTGGAAAAGCGTCAGGGGAAGCGCGCTTGTGGTTGTGGTGAAGGGAGCGGAAGAGGTGGCTGGACCAGGAGAAGCGGGTATCCTCTTCGAAGGAAGGGCTGAGCCAATCGTTGTCAGAAGAGTCGTTCATTGGGTGTGTTTAAGGGTGTCTACAGAACATTTACCGATGAAGGTGAACATAGCCGGAGGAAAGCATAACCCGAGACATGGATTAGTATAGGAGGGAATGGAGGAAGACAAGGATGAACACAGCCCATGCAGTAGGGATAGAAGAAGAAAGAGGAAGAAGAAGGAAAGGGAGAGAGGAGAGGAATAGCAGAGAGAAGAAGAGGGAGAAGGAGAGGAAACAGAAGGAAGCAGGAAGAGCATGGGAGAGAGGGATATGAAGGAAAGGGAAGGAATACACGGGCAGGGCTATGTTCGGGGTCGGTCCCTCCCCCTCCGGAAGCATCCTCCGGGGAAGGAGACCCCTCACCAACTAATTGTGCGGTATTCGAGAAAAACATGGTGTTTACAAGGGATTTTAGGTGTGTACAAAAGAACACACAACCATGTCAGAATTACGTTGACGACCGCTCCGGTACCTGACAGGATGCCAAGCTGTCACGCACCCACTAGCACAAGGAGAACCCATGAAGGACACACGGCACATCTACGCGGACAGGCGAGGCTACCTGACGGCTGCAATCTGCATCAACGGACGGCAGCACCTCAAGCGGGTCAAGAGCAGGCAGCAGGCTCGGCAATGGTTCCTTATCATGGAGACGCAAAGCACAAAGGCAAGCAACCTGACCTTCGCGCAGCTCAACGACGCCGCCAATGCCCTTGATTTGCTCTTCAAGGCGGGTGCAGCCCTTTCCCTTACCGAAGTGGCTTCCCAATGGCTGCAAGGCGTTCCTCGCGCGTCAGAGGGCAAGCAATCGCCGTCCTTGAAAGACGCAATGGCGGAATACGCGGAGCGTTCCAAAGCACGCGTTGCGGAAAAGACCCTCAAAGGGTACATGCTGATGCTTCGCCACTTCGAAAAGGACATCGGGGAGCAGACAGAGGTTGCAACCTTCTCCAAGGCGGATGCCGTGCGATACCTCGACCGCTTCCTGGACAGACCACCCACTTGGAGGGCATACCAGAGGACGCTCAGCAAGTTCTTCGCCGAGGCGGTCAAGATGGAATGGACAATGGTCAACCCGTTCGCCAACCTCGATGCCCCGAAGTGCAAGCCGCCCGAGAGGAAGTTCCTCACCGTTCCAGACACCGAAACGGCGATTCAATCTGTATTGAAAAGGAAGCCCAGCCTCATCCACTTTTTGACTCTGGGGCTGTTCGCGGGAATCCGTCCAATTGAAAGCCTGCGCTTGACCTCCAAGAACATCAACTTGGACACCGGCTACATCCACCTGGATGCGGGAATCACCAAGAGCCATTCCTTCAAGGAGCGGGTGGTCCCCATCAACGACACCCTGCGGGCTTGGATAGAAGCATACCCCTTCGGGGAGAAGCCGGTCCCCTCTACGAACATCAACCAGGTAGCCAAGGCGTTGCAGGTCTGTGCCGCGAAGGACGGATGGGAGAAAACCCCGGACGTGCTGCGCCATTCGTGGTGTACCTACCAGTTCGCCTTGACCGGAAACAGCTTCGAGACCGCTTCTTGGGCGGGGCATTCGGAAGCCGTGTGCCAGCGGCACTATCGTGGAAGAGTGACAAGGGAAGAGGCGCTAAAGTACTTTGCCATTCTGCCCCCGAAAACAGCCTGAAACTATTACACAACCTATTACAAAAGGCAAAACCCCGGCTCGTCAAAAACGGTCGGGGTCTTGTTTTAGCCTTTCGGAGAGCGGGGATTCGAATCACGGCGGTCTTACGACCGCTCCTGATTTCGAGTCAGGCACCTTCGACCACTCAGACACCTCTCCGTAGGGCGGGGTAATCTAGCAAATTCCCATATAAAGTCAAGCGATTTCTTGCATGGTCGCGGCGGACCTGGGAAGAACCCCGGATTTGGTTTTCCGGAAAGAAAAGGGTCGGAAAAGTATTACACTTTTATAACACGGCAAATTAATAATGTTAGTCCTCTCTAACTTTTATCTCAGTACAGCCCCGGAGTATCGCGCTTTGAATACGGCTTCGGGTTCACCTTCGCCCCGTGTTCGTTCATCCTGTTCACCACCGCCTTCCACTTCGGTCCGTGGTTCATGCATCCGGCGCAGGTATGGGCGAGTTCATGCAGCAGGATGTTCTCCATGGCTTCTTCCACGCAGTCCTTGAAGTGGACGAACAGGATTGCGTTCACCGATATGAGGTATTGCCCCTTGTCCGTTTTCGCAGTCCTCGCGTACCAGTCGGAGCATCGGAAGATATGAGAGTCGAACAGAATCCTCTTCTCGGGGAGCTTTATCCCCCACCTCCTGCATTTCCCGATGCATCGCCTCAGCACCTTGTATACCTCGTTCAGGACAGCCTTCTCGTATATCACGATGAGCGGGGGCTTACTTGTCCGTGAGGATGTTGGTCCGGTAGCTCCCGTGCTTGTCGCAGATGAAGAAGCAATGGTGCTTTGCGTTGAAGAATGCCTCCGGGTTGATTCCGTTGTAGTGCTCATATACGTTCTCCCATGATCTTGTAAGCCTTGAGGTGGAGATCCAGTCAAACTTGGTGACATGGTAGTTTATCCCGTCGTTGGAATACCCGCATACCGCCAGGGTCATGCCAGCATCGGTCTTGTCCTTGGCTCCGAGCTGTTCGCAGCCTCCCTTGTCCCACTTGTAGCCCATGCCCTTCTTGTCCATCTTGAAGTCCTTGATTCGGGCATCCGGGTTGAGCCTGCAATTCCCGACGTTCGGGCTTCCGAAGGAGTGCAGTTTGATGTCTTTCGGCTCGTTGACCTGATGGGTCTGTCCGGAATCCCCCGTTGCTTGACCCGTGGGGGGCTTTCCCTGCGTTTCCTGCGTCTGGACGGCTTCCTGTGCGTCTTCGGGCTCCAAACGCGCCAGAAGGCGTTTTACGAGCCTTTGCAGCTCCTTCTTGATTCTGTCTTTGAGTTTCATGCGGATGGGTTCCTTGCCTTGTATTGTTCCAGACGTTGAAGGTCATCGGGTTCCTGATACCGGAGGAGTTCCTCGGGGATGTTGAGCGAGAAGTGGTCGTGCTTGAGCGCCGGGGAGGATATGCCAGCATGGATGAAGAACCGGTTGGGGTCCGGGTCAATGGTGAGCGCCTGACCATGGGGCCAGAGGACCTTGGGATAGTTGGGGTCCGTGAAGTTCTTGCACTTGACCCTGAACTTTCTCCCGAAGTCGAACTCGTTCTCGTCGATGTTCATCTGCTCGCTGTAATACCCCAGGAGGTCGTGGAGGCGCTTGTGGATGATTCCGCACTGGTGGTTGATTGGATAGCGGGCGGTCTGTGAGTAATCCAGCCAGTCAAGTCCCAAGTCCTCCCGATAGGGTTTGACCTTGTTGGGGTCAATCTGTATCTGCCCGAGGCGTATCATGGCGAGGTTGTCGCTCTTCATGAGGTCGAGCCAAGGACCTATGTCGAGTGGCTTGACAAGGACCCAATCGTCCTCAAGCCTCAGGCATACGTCGTTGAGGGTCCAGGCTTCCTTGATACAGGCGTTCATGGCGGCGTTGAGCCCATTCCCCAGTCCTTCAATACCGGGGCAGTCAAAGACCTTGTGAAGTGCCTTTGGTCCGAAGGTTTCCCGGATGGCTTCAATGACCTTCGACCTGTAGTCCTCGTCCTTGCCGCAGTTCCCGAAGATGAACTTTGGGGTGTAGCCCGTGGTCTTGAGGTTCTTCTTGAGGCATTCCAGGACATGCTTGGCGAGCTTGCGCCTCCTGTGTCCGAAGAAGCAGATGGGGAGGATTTGCAGGTCTTTGACTTGCTTTTGTTTCCTAGTCTTGGGTTTCGTATTGTTCATTGAGTTGTTCCTTGGTGAAAGGTCCGGAGAAAGTGAAGTCCGGTGGTGGGTCAAGGAGTTGAGTCTTGACCGAATAGCAGCCCATGGTGAGCAGGACAAGGGCAATGGCAAAGAGCTTCATTATCTTGTGATAAAGGGAACCACCCAGACGGAGTGCCTGATAGACGGGGTTCGTGACCTTCTTGCTTGCCCCGTATCCCTCCGCAAGCAGTTTCAAAACGTCGTCCGCAAAGGCAAGCAGCTTGCTCTCCGGAATCCCCGTGGCTTTGGAAATGTCTTCCACCTTCGCATAGAAGCAGTCATGGAACACACTTGCCCTGAGTAAAGCGTCAAGTGACTTGGTTCCCCTATCTTTAAGCCATGAGGTCCCGTCCCACAACTTTGACTCTGGCTCGAATCCCTGCAACCAGAAGTGCATGGTGTCGTCGTTGACCTTTTCGATGAGCCACACTTCATCCTTGTAATTGAAAGCAGGGAAACGGGAGGTCTGTATCCTCCCGTAGTCCACCGTACCGATTAGCCCGTAATGGTGGTCATGGTCGGCTTCGATTGCCTTCTTAGCCAGTTTGTAGACAATCGGGGCGACTTCTCCAACTGCGGTTATGGCTGTCATGGATGAACCCCATAGGACTTGATTACGTCGGCTATCTCGGGATGGAAGCCAAGCAGGATTGCAAGAATGCCGATGATGATGACCACCTTCCAGGAATTTATTGCCTTGACCACGACATCCTTCCAGGTGGTGATTGGCTTGGGAGCCTTCAGGAGCATCGTTATCCGTGCCAAGGTGCAGTTGACCGCGAAGTTGTTTTCCGCAATCCCCTGAATCTTCTCCTCCGTGGTCATACCATTGCAACAAGCCTTGGATGAGTTAATCATCTCGATGAACCTGCTCTTGTCCTCGACACCGAGGTCTTGGTTGGCTTCGATGTCTTGGACTATGAGCTTGGAGCGTTCTTCGATTTGAGGGGTGATGGGCATTTTGGATTACGGGTGAGCCACGATGTGGTCAACCACTTCGGAGTTGTTCCAGTTGTTCGCCGCTTTCCAGTCTTCCAACAGTGCGGAAGGTACGAGGATTTGGTAGTTGGCGGGAAGTTCTTTAAAAGCACTGACATTGCCCAATGTGGGAATGGTCGATCTGGTGGTACCGAAGTCAATGGTTGCAAGGTTGGAAGCCCGTAGAAATGCAGATGTCCCAATACTAGTCACGCCATTTCCG
>ODAJ012187794.1_pt1 | contig 20728 bp, 16 predicted proteins | sample 1539241 | NCBI WGS metagenome assembly ODAJ01 (sample SAMN02144231, study PRJEB22623) | gut metagenome | biome: sheep rumen | host: Ovis aries | place: New Zealand | reverse complement strand
TCAGGAATATAATAAGGAAGGAAAGCTTTTACATCGACATCCTGAGTACGCTTATCGGACTTGCCGTTATCGTGCTTACCGCGGTCGCTTTCATTGCAGAGGCTGAGGGCCTCATAAGGGTCATTTTCATCCTGGCCCTGGTATTGTCGGCCATGAATGTATACAAGGGCTTTAAGCTGTGTACGCCCACAAGGTATATATATGCGGTATTTACGGTGATACTTGTGTTTGTATCCGTATACTCGTTATTATAAGGATCGGTGATCCTTCAGCTTATGAAAGAAAAGACCGTTATCTGCGGCGCTAACGCTTACGAAAAAAAATATTATTTCAATGAGGACTTTAACGGGCTTCCAAAGTCCGTAAGGGATGAGCTTCATATCATATGCGTATTGTTTACGGAGGAGATCGGGGGAGTCTTTACCATCGGCTTTAATGAGGAGGGCGAGTTGGTGCTTGAGACGGATGCGGACGAGAACGATCTGCTGTATGATGAAATAGGAAGCGCCCTTCTTATAAAGGAGGTCCGCAGAAAAAGGCAGGACCTTTTTGAAGCTCTGGAGCTGTATTACAAGGTTATGGGAAAGTTCTCTGAAGACAATGGAGATAATAAATGATCCTCGCAGTTGATGTTGGAAATACTAATATTACCGTAGGTGTATTCAAAAAGAAGGAGCTTATCACCACCTTCAGGATAACTACCAAGCTTCCGCGTACCTCAGACGAGTACGGGCTTTTGATCACAGAGCTTCTGGGGAAGGAAAAGGAGGCACGGGACGAGGAGGTAAACGGCGCGATCATTGCAAGCGTGGTTCCCGCCGTGATGCATTCCCTGACGAACGGTATACTCAAATATATGGGAATTAAGCCCCTTACGGTGGGCCCGGGGCTCAGGACCGGCATAAGGATAGACACGCCCAATCCGCGGGAGATAGGAGCCGACAGGATCGTCGATGCGGTCGCGGCTTATGAGATATACGGCGGCCCCGTGCTTGTGATCGATTACGGAACGGCAACCACCTATGATCTTATAACCGAGGACGGGAGGTTTATCGCTGGCATCACCGCGCCGGGGATAAGGATCTCGGCAAAGGCTCTGTGGGAGGATACCGCCAAGCTTCCGGAGATCGAGATAAAAAAGCCTGCCTCCATCCTGGCAAAGGATACGATCTCTAGCATGCAGGCAGGGTTAATGTACGGTCAGATAGGGCAGACAGAGTATATCATCGATGCCGTAAAGCGGGAGAGCGGCTTTAAGGAGCTTAAGGTGGTGGCGACAGGCGGGCTCGGAAGGCTCATCAGCAGCGAGACGGATAAGATAAACGACTATGATCCCGAGCTTACTCTTACCGGGCTGAGACTGATATATGATAAAAATAGGTGATACAGAGCTTAAAAATCCATGGATACTGGCACCGATGGCAGGCGTAAGCGACCTGCCTTTTCGTTTGCTGGCGCTTGAAATGGGAGCGGGGCTCGTATGCACGGAGATGATAAGCGCCAAAGCCATTCTTTATAATAATAAAAACACCCGGGAGCTTATGCGCCTGGGAGAGCAGGAGCATCCTGTGTCCCTCCAGCTTTTCGGGTCCGATCCCGTGATAATGGGAGAGATCGCAAAGAGGATCGAGCCTGAGCCCTTTGATATACTGGACATCAATATGGGCTGTCCTGTGCCCAAGGTGGTAAACAACGGTGAGGGATCGGCTCTTATGAAGGACCCCGTGCTTGCCGGAAGGATAATAGAGAGTGTGGCGCGCTCCATAAAAAAGCCTGTTACGGTCAAGATAAGGAAGGGGTTTGACGATGAGCATGTCAATGCCTGCGAGATAGCCCGCATAGCCCAGGAAAGCGGGGCGAAGGCAGTTACCGTGCACGCAAGGACAAGGGAGCAGTATTACTCCGGAGAAGCGGATCTTGAGGTGATAGCCGCGGTCAAGGCAAGGCTGTCTGTCCCCGTAATAGGAAACGGCGATGTAAGGGATCTTAAGTCGGCGGAGCATATGATGAGCTGCACCGGATGTGACGCGGTGGCAATAGGCAGGGCCGCCATGGGCAATCCCTGGATATTCAGGGAGCTGAATGCGAAGGACGGGGGCTATGAAAAGCCGTCACCCTCAGAGGTTATAGATATGCTCGAAAGGCACGCCGGGGCGCTGGTAGATTTTAAGGGAGAATACACCGGGATCAGGGAAATGCGCAGGCACGCGGGCTGGTATCTGAGCGGGATGAGGCACGCGGCAAGGCTGAGGGTAAGGCTTAATGAGATCGAAACCCTTAAGGACCTTACGGAGCTTATGGAGGCCTTCAGGGAAAGCCTCACCGGTGAAGTATAGGAGGCCGGCGCAGATTACGGCATGGAAAGCGGTAAAAGAGCTTGAGAAGAAGGACCGGTTTTTTAAGGGCAGTTTATATAGCGGTATTGCTGCTCATAGCAGCGGATATCATTGCGGGCAATCTTCTTGTATCCTTTGCGATAAAAAGGCCGAAGGAGGTAAGGAGCGAGATCGTTCCCGACCCGGTGACCAGTAAGGAATCGCAGAGGACGGTGGATGAAAACCGAAGGCTTATACGGGACAAAAGGAAGGAATGGCTTGATACGGCCGAAAGGACGGAGGCCTGTGTGATCTCTGACGACGGTCTCAGGCTCAAGGGTGATATATTTATTACAGACCCGGATTCCTCCTTATGGGTGATCGCCCTTCACGGCTACGGGTATACCGGCAAACGTCAGGCAATGTACGACTATGTCCTTCCCTATGCCAAAAGAGGCTATAATATCCTGACCCCTGATCTTCGCGCCCACGGAGAGAGCGAGGGCAGCTATGTGGGAATGGGGTGGTTAGACAGGAAGGATATCATGAAATGGATCGGGCTTATCACGGAACGGGATCCCTCAAGCAGGATAGTGCTTTACGGCGTTTCGATGGGAGGGGCGGCAGCCATGATGACAGCAGGTGAAGACCTCCCCGGGAATGTGAAGGCTGTCGTGGAGGACTGCGGCTATTCGTCTGTCTGGGACATTTTCTCGGATGAAGCAGAATATCTTTTTCATATACCCGAATTTCCGCTCATATATACTGCCAGCTTTTTTTCAAAGCTCAGAGCGGGCTATGACTTTAAGGAGGCCTCCGCGCTTACGCAGATAAGGAAAACGAGGCTTCCGGTCTTTTTCATCCACGGCTCAAAGGATAATTTCGTAAATACGGAAATGGTCAGGGCCCTTTTTGAGGCCTGCCCGTCCGAAAAAGGAATATATGAGGCGGAGGATGCGGGGCACGGAGAGGCCTATTTTGTGGACCCTGACAGATATGAAAAAGAAGTATTTGATTTTTTAAATGAAAATCTTTAATTAGGTGTTGACATGCCACCCGATGGGTGGTATTTTATTACATAGATATTAGCACTCTACTTAGTTGAGTGCTAACAACAAGATCCGGATGAGGAGCCGGAGGGTGAGAGACCATGGAACTGAGCGATAGAAAGAAAACGATTTTATACGCTATCATAAAGACCTATCTGGAAACGGGAGATCCGGTGGGCTCCAGGACCATTTCCAAATATACGGACTTAAACCTGAGCTCCGCCACTATAAGGAACGAGATGTCAGACCTTGAGGATATGGGCTATATAATCCAGCCTCATACCTCCTCCGGAAGGATACCCTCCGATAAGGGCTACCGCTTCTATGTCGACCAGCTTATGGCCGATAAGGAGAGGGAAGTGAATGAGATGAAGGAGATCCTTATCGAGAAGGCGGACAAGATGGAGCGGGTCCTTAAGCAGGTGGCCAGATCCCTTTCCGTAAACACGAATTATGCGGCGATGATATCCGCTCCGCAGTACCACAGGAACAAGCTTAAGTTCCTGCAGCTCTCAAGGATGAACGAGAAACAGATAGTTGTCGTTATCGTGGTGGAGGGAAATATAATCAAGAACCACATCATTGACGTCGATATGGAGCTTGACGACGAGACCCTGCTTAAGCTGAACATCCTTCTGAACACTAACATGAACGGCCTTACCATAGAAGAGATAAATCTCGGAATGATCGCGAGGATGAAGGAGCAGGCAGGGATACACAGCGAGTTCATCTCAAATGTCATAGATGCCGTTGCGGAGGCCATAAAGGGTGATGAGGATCTTGAGATCTATACCAGCGGTGCGAATAATATCTTCAAATATCCGGAGCTTGCGGATCATGAGAAGGCAAGCGAGATCATAACAGCCTTTGAGGAGAAGAAGCAGCTGTCGGATATCGTTTACGAGACTCTTTCAAACAGCGGCGACCACAAGGGGATACAGATCTATATCGGCGAGGAATCGCCGGTCAAGAACATGAAGGACTGCAGTGTTGTGACTGCGACCTATGAGCTGGAGGAGGGGATGCAGGGAACGATAGGCATCATAGGGCCGAAGCGTATGGACTACGGAAAGGTCGTGGATACGCTGAATGCTCTTACAAACCAGCTTGATATATTATACAAAAGGGAGTGAACCATATGACAAGGGTAGTTATAGAGGATGAAAATACCGAAACGAAGGAAGCGGCTTCAGAAAACACCATAGAAGGTGCTTCGGATAAGAGCGCGGAGGAAGCAAAAGCAAAAGCGCCCGGGGAGGAAGGCGGTGAGGAGGACACCGCGAAGGAAAATGATACAGAAAAAAGCGATGCACCGGAGAAGGAAGAGGCTCTGAGCGAGGAAGACGAGGAGTCCCCCGAGGACGGTGAGGAGCCCCCGGAAAAGGAAGAAGCGGAGGGAGAGAAAGAAGAGCCGGCGGAGGAAAAGAAAAAGGGCTTCAAGTGGAAGAAGGACAAAAAGGATAAGAGAGATGAAAAGATCGAGGAGCTGACCGACAGGGTAAAGAGACAGATGGCCGAGTTCGAGAACTTCAGGAAACGTACGGAGAAGGAAAAATCCTCAATGTACGAGATGGGAGCCAGATCGGTCATCGAAAAGATCCTTCCGGTTATAGATAATTTCGAGAGAGGGCTTGACAGTGTTCCCGAGGATGAAAAGGATTCACCCTTCACCGAGGGAATGAGAAAGATATACAAGCAGCTTCTCACAGAGCTTGAGGGCCTCGGAGTGACACCGATAGAATGTGTGGGAAAGGAATTCGATCCGAATTTCCATAACGCGGTCATGCAGGTCGCAAGCGATGAGTATGAGAGCGGCATCGTCGCGCAGGAAATGCTTAAGGGATACATGTACAGGGATTCGGTGGTAAGACATTCGATGGTCTCAGTGGTTGAATAGAGGGAAACGGACAGTTGCGCTTCCCGTAATTTCCAGGTAAATGGTTTGAGTTGCCCCGCAAAAGGGAATGACCATATTAAATAGATGTTATGACAGCAGAGTAAATATAGAAAGAGAGGGAATGACCATGAGTAAGATAATAGGTATTGATCTTGGAACTACCAACAGCTGTGTAGCTGTTATGGAAGGCGGCAAGCCTACAGTTATAGCAAATACAGAGGGAGCAAGGACGACACCGTCGGTAGTGGCTTTCACAAAGAACGGTGAAAGGCTTGTGGGAGAGCCTGCAAAGCGTCAGGCTGTCACCAACGCGGATAACACGATCTCCTCAATAAAGAGAGAGATGGGCTCCGATTACAGGAGACAGATCGGGGACAAGAAGTATTCTCCCCAGGAGATCTCCGCAATGATCCTTCAGAAGCTTAAGGCTGATGCGGAAAGCTATCTGGGAGAGAAGGTAACGGAGGCTGTCATTACCGTTCCCGCATACTTCAACGATTCCCAGAGACAGGCTACAAAGGATGCCGGAAAGATCGCCGGCCTTGATGTAAAGCGTATAATCAACGAGCCTACTGCTGCGGCGCTGGCCTACGGTCTTGATAACGAAAAGGAACAGAAGATAATGGTATACGACCTCGGCGGCGGCACCTTTGATGTCTCCATCATCGAGATCGGCGAGGGTGTTATCGAGGTTCTTGCGACAAACGGAAACAACAGGCTCGGCGGCGATGACTTCGACCAGAAGATCACTGATTACATGCTTGCGGAGTTCAAGAAGAACGAGGGTGTAGACCTTTCAAATGATAAGATGGCCCTGCAGAGGCTCAAGGAAGCGGCGGAGAAGGCCAAGAAGGAGCTTTCCAGCGCCACTACCACAAACATAAACCTTCCCTTCATCACGGCTACGAGCGAGGGCCCCAAGCACTTTGACATGAACCTGACAAGGGCAAAGTTCGACGAGCTTACCCATGACCTGGTTGAGATGACCACGGTACCTGTACAGAATGCTCTTAAGGATGCGGGCATTACAGCCTCAGAGCTGGGACAGGTCCTTCTCGTAGGAGGCTCCACAAGGATCCCTGCGGTACAGGAAAAGGTTAAACAGCTTACTGGCAAGGAACCCTCGAAGAATCTGAATCCTGATGAGTGCGTGGCTCTCGGAGCATGTATCCAGGGCGGAAAGCTTGCGGGAGATGCGGGCGCAGGTGAGATCCTCCTTCTCGATGTTACACCGCTTTCGCTTTCGATCGAGACCATGGGCGGCGTAGCTACGAGGCTCATCGAAAGAAATACCACGATCCCTACAAAGAAGAGCCAGATATTCTCGACCGCGGCAGATAATCAGACCGCTGTTGATATCAACGTTGTACAGGGTGAGAGACAGTTCGCAAGGGATAACAAGTCTCTCGGACAGTTCAGGCTCGACGGTATACCTCCGGCAAGGAGAGGTGTTCCCCAGATAGAGGTTACCTTCGATATAGATGCCAACGGTATCGTAAATGTATCCGCAAAGGATCTCGGGACCGGGAAGGAGCAGCATATTACCATAACCTCCGGCTCCAACATGTCGGATGCCGAGATCGACAGGGCTGTTAAGGAAGCCGCGGAATATGAGGCTCAGGACAAGAAGCGTAAGGAAGCGATCGACGCGAAGAATGATGCCGACTCCTTTGTATTCCAGACGGAGAAGGCTCTTGAGGAGGTAGGCGATAAGCTTGATCCTTCGGATAAGGCCAATGTGGAGGCTGAGCTCAATAACCTGAAGGAACTTGCGAACAAGGCTGATGCCGAGAACATGACCGAGGAGCAGGTGGTAGAGCTGAAGGCTGCCCAGGAGAAGGCCATGCAGAGTGCCCAGAAGCTGTTTGAAAAGATGTATGAGAATGCCCAGGCAGGCGCCCAGGGTGCCGGAGCGGGTCCTGACATGAGCAATATGAACATGGGCGGAATGAGCGGAAACGCTGGTTCCTCAGGCAGCTCCTACGGTGATGATGTAGTGGACGGAGATTACAAAGAGGTATAAGGCCTCAAAAATACGCCTGATCACGAAAAATACAGGCGGCAATATCATAAAGGATATGATCTGATGTCGGCACAGAGGCCCTTAGGGCCTCTGGCGGGCTATTCAGAGATTTACGGAGAGCCTCTGTGAAGAGGCTTTCCTGTGTAAGGAACGGTTGAAAACATGGCAGAGACTAAAAGAGATTATTACGAGGTTTTAGGCGTTGACAAGAACGCGGATGACGCGGCTCTGAAAAAAGCATACAGGGTGCTGGCCAAGAAATATCATCCGGACATGAATCCGAATAATCCGGAGGCGGAAAAAAAGTTCAAGGAAGCAAGCGAGGCCTATGCGGTCCTGAGCGACCCGGAGAAGAGGCGTAAGTATGACCAGTTCGGTCATGCGGCCTTTGAAAACGGAGGAGCGGGCGGCTTTGAGGGCTTTGATTTCGGTTCCATGGATTTCACGGATCTGTTCGGCGACCTGTTCGGTGATCTGTTCGGAGGCTCAAGAAGCAGAAGGGGCAGTTCATATAGCGGGCCCATGAAGGGGGCCAATGTAAGGACCAGTGTGAGGATCAGCTTTAAGGAAGCGGTCTTCGGCTGTGAAAAGGAGCTTGACCTTAATCTTAAGGAGACCTGCAGGACCTGCAACGGAAGCGGAGCAAGGCCGGGAACGGCTCCGGAGACGTGCCCCAAATGCGGGGGCAAGGGCCAGGTGGTCATGACGCAGCAGTCGCTGTTCGGCATGATACAGAATGTGCAGCCCTGTCCTGACTGCCGGGGAACAGGAAAGGTCGTAAAGGATAAGTGTCCGGATTGTCACGGCAACGGATATATCACGGAGAGAAAGAAGATCCAGGTCAGTATTCCGGCGGGCATTGATAACGGACAGAGCGTAAGGATCAGGGAAAAGGGCGAGCCGGGAGTAAACGGAGGCCCGAGAGGTGATCTGCTTGTGGAGATCGTCGTACAGAGACACGAGATCTTCCAGAGGCAGGATATGGATATCTTCTCATCGGCTCCCATATCCTATGCCCAGGCCGCGCTTGGCGGAGAGGTGCTCATAGATACTATCGACGGAAAGGTGGCCTATGAGGTCAAGCCGGGCACCCAGACAGATACCAAGGTAAGGCTTAAGGGAAAGGGCGTTCCTTCACTCAGAAACAAGCAGGTAAGAGGAGACCATTATGTGACCCTTGTGGTACAGGTTCCTTCAAAGCTCAATTCGGAAGCAAAGGAGCTGCTTAAGAGGTTTGATGAGCTGACGGGGAATTCCCTTCATTCCACGGATGACTACCGTGACAGGAAAAAGAGAGGCTTCTTCGGAGGCAAGGGATAAAAAAGGTGAACGGAGCTGTTCCGTTCACCTTTTTTATGAGCAGGGGGATGATCACCCTGCCCGATCTGCCTTACAGCCGAAAGGTAAGGCTTAAGGCGTTATTCATATTCGTCATCGAGCTCATCCTGATCGGCCATGATCTCACGGCTTACTACGCGCTTCGCATCCCTTTCGCGCTCTATAAGCTCCGAGAGCCGTTCCTTCACATTCTTCGGATCCTTTATATTCTTTATCTCAAAATTCTTCAGGCTTTTATCGGAAGAGGCGATCTTTATGGTCCCAAGATTGAACAGCTTCTGGAAAAAGGTCCTTGAGAGCTTCAGATCAAGTATGCGGTAAAGGCGTACCTCGTCCTCGGTGGTCCTTAAAAGACCGTCCTCTATAAATAACCGTTCTTCATTAAAGCTGTATTTTGTAAAGGTCCAAGGCAGTCCGAAAATGATGCGCCGTCTGTCATGCCACAGGATGTTGAGGGGTTCTGTTTCAAGCTTTGACATTTTTCATACCTCCTTGTCTGCGCCGATTTTTTAAAATCGTGCGCTTAGGAATGAACCCTGGTTCATTCCGATTCGTTCGGCTGACCGAACGAATCATTTCCTTGTCTGCGCCGAGCTATGATGACATTATAACATAGAATTATTATTTTTTGGATTTTTCTCTTGATTTATAAATTGTTTCTGGCTATTATGTTAACGGAGTATAAATAACAGATGTATGATACATCACTTTACGGAACAGCGAAGCTTTTCCTTCGGCAGAGGATCGATGATTGAGGGGTCATCATCCCGGTCATGGGCATAAGCGGAGCGGCGCAGAGGGCATATTACAGCCCGGGCACCTGTGGGAATGTATCAGCATATTTTTATATGTAATCAATAAGGGGGTAATTAAATGAACAGAATCAGGCGGATCCTGGCCGGTGTTTTGGTTTGCGTATTATTATTTACTGATAATACGCTTATTTTGCGTGCAGATGAACCTGTTTCCGAGGCTGTTTTGACGGGGACAGAGCTTTCAGCCCCGGCTGAAGGCGACACATCCGGAGGCAGTGGAACAGAAGGCGGAGGGGAAGCGGCAGAGACAACGCTGCAGTCCGCAAAGGAAGCAGCGGTAACTCCCGTACCTGAAAAGGAGGGGCAGCCGGCTCCTGCTGTCACGGAGGAGACCGCAGAGCCCACACCGACCCCTGCCGTCACGGAGGAGACCGCAGAGCCCACACCGACCCCTGCCGTCACGGAGGAGAGCGCAGAACCCACACCGACTCCTGCTCCCACAGGTGAGACCGCGGAGCCCACACCGGCTCCTGCTCCCACAGGTGAGACCGCAGAGCCTTCACCGACTCCTGCTCCGACTGAAGAGGCCGCAGAGCCTGTACCGTCGCCGTCACCTTCGCCCGCGGAGGAAGCTGCAAAGCCGGTACCATCGTCTTCTCCGGAAGCCGGTGCGTCAGATGCCTCGGTAAGCGGTGAGATGCTGCAGCAGGTCACCGGCACAGCGGAGGGAAAGGAAGGAGAGAGCGAAAGCTCAGAGCTTCTTTCCTCAAAGGATCCGGACGGCTTTGTGGAAGGCGAGGTAGCCCTGGAGAATACCGAAGAGACTGATCTGATCCCCGCGGGAAATATCGAATGGAATACTAAAACAGACGGAAATATCAGGGCGGAGTTTACCCTTCCCTATGACAGGGAAAAGCTTGGTGAGTACAGGCAGTATAAGCTTGTGCTTATAGAATATGCGGCAGATGACAGCACCGGAACAGAGGTGGCCGATTTTAACGATACCATCGGAGATCTTATCGGTGAAGAGGATCCGGCCAATTTCAGATTTAACGGAGAGGATTATTATACCTTTTCCATCGATTTTTCAAAGATACTGAGGAACCTTAAGAAAAGCGCCGATTATTCCTATAAGCTTTCCTTTACTTATGAGGGCAGGACCCTTGAGAGCAGGGAGAGCGAAAGGCTGACCTTCGTCTATGAGGCGGATAAGCTTGATAATCCCTCCGGTCTCAAATGGGAAACGGACCGGAATGAGTTTACGGGCTATGCTTCCTGGAACCCCGTTGAAAACGCAACGGGCTATCTGGTCGTGCTGTATCTGGACGAAAAGGCCGTAAAGACCCTTGAGCTTAAGCCCGAGGAAACCACGGCGCTTCTTATTGAAAACGCAAGGGGACTTAACATCACGGAGCTTGAGGGCTATACCTTTTCGGTAGTGGCCGTGGGAAACGGAAAGTACGCGGACAGCGACGAGATACGGTCAGGCTCCATAAGCATGATACTTTCAACTCCCGGAGGCCTTGCGTGGGTAGGCACGGTAGCAAGATGGGACCCTGTAGATAACGCCCGTTATTATGTTGTAAGGCTGTTAAGAAGGAAGAAGAGTGAGCGGGACAACAACAAAAAGACCGGAGTCGAGCTGAAAAAGGTTCAGGTCACCTCGGATGAGGGGTGCAGGTATGATTTCCTGAGCCAGTTAAAGAAGCTGACGGATAAGGACATAAGGACCTATGATTATTTCTTCGAGGTAACAGCCTGTCCCGATGAGAAGACTCCTTATAAACAGAGCGTGACCGCTCAGAGCGATCCCTATAAGACCTCCGACAGCATCAGCAATCTTGAATGGGCGACCGATACCGGAGAGGTGAGCTTTATCGTAAATGATTACTACGGAGAATACAGGCTCGTGTTCTTCCGTGGAGGGACGAAGCTTGGTACCGAGGAGCTTGGAAACCTGCAGGGAAAGCTTACGGACGGGGTATTTTATTTCCCGGGAGATAAATATCTGACCAAGGACGGGCAGTATGAGGTGAGGGCTGTCGATACAAGGACCGGTAAATACCTTTCCGCCTCCATGAAATTCAAGGAGCCCTCAAAATCAAACAGGATCACCGCCCCCAAGATAAAAAAGAGCATCGGGAGCGCTACCAGGATCGAATGGAAGCCTTCAAAGCATACGGAAACCGGAACCGGGGTGACCTATGAGATAAGGCTGTATGATAAGAGCAGATATACAGAGCTCAGGACGGTTTACTGCTATTATGAGCTTGCGGATGAGGTGTTAAGAACAGGCTGCAGGAAGGTGAAGGTGCGCGCTATCTCGGATAACCTTCAGGTGATCGGAAGCAGTGACTGGTCGAACGAGGTGACCCTTACCCCGGACAGCAAGGTGATCAATCTTTCCGGAGAATGCGGAAGCAATGCAACCTACATGCTTTCAGGGAAAAAGGGAAACCTTAAGCTTGTTATCGAGGGCTACGGAGACATGTATGATTACGGTGATCCGTCCCTTTCGACCTCCGAGGTCACGGCGCCCTGGGCCGAGTTTGCAGGACAGATAAAATCGATAAAGCTGTCTGCGGACCTTACATCGATCGGCAGCTGCGCTTTTTACGGGTGTAAATCCGTTTCATCGATCGTGCTTCCGGGAGCTCTTACAAGGATAGGAAATTATGCCTTTTCAGGCTGCAAGTCGCTTTCGGGGCCGTTAGTGATACCTGAGGGCGTCACTAAGATCGGAGAAGGAGCGTTTAAGCAGGCAAAGAAGCTTTCCACCGTTATGTTTGAGGGGGGGACCGAGCCCGAGATAACCGCTTATTCAAAGAAAACAAATAACGGCTCCTTCCCTAAGAAGGTCAAGATAAGCATCAACAGCAATAAGTATTGGGAAGGCACCAAAAACAGGAATAAATGGGAAGGCTATGAGTTATATACAAAGGAGGTAAAGGCGGATAAGGTCATACTGAGTGAGAGCGTATGCAACCTTGATCATGATGAATCGGTAAAGCTTACCGCCGAGCTCAGCCCCTCCTATGCCAAAAACCAGAAGATAATCTGGAAGAGCAGCGATAACAGTATAGTAAGCGTAAATGACAGCGGGAGAGTTACCGCACATAAGAAAAACGGAGTAGCCGTGGTGAGTGCGGTCTCCGCGTCCAATAAAAAGGCCAAAGCGACCTGTACCTTTATCATAGGACAGAAAAACGTATGGATAAAGAAGGGGAGCGATCTCTACTATAATAAAAAGTCAGGCGAGACCGCGGCCGGATGGGCGAAGGCCACGATCTACGGGGATAAGAACAACACCAAAAAATATTATCAGTTCTTTGACAGGACTTCGGGAAAAAGAAAGACCGGCTGGCTTGACGACGGGGGCTTCAGATACTATCTTAAGAGTGACGGAAGGGTCACCACGGGATATACAAAGGTCGCCGGCAAGTGGTACTGCTTTAACGATGACGAAAACCTTACCCCCGAGACCGGGTACGGCGCGATAAAGACGGGCTGGGATGCCCCCGGCTATGAGCATTATTTCATGCCTGTTTCCGGGGAGGCCGTGACAGGCTGGCACCAGATAGACGGCAGATGGTATTTCTTTGACCAGAACGGCAATAAGAAGACCGGCCTGAAGAAGATCGACGGAAGGCTCTATTATCTTAAGGACAGTATAGATGAGTCAAAGGGTGAAACCGCCGTTAATTTAGGAAGCAAGGAATACGGCGAGATCGTCGTTGACGGTAAGCATTATCTTCTTACGGGAATGGACAGCAGCAGAAGGAACGAGGCCCTTAACGGTATGGCTGTGACCGGCTGGTACAAGGATACTCAGTACTTCGATCCCGGAACCGGGGTAAGAGCTTCTGGCTTTTACGAGGTCAAGACTATCAATAAGACCGAGTATTACTATTTTGATGAGGCGACCGGCAATAAGGTGGTCAACGATACCAGGTCGGTGGGGGGACAGACCTTCAGATTCGGAGAAAACGGCCTCCTTGTCACCGGAGGAGTAAGCGGCACGAAAAAGAAGCTGTATGACTACGATTCAAACGGAAAGCTTCAGGAAAAAAGAGAAGTCATCAAGTATGACGGCAGATTTTTCTATAATGACGGCGATTCCTTTGAGCTGGTGACCGGTATCGTAAATATAAACGGCAAGGAACGCTTTTATGATCAGAACGGGCTGCTTCCGGAGGAAACGGTATTCGTAGCGTCGGACAGACATACGATCACCGATGACCCGGCAGAGATCACCTACTGCTTCAGCCGTACAGGACGAAGGACCGGGTGGATAAAGGATTACAGCAGGAATAAATATTATTTCGACACCAAAACCGGTGAAAAATACACGGGATACCGGCTTGTCGGCAAGACCTGGTATAACTTCGGGGACGACGGGGTCCTCGGAGACGGGCTGAAAAAGGGTCATGCCACGGTAACAAGCCTTAACAGCGGAAGCAAAGGCAAGTCCTATAATATGATCACCGAGTACAATAAGAGCGGGAAGCTTGTGACCGGGTGGCATACGAAGAAGGGCTATTATCCGACAGGCCTGTTTGAGGTATCCTCCGACGATCTGGATGATGACAGGGTAATGTACCTTAAGAACGGAGTGCCCCAGACGGGCTGGGTGAGTGCTTCGGGAGTCAGGAAGAACGCGACGGTGAAGCTGTATCTGGATCCTCATTCCGGAGACCTGGCGATCGGCAGAAAGAAGATCGGAGGGAAGAGGTATTATTTCTATACCGAGGCGGACGAGGACGCAAATAACGGTAAGGTCATAGCCGGTGAGCTCGCATCCTCCGTATGGCTCTCAAATCCCGAGGTTGACGGGAGCGGTGCCAACAAGGTATATGCCTCGGTTCCGGGGAACCTAGATAATACCCTGAGGACCTTCAGATATGTAAATAAAGACGGGACATGGAAATCCGGTTGGCTTACGATCACTAAGGATAATAAGAAGATACACTATTACTTTGATCCGAAGCCCTCTGATCCTGCCGCCAGGCTCAGCCTTGCGCGTTCAACGAGGGTTCAGAACGGGAAATATTATGTGGACGCCTACGGCAGAAGAAGATAGTAAGGTTCCTTTTGAGGAGGTATGAAAATGGATGTAACGGCTATGTATGCTACTTTCTGGTCACTGGTACCGCCTGTCATTGCGATAGTGCTTGCCCTTATCACTAAGGAGGTCTACAGCTCACTGTTTGTGGGCATCCTCTTCGGAGGAATGTTTTATTCGGGCTTTTCCTTTGTAGGAACCTTTAATCATGTGCTGAATGACGGCTTTATCGCCTCTCTGTCCGACAGCTATAACGTGGGGATACTGATCTTTCTTGTGGTCCTGGGATCCCTTGTCAATCTTATGAACAGGGCCGGAGGCTCAAGGGCCTTCGGGAAGTATATGCTGTCTCATATAAAGACAAGAGCGGGCGCGCAGCTTGCGACCATGGCTCTCGGTATTATCATTTTTATAGATGATTATTTCAACTGCCTTACGGTGGGCTCCGTAATGAGGCCTGTTACCGATACTCATAAGGTCTCAAGAGCCAAGCTTGCCTATCTTATCGACGCGACGGCGGCTCCGGTCTGCATAATCGCTCCCATATCGTCATGGGCCGCGGCGGTCTCGGGCTTTGTGGAGGGAGAGGACGGCTTTACCATCTTCGTAAGAGCCATTCCTTATAATTATTATGCGCTCCTTACAGTGGTGATGATGATCCTTATCATTGTCATGAAGGTGGATTACGGTCCGATGAAGAGGTTTGAGGATAATGCCGTTCTTCACAACGATCTGTTTACCGTAAGAGCCGAGGGCTCGGCGGAAGAAAAAGAACAGGCAGGAGAGCACGGCGGGGTATCGGATCTTGTCATACCCATAGTGTCGCTGATAGTGTGCTGCGTGATCTGTATGATCTATACCGGCGGCTTTTTTGAAGGAGCTTCCTTTATAGAGGCATTCTCCAATTCGGATGCCTCGGTGGGTCTTTCCATGGGCAGTATTTTCGGGATCATCATTACGATAATATTCTACCTGATCAGAAGGACGCTCTCCTTCAAGGAATGTATGGAGGCGATCCCGGCCGGCTTTAACGCCATGGTCCCCGCGATCCTTATCCTTACCTTTGCCTGGACCCTTAAGGAGATGACAATGAGCCTTGGGGCTCCCGAATATGTGGCGGGCATAATGGAGAAGAGCGCAGGAGGACTTGTATATTTCCTTCCGTCCATAATCTTCCTGGTAGGATGCTTTCTGGCTTTTTCGACGGGTACCTCATGGGGCACCTTCGGTATCCTGATACCCATCGTTGTGAATGTTTTTCAGAACAGTGATCCAAAGCTTATGATAATCTCCATCTCCGCCTGTATGGCAGGTGCGGTCTGCGGCGACCACTGCTCTCCTATTTCGGACACGACCATCATGGCAAGCGCGGGAGCACAGTGCGATCATGTCAGTCATGTATCCACCCAGCTTCCCTATGCTGTCACTGTCGCGCTTATATCATTCATTACCTATATCGTGGCAGGGGTCACCAGAAGCGCCTGGATATCCCTTCCCTTCGGAATAGTGCTTACCTTTACGGTCATATTTATGATCGGCAGGATATCGAAGGGAAGCGGGAACGAAGTATAAAATGCTTGTCATGACCGAAGAATTGTTATATAATAACGTTCAGGCAAAGACGTCTGTAAAGGGCGCGTGGTAGACGCGCTTTTTTCAGGCGTCTTTTTAAGGAGCTGAACTGTCTTTATAAAGTAAAAGGAGGAAAGAAAAATGTCGTATGTTGATGAGGTTTATCAGTCGGTAGTTGAAAAGAACCCCGCACAGCCGGAGTTTCACCAGGCGGTTAAGGAGGTGCTTGAATCCCTCAGGGTGGTTATAGAGGCCAACGAAGAGGAATACAGGAGGGATGCTCTCCTTGAAAGGCTTACCACTCCGGAAAGGCAGCTCTTATTCAGGGTTCCCTGGGTGGACGACAAGGGGCAGGTTCAGGTAAACAACGCCTTCCGTGTTCAGTTCAATTCCGCTATCGGTCCCTATAAGGGAGGACTCAGGCTCCATCCTTCGGTAAATCTTGGTATCATCAAGTTCCTCGGATTTGAGCAGATATTCAAGAATTCCCTTACCGGACTTCCGATCGGAGGCGGCAAGGGAGGTTCGGATTTCGATCCCAAGGGCAAATCCGACAGGGAGGTAATGGCATTCTGCCAGAGCTTTATGACGGAGCTGCATAAATATATCGGAGCGGATACGGATGTGCCGGCAGGCGACATCGGTACCGGAGCCAGGGAAATAGGCTATATGTACGGCCAGTATAAGAGGCTTACCGGTCTGTATGAGGGTGTTCTCACAGGAAAGGGCTTATCCTACGGCGGCTCTCTTGCAAGGAAGGAGGCTACCGGCTACGGGCTGCTTTACCTTACGGAGGAGATGCTTAAATGCAACGGAAAGGACATAAATGGCATGACCGTTGCGGTGTCAGGTGCCGGAAACGTGGCTATCTATGCGATACAGAAGGCACAGCAGCTTGGAGCGAAGGTCGTTACCTGCTCTGATTCCACCGGATGGATATATGATCCTGAGGGGATAGACGTAGAGCTGCTCAAGGAGATCAAGGAGGTTAAGAGAGCCAGGCTTTCCGAGTATGCCGCGGGAAGAAAGAGTGCGGAATATCATGAGAAAAAGAACGGAGAGCACGGGGTATGGAACGTTAAGTGTGATGTGGCTCTTCCCTGCGCCACCCAGAATGAGCTGGATATCGAGGACGCAAAGGCGCTTGTCGCAAACGGCGTCATAGCAGTGGCCGAGGGCGCAAATATGCCCACCACGATGGATGCCACGGAATATCTGCAGAAGAACGGCGTGCTCTTTGCTCCAGGCAAGGCCTCGAACGCAGGCGGCGTAGCCACCTCAGCGCTTGAGATGAGCCAGAACTCGGAAAGGCTTTCCTGGACCTTTGAGGAGGTCGATAAAAAGCTTCAGGGCATCATGGTGAATATTTTCCATAACCTTGACGAGGCTGCAAAGAAATACGATATGGAGGGTAATTATGTGGCCGGTGCCAACATTGCCGGCTTCTTAAAGGTGGCCGACGCAATGAAGGCTCAGGGGATAGTCTGAGTATTTGAGCGGTTCACCTAACTGAAAACGATCCTTACAGAAAACCTTTCAACCATTATGGTTGAAAGGTTTTCTATAAAAACTGCTTTTCGTCAAGTGAGCTGCGCTAAAGCTCAGATCCGAACTTTTTATGATCAGCATATCCCGCCGGGGTTATGAGGGTATTAAGCGATTGCCCCGGGCAGATACGATATTTCTTGATAAATCTGCTGAAACAGGATATTATAATAGAAAAATTAAGTGTTCGGATTTACTTCGTTTACTATACGGAAATGCATTGGACATTTGATCCGTTCACTAAAACAGGGCCGGTAAGGTATGATAAGAAGGGCGGAGAAAAGGGATATCCCTGATATAGGCAGATTACTGCTTCAGGTGAATAATGTTCACGCGGATATAAGACCTGATCTTTTTAAGCATGATCACAGAAAATATACCGATGTGCAGCTTGAGGGCATCATAGAGGATGACAGCAGGCCTGTCTTTGTTCTCACCGATGAAGAGGATGAGCATTTGCGGGGATACTGCTTCTGCGAGCTTACGGTCTATGAGAACGATAATAACATGACAGACCGGAAAACACTGTACATTGACGACCTGTGTGTGGATGAAGTATCGAGGGGGGAGCATACGGGAAGGAAGCTGTATGAATATGTGCTTGGGTACGCAGAGAGATCAGGCTGCTATAATGTTACTCTGAATGTGTGGTCGGGTAATGAAGGGGCCAGGGGCTTTTATGACGCCATGGGTCTTAAGCCTTATAAGACCGGGATGGAGTACATATTAAAAGGGGTATAATACGTGAAGAATCTTGTAACTTTGCTTTTCATATGCGCGGTATTGGGCTATGCGGTAGGCTGCATCAATCTTTCCTTCATCCTTGCGAAGCTCAAGGGCTATGATATAAGGGAGCATGGCTCGGGAAACGCGGGAGCTTCCAACCTTATGATAACCATGGGTAAGGGTATAGGCCTGACGGTTGCGTTGATCGACATAATGAAGGCATATCTGGTTACGGTTTTTTCAGGCCATCTGTTTTCCGCGGATATGGTACTTGCTCAGTTCGTCTGCGCCACCTTTGTGATCTTAGGCAACATCTTTCCTTTTTATATGGGCTTTAAGGGCGGAAAGGGCTTTGCCTCCCTGGGCGGTTCGGTTCTGGCCATTGATATCAAGCTTTTCGTGATACTTCTGATAATCGTGGCTGTAATAGTTTTTGTCACGGATTATATCTGTTTTGGGCCTATTTTTGCGTCCGTAGCCTTTCCGATCTCATACGGAGCCATATACAGGACCTGTATTCCTTCCGTGTTCCTGCTTGCTACGGTAGCGATCACCTACAGGCATTTTGAGAATCTGAGGAGAATTGTACAGGGGAAGGAGCTCCGCTTTTCCTTTCTCTGGAACAGAAAAAAGGAAGCTGAAAGGCTTGGCATAGAGGATGATGGGAAAAACTATCCGTTCGGACATGACAACAGGGCATGAGAGCAGTGCTTACTCCGGAGCGCTGAGGAAATGTCTGTCTTATATAACCTGTCTTTACTGTGTAGTCCTGTTCTTTTTTCTTCCGCTGGTCTTTCATGATAAATATTTTGACATCGGACGCTTTAAATACGACTTTTTCTTTTATTCTACCGCGGCATTATTGATAAGCTGTTTTCTGCTGCTTGCGGCCGGTCTTATCCTGAAGCTTTCAAGGCGGGAAACGGAGCTTTTATCGGTGCTTAAGAGGTTGGGCTCAATAAGCGCTGTTGATAAGGCTGTGCTTGCCTATGCTCTCATCTGTCTGATCTCTTTTATCATCAGTCCTTACAATACCGGCTCCCTGTCATTAAAAAACGGCGCAAATCCGCCCCTTACCGGGTATCCGGGATGGAATATGGGGCTTATAAGCCAGCTGTTTTTTGCGGGCATATATTTTATCACCTCAAGATTCGCGGACAGAGCCTGCAGGCGTATTATCATGGGCGCCCTGTTTGCCGGCTCCCTTCTCACCTTTATCATCGGGATACTCAACAGGTTTTCCATAGATCCTCTCGGCTTTTATGAAGGTGTTTCCGATTATCACAGACTGCTTTTTCTTTCGACCCTGGGGCAGGCCACCTGGTACTCGAGCTTTCTCTGCACCCTCCTGCCGGTGAGCCTTGCGCTGTTTATATACGAAAGGAGAAACAGGTACAGGTGCTTCTACGCTCTTTATATAGCGACGGCCTCCATGTCACTGGTCACGCAGAATTCGGACAGCGCCTATGCGGCCCTGAGCGCTGCGCTTTTAGTGCTGTTTACCTTTGCGCTTGAGCGGAACAATTATTTCATCAGGTTTTTTCAGCTCATACTGATAATCTTTATAAGCTTTCGCGTGACGGGCCTGCTTCAGCTGGCTTTCAGGGAGAAAGCGGTGCTTCCGGGGGCCCTGTCAATGTCTTTGAGCACAGGTATCCCCTTTATGGTGCTTACCCTGATCCTTACGGCCCTTTATCTCGTGCTTTCATTTTTGCAGATCAGGTATAATTTTTCTCTGAACAGGATAAGCTTCATCAGGATGGCGGTCCTTGTGTTTTCGGGTATCGCAGTGGTTTTCTGTGCCGCGGTCCTTATACTTACCGGAAACGGAGTAAGGGTACCCTTCCTTGAGGAGCATGAATATTTTGTTTTTAATGATGACTGGGGAAACGGACGGGGCTTTACCTGGAGAGTGACGCTTGAGATGTTTTCCGGATTCCCGTTTCTTAATAAGCTTTTCGGGATCGGGCCCGACTGCTATGCCGAATATGCATATGAATACCGGTCGGCGCAGATGAAGGCCAGATGGGGATCGAGCGTACTGGCAAATGCCCACAACGAATGGCTGAACATGCTGTTCAATCTTGGGATAGCAGGCTTTACAGCCTATATGTCGATCTTTGCCGCGGCCTTCAGGGGCTTTATAAGCAGGCGAAGGATCACCGCTCTGTCTATAGCGGGGGCCGCCTCCATAGCTGCCTATTTGAGCCATAACTTCTTCTGCTACCAGCAGGTGCTGTGCACGCCTTATATTTTTGCCATCATCGGTATCTGCAGGGCCTTTGAGAGACGGCATGGGGGCAGCAGGAGGGTTAAGGACGACAGCCTGTCCCGGAGCCGTGTGTCAGGATAAAACGTTACCATTCACGGATCACCCCGTCCCCATTCGCAAAACCCGTGCTTTCGCACTCTCACGTCTGCTTGCGCAGACTCGTTTTGCTTATGT
>ODAJ012184449.1_pt1 | contig 20728 bp, 20 predicted proteins | sample 1539241 | NCBI WGS metagenome assembly ODAJ01 (sample SAMN02144231, study PRJEB22623) | gut metagenome | biome: sheep rumen | host: Ovis aries | place: New Zealand | reverse complement strand
GTACTCGCGAGGCCGTCGGCGTTGATGAAGCGGCAGATCGCGGGGTCGTAATAACGGGACTTCAGGTAATAGAATCCGGTGTCTTGGGAACGGTAGTAGCCAGAGAGTCAAAAATCAGCATATTTTCCGCAAGCCCAGCCAAAGAAACGCCTTTGGCTGGGCTGTTTCAATCCGGAATTCGTTTCACAGCGAAACGAATTGATCTTTATTTCATGATGATGAAGTGTATGGGTTCCGAAATAGCGCAATTACAAAGTCTATTTATCATGGACGGGAAATCAAGAATACTAACGCTAGCAATCTGATACTCTGTATACTCAGTCCCACTTTCACCCACGAACAAATGGACAGCATCCTGATTAGTCCTCTCCAAAATAATATTAACGAGACCACAAACCACTCTCATTCGTTCCAAAAAAGGAACCGCATTTACTGCGTGATTATAAATACAACCATCAGGAAGTAGCAACAGCTCACAATTATCATACATGAAGTCATCCGCCAAACTGAAGAACACAATATTATTATCAAATGATTGTATGACAGGTTCAAGATAACTCGAAGAGGTAAATACTCCAAACCCAAATTTATTGCAGTAAGCAACGACATCTTTTTCTAAGGACAAAAAATCTCTAGGTGGTTTTATTATAATAAGGCAGATTTTGCTCATGTAATTATCCTCGTCCTATTTTGTTCCAGTCTAAATCATATGTGTTTTCAATCCTATACGGGTCTCCGGTAAGGTCGTAATATGAGTATACGTGAATATGCGGTAACGTACCAGCATGAGGTCTTCCTTGAAAATCAATTCTCATAGACTGTCGAGATTGAGAATCATATTCAGTATAAGAGTAAAGATTTCCTCGACTATCGTATTTTGTATATGAACCATTAGGCGTTCCATTATTTTGGGGGCTCCCCGTCCCGCTTAAATGTTGTGATGTCTGAACACTGGAATCAATAAGTGCATTAGCACTATTTGCGCCACCGATCTCGGTAACAGGCGTATTCCCATAATATAAGCTCAAATCACAATATAGATAATATGCTGATGTTCCTAATGTGTAAACGGTTCCAAATGCGAGCAATCCATCTGCACCTGCATACAGAATGGTATCCTCCCAGCTCTCACCTGCTTCACGCATTTTATAACCCGAGTATAACGCAGTGCCTAAACCGAAAACAGCTGAGCCAATAAGAATTAGCGTCGTAATTGCTAATTTACCACTTGGATCTACTTCATTCACCGGGTTGTTGTTGCAGTACGCAAACATGTTGCAGCCGAGGAAGCCCTGGCCGGTGCTGGCGAGGCCGTCTGCGTTGATGAAGCGGCAGATCGCGGGGTCGTAATAACGGCTCTTTAGATAATAGAATCCGGTATCTTGGGAACGGTAGTAGCCAGAGAGTCAAAAATCAGCATATTTTCCGCAAGCCCAGCCAAAGAATTCTGTGCTCCTTTGGCTGGGCATTTTTCGTTTCACGGTGAAACGAATTATAGTTACTGCTGCGAGAACCATTCGAGGATGACACGGCACGGACTATCTCGTCCCTTATCCCTGTCCCAATCCAACCTCTATGTTTCCTTTGCCTTTTAGGCCTAAAATTGGGACCGCTGCAACGATCCCTTAATTCGTTTCATGAGAGAGCCTTATGAGTGCGAGAAACTATCCTTCACAAACGTCTTTGTTTCATCTATGTTATGCACGTCCTTCTGATTCTTGCAACCGGCAGGCAAATTCCTTAGGGTCTATCTGAAAACGAGAAAAGAAATCATCAAGATCTGTTGTTTTGGTGCGGTAATCCTCTGAAACTCTTACTAAAACATACAGAATCTTCCGGTCGGATGGATTAATCAACACTCGCTTAATTCGTGCATGCTCAATAGAATAATACTCCGTTCCTTCTCCCTCGTCGGCCTCTCCTGGTTCAGGTTCATATAAAGATAGGCTATTCTTTTCCGGCAGATACTCCAAATACTCTTCATCATAAGGAAAGATCTTGAACTCCTCTGTCGGCGCAACAGACTCTACATAAGCAAAGAATGATTTGTCATCAGGAAGCTTGAATTCCAAGCTAGCCTCGAAAGCATAAGTGTAATTGTCTATTGCTTTGTAATGATACTTCACGTCTTCAAAGGACGGATCAATCACCGAAGGGAAAAAACTATAGAACTCCTTCTTTGCGCGATAGTTGCTTTTTAAAGTACCGGTTCCTATTATTTTTCCATATTCATTTATATCGGAAAACTCCGTTACTCTTGGCGCATGGGAACAAGCAGAAAGTGAACAAATACAGATAGTCAAAATTACGAACACAAAAACAGAACGTTTCTTTTTCATTTACTAACCTCCCAAGATGGCGACAACTGCATCAATAAAGGCTGTTATTGGGCTTGCATAACAATATGTTGATGTCTTTCATTCAACTTTAAAGCTTACTCCCATTTTTCTCTTGCCCGCCTCCGAGTTCAATCTGTATGCAGCGCATGATGTGTACTCAACCCTGCTCGAGCAGTTGTGTTTTTGTCAGCACCTGCTCTCCGATTGTTAGTTTGTAATCATCGGGTAAATCACGGATAACGAAGACATAGCTCGTGCCTTTGAGGCCTCCCAACAGCGCACTCATAGCCCGACCGGAAGAAAAGGATACCCAATTGCCCTCGTTTTCTTCCAAATCAAGACAATCCTTTGAAAGGATGAAGGGGCTGGATCCTAAAGAATCAAACACATCATCGACATCCACATCTTGATTCCTCAGATAGCTGTCTCCCAGAAAGATAACCGTATAATGGCCCACCTGCCCCACACAGCTGTTACCAACAGTAAAAATCTCGTTACGCGCTTTATTGTCAGAGCTGGGGAATAATGAGTGAAAACCCGCCTCGGTATCCGGGCAAAATGCCCGCCAGATCAGTCCTTCCCTTGTCGCTAGCAGCGGATATATCTCCAGACCATGCTCTGCGCGGCGAACACTACTAAGGTAGAGATACAGGTCTGAATCCGCTTTTACGCAGTACGTCACCGAGGCAGGCATATAAGAAAGCCCAAAGTTTCCACAGATAGAAAGCTGCTTTTTCAGTACAGCCTGGCCCGGTGTGAGCGGAAAGATGATTGCTGCTAGGATCAGGAATAAGATCAGCGCAACAACGATCATCGCTTTGGTTTTTTTTGCTTTAATCATACCTGCCCCTCCTAATAGTCCTTTTCAGCTAAATCTATTTTATCATAGCAGTCCACCAAAAAACCCACCCCCAGCAGTTGCTATAGGAGTTCCTCCAATAACGCTAGCCGAAGTATTGCCAAAGCCAACCGGGGCAATACTGGGATTAGCAAAACTATTCCCTATCGCCTTCAATGCTTGCTTAAATGCGTATGTGTTTTTGAGACGAAAGGAAAAAGTAATATCTATATTAAATTCTGGTTCTACAATTGAAAAAGTCGCGCCAAGGGATACTCTTCCACCACTATAACTTACAAATAAGCGTTTAGTATATCCACCATACGAAAAGGTTCCGGCCAAGGAATCTGGAGTTGCGGAGTAATCTAGAGAAAAATTGTAGTATTGGTTCTCTCCAGATGAATTTGAAACTGAAAAAGATATTTGATCCTTTCCATTAGTTTCCAATTGTATTTGCCCTTCTTCGGAAAAGGTTCCGCAAAAATCTACTTGAATAACAACTTCGATTCCTTCTCCAAGATCAACGGAAAACTCTTGCCCAGTTGCATTAAGGATATCCGACAAATGGCCTGAGGTATCTTTTAAACAAACAGGATTATTGAGGCAATATGCAAACATATTTGTCCCAATGAAGCCCTGTCCAGTGCTAGCAAATGCGTCGGCGTTGATGAAGCGGCAGATCGCGGGGTCGTAATAACGGGACTTCAGATAATAGAATCCGGTGTCTTGGAAACGATAGTAGCCAAAGAGCAAAAAACGTTCCATATTCCCGCCCTGAGCGCAGCATAAATGCGGCGCTCAGGGATGTCCCCAAGAGGCGTCTTGATTATGTATAGTTACCCTCAAGCCTTTTGAGAAGGCTTCTTGAAGAAACAAGATTAAGTATAACAAATATGACAAGATAGCCGAACCTGAGAACAATTTTTAGGATTAGCTTCTCAACGGGAGAAAAGAAAAGTGCCACAAGGATCATAATCAGCATAATCACAAGCGGAATAAGAACTGAAAAGAAAACAATTGCTAGTTTGTGATTCCCTGAAAGAGTGTTTCCTTCTTTACTGCTTAGTGCAGAGAAAAAGCGAAGCGTTAACCAAGAAGTGATCGAAAAAAACACAGCTAACAAGAATGAAACCACGAACCTCTTGTCGAGAAGTAATGACGGAATGAGTTCTGCGTGATATATCATGCAATAGTCGCGGACGTCTATGAATGCAAAAAATGAAAGCAAAACAGATGAAAAGGAGACTTCTATCTGGAACATACAAAAAAACAGTATTACTATTTTTTTCACCATAACACTCACCAACAAAAAACAGATAACGAATATATTTCTGTACTCCCGTCTGGATTTGCTATATGCCAGAAAACTGGTTTGATTTTTGCTGCATCTTTTGCCAGATCCCAAGGACTAATCCGTGCACGCCCGCCCGAAAATGATACCCCTTGGTTTGTGGCAATCACTTTACAAGTAGTTGCTTTTGCAAACTCATCTGCAACTGTAAGACCATGACAGACAAAAAGGTATAAATAGCCATCAATAGATATCTCCGGAACACCATCACTAATTGCTTCGCCATCATATGTTACATGGTAAAAAGCTAAATCGTTCGGATCTCCGTGTAAGTAACAATAAACATCTCGAGTGTTTTCCGGTAGATTCTTTAACAAAGAAACAAACTTACCAAAAGAATCAACAGGAACAAAAAATGCATGCTCAGAATATGTCTGACTTAGTGCGGCATCATCCATGTTTTTCGTGCTATCTGGATGATGATAATAGATGACTATATCAACAAATGGCGCTGAATACTCGACAGGCGTAGCTACACACGAACAACCAAATTGATCTGTCATATTCACCGGGTTGTTGTTGCAATACGCGAACATATTGCAGCCAAGGAAGCCTTGGCCAGTGGAGGCGAGGCCGTCTGCGTTGATGAAGCGGCAAATCGCGGGGTCGTAATAACGGGACTTTACATAGTAAAGGTTGGTGTCCGAATCATAGTAATATCCTCTGTAGCGCAGGGGGTTGAGCGTGCCGAGGTTGTCGGTCGTCAGGTTGTTGACGCTCAGAATCTCGCCGTAGGCGTTGTAGGTGTAGGTCAGCGCCGGGCTGCTGCTGTTATTATAATATACGTTGGTGACTCTTTCAAGGTTGTCATAGCCGTAGCCGACGGTATTTCCGTTGCCGTAGGTGAGCTTTGTCAAGACGCCGTCGTTGCTGCCGTAGGTGTAGCTCGTCGTCTTGCCGCGCGTGTCCGTCTGCGAGTCGAGGAGGTTGCCGTAATTCGTATCCCCGATAATCTTCGATTTTGGCGCAGAGTTCTATTTCGAGCAGGCAGCTCCCCATCCCGCGGCGAATAACCTGCTGAAATTGTTTTCGTGTCATGATTCTGCTCCTGAAAGGGTAGTTCAAAAAACAACTTCTTTGTGCTTTTGATACCACAATGCCGGGGAGGTGCTGAAGATCCAGAATCATCCATTGCCTGTTAAGCTCAGTAAACTCCCGACAAGCCTTCTTCGTTTCGTCGGGATCACAGGTGACTCCATCCGCAACAAGCTTAGGAAATCATCGAAATAAAAGCAAAATCCGAACCCATCTCCGATCAAGAAGATGTGGTTCGGAATTTTTTACTTTAGTGGAGATTGGCGGACCGCGGCCCGCTGCGCTCCCCTTGCATCAAGTCAACACACTAAAGATGCGGCATGTTTATGATTTCGGGAAGGAGGATTTTGTGAAAGGAACCCAGGAGGGGTGCCTTTCACGTCCAATAGCCCCGCCGCGCGGATCAGTTTGCGCAGTAAACTGGCCGCCAAATAAAAATGCCGCCCATCGGGGCGTACTCCATAAAGAAGCTGTTTTGAGGCGGCAATCACCGGCTCAAGAGGATATGAAACCGGCGTGACCGCTGCGGTCACGCCGGTTTTGTCTCTTGGATTTTGTGGGGCAAAATCCGATGCTCGTTATAACTGCGGACAACAGAAGACCTGTTCGGCAAACCGGAATTTGTCAGTACGGTTCTCGAACCATTTACCTTTCTCATGAAAACCGCATCATATTTCGGTTATAGCCAGTGGTTGTGAGATAAGCCTTTTCCTTGTGGGCTTCCATCAAACCGCTCAGGATAAAGCTGCTGAGGCCGGAAACAGCTTGATCCGGGTCAGTGAGATCGAATATCTCACCGGAATCCCGTTCGATCAGCAGCGCGGAGCCGTCCTCAAAGAGCAGGGATACTTCTATTAGAATCGGCTTCTTCCTTATTGCGTTCTTCTCAAGGATAGTAAGACCGATCTCTTCCGTGAACAGTGCAGCGCGGGCCGCCACGCGCGCTGAATATCCATGCTCCTGCATCGCTGCCTGCACCCGCTCCGAAAGACGCACACAGCCATCCTTGGTCAATGTATCGTCCATAACGATTATTTCCCTATTCGTGTGCTCCAGCAAATAGGGAAACCTGGCAGCCCCGTAGCGATACCGGATAAACAGGAAGGACAGCGCCAGAGCCAGGGCAGGTGCAGCGGCAAAGGCCGTCCACATACCGTTTTCTCTAAACAACATCGATGCGACCAGAGGAAGGACGGAATACAGTAATCCATCCTTGAGCACCGTAATTGCGACAGACAATGCCACATGGTTCACCAGCATATAGTATGAGGTCGTGAGTGAAAAAACGCTGCAAAACACCATTCCGAACGAAACGATGCGTACTGCATGGATGGACGGCAACAGAGCCGCGCCCTCAGCGATGCCGAACAGCCCGCAAAACTGCCTGGCAAAGGCAAACACCAGCACATTCGCAATCAAGCCTTCTATGATCGCCGCTTTCGCAGCTGCGTGCATGAGCCGCCGAATCAGCACATGGTTTTTCTCTCCCAGATAGGTTCCCAGGAGCGGCTGAACGGCCATCCCAACGCCATCCATTACAACGCTGAACTCTATAACGCTAACGACTACAGCCAGCGTAATTAGGCCCGTCTCGCCGTACCTGGCGGAGATATGGCCGATCATCACATAATCCATCACAGCCCAGCACAGATAGATTGCCGCGTCCACGATGCTAAAACGCACGCATTGCAGTAAATCCTTCCAAGAAAAATGCCAGACGAAATGAAGAGTATTCCTTTTCTTGAAAAAGTGCCAGCAGATTGCCAGAAGGCCAAGGACATTCCCGGCAATTGTACCCAGGATTATGCCAACCATGCCAAGGGAACGCGCCAGAAGCACAGACAGAACGATATTGCCGCCGATCTGGAACCCATAAGAAATGTTGTTACAGGTTTCGTCCCCATCCGTGTACACCATTTGGGTCAAGTAGGACACCATCACATTCAGCGCCGCGTTCAGTGGCGTCCATTGATAATAAGCTCTGGCGAGCTCGTATATTTCCCCTGTGACGCCATTTGCCCGAAAATAAGCATCCCGGCAAAGCGCCAAGGCCAGCGCGATGAACACGGCGATGGTGACGCTCAGTATCATACCCTGCCCATAGATTTCATCGGCGCGGCGTTTGTTCATCTCGCCGATCTCCCGACTGTAGAGTATTCCCGAGCCAATGGCAATCACAGTCGAGAAGAATGTTATAATACCCGTTACAGGTGAGACCGCATTGATCGCGGCAACGCCCATCTCCCCGATGAAGTATCCTGCAATCATGCTGTCACAAAGAAGCATGATATAGATGACCGCCATCGTCAATGTGCCCGTGAGGAGCATGGAACGAAATTTCTTCTCACAGAAACCTGCTTTTTTCATATTTCTGCCTCACTCTTCGCATGATTTTGAATCAGCCTTTGAAGGTATTTATCCATGCGGAAATCCGATATTCTCCGCGGGAAACGCCCTGCCGTCCGCCAGACGATGCAAAGATTCAGCAGGAAAGCCGCGATTTCTCCGGCTGCGCCACCGAAGCAAAAGCCTGTCACACCGAACAGCTCGCCCAGCATCAGCTTGAAACCCAATGGAAACAGCAGCGCCTCAGCGAAGAAGAGTATGTGCGCCGGGATATACGCGCCCACGATCTTGTAGTAGCAAACCAGCTCCGAATTGAGCATATAGAACACAAAGCCGATGGCACAGGATACCGTGAGCAGGATCGCACTCTGCGTCGCGACGGCATCGCCGGACGGCAAAAAAAGTCTGCTGAACGGACGCGCCAAAAGCAGCAAAGCTGCCGCCACAAGCAGCGATCCGACGACGCCTCCCTTTGTGTTCCGCCTTGCGATCTCGTCCAGCTCCTTCATCGCGGCATCCCGATCTCTGTCGGAGGACGCGCCGCACACCTTCCCAACTCTTGTGCCAAGCATCGCTGTCACAAGGAAACTGAAGCCCACGCAAGTCACCTCCGGCAGATTGTCAATGGCCTCAAAGACACCCACGCCGGCCACCACCGATTCAGAAAATCGAGTCAACAGATATAAGTTCTCCGCCAGATACAGCACTCCCACGAAGCCATATTCCATAAAATCCGGTAAGCCCGTGAAAAAGGATTCCCTTATATCCGCAAGATGCATGTTCCAGGCTGTGAACGCCGCCTTCGAGCTTTTGCGCCGGATAATAAAGCAGGACAGTATGATATAAAGATCCGCCGCAGCAATGCCAATCACGTTCATCAGCATATAGCCTTTCATGGATGGCCCGGAAACCGTAACGACGATATTGCCCGCAAGAATGCACCCATAGAGTATAAGATTTGTAATCAGCAGCTGACGCCGCTCCTCCAAATACATAAAGCAGACTGCCAGACTGAATATGCTTTGGGGGATAAAGCAAAACAGGAAGATTGCGTAACAATCGCGGCTTAACAGCGCCAGGGCTGCGCTCCCGTCGTTTGCGCCCAGCAGATCAAGCACGGGCTCTTTGAACAGCGTAAGCAGGAGCGTAAACGCAGTCATAACCATGATCAACCAGGTATAACCGGCATTCTTATGGCGCTCAAACATCGTGAAATCACCTGCACCGTAGTCCCTGGCGCAGACAGCCTGTACCCCGTTATAGCCCAGCGCGACAAATGCTGAAACAAGCATAATGCAGGGCATAACGACCTCATAGGCCGCCGCTCCTTCCGCGCCAAGGAAGTGGCTGATAAAGAAGAGGTTGATCAGGTTTTTCATCACCAGATCCATCTCGGCGATCATGGCAAAGAAAATCGTTTTAGCTTCTCTATACCGTGATCTGCCGGTTTCGTTCTCCAGTCCAGTCATTCTTATCTTGCCTCTTTTCTGCAACCCAACCATGTTTTTGCAACAAATCCCGATTTGTTTTCATCATTGTACCATTGCTGACTGGCGTGGTCAATTATCTCGTGTTCAAATGGGAAGGAGGCACTTCCTTACGAGGCGCCTCCCTCGGGCGGCGTTTTTGTTTGGTGGAGATTAGATTTCCAAATCCGAACCGGGGATGGAGGCGCGCTGAGAGAGCGCGCACTCCATATCGTTAAAATTTAAAGTTTTAGTCCCGTCCTTGTATGTGTGTTTGCCATAGGAACAGAAAAAACATGTTGCAGTAATCACGATACCGTGATATAATAACATTGAAGCTTGAAGTAGGTTTTAGAGTATGCCAGTATTGTCAAGATTTTATGGGATCATCATTCGTATGTATTTTCAGCAGGCGGAGCATAACCCGCCGCATATTCACGCTCTAGACGGTGAAGACATGGCCGCGATTTGTATTCAAACAGGGGAAGTATTGGAAGGGCACCTTCCACCGAAAGCATTGGCTATGGTGCAGGAATGGATCTCCATTCACAAAAGTGATCTCCTGCAAATGTGGGAGACTCAGGAGTTTAAGAACCTTGCCCCTCTGGAATAAGGAGTTGATCATATGTTTCACAAGGTAAAAGCAGTAACCGCTTTGCCGGATTTTCGTCTCAGTGTACAGTTCGCTGAAGGCGTAACCAAGCTGTACGATGTAAAACCGCTGTTTGATAAGTGGACGGCTTTCAAGGTACTGCAGGTTCACCCTGAACTGTTCACAAGTGTGGAAGTCGATGTAGGGGGATACGGAATCATCTGGAATGATGATCTGGATCTTTCCTGCGATGAACTGTTTGCAAACGGTGTAGCTGTACAGACGCCTTTTGATGGACTCATGGCCTTCAGTGATGCCACGCAGCTTTGGGGCTTGAATGAAAGCACTCTCCGCAAAGCGATCACCTACGGCAAGCTGGTTAACGGTGTAGATGTTTGTAAATACGGCAAGCAATGGGTGATTTCTTCTGACGCTATGGTGCGGGAATACGGCCAGCCAAAGATGAATTAAAGAAAAAATAGGAGAACTCAAGATGTACAACTCATTTAACAACATGTGGAATTGGGACTATATCCAACAGCAGCAAGCACTTCAGCATCATCAAAATCAGGTTTATCAGATAGCTGATTGCGCCAAGAAACTGAAAGACTTTCTTGAAAGCGCAGAGAAAATCGATCCTTCTTATGAAAAAGCCGCTTTTGAGGCATGTTGTGCCGTTTTGCTTGACCACGCAAACAAGCAACGCCAAGCCAATAACATGTGGCATTGAGTGCAAAAAAAGAGCCTGCTTCTCCACTCACGGAGTAGCAGGCTCTGTGCTTTATGCGTCTGGCTCGTCGCAAACAACAATCTCTATTTCAATCACTCCGAGTTTAGTTTCTTTTTGCACTTTGCGCCGCATAAATATAACAAATACATGGGCGGGGCATCGTCCATTGCAGGAGGCAATGTAAGACGTCGTTCACGACGCATTTGCTGTTGATAGCACAATCTCCGGATTCCGTCGCTTCCTAAGAAGCCTCGGACTTCAGTCCGGGGAGTATGTCACTCGTATGTCAACTTTACATGGCTGAAATTGAGCCGTAGTCAAACAGAAACATAGTTGAAAAAAAGAATTTGCCACCCCGAATTATCACCAAACTAAATGGGGTGATAAAAGGGGTGACAAAAACACAGCAACCTTGGAGCGTTATTCCTTTCTTCAGAATAAGTTCCTGAAAACGAATGAGATACTGCTTTTTGTGTACTTTTTCGGTACTTTTTGGTGGAGAGTGGCGGACTGCGACTCGCTCCGCTCGCTTGCATAAGTTCGACTTGCCAAAAATGCTGCGTTCCCCTTGCATTTTTGGAGTCTCACTTATCGAACCTACGGTTCTCGTCCGATCTCCATACCAAAAGAATCCCCCGCCAACAGGCGGGGGATTCTTTTGGTGGAGAGTGGCGGACTCGAACCGTCGACCTTCCGCGTGTGAGGCGGACGCTCTAACCAGCTGAGCTAACCCTCCGAAGAGCTTTTATATATTAGCACATCCTCCCCAGCTTTGCAAGAGGGAATTTTCCTCTTTTTCCCGAGGAGAATTTTCCTCTTTTTCCCGAGGAGCCGCCGTTGACATTCCGGGAAGCTGTCGGTATACTGGATAAAAAGCGGAAAAGGGAGGGATTCCGGTGGCTCAGCGAATGGTTCATGCCGTGTTCGGCGAATGTCTGGCCGACGCCTGTCAGATTGCGGACAAACCGCGCTTCCTGCTGGGCAGCCTCCTGCCGGACGCGCTTGCGGACAGAGCGCAGCGCGACGCATCCCACTTTGCCGCCCGCCTGCCGGACGGCGCGCGCTACTACGATTTTGAGCGCTTCCGCAGCGATTTTTCCGCGCAGATCGCCGCCGACGACCCCTTCTATCTCGGCTACTACGGCCATCTGGTGGAGGACAGTTTTTACCGCAGCTTCTGCCACAGGGACTACGACCTCTATTTCGTCTCCGACGAGCAGGTGCGCGACCTGCACCGGGACTATCATCTGCTCAATCCGTATCTGAAGGAGCGCTACGGACTGACCAACCGTCTCCGCCTTCCGGACGGGCTGTCAAGCGAGCCGGTCCTGCGCATCGCGCGCTTTGACCCCGAGGGCCTGCTGCGCGATCTGGACAGTGATCTGGCCGAACAGCCGGAGGGAAGGTTCCGCTATCTGAGTCCCGCCATGATGGATAGCTTCATCTCGCGCTATCTCCCGCTCTGCGAGCAGGAGCTGCGCGCGGTCAGAAAGGGCGAAGTCTTCCTGCGCGCGGCCGATATGGCCTGGATCAATCCCCACCGATAGGCGAACGCTCCAGCAGCCGCTGCAGCTCGCCCCAGAGCTCGACGATCCGAAAGCGCAGCTCATAGCCGTCCTGTTCCGTGATGAGGGCGAAGTCGTCCGGGTTCATCGCGGCCTTCGCCTGCCCGGCCTCGGCCATCGACAGGCACAGCGGCGGGAACACCACGCACCACCAGTTATGTCCCTCGCCCTCGCCGAGCACGACGCGCAGCGACTCATAGGTACCGGCCGGCAGCACAAAGCCCTCGTAGCGCCGCTGCGGATAGCTCTCCGGCCCGAGGCTCACCGACACCTTGCGCCCCTCGGCAGCCTCCGAGGCCGCCTCCGCGATCGCGGTCAGGCGCGCGGCGATCATCTCCCGCGCCGTATTGCGGTCGGTAACGCCCTCGAGCTCCGGCCTGAGATAGCGCAGCACCGCGTCCCGCACGCGCAGCTTCAGCGCCTGCTCGGCCTCCGAATCGTCCACCGCCAGCACATGCAGCCGCAGCACCTGCGCCGACAGCTCGCTCTGCTTCCTCTGCGCCCAGAGTCCGACACAGAGCGTCAGGCACAGCGCCGCGAGCAGCGCGATCTCCCAGGCGCGCAGATTTTTATGATTGTCATTCATTGCAAAACCGCCGTTTCTCGTTGAAATATACGCAAAGTATCGGCCGATTTTGCATTTTTTATACTGTTATTTACGAGAGGATGATCCCCGTGAGTCAAAACTTTGAACGCTTTGACATGAAGCGTCCGCCGATCCGCACACGCGCCGTTCTCCGCCCGCTGACCTGGCTGCTGAGCGCGCCGGATGTGCTCAGGCACGGCGCGAGGATTCAGAAGATCAACTGTGACGGGCTCAAGCCGCCCTATGTCCTGCTGTGCAACCACAACGCCTTTCTCGATTTCAAGGTCGCGACGGTGGCGACCTTCCCCCACCGTGCCAATTACGTCGTCGCGATCGACGGCTTCATCGGCCGCGAGGAGCTGCTGCGGCAGGTCGGCTGCATCTGCAAGCGGAAATTCACCAATGACCTCACGCTGATCCGCCAGCTCCGGCAGGTGGTAAAAAACGGCGACATCGCCATGATCTACCCCGAGGCACGCTATTCCCTCTGCGGCACCACCGCCGTGCTGCCCGCCTCGCTCGGAAAGTTATGTAAACTTCTCGGTGTCCCGGTCGTCACGCTGATCTGCCACGGGCACCACGTCAATTCGCCTTTCTGGAACCTGCACGACCGCGGCGTGAGGCCGACGGAGGCGGAGCTGACGCAGATCTTCACCGCCGACGAGCTGCAGAAGGCCACGGCGGACGAGGTCAACGAGCGCATCCTCGCGCAATTTCAGTACGACGACTTTGCCTGGCAGAAGGAGCGCGGCATCCGCACGCCGTACCGGGGTCGCGCGGAAGGGCTGCACAAGGTGCTGTATCAGTGTCCGCACTGCATGACCGAGTTTCGCATGGCGTCAAAGGGCGCGGCGCTCTATTGCGAGAGCTGCGGCAAGCGCTGGCGCATGACGGAGCTGGGCGAGCTGGAGGCCGAAAGCGGCGAGACGGAGTTTTCACACATCCCGGACTGGTATGAGTGGGAGAGCGCGAACGTCCGGCGCGAGGTCGAGGCGGGAACCTATTCCAGCGGCGAGCTCGGGGTGCATGTCGATACGCTGCCAAACGCGAAGAAATTCATCCGCCTCGGCGAAGGGACGCTGGTGCATGACATGAACGGCTTCACCGTGCGCGGCATCGACCTTGACGGCGACCCCTTTGAGATGATCAAGACCGTGCCGAGCCTCTACTCCTGCCACATCGAGTATGAGTATCTCGGCAAGTTCGGCGACTGCGTCGATCTGAACACGCTGGAGGACACCTGGTACGTCTATCCGCACGGGCGGGACTTTGCCGTGACGAAGATGGCGCTCGCGACCGAGGAGCTTTACTACGCCCACCGCCGCGCGATCGGCCGTCCCTGCAAAGAAGGCTTCGCGTAAAATACTTGATAAAATCTTGATAAAATCTTGAAAAATGCGCACGCACTGTCCGTTTTATTGGACAGTGCGTGCTTTATACTGAAGCCAACAAAGACAAACAGGAGGGCTTCAGCATGAGAGGATATTTCACAGCCGGCGGTTACTACGGACTCATTGACGGGCAGTACCGTCTCTTCGCCTCCGAGGCGGACTACTATGACGCGATGGACGAGGAGGCCGCATAAGCTCACCGCCCCGCCAGCAGCTGATCGACGGCCTCGGTGCTGTATTCGATCTGCTCCGACCAGCGGCGCAAGTGCTCGGGATCGGCGCCCAGCAGCGCGTCCTGCATGAACACGAATTCCGTACTGCGCCGGGCATATTCCGCGAGCGCCTCCATCGGGTACTCCCCCGCCCGCTCCAGCTGGCGATAGAGGATGTACTGATAGACGCGGTCATAGCGCCCGCGGTCGCAGACGGCGGCATAGTCCTGCGCGTTCTCGACCAGATCGCTCAGGCAGGCCGTGAGGCTCCGCAGCTCCTCCGGCCACTGATCGTCGATCGGCTCGGTCTCCGCGAGCGCGCGGAGGATCGCGGCATACTCCGTTTCGGAGGGCTTCGGCGTATAGCGCGGCGGCGACTGCAGTTCCAGGCGCGCGAGCAGCCCGCCGAAGAGCAGCGCCTCACCCTCATCGGTGACAAAGCGCAGCGGCGCGGACGAAGAAAGCAGCAGCTCACAGACTCTTTCGCAGCTCAGCCCGAGGCCGCAGAGCTCCACATCGCCGATCTGCTCATAAAAGCGCGGGTGCAGCGCGCAGATATCGCAGAGCGCTTCCTCTCCCAGCTCCCGGATCAGACGGCAGAGTCCGTCCGTGCGCAGGAAGGGGCAGCGCTCCTTTTCCGTCAGGGCAAAGTGCCATCCGCCGTCGTCCGGCACAAGCGCCGCACGCAGCTCTTCGCCCAGTTTTCCGGGCAGCGAGCGGTAACAGGCCGCGCTTCGCTCATCCACGTCGATCTCCCAGCCGCGGCAGCAGCTGTGGCGGCAATCGCCCGCCTTGCAGGCGAAGGCTTCGTAAAAATCCGGTTCGACCGTCCTCATGGCCTGCCGCTCCCCAGGACCCAGAAGGCCACGGCGCTGGCCGCGGCGACGTTCAGCGAGTCCACGCCGTGCGACATCGGGATGCGCGCGGTATAGTCGCAGTCGGCGATCGTGCGGGCGGCAAGGCCTTCCCCCTCGGTGCCGAGGATGATGGCGAGCCGCTCCTGCGCCGCAAGCGAGGCGTCGTCGATGGACACGGAGTCGTCCTCCAGCGCCATGGCAACGCTTTTGAAGCCCAACGCGCGGAGGCGGTCCATGCCCGGGTGCGGCCAGTCGCCGACCTCCGAGCCGATGAAGGCCCAGGGGATCTGAAAGACCGTCCCCATGCTCACACGCACCGCACGGCGGTACAGCGGGTCGCAGCAGGCGGGCGTCAGCAGCACCGCGTCCATGCCGAGGGCTGCGGCGGAACGGAAGATCGCGCCGACATTCGTGGGATTGACCACGTCCTCCAGCACCGTCACGCGCCTGGCCCCGGCGCAGACCTCCTCTGCGCTCGGCAGCGGCCTGCGGCGCATCGCGCACAGGACGCCGCGCGTCAGCGGAAAGCCGGTCAGCTCCTTGAGCACCTCCAGCTCCGAGGTGTAAACGGGAATCTCGCCGCAGCGCGCGACGATCTCCCGCGCCTGCCCCTCGATGTGCTTGCGCTCCATCAGCAGCGACACCGGCTCATAGCCCGCGTCCAGCGCCCGGTCGATGACCTTCGGGCTCTCGGCGATGAAGAGGCCCTTCTCCGGCTCGGCGCGGTTTTTCAGCTGCCCTTCCGTCAGCCGGGCATAGACCTCCAGCTCCGGGGCGGCCAGATCCGCGATTTCAATGATCTGCGGCATGCCTCGCGCCCCCTTACAGCAGTTTGCCCACCGCCCCGGCGGTGCAGGCAAAGGGATACTCTTTTTTCATGGCCGCGCAGCAGCGTCCGGCGGCCTCCGCGTCGGAAAACAGCCCGAACACCGCCGAGCCTGTCCCGGTCATCACCGCGCCGAGCGCGCCGCCGTCGAGCAGGCCGCTCTTGATCTGGCGAATGCTGCGCATCCGGCGGTCGCTGACGTCCTCAAAGACATTGTAGAGCCGGCGGCAGACGCCGGGCAGATCTCCCTGCTCCAGCGCCGCGACCAGCCCCGCCGTGTCCGGATGGATGCGCACCGGCGCGCGGTCGAGCTTTTTAAACAGCTCCGGCGTGGAGATCGAAAAGCTGGGCTTGACAATGACGATCGTGCAGGGCGGCAGGGGCGGCAGCTCGCTCAGCTCCTCCCCGCGCCCGGTGGCAAGCATCGTGCCGCCGATCAGGCAAAAGGCCACGTCCGAGCCGATCGCGGCGGCAAGCGCCGTCAGCTCTTCCCGGCTCAGCCGTTCGTCATAGGCCCGGTTCAGCGCGCGCAGCACCGCCGCGGCGTCCGCCGAGCCGCCGCCCATCCCGGCGCCCACCGGGATCGACTTCTGCAGCTCGATGCGCAGGCCCTGCTGCCCTTTCCCGACGGCCTCGAGGTAGCGCTTCGCGGCGCGCACGGCGAGATTGCGCTCGTCCCCCGGCACATAGCGGAGATTGCTGCGGGCGCGCACGCCCTCGCCCTCGAAGCGGATGCTCAGCTCGTCGCAGAGCGAGACCGTCTGCATGGGCATCACCATTTCATGGTAGCCGTCGGGGCGTTTTCCGGCGACGTCCAGCGAAATATTGATTTTTGCGTAGGCTTTTTCCTGTATCAGCATCGTTCAGGCCCCGGTTTTCATATGATAGACCCGCAGCTCATAGGGGCGGGCTGTGAAGCCGTTTTCAATGATAAAGTTAAAGTCATAGTTGTGCAGCACGAGGCTCCACTTCTCCAGCTCTACCCCATCCGGCGCGTCGAAGCGCTTCAGTTCGGAGGCAAAGGAGCAGATCACCAGCAGCCGCTCATCCTCGGTCTGCCGCTCGTAGACATAAAAATCCGGGTTCTCCGGGAAATGCTCCCGGTAGTCGCCGTAGAGCGCAACCTTGTGCTCCTTGCGAAAACTGAGGAGCGCGCGGTAAAAATTCAGCAGCGATTCGGGGTCATTTTCCTGCGATAAAACGTTGATTTGGCGGTAATTCTGGTTGACATAATACCACGGCTCGTGTTCGCTGAACCCGGCGTTTTTTTCCGCCGACCACTGCACCGGCGTGCGCGCGCTGTCCCGGCTCGAGCGCTGGATGATGCCGAGCACGGTTTTTTTCGGCAGGAATTTTGAGAGGAGGCGCGCGTTGTTCTGCGCCATCACATCGGGGTAATCCTCCAGGCGCGGCAGCGTGATATTCAGCATGCCGATCTCCTGCCCCTGGTAGATAAAGGGTGTGCCGCGCTGCAGGATGTACATCGCGGCGAGCATCTTTCCGCTCTCGACGCGGTATTTTTCGCTGCCGTAGCGGCTGATGATGCGCGGATGGTCGTGGTTTTCGATGTAGAGCGTGGGCCAGGCCCTGTCCTGCAGCTTATACTGCCACTCGCTGAAGGCCTTTTTCATCTTGCGCAGGTTGAAGGGACGCTGGATCATGTCGGTCATGAAGCAGTCGGCCTCCATGTGGGAAAAGCCGATCATCTCGTCGAGCACCTGCTCCGGACCCTCGCTGATATAGCGCAGCGCCGTGTCCGCCGTCGTCATCGGGCTTTCGCCGACGGTGAAGCAGTCGTAGTGGTCGAGCACCTCGCGCTTGAACTCCGAGAGGTACTGATGCACCTGCGGGCGATTGACGTAATGCTTCATTCCGTTGGCGATCGGGCTCTGCGGATAGCTGTTCGGCAGGCCGGGCGTCTTGGAGATGAAGGTGATGACGTCCTCACGGAAGCCGTCCACACCCAGATCCAGCCAGAAGCGCATGATGTCCTTGACCTCCTGCCGGACACGGGGATTGTCCATGTTGAGGTCGGGCTGCTTTTTGGCAAAGAGGTGCAGGTAGTATTCGTCCAGGCCCTCGTCATACTCCCAGGCGCCGCCCTCGAAGATGCTCGTCCAGTTGTTCGGCGGCAGCTTTTTCCCGTTTTTCTCCCGGCCCGGACGCCAGAAATAGTAGTCGTGATAGGGATTGTCTTTGCTCTTGCGGCTCTCGATGAACCAGGGGTGCTCGTCGGATGTATGGTTCACCACCAGATCCATGAACACCCGCAGGCCGCGCTCATGCGCGCCATCGAGCACCTGACGGAAGACCTCCAGATTGCCGTAATCGGGATGGATATTGCGGTAATCGGCAATATCGTAGCCGAAATCGGCGTTCGGCGAGGGATAGAGCGGCGAAAACCAGATCGCGTCCACGCCCAGGCTCTTGATGTAATCGAGCTTGGAGAGGACGCCCCAGAGGTCGCCGATGCCGTCTCCGTTGCCGTCGCAGAAGCTGCGCGGCCAGATCTGATAGACGGACATTTCCTTATACCAGCGTTTTCCGTCCATGCTGAGCCCTCCTTTTACCCCGGGATTTCCTTAATAATTCTTATTTTACCATAAAACGGCTGGTATAGCAACGCTTTTGCGCATCCCCGCCGGTTGACCTTTTTTATGCCAGGCGGTATAATGTTACCGCGATGTAATCAATGAAAGGACAAATGATAGATGAATAAACGATTGATTTCCATTTTGCTGGCGGCGCTGCTGATCGTGGCACTGCTGCCGGCGGCGGCCTTCGCGGAGGGCAGCATCATCGTCAACCTCGGCTCTGTCCGGGCTGCCGACGCGCTCGATCTGCAGATGGCCACCACCGAGTCCGGCACCGCGGCCCTCACGGGCGGCAGCCTGCCGGATAACTGCAGCATCGTCACCGAGGACCGCGGCGGCGTCTCCGCCCACTATCTGCGCGGCACCCCCGGTCTCGCCGGAAGCTATGAGTTCACACTCACCGTGACGGACACGGTCGAGATCCCGGTCGTCTCCGAGGGCGAAGAAGGAGAAGAGGGCGGCGAAGCGCCGGCCGAAAGCACGACGGAGACGGTCACTGTCGCCACGCTCACCTGCTCGATCACGGTCCTGCCGGATATCCCGAGCTACACGGTGCAGGATGTGGACTGCTTTGTGGCCGAGGAGGCCAAAATCAAGCTCCAGGCCACGATCGACGACAGCGGCAGCCTGAGCTACCAGTGGTACTACAACACGGTCAAGGACAACATCAACGGCAAGCTGATGGAGGACAAGACCGAGCGCGAGCTGGAGCTGAACACCGAGTTTGTCGGGCCGAGCTACTATTACTGCGTCATCACGAACACCAACAACGGCCTGACCGAGTCCGTCACCACAACGCCGATCACCGTGAACGTCACCGAGCCCGCGATCACCTCCGTCGCCATTGCCTCCCTGCCGACAAAGCTCGAGTACACCGAGGGTGACAAGGTGGACACCAAGGGACTCACGCTGACGATCCACTACTCCAACGGCATGGTGATCACCGACGACGAGGGCTTCAGCGTCTCCCCTGACAAGCTCACGACCGTCGGCACGCAGACCGTCACCGTTACTTACCAGAACAACACCGTCACCTTTCCGGTCATCGTGAAGGAGGAGAAGGAGACGCTTGTCGGCATCGCCGTCACATCTCTCCCGGCCAAGCGCGAGTATCAGCAGGGCGAGCGGCTTGACACGACGGGTCTCGTCGTCGAGAGCATCACCAACAAGGGAACCCACCAGCCGATCAGCGCCGGGTACAGCTGCAGCCCGGAGATCCTGTCCACCGCCGGCGTACAGACGATCACGGTGCGCTTTGAGGATCAGAGCACGACCTTCACCGTCACCGTCAAGGGCGGCGACAAGTCCGTGCAGAAGATCGCCATTGAGAGTCTGCCCTCGAAGCTCAGCTACCAGGTCGGCGACAGCTTTGACAGCAGCGGCATGGTGCTGCGCGTGACCACCGATCAGGGTGACGAGCTGATCCGCAACGGCTTTACCTGCAGCCCCTCGCGGCTGACCAGGGACGGCGCACAGACGATTACCGTCAGCTACGGCGGACAGAGCTGCACGCTGGACGTCTCGGTCGCCGCGGCGGACGGCCAGCCCGCCGCCACGGAGCGCCCGGAAAAGACCGGCAGCGACCGGGAGACCGTCGTCATCGACCGCACCGGAACGCCGAGCCGCGCAGACAGCCGCACGCAGAAGGCCGGGAGCACGGTGCTGCTGGTCATCATTTTCACCGCCCTGGTCGCGCTGGTGGCCCTGCTCGCCTACCTCTACGTCACGAAGAAGGACGATCTGCGCGCGCTCTGGGATCGCATCACGCACCGCGACGACGAGGAAGAGAACGACGAGGACAGCTTCGAGGATCGGGACGAATAATCCAGAACATAACAATAGACAGCAAAACGGACTGTGAGATTTCACAGTCCGTTTCAAGTTGTCGACAAAGTGTCGACAGCTTGAAAAGCAAAAAGGGAACTTCTGAAAAAGTTCCCTTTTTGTATGGATTGAACGCAGAAAGGGGGCTCCCGCCCCCTCTCTGCGCTCTCCCCCTG
>ODAJ012140414.1_pt1 | contig 20733 bp, 15 predicted proteins | sample 1539241 | NCBI WGS metagenome assembly ODAJ01 (sample SAMN02144231, study PRJEB22623) | gut metagenome | biome: sheep rumen | host: Ovis aries | place: New Zealand | reverse complement strand
TTTATCATCTCTAATAATGTCGCCTTTTTCTATATGTATAACTCTTTTTTTCATTTTATCAACTATATCTTTAGCATGAGTTGCAACAACAACAGTTGTTCCTCTCATATTAATATCATTTAATAAATTCATAATATCCCAAGCTGTATCTGGATCTAAATTTCCAGTAGGCTCATCTGCAATAAGCATTGATGGATTATTTACCATTGCTCTAGCTAATGCTACTCTTTGTTGTTCTCCACCTGAAAGCTCATTTGGATACATTTTGGCTTTTCCACTTAAGCCTACAAGTGAAAGTACCATTGGAACTTGTCTACGAATATGGCGACTAGTAGCACGAACTATATACATTGCATAAGCAACATTATCATATACTGTTTTGTCTGGTAAAAGTCTAAAATCCTGAAAAACAACTCCCATACTTCTTCTTAAATAGGGAACCCTACTTGGTTTTAAAAAAGTAGTGTCTTTTCCATTTATTATAATATTTCCTGATGTAGGCTCTTCTTCTTTTAATATCAATTTAATTAAAGTAGATTTTCCACTTCCAGATGTACCAACTAAAAAGCAAAATTCTCCTTTTTCAATTAAAAAATTTGCATTTTTTACAGCTTTTGTACCTGTATCATATGTTTTATTTACATTTCTAAATTCTATCATCTATGTTTTAGTTTATAATATTATTATAAACGACTCCTTTCGAAATTAATATCTAATCTATTACATCATAACAATAAATCGTTTTTTTTTCAATAGATTTTACGAAAAATTTACATTTTGTTCACTTGTTCATTCTTTAATTTGTAAACAAGTGTATAACTCAAGAGCAAAAAGCTTTGAAAGCATATACTTTCAAAGCTTTTGTTCTGTTTTTTATATCTTAACTTTTAAACAACTTTATTAATATATCTAATTATTGCGCTAAATCATAAGACCCATTTGCTTTTTTTTCAACTATAAGCCCAGATGGCAAAATAACTACAGGACGAATACCATACAAACCTACATCATCGTCATCAGTACCTTTATCTGAAAAAGAACTACATAGATAGCAATTTCCTGAATTTACTCCGCCATAACCAACATATGCTACATAGAAACGTGTGCCATAAGAATCAATATATGTAGAACGAGAAGCAACTAGATACATTTTAAAGAATGTTTCATTTGTATTTCCTCCTAACACATATTGTAATTTATCAGTATTCATTCCTAAAGTTGAAGCATCTACTTCATTATCATCAGTATCTGCTCCATAATAATAACATTTGTTATCGTCTGTATTTAGGTAATAACAATACCAGTCATTTTTAAATGGCATCTCATTTTCTAAAACTGGTTTCTTCCAAAATCCAGTACCTGTACCATTTGCTCCTGTTCCTCCAGATAATATTGGATACCAACGATTTACTTCCCCAGCACTAAAATTAGGATTGGTATATTTACCAAAATGATATGTATCAAATGACTGTATATTATATGTATTTCCACCCACCGTTACATTTTTTGGTTGTAAACCTGCAACATAATTTATATCTTCCATTTTTATACTTCTTGAGTGTACTTGCATTCTCTGTATTGTTCCACCATAAGCAGAACATACTTTATTTAATCCATAAGTAGTATCTGTATCTGATTCATATTTTAGCCACGCTTCTGCTCCACCTTTTAGGTTAAATCCATTTTCTATTGGATTTTCTGTTGTAATTAATATATTTCCTGTTTCTTGTCCTTGATTATTTAATTCTTTTCCAAATACTATCCAATCTGATTGTCCATTTGAACTATATGTTAATTTATCTCCTATTTTTAAACAATTTAAATCGTATGCTTCTTCTATTGTTTTACTTGTTGCACTACCTAAAACACTAAAATCAATTGTTATTCCTCCTATAGATATTTCATCTACAGGATTATTTTCGTCTGTTAATGAATCTGCTTCTTCTTGAGTTAATTTTCCACTTTTTAGTAATTCGTTTATTATTTTATATCTACTTTTTTTACCTCCTCCAGCATACCCTTCTGCTGCATTATTCATTGCTTCTAATGCAATTGTTTCTTGTACTTCTCCAGCTCTTGTTGCAACTTTAGCTTCTGATGCTCTGTTGAGAATCCCATTATTTCCACTTAACATTTGAATTGATATTCCTGCTAAAATTAATAGAACTATAATTGTTACAACCAGTGCTATTAGCGTAATTCCGTTCATTCTTTTGTAATACAATGGTGTGTTTGTTTACCGTATGTTTTTTCATATGTTTCTCTCCTCTTCCTTCTTACTATTTTTTATAAAATCATTTTATAATAATTCATAATAATATGCAATAGCTTATATCATTTTTTTATACAAACTTTAAATCATACAAATTCGTTTACACTGTTACATTACCAATTTGAGCTAAACTGTAAAGCATGAAAAAAGAATTCAAGAGCTAATTGTCTTTGAACCATAATTTAATTTTAAAATTAAAAAATTTCTTCATAAACTATTGACAAACACAAAAAAATAATGTATACTTTTTTATGTTCTGTAAAAGCTCCTTTAGCTCAGTTGGTCAGAGCAACCGGCTCATAACCGGTGGGTCCAAGGTTCGAATCCTTGAAGGAGCACCAAAAAACGCCCTAGATTAATCTAGGGTATTTTTATATTTCAAAACTAATATATGTTCTATCATCGTATCCATCTTGATTTGGAATAAATCCTCTTTCATGAGGATAATTTTTATATCGAAGAGGATCTTGCTGTCTAATTATTTTTAAATCTTCTTCTGCTTCTTTTAGCGTCTCAAAAGGTTTTCTATATCCATCAGATGTAAAAACTATTCTTGTTACTTTTTCTGGAACATCAACAATTTTTATCAATTCTTTATCAGGTCTATTAAATCCATCAATAACTGCATAATCATATTTTCCATAAAACCTTTTATTTCTCAAATATGGTTGATTTTTTGACAAATTTTGAACGAATTTTTTTGCTAAATCATTTTTCAATAATTCTTCTTCAGTATAACCTGTTTCTAAAAAATATTGCAAAGTCATAATTCTAATCTTGGTATATAGAGCATCAACTTCAAGTTCATTTGTTAAAATCTCATCTCCATATAAAGCCATACAATCACCAATTAACCATATTTGGCGATATTTTTTAGAATACATTATAACAGATGCAGATGGTTGATTAGCTGCATCATCAACTATTTTTTCATAAATATTTTTTTCTTTATAGACATTTATAATGTAATTATTTAGAAAGTCTATAGCTTCATAGCAATTCATTGTACAATCTAGTTTTGGAATTGCTTCAACTAAAATATTGCTTATTATTTTTCCAAGTTTTTTATCTTCAAATCTAAAAGCACTTTGTGAACTTACACCATCTATTACAGCAACGAAATCATCAGTAACACAAATTGCATCTTCACATAAATCCGGATCATTATATTTTCCTTTTATAAATTGTTCAATTATTTTCATTAATATTATTCCTCCCTGAAAGTCTGTCCCATTTTTTAAATGGGACTGTCCCCAATTTAAAAGTCTGCCCAAATTTAAAAACTCATTTTCTTTTTACATTTATATCTCCAAAAAGTTCATTTTGTTCTGTTTCAACTTTTTCTCTTCTAGATAGCTCTAAAAGCCCTGAAAATGCTGTTACTACTTCTTGGCTATTAACTTTTTTAATAGAAAAGAGTTTATTAAATACAAATTGTTTATGTCTTAATAATTCTTTATACATTTGCTTTACTTTGCTTAGAACTGTAACTGTTTCTGTAATTGCAATTTTTTCTATATTTTTTGCATTTTCATTTACTTTTTCTTTATTTTTTATCCATAAATTTTCATATAAAGTAGGAATAATGTTTTCTTCGTAATTTTCTTCAAGCTTTTGTTTTGGAAACGTAATTTCTTCTTGGCTTTTATAAAACCTTTTTGAGTTTTCTTCAAAATTTTGTCTTAATTTTTCAGTTATATCTTTATATTTTTTATATTCTATAATTCTTCTGATAAGCTCTTCTTCAGTTATTTCGTCAGCGCCTTCATCATCTTTACTAGGTAATAGCTTTCTAGATTTTATATATACTAAAGTTGAAGCTAAACTTAAAAATTCACTTGCTAATTCTAAGTTTAGCTCCTCCGCTCTATTTATATATTCCAAATATTGATCTGTTATTTCATCTAATTTAATATCATAAATATCCATTTTGTTTTTTTCTATTAGACTTAATAACAAATCAAGTGGTCCTTGGAAGTTTTCTATGTTAATTGCATATCTGTTTGTTTCTAAAGTTAATATTGACATCTTTTTCTCCATTTTTTTGAGGTAAGAGGTCGGAGGTTGAAAGTCAGATATCAGATGTCAAACATCCAACTTCCTACCTCTTACATCCTACCTCAAACTTTTAATCATTATCATAATCATTGTTATCGTCTTCTTGCACTACTGGTCTTTTTTCTCTTAGCTCATTCATTGCTAGGTTAATTCTACCTTGATTATCTATTTCAGTAACCTTAACCATTACTTTTTCACCTATTTGTAAATAGTCTTCTATTCTTCTTATATGTTCTTTTGCTATTTTTGAAATATGAAGCAATCCTTCTCTGCCTTGTCCTAAATCAACAAATGCACCATAAGATGCTATTCTTGTAACAGCTCCATAATAGATTCCTCCAACTTCTATTTCACGAACAATGTCTTCTATCATATCTAAAGCATCATAAGCTTTTTCACTGTTTTGGCCGTAAATGAATACTTGTCCATCTTCTTCAATATCAATTTTTACACCAGTTTCTTCAATTATTTTGTTTATTACTTTTCCACCAGTTCCTATTACATCTTTAATCTTTTCAGGTTTAATCTTTGTTGTAATTATTTTTGGCGCATAATTTGATATTTCTGGTCTTGGCTCATCTAAAACAGGTTTCATAATGTCATTTAATATATACATACGAGCTTTTTCAGTTCTAGCAAATGCTTCTTTTATAATATCATAAGATAATCCATCAACTTTTATATCAACCTGTATTGCCGTAATTCCTTTTTCAGTTCCACCTACTTTAAAGTCCATATCTCCGAAAAAGTCTTCAATTCCTTGAATATCTGTCATCATAACATAATTTTTTTCATTATCTGGATCTGTAATTAATCCTGTAGATATTCCGGCAACTGGTCTTTTAATTGGTACACCTGCATCCATTAAGCTTAAAGTACTTGCACATATACTTCCTTGTGAAGTTGAGCCATTTGATGATAGTATTTCTGAAACAACTCTTATACTATATGGAAATTCTTCTACTGATGGAAGTACTGGAACTAGTGCTTTTTCTGCTAAAGCTCCATGACCAATTTCACGTCTTCCAGGTCCACGAGATGCTCTTGCTTCTCCAACAGAATATGCTGGGAAATTATATTGATGCATATATCTTTTTTCAGTTTGTGTATCTATTCCATCTAATTCTTGTTCTTCACTAACCATACCAAGTGTTGTTACACTCATAACTTGTGTAAGTCCTCTTGTAAACATTGCGCTTCCATGTGTTCTAGGAAGTAGCCCAACTTCACATGAAAGTGGTCTTATTTCATCTAAAGTTCTACCATCAACACGTGTATGATCATAGAAAATCATATCTCTTACAGTTTTCTTTTCTAATTTATATAAAGCTTCTCCAATTGCTACTTTATCTTCTTCTTGTTTTTCTTCTCCAAATTTTTTAATATATGCTTCATTAACCTTTTCTGTAAGTTTTGCAATATTGTCATCTCTAACTTGTTTGTCTTTTTCTGTGACAGCTTTTTTCATATCTTTTGCAAATTTTTTGTCTATAAATTTGTAAATTTCCGAATCAACTGCAAAAGATTTATATTCAAATTTTTTCTTTCCTATTTCTTTTTTCATTTTAGAAATAAATTTACAAATCTTTTTAATTTCTTTATGACCCGCTTTTATAGCTTTAAGCATAACATCATTTGATACTTCATTTGCTCCTGCCTCTATCATTGCTATTTTATCAGCTGTTCCTGCAACTGTAAGAGTTAAATCACTTACTTTTCTTTGTTCTTCAGTTGGGTTTATTATAATTTCACCATCAACTAAACCAACATTTACAGCTGCAGTTGGTCCACCCCATGGAATGTCTGAAATAGAAAGTGCAGCTGATGCACCTATCATTGCAGCTACTTCTGGTGAGTTATCTTGATCTACTGACATAACTGTTGCTACAACTACAACATCATTTCTAAAATCTTTTGGGAATAGAGGTCTTAATGGTCTATCTATTGCTCTTGATGTTAAAATTGCTTTATCTGAAGGTTTTCCTTCTCTTTTTGTATATGAACCAGGTATTTTTCCTACTGAATATAGTTTTTCTTCAAAATCTACTGATAATGGAAAAAAGTCTATTCCATCTTTTGGTTCTTTAGATGCTGTTACATTTACCATAACAACTGTGTCTCCATATCTAACCAATACGCTACCATTGGCTAAACTTGCCATTTTTCCTGTTTCTATTGTTAATTTTCTTCCTGCTAATTCTGTTTCATAAATTTTATACATTTTTTCTTCCTTTCATTTTTACGGTTTAACCGATTTGACACCAATTTTTTTGATTTGTTTTTAGGTATTTAATTAGTATGTAACCTCTATAATACGTTTATTTTACGTTTAAGCATATTATACAAGCTACACTTAAACTAATAATAAACCTAAAAATTTTTGAATTAATAATATTTGACTTTAACGAATTACAATAAAACAAGGGGCGCGAAATAGTTAAGCCCCTTTATTTAATTATTTTCTTAATCCTAATTTTTCAACTATTTCTCTATATCTATTTAAGTCTTTTTTAGATAAATAGTTTAATAGATTTCTTCTTTTTCCAACCATTTTTAAAAGACCACGTCTTGAATGGTTATCTTTTTTGTGAACTTTTAAGTGTTCAGTTAATTCATTGATTCTTTCTGTTAAAAGAGCTATTTGAACTTCTGGAGAACCAGTATCTTTTTCATCTCTTTTATACTTTCCAATGATTTGAGCTTTTGCTTCTTTTGAAATCATTTTTACACCTCCTATTTTTTTACTCCTAAAACTGAGTTTAAAATCAGGTGTCAAGATTTAAAACTAAGTTTTAGGTATTTACTTTGCATATTATACTATATAATTACTGATTTTGCAAGAGTTTTAAAAAAATTAATACTGTCTTCCCCAAATCACATATTTATTTGCTGGTTTTCCGCAACATACACATTTATTATCAATCTTTTCTTGCACAAATGGCATACATCTTGATTTGGCAGCTGTTAATTCTTTTATTTTTGCTTCACATTCTGCATTTCCGCACCACATTGCTTTTATAAATCCTTGATTAGAATTCATTTTTTCTACAAATTCATCTAAAGTATGTGCTTCAGTTGTTTTTTCTTCCATTCTTTTTTTGCACATTTCAAACATATTATTTTGAATATCTTCTAATAATTTTGAGATAGTTTCTTCCAAATTTTCTAACTTAACAGAAATCTTTTCAGAAGTATCACGTCTAACTAAAACACATTCTCCGTTTTCTATATCTCTTGGTCCCATTTCTAATCTTAATGGAATTCCTCTCATTTCACAATCATTAAATTTAACTCCTGGAGAAACTTGTTTTCTAAAATCTGCTTCTACTCTAAATTTTTCTTTTAGTCTTTCATAAACTTCAGATACTTTTTCTTCTACACCTTCTTTATGTTGTGCAATTGGAATAACTTTAATTTGAATTGGTGCAACTCTTGGTGGAAGTTTTAATCCTCTATTATCTCCATGAGCCATGATTATTGCTCCAATTAATCTTGTCGTACATCCCCATGATGTTTGGTAAGCATACTCTAATTTCCCATCTCTATTTTGGAATTTTACATCAAATGGCTTAGTAAAATTTTGTCCAAAATAGTGCGATGTTGCACTTTGCAAAGCTTTACCATCATACATCATTGTTTCTATTGTATAAGTTTCTTCTGCTCCTGCAAATTTTTCAGTTTCAGTTTTAATCCCTTGTACTGTAGGTATTGCAAGTAAATTTTCAACAATATCTTTATAAATGTTAAGCATTTGAAGAGTTCTTTCTCTTGCTTCTTTTTCTGTTTCATGTATTGTATGACCTTCTTGCCATAAAAATTCTCTTGAACGTAAAAATGGTCTTGTTTCTTTTTCCCATCTTAAAACATTACACCATTGATTATATACAAAAGGTAAATCTCTCCATGAATTAAGCCATTTTGAATACATAGTTGTAATTATTGTTTCAGAAGTAGGTCTAATACATAGTTTTTCTTCTAACTTTTCTCCCCCTGCTTCAGTAACCCAGGCAACTTCTGGTGCAAAACCTTCAACATGGTCTTTTTCTTTTTCTAAAAGACTCTCTGGGATAAGAACTGGAAAATATGTATTTTGTACTCCTGTTTCTTTAAATTTTTTATCTGTATAGTTCTGAATGTTTTCCCATATTGCATAACCATAAGGTCTAATTGCAATACATCCTTTAGTATCTGTATAATCTGCAAGCTGAGCTTTTCTAACTATATCTGTATACCACTGAGCAAAATCTTCATCTATATTTGTTATTTCTTTTACAAAATCTTTATTATCTGACATTGTCACTCTCTCCTTATAAATTTTATTTAGAATCGGTTATATATTATTATAGTTGAAGAAGAATTGTAATTATTCTTCAACAAGTTCATCTATGACTATTTGTTTATTCGAATCTAGCTTATATTTCGGCAATTCTGGTAAATCTTTTAAAGAGCTATAACCAAACATTTTTAAGAACTCTGGAGTTGTTTTAAATCCCATTGGTTTACCTGGTAAATCTAGTTTTCCCGCTTCTTCTATTAAACCATATTCTAACAATTTGTACATGGTTCCATCAACATTAACTCCACGAATAGCTTCTATCTCAGATTTAGATACTCTAGGATTATATGCAATAATAGAAAGTGTTTCTAATGCCGCATTTGAAAGTTTTGGCTTGCTTCTTTTATCTATTATTTTATAAATAGAATCATAATATTCTTTTCTACTTGCCATTTGATATGTATCATCTGCTTTAATAATTTCTATGCCTCTTGAATTGTCTTTATATTCCATATTCATTTGATTTATTATTTCTTCTATCTCAGGTTTAGATTTTTCTAAAATAAGTTGCAAATCTTTAACTTCAACTGGATTTCCAGCTGAAAATAAAATTGCTTCTATTGTTCCTTTTGTTTTTAATTCCATATTACCTTGCGATGATTAAATTCATCGCATCCTCCTTACACACATTCTGCAATCAAATCATAGTCACTTACAGCTATAATCTTGCACTTTATATAATTATTTATATACTTTTCACAATCTTTGGTCTTTTTGATAAATACTACTCCATCTTCTTCAGGAACATCATTTTTTGTTCTTCCAACTAAATATTTTCCGTCGAATGATACATTTTCAATAAGAACTTCAATTGTATTTCCAATCTTTTTTTCTAATTTTACTTTTGAAATCCTCTGTTGTAAACTCATTATTTTATTTAATCTTGCTTGTTTTGTTTTATAATGAACTTGATTTTGCATTTTGCTCGCAGGTGTTCCATCTTCTTTAGAATAACTGAAAACTCCTAATTTGTCAAATTTTGTTTTTTGAACAAATCTATATAATTCATCAAAATCACTTTGAGTTTCTCCTGGAAAACCAACAATTAAGCTTGTTCTTAAAATAACATCTGGTATTTCTTTCCTAATTTTTGCAATAAGTTTTTCAATTTTTTCTTTAGATGTTTTTCTATTCATTCTTTTTAAAACATCATTTGATATATGTTGAATTGGAATATCAAAATATTTACAAATCTTATCATTTTCTTTTACTGTCCTGATAAGTTCATCTGTAATTCCTTCTGGATAGCTATATAAAAATCTAATCCACTTAAATTCTTTTATTTTACAAAGTTCTTGCAAGAGCTCAGCCAAGCGTGATTTACCATATAAATCTAATCCATATTTAGTAGTATCTTGTGCTATCACAATTATTTCTTTAATTCCCTTTTTAGCAAGCATTTTAGCTTCATTCATAACATCTTCAAACGGACGACTTACAAATAAACCTCTAATATAAGGAATTGCACAATATGTGCAAAAATTACTACATCCTTCACCAATTTTTAAATATGCATAGTTATTACCAGTAGACACTTCCCTAGCCAGGTATTCTTTTTCAGCAAACATTGTTGCCCCTGTCAATGGGGACGGTTCTTTTTGACAGCTTGTCACTAGGGACGGATCTTTTTGACAACTTATTAGTTCCTCTATCTTGTCCCATAAATTATTATAATCATCTATTTTTATAAACATATCTACTTCTGGCAGACTTTTAACTAAATCTTTATAATATCTTTGTACTAAACACCCTATAACAATCAAATATTTACATCTTTTCTTTTTATATTCAGCCATTTCTAAAATAGTATTTATTGCTTCAACTTTGGCGGATTCAATAAATCCACAGGTGTTAATTACTATAATATCTGCTTGTTTTGGGTCATTTACAATATTAAATTTATGCTCTTTAAATTTACCAATTGCAACTTCTGTATCTATTAAGTTTTTACTACATCCTAGTGATATAAATCCTACGTTCATCTATTACTCCTCTTTTACATAATACTTCGTTCCTACCATCTTATCCGGCAAATACTGTTGCTCCACATAATGTCCTGGAAAATCATGTGGATATAAATATCCTTGATGATATCCTAAACTTTCCATTTGCTTAACAGGTGCATTTCTTATATGCATTGGAACTTCTCCTGTATCTTTTGTTCTAACATCTTCTAACGCTTTATCTATTGCTAAATATGATGCATTTGATTTTTTTGATTCTGCAACATAAATTGCTGCTTCTGCTAAAATAATTCTTGCCTCTGGCATTCCAACCATATTTACCGCCTGCATTGCGGAATTGGCAACAACTAATGCATTTGGATTTGCCATTCCAACATCTTCTGAACTACATATTACTATTCTTCTTGCTAAAAACATTGGGTCTTCTCCTGCATTTAATGCTCTTGCCAAGTAAAAAACTGCTGCATCTGGATCAGAGCCTCTCATAGATTTTATAAATGCACTTATATTGTCATAATGTGAATCTCCATTTTTATCAAATACAGCCTTTTTATCCTGAATACAATTTTTTAATACTTCATCTGTAATGTTAATTACTCCATTTTCATCCATTGCAGTAGTTAAAACTGCTATTTCTAGTGAATTTAAAGCTGTTCTAACATCACCATTTGAAATTGTACTTAATTTTTTTAAAGTATTATCTGCAATATTTATATTATATTCTCCAAGTCCTTCTGGCTTTGTAATTGCCATTTTTAATACTTTAAAAATATCATCTTCACTTAATGGCTCAAGTTTTACAACCATAGAACGTGATATTAAAGCTTTATTTACCTCAAAATAAGGATTTTCTGTTGTTGCACCAATTAAAATAATTGTTCCATTTTCAACATAAGGAAGAAGTGCATCTTGTTGAAGTTTGTTAAATCTATGTATTTCATCTATAAATAAAATTGCTTTTCCTTTAGGATTTAGCATAAAATTTTTTGTTTCTTCAATAACAGCTTTTATATCTGCAACACCAGCTGTTACTGCATTTATTTTATAAAACTTATATGATGTGGTTTCACTTATAACTTTAGCAAGTGATGTTTTTCCACATCCTGGAGGTCCAAACAATATAAGTGATGATAATCTATCTGCTTTTATTGTTCTATATAATAATTTATCTTTTCCTAAAATGTGTTCTTGACCAACATACTCATCTAGAGTTTTTGGTCTTACACGAAAAGCAAGCGGATGATTTTGTTCCATATTTCCTCCTTCATTTTCATTTTATAAACATTGCATCTCCGAAACTGAAAAATCTATACTTATTCTCTACTGCTTCTTTATATGCTTTTAAAATAAACTCTCTATCTGCAAAAGCTGATACAAGCATAAGTAGGGTAGATTTTGGTAAATGAAAATTTGTAATTAAAGCATCAATACACTTAAACTTATAACCTGGATATATGTATATTCCTGTATCTCCTTCTTGTGGTTCTACCATTCCAGTTTTTTCATCTGCAATAGTTTCTAGCACTCTACAAGATGTTGTTCCAACCGCAATTACTCTTTTTCCATTTTGTTTTGCTTCATTTATTTTTTTGCAGTCTTCTTCTTTTATGTAGAAATGCTCTGTGTGCATTTTATGGTCCTCTATATTTTCTTCTTTAACAGGTCTAAATGTTCCAATTCCAACATGAAGTGTTACATTTGCTATTTTTATGCCTTTTTCTTCTATCTGTTTTAAAAGTTCTGGTGTAAAATGTAAACCAGCTGTTGGTGCTGCTGCTGACCCCTTATGTCTTGCATATACCGTTTGATATCTATCTTTATCTTTTAGGCTTTCGTGGATATATGGTGGAAGTGGCATTAGCCCGATTTGGTCTAATATTTCGTTAAAAATTCCGTGAATATGTAAATTTTACTTTTCTAGTTCCACCTTCCATTATATCTAGAATTTCTGCTTCTAATAAACCATCTCCAAATAATACCTTTGTTCCTGGTCTAAGTTTGTTTCCAGGTCTTACAATTGATTCCCATATATCTCCTTCAATTTGATTTAAAAGTACAAATTCTACATTTGCTCCTGTTTCTTTTTTACCATAAAGCCTAGCTGGAATAACTTTTGTATTATTTCTAACTAAACAATCTCCTGGCTCTAAATAATCTATTATATTTTTAAATACTTTATGTTCTATTGTTTTTTCTTTTTTATCTACTACTAGTAAACGTGATTCATCTCTTTTTTCAATTGGAACTTGTGCAATAAGTTCTTCTGGTAAGTAGTAGTCAAATTCTTCTAATTTCATTTTGTTTTTCCTTTCATTTTTATAAGTAGTGTTTCTTTAAATATCTATATTTTACTATATTTTAAGCAAAAAAACAAGTGCTTAAATTCTAAGTTTTGATTACATATAAAATAAAAATACTTTGTTCTCAGTTAAGAGAACAAAGCCCCTGTAAATTTTGGTTATTTGGTAGGCGTGGCATTCTCCTACATCTGCTCGGGTCTCCCCTGTCTTGCCATCGGCGTGTGGTCGCCACGAAATTTACCACCTCAAATAACCTCTCTATATTGTATTTTTATTATATCACAAAAGTATTAGTATATCAATGAAAACTCATCGCATAATTCGACATAAAACGACATAAAGTCTGTCCCATTTTTAAAACGGGACTGTCCCCAATTTTAAAGTCTGTCCCATTTTTAAAACGGGACTGTCCCCAATTTAAAATGTCATCTTCTCTTTTATTTTTACTAAAGTGTTTAATGCATCTATTGGTGTTAATTCATTTAAATTTACCATATCTAGTTCATGTGCAATTTCTGCAAGTTTATAGTTAAACATATCGAATTGGCCTTCTTGTTTTTGCTTTTCTGATTTTGTTTGAGGCTTGTCTTTTAAAATGCTCTTTCTTTCAAGACTTTTTAAGATTTCATTCGCTCTTTTTGTTACTTCTTTTGGAACTCCTGCAAGCTTTGCAACATGAACACCATAACTTTCATCTGTTCCACCTTGTACTATTTTTCTTAAGAAGATTATATCTTCTCCTTTTTCCTTAACTGCAATTGAGTAATTTTTTATGCCATTTCCATCTTCCTCTAGTGTTGTCATTTCATGGTAGTGTGTTGCAAATAAAGTTTTAGCTCCGCATTTGTTTTTATCTGCTATATATTCTGCCACTGCCCAAGCAATAGAAAGGCCATCATATGTAGATGTTCCTCTTCCTATTTCATCTAAAATTACTAAACTATTTTTTGTTGCTTCTTTAAGAATAGTTGCAACTTCCATCATTTCTACCATAAATGTGCTTTGTCCCATGCTTAAGTCATCTGATGCCCCGACTCTTGTAAATATTTTATCAACAACACCTATTGTAGCACTACTTGCCGGTACAAAACTTCCAACTTGTGCCATTAATGTAATTAATGCAACTTGTCTCATATATGTTGATTTTCCTGCCATATTAGGGCCTGTAATTATTGAAAGTCTATTTAAATTTTCGTCTAAATATGTATCATTTGGAATAAATTCTCCGCTACCCAACATTTTTTCTATTACTGGATGACGTCCATCTTTTATATCTATAATGCCGTCTTTATTTATTGTTGGTTTACAGTAGTTCATATCTTCTGCAACTCTTGCAAATGATGAAAGTACATCTAGTGTTGAAATTGCTTCAGCCGTTCTTTGAAGTCTTTTTATATTTTTTGATATTTCTTCTCGAATGCTTTTAAATGCCTCTAATTCTAGCTTAATAACTTTTTCCTCTGCTCCTAAAATTTGGTTCTCCATATTTTTTAATTCTTCTGTAATATATCTTTCACCATTTGTTAGAGTTTGTTTTCTAATATAATTATCTGGAACCATATTTTTATACATATTTGTGACTTCTATGTAATATCCAAAAACCTTATTAAATCCTACCTTTAGTGATTTTATTCCTGTTTTTTCTTTTTCATCTGCTTCTAATTTCATAAGCCATGTTTTTCCGTTTTGAGTTGCATCTTTTAAGGTATCTATTTCCTCATTAAAGCCAAGTTTTATATATCCACCGTCTTTTGTATTCATTGGCGGGTCATCTACTATTGATCTATCTATTAGTTTAAATATGTCTTGAAGTTCATCAATATTTGAACATATTTCTGTTAGGTATTCTGACTTAACTCCTGACAAAATGCTTTTTATTTCTGGCAGTTTCATTAACGAATTTTTTAAAGTTATCATGTCACGAGGAGTTGCATTTCCATAAGCCATTTTTCCAGCTAAACGCTCGATGTCATACACTTTTTTAAGATTTTCTATTATATCCCCTCTTAAGATAATATCATTCTTTAACTCTTCAACAGCACCAAGTCTTTTATTGATTTCTTTTTCATCAATTAATGGGTCATTTAGCCACCTTCTTAAAAGCCTTCCTCCCATTGATGTTGATGTTTTGTCCAATACCCAAAGCAAAGTTCCTTTTTTGGATTTATCCCTTAGTTTTTCTGTTATTTCTAAATTTCTTCTTGCATTTATATCAAGAGACATATATTTTGAAACAGAATATATTATAATTTTATTTATGTGTGATAAGTCTGTCATTTGGGTCTTTTCTATATATTCTCTTAAAGCATTTATACTGCATATTGCAAGTAAATTTTGATTAATTTCTTTAAATTCATTTCCTTTACTGTCTACTAAAAGAAATTTATTTTGAACTTTTGTTACATCTTCGCTAAAATATTCCTCATTTGTTGAAGTAATGTAAATATTAGGAAATCTTGTTTTTATTTTAGAAATTTCCTCTGTTGATTCCATCATCATTTTATTTACAATAATTTCTGCTGGATTATATCTTGAAATTTCATCTAAGAGTAATGAAAAATTATTATTTTCCTTTATAGAACTACTGTAAAATTCACCTGTAGAAATATCTGATATAGCAATTCCAAAATATAGTCCTGCTTTATATATTGCCATTATGTAATTGTTTTTTCTTTCTTCTAGCATGTTTGATTCTACAACAGTTCCTGGGGTTACAACCTTGATAACTCCTCTTTTTACTATTCCTTTAGCTGTTTTAGGATCTTCTAGTTGCTCACATATTGCCACTTTATAGCCTTTTGAGACAAGCTTTGCAATATAATTATCTGCAGCATGAAAAGGAACTCCTGCCATTGGAGCTCTTTCTTCTAATCCACAGTCTTTACCCGTTAATGTAATTTCTAATTCATGCGAAACAAGAATTGCATCATCAAAAAACATCTCATAAAAATCGCCAAGTCTATAAAATAATATACAGTCTTGGTATTGTTCCTTTGTTTCTAAATATTTTTGCATCATTGGTGAGCATTTTGATTTATCTATTTGCATATTTATTGGTACCTTTCTTTTTTTGCGATAATTATATTTTTCTTGGTTTTAATTCTAAATATATAGGCTTTTCATTTCCTATCATTGTTGATTTACCGATGTCCTGGATAAACAATAGTATCTTCTGGTAATATCATAAGTTTTTTTGTAATAGATTCCATTATTTGTCTAAAATCAGATGTTGGTAAATCAGTTCTTCCCCATGTTCCTCGAAATAATGTATCTCCTGAAAATAATAGTTTTTGTTCCTTTTGATATAAAGATACTCCTCCTTTAGTATGTCCTGGTGTATGAATTACTTTAAATTCCATCTCACCAATATGAAGTAAATCACCATCATCAATTCTAGAATCTGCTTCCAATTCTATTTCTGTAAATCCATCTAAGAATTCTGTTAAATTAATTTTAGGGTCATTTAATCCTTCTGCATCATATCTATGAATTAAAATTTTTCCTCCCATTCTATTTTTTAATTCTGTAACTCCGCCTATATGGTCTCCATGACAATGAGTTAGAAATATATATTTCAAATTGCCCTTTAAAATATTAATCATATCTACAATTCTATCGACATCTCCAGCTGGATCTACAACCATAGTTTCTTTTGAATCTTGATCAAAAACTATATAGCAATTGGTGTCATCACCTATCCAAGTCGAAATTTTCAATCTCTTAAGTATCATTGTTATTACCTCTTTTCCACTCACTCTTCCGAGCATTTTTAAGTAAGATTTTAACACAGTCAAAATTGTAATTATTTTTCAATCCATCTTTCTTCTAACTTCAAATACACTATCTACCTTTCTGATATACTTAAGTACATTATTAAGTTCATCTAAATTTTTTGTTTCTAGGGTAATATAGATAATTGCAATTCTATCTTTTCCTGTTTTTGTATTAACAGCTAAAATATTAACTTTTGAACTTGCAATTGCATTTAGAATATCTGAAAGAAGTCCAATCCTATCATTAGCCTCTATTTCAATATCTACATTATATGAAGCTTTTTCTTCTTCTTCCCAATATACGTCTATTATTCTGTTTTCTTCTTTTATTAATTCTTTGACATTTACACAATCTTTTCTATGAATTGACACTCCTCTACCTTTTGTAATATATCCAATTATTTCATCACCAGGTAGTGGATTACAGCATCTAGAAAGTTTTACTAAACAGTTGTCTATTCCTTTTACAATAATACCATTATTAGATGCTTTATTCTTTTTCTTACTTCTTTCTTTAGAAAGCTCTTCTAATTTTTCTTCTAAATCCTCCTCTGGATTATCTTTTCTGTATTCAATAAGCATTCTAGCAATTACTTTTGTTGCAGTATTTGCCCCAAACCCAACAGCTAAATACATTTCATCTAAATCTTTATATCTATACTTTGTTAGCATTGCATCTAAATACTCTGTTTTAAATAGCTTTTCATAAGGAATTCCAGCTCTTTTTATTTCTTTTTCTATTAATTCCTTGCCTTTTTCAATGTTCTCTGCCTTTTTCTCTTTTTTAAACCAACTATTTATTTTGTTTCTAGCTGATGTACTTTTTACAAATTTAAGCCAGTCTAAGCTTGGGCCTTTTGAGTTTTCTGATGTAATAATTTCCACAATATCTCCACTATTTAATTGTGTAATTATAGGCATCATTTTACTATTAATCTTGCAACCTGTCATATGGTTTCCTATTTCAGCATGAATCGTATATGCAAAATCTATTGGAGTGGCTCCTTTGGGCAATACTTTTATTGCTCCTTTTGGAGTAAATACATAAACCTCATCTTCAAAAAGTTCTGTTTTTAAATTATCTAAAAACTGCTCAGGGTCTTGCATTTCCTGTTGCCATTCTAAAGACTCTCTAAGCCAAGCAAGTTTATCTTCTGTTACAACTACATTTTTCTTTCCTTTACCTAAAAAATTTGCTTCTTTATAAGCCCAATGTGCTGCGATACCAAATTCTGCAATTCTATGCATATCCCATGTTCTAATTTGAACCTCAAAAGGTGTACCTTTTTCTCCAAGTAAAGTCGTATGTATAGATTGATACATATTTGGTTTTGGCACAGCAATATAGTCTTTAAACCTTCCTGGCATAGGACTATACATTTCATGAACTACCCCTAAAGCTGAATAACAATCTTTTACAGAATTAACAATTATTCTCATTGCAAATAAATCATATATTTGATCAATAGTTGAATTGTCTCTTTGCATTTTTCTATATATTGAATATAGATGTTTTGCACGACCTGTAACTTCAGCATCAATTCTTTGTTTTTTTAACTGAGCTCTTATGTCATCCATGATTTTTTCTATAAATTTTAGTCTTTCATCTTTTTTCTTATTTATACTCTCAACTAACTCATGATATTCTTCTGGATATAAATACTTGAACCCTAAATCTTCAAGTTCTGCTTTAATTGAGTATAAGCCTAGTCTATTTGCAAGTGGTGCATATAAATCTAATGTTTCCTTTGCATTTGCAATTTGTCTTTCTCTTTTTAAATATTTTAATGTCCTCATATTATGAAGTCTATCAGCAAGTTTAATTAGAATTACTCTAATATCCTTTCCCATGGCAAGAAACATTCGTCTATAATTTTCTACCTGAGTTTCTTCAATTGTAGCAAATTGAATATTTCCAAGCTTAGTTACCCCTTTAACCATATCAGCTATTTCTTGTCCAAAAATCTCTACTAAATCTTCATGAGTTGCATCTGTATCTTCAACAACATCATGTAAAAGAGCGGCACAAATAGTAGCTTCATCTAATCCTATTTCAGCTAGAATATAAGCAACATTTATTGGGTGTATAATATATGGTTCTCCTGAACCTCTTTTTTGATCTTTATGTTTTTCATTTGCATAATCAAATGCTTTCATTATTAATTTATTATCCACTTTACGTGATATTTCTTTTTTCTTATTTATTACATCATTTATTGTTATGCTTTTTTGTTCAGACATATTTATCACATCCCTCTTTCATGCTATATAGTTTTCATCATATCTTTAATATTGATTTGTATATAATCTACTCCATTAAAAGTATTTAATTCTAAATTTCCTGCAATATCTATTCTATCTCCTATTTTATATTCACTGGCATATTCTCCTAAATTGAATCCAATTGCATTTATATATGTATTTTTATCACTTTTTAAAGTTAGTTTTAAATGCTTTCCCTCTGACAAGCTTCTAATGGAATCTATTATTAAACCTTTAAATGCAAAAATTGGCATCTCATTTGCCTCTCCATATGGTTCAAGCAAGCTTAAGTCTTCCACAACTTTTTTACTTACTTCATCTATAGATATAGTTTTATCTATATTAATAACAGGAACTAGTGTTGAAAGATTAGATTTTTTTGCAATTTCTAAAAACTCTTGTTTAAAAATATGTAAATTTTCCTGGTTTACAGATACACCAACTGCCATAGTATGTCCACCAAATCCATCTAAAGAATTTTTACATTTCATTAAAGCCTCATGTAAATCAAATCCTTTAATACTTCTTCCGAGAACCTTTTCCTATTTGTTCATTAGTATTGAATCCAATTAATATTGATGGTTTATAAAATTTTTCTGTTATTTTAGAAGAAACAATTCCAATAACACCAGTATGCCAGTTTTCTCCACTAAGTATTAAAGCTTCTTGATTTTCCATATTATTCAAACTGATTTGATTGAGTGCATCATCATAAATCTTTTTTTCCTCACTCTGTCTTTGTAAATTATATGATTGCATTTGATTAACTAAATCATCTGCTTCTTTTTGATTATCACATAATAAAAGTTTAATTGCAATATTGGCATCTCCCATTCTTCCACAAGCATTTATTCTAGGAGCCACTCCAAATGCAATAGCTGTTGAATCAATTTTATTATATCCTATAGATTTTAATAATACTTTTAATCCCAGATTTTTCGTGCATTGGACAAGTTTTAATCCCAGTTTTGTAATTACTCTATTTTCATCTATTAATGGAACTATGTCAGATATGGTTCCAATACAAGCTATATCCATGTACTTAAGGTACTCTTTTTCATCTAAGTCTAGTTCTTGACTTATTGCTTGACAAACCTTAAATGCAACACCCGCACCACATAATTCTCTAAATGGATATCTATTATCTTTTCTTTTACAATCTACAATAGCTATTGCATGCTTTGGTAATTCCTCTGCTGGTTCATGATGGTCTGTAACTATTGTATCTATTCCAAGACTCTTTGCAAGTTTTATTTCATCATTTGCAGTTATTCCACAATCAACTGTAATAATAAGAGTATATCCATTTTTTGAGATTTTTTCAATAGCATCTTTATTTAATCCATAACCTTCCAATAATCTATTTGGAATATAATAATCACACTCAAGTCCTCTATCCTTGAGGAAACTTTTTAATATTGTTATACTTGTAATTCCATCTACATCATAATCTCCATATATAATTGTTTTTTCTTTTTTTTCTATTGCAGTTAGAATTCTTTTAACTGCTTTTTCCATATCTGGCATTTCTGAAGGATTGTAAAAGTCATATCTAGTTGGATTTAAAAAAACTTGTGCATTTTTTTCAGATATTCCTCGATTAATCATAATACTTGAAATTAATTTTGTTATATTAAATTCTTTTTCTAATTTATTTATTTTTTCTTCATTTTCTTTTTTGTTATTATACTGCCATTTTTTTGTCATTAAATTTCCCCTTTTCTAATTTCAAATTGTACTACAATAATAAAAAAATATCAAGAAAAAA
>ODAJ012046177.1_pt1 | contig 20736 bp, 19 predicted proteins | sample 1539241 | NCBI WGS metagenome assembly ODAJ01 (sample SAMN02144231, study PRJEB22623) | gut metagenome | biome: sheep rumen | host: Ovis aries | place: New Zealand | reverse complement strand
CGCACATGACAAGCCGTGGCTCATCGGTGGCGGGTGTATGCTCCGAAGAGCGCAGTATGATTTCGCCCGACTATGCCCGCAATTTCATCTGCGATTTCATTATCGGCAAGGAGCAACAGCATAGCGAGAGACAACTGTTTTGATTATGGAAGGCGTGAATGTCTATGACAGGATGCCCGAGGGGTGGCATGAGAACAAGGGAGCCCTGACGGCACCGAACGGGTATATCTGGATCAGCAATGGTGTGTCGGTGTTTTCGTCTGGTTATCGGCATGGATTGCTGGGAAGATGACGGTGTTTTGTGGAGATGCCTTGCACGGTTCGTGGAGATGCCTGGTATACCTATATGGAAGGCATTACCATGAGTCGTACAAGGCATTACCATGAGGTGTGGAAGGCATCAGCACGACCCGTGGAAGGCATCGTTATGAACGGGGTGGCCGTTTTGCTATCCTGATATGGCATTTTCTGTTAATCTATCCTAAAACATAAAGAGGAAAAGCACGACATATACCGATTTTCTTTATCTTTGCATCCGTAACAATCAAAAAACAAAGTAGTTATGGCAGAATTTGTGTTAAATGTAGAGGTCAGGGAGATACCCATCAGCATGTTGTCTGAGAATACGGGGCAGATACCCGACGTTCCGAAGAACCCGAGGAAGATCACCCGGGAGAAGTTCGATGCGTTGTGCGAGAGCATCCGCAAGTCACCCGAGATGAAGGTGCTGGACGAGATACACGTATACCCGTACGGCGGGAGGTACGTGGTCATATCGGGAAACCACCGCTATAAGGCGTACAGGAAGCTGGGCTGGGTTAACGTTCTGTGTAAGGTGCTGCCCGAGGACACGCCGAAGGAGAAGCTCCGTGAGTACGTGATGAAGGAGAACATGCACTATGCGGAGAATGACGATGCGCTGCTGAACCAGTGGAACCTCAAGGAGCTGGCGGACTGGCGCGTGCCCGTGAAGATCAAGTCGAAGAAGGCGAAGGAGATGCCGGAGGTGGAGTTCACCCAGGTGCTTGATGAGAGCCATAACTACATCGTGCTGTATTTTGACAACGAGGTGGACTGGCTGCAGGCCCAGACGCTGTTCGACATCAAGCCCGTGCGTCTGTTGTCGACGAAGCGCGGCGAGAATAATATAAACGGCAAGAAAGTCGGTATAGGTCGGGTTCTGCGCGGTGTCGAGGTGATTAATCGTCTGCTCAGGGAGAACGGCTCACAATCAAAAACTCACAAGAATAAGACGGCATGAAGATATCAGTTAATGCTCCGAGTTACAGGAGGCCGGATGATGTCAAGACGCTGGACTATCTGCCGTTCGTCCGTATCTGGGTGGACTGCGGGGAGTATGATGCGTACAGGGCGAGCTACCCGGATGCGGACATCGTCAGCTGTCCTAATGGTGTGCAGGGGAACGTGTCGAGAATACGTAACTATATTCTCAGGAAGGAATTTGAAAGGGGGATGGATGTCGTGTGCATCGTGGATGATGACCTGACGTGCATCCGCCGTTTCGACTATGACAATCTGGACGGGTGGGGATATGACCCGCACTCCATATCCGCTGATGAGTTCATGCCGTTTGTGGAGAAGTACAGCATACTGGCAGAAGACCTCGGGGCGAAGCTGTGGGGAGTGAATTGTAACTGTGATCCTATGGCGTATCGGCACAACACGCCTTTCTCGACACGCAGCATCGTGCTGGGCCCGTTCGGATGCTTCCTGAAGGGTAACAGATGCTGGTATGACGAGAGTCTGCCGTTAAAGGAGGACTATGACATGAGCCTGCAGCAGATAAACATGGAGCGCGTCATCCTGCGTGTCAATGCCTACCACTATATGTGTAAGCAGTCAGAGCAGAAGGGAGGCTGTGCGGCATACAGGAACCGTCAGAAGGAGAGTGAGCAGTTTGACCTCCTGAGAAAGAAATGGGGGGGGCAATTGTTAAGGTCGATACAACGAACAAGGGTAAGTCCCTGAAGGAGAAGAGACTGGACTATAATCCGATCATCAGGGTACCGATAAATGGTGTATGATATGGGAAAAGGACGTAAGGAGAATCTGTTGAAGGCCGAGGATTTAACTTCGGAGCAGCTTCGGGAAAGGGCATCAAAGGCAGGAAAGGCCAGCGTAGAGGCCAAACGGCGTAAGAAGACGATGCGTGAGGCTCTGGAGATGATGCTTTATGATGTGGAACTCGATGAGCAGACAAAGAATCGTCTGAGGGCTCAGGGTTTCACGGACAGGAAGGATTTTAACCATCAGACGGTCATCACCCGTTCATTGATAGCGAAGGCGGAGTCCGGGGATGTACAGGCGTACAATGCCATCTGTGCGATGATAGGCGAGAAGCCAGCGGAGAAGATGGAGATGTCTGGCGGCATGGTGTCGTGCGTGAAGATAGTGCATATCGGGGAGCAGGGCGAGACGTTCCCCAGTTCAGAGGATGAGGTGGATGCAGAGCGATGAAGATTGAGAAGGACAAGAAGGGGAAGTGCTGGATCGTGAGCCATAAGCGTGAGGGATATCATGAGCAGATATGGCTGACGGAGGAGGAGCTGGCGGAGTTGTATTTCATGTTAAAGGTGATAGTATGAGTGAGTTTTTCGATGTGATACCAAGGGAATTGTTTGCACCTCAGACGGAGATGAAGGTGCAGGATCGCAGACAGCAGGAGTTTCGTCTGGTGGCAAGGCAGAGGAAAGTCCCCGGGCATACATTGTTCTGTATCGACTTGAAGACGGGCGAGATAAAGGCGGCACCCGTTATGCGCAGTTCGGCCGTGGATTTCAGGACGAAGATGCCGACATTCAGTAACCGCATAGTCGTAGAGCCCGGCCATGTGTACCGTCAGGCATTGAACAAGAAGAATTTCATCAAGATACTGAAGCGGGAGAGAATCTTGGTTACCCGTGTGCCGAAGGAGGGCGATGTGGTGGTGAATGTCAGATGACAGCCTTTTCTCAGTCCTGCCGTTGTATGAGGCGAATGCGAGGGCAACGGAGCGGGTGGTGGTGAATCAGGGCGGCACGTCATCGGGTAAGACGTACAGCCTGATGCAGCTGCTGTTCGTTCTGGGAATGTCGGAGCCGAGGCAGGTCATCACGGTGGTTGGTCAGGATGTGCCGAACCTGAAGAAGGGTGCCTACCGTGATGCGAAGACGATCCTGGCGTCATCGGTGGTGCTGCAGCAGTGGTGGCCGTATGTCAACGAGGGCGAGAGGATCATCAGGTGCACGAACGGGTCGCTGATAGAGTTCACGTCATACAAGGACGGTCAGGATGCGAAGAGCGGCAAGCGTGACTATCTGTTCATCAACGAGGCGAACGGCATATCATACGAGATATACTGGCAGCTGGCCATCCGTACACGTAGGCGTATCTTCATAGACTACAACCCGTCCGCGAGGTTCTGGGTGCATGACGAGGTCATCGGGCGTGAGGGCGTGAGGCTGATCATATCGGACCATCGCAGGAACTACTGCCTGAGTGAAGAGGAGCATGAGCGTATCGAGGGCATCGAGGATAAGGAATTATGGAAGGTGTATGCACGTGGGTTGACAGGCATGATTGCGGGACTGGTGCTGACGAACTGGGACATCGTGGATCAGATGCCTCCGATGGATGAGTGGAAGATGTCGGCCTATGGTCTGGACTTCGGCTTCACGAATGACCCGTCAGCGCTGGAGCATGTGGTGGAGGCGCACGGAGACCTGTGGGTGGATGAGAAGATATACTCGACGGGACTGATGAACCCGGACATAGCAAGGCGGGCGTATGAGGGAGGTCTGACGAGGGATGACAATATCATCGCCGACTCAGCGGAGCCGAAGTCCATCAGGGAGCTGCAGGCGCAGGGGCTGTGGGTCACGCCGTCGGTGAAGGGTCAGGACAGCATCGTGTCTGGTCTGGACATACTGAGGCGTTACCGCATCCATGTGACGAGGCGCAGCATGGGGATCATCGGAAACATGAGGTCGTACAAGTGGGACACGGACAGGGACGGTAACCTGACGAACAAACCCGAGGACAGGAATAACCACGGCATCGATGCCATCCGCTATGTGGCGCTGGCGAAGCTGGCGCAGAGGCGTGAGGCACGTGGCGTGAGGGTAAGGAACTGACCGCAGGGATGCGGGGGTCCAGCCGGAAACAAAGGTGATAGGCTTTAAGGTTAGGGAGTTATGAATGAAGTTAACTATTATATGCTTAATTGTTTTAAGTGGTTGGCGGCGGCCTGCTCATAGAAGTTTCTTTATCTAATCATAGTAACTTTGTTTTTATAGGTTGGATGTGGCAGCGGCAGTCCGTGACGGATGAACCGCTGCCTTTTTAGTTAATTAAACGTAAAATATAAAGGGAAAGAGAACAACGAATAAAGATAATCTTTATCTTTGCAGACGGAAAGGCCAAACATTCAGGGGGTTAGTCTATGGCCGGAAAAGTTGATTAATCACTAAAAACAAAAGAGTTATGAATTTATGTACATGTCCCGCAGCCGCCAGTCTGACGAGTATCCCGGCTGCAGGCTGTCCCGAGAGTTTCGGACAGATCCAGAAGATTGCGTTCCAGCGTCTGCGTAAGGCTGACGGAACCAAGAACTCGTTCACGAACACATCGTCTATCCTTATCAAGGCGTCATGGACGGCGAAGATGGCGGCAGCGGATGACACGAAGATCGTCATCAGCCCGTACATCCAGGCACCAAGTCAGGAGGCAGGCAGCCCCCGCACCTTCGGAGGCGGCAACGAGACGCTGGGAGGCGTGGAGATCATCATCGGCCGTGAGCCGTCGACGTTTACGGGGGTTATCCGCAGCGTGTCGCAGGATGTCATCAAGGCGATGAAGCAGTTGCAGTGTGAGGCAAATGCCGACAACCTCGGTGTGTTCCTCATCGACGAGAACGGTGCCGTGGAGGCCGTCAAGGATGAGACGGTGGCCACTACGTTCTATCCTATCCCCATCCGCAGCCTGTTCATCGGTGACAAGGCGCACGGTGGTCTGGAGGCGCCCGACTCGAACGCCATCCAGTTCTCTTTCCTTCCCAATTACAGCGATAACCTGTCGATTCAGGTGCCGACGGACTTCAATCCGCTGACTGACCTCTAAGAAGTACGGAGCAATGGGAAAGACAACGATGATATCGCTCGTCTGCATTGCGACGGGCACGGAGGAGTCCTTCGAGGTGGGTCACGCAGAGCGGATACTGGCTATCCGTGACAGCGGCTGGATGCTGCCCGAGGGTTCGGATTATGAGTTGGGAGAAGATGGGTCTATCAGTCGAAGAGATAAGAAGAAGGTCGCAGGAAAGGGTCAGGAATAGGACTATCAGCCTGGCCATGCTGCATCAGAACCGCCTGAGGCTTCATGCCGAGACGGTTCCGTCGACGCCTGCCCTTGCCACATGGTACAGAAGCCGTGACAGGAAGGGGCAGGCGGTGCCGATGCTGGCAGGGCGTGAGGGTGTGGCGCAGGCACTCACGGACTTCATGGCGATGGTGGAGAAGCTGATACCTCATGACAAGTTTGAGGTGTTCAAGACTCTCTTCCGCTTCCCCGTGAAGACGAACGAGGTGCTGGCGGTATGCTTTGACAAGCTGAGCAGGATCTTCGACGGACGGAACCCTGCGTACAGCTATCAGTTCACGGGCACGGAGTATCGTGACGACTGGGAGTGGTACCGTCAGGAGGTGCTGGGTGAGCCGTCGGTCTGGTCTACGAAGGGATGGGATTTCTTCAAGACGCAGATCAACAGCGTGCTGGTGGTGGACCTGCCCGAGGAGCAGGAGAGGGGTGACAGATACCCGAGGCCGTACTTCTACTGGCTGCCGATATCGGATGTCATAGACTACGAGGCCCATGCCGACGGACGGATGAAGTATATCATCTTCCGTCAGGATGACGGCAGGGTGGCGGTGATGGATGATGAGTACTACCGCATCTTCACGTCGAGGGACGGCATGGTGGGCGACCTGCTGAGTGAGGTGCCCCATGACCTCGGCTATTGTCCTGCGAGGTTCTTCTGGAGTGAGCCGATAAGCCTTGCGGAGCCAGACATCAAGGCGAGCCCCGTATCGAAGGAGCTGGACAACCTCGACTGGTTCCTGTTCTATTCCATCAGCAAGCGGAACCTCGACCTGTACGGCTCCTATCCCATCTATTGGGGCTATGAGCAGTCATGCGACTTCCATAATGACGAGACGGGTGACTACTGCGACGGAGGCTTCCTGAAGGACAGGAAGGGGCAGTGGCTGTATGACAACAACGGTCTGCTGATGCCGTGTCCCAAATGTCATGATAAGCGTCTGAGCGGTGCCGGCTCGTTCGTGGAGGTTCCCGTACCCATAGAGGGTCAGCCCGACCTGCACGACCCGGTGGGGATGCTGTCCGTCGACCGTTCAAGTCTGGACTATACGAAGGACGAGGAGGATCGTCTGCGGATGAACATCATCACGGCCATCGTAGGTCAGGCGGAGGAGATCACGCAGCGTGAGGCGTTCAACGAGCAGCAGGTGAAGGCTGGCTTTGAGTCGCAGAACACGGTACTGAACAGGGTCAAGAAGGGCTTCGAGGAGGCACAGTCATTCGTCGACGAGACATGCTGCCGCCTGCGCTACGGGTCTGCCTTCCTCTCTGCCAGCATCAACTACGGCACGGAGTTCTATCTGTTCACCAGCGATGAGCTAAGGGAGCGCTACAGGAAGGCGAAGGAGGCTGGAATGAGTGAGGCAGACCTCGACGCGCTGCTGACGCAGGTCATCGAGACGGAGTACCGCCATAACCCGCAGCAGATGCAGCGGATGATCATCCTGAGTGACCTGGAGCCGTACCGCCATCTGACACGTAACGAGGTGGCGGGCCTGTATGACAAGGGCATCGTGGGCATCGAGGAGTATCTGGTGAAGCTGAACTTTGCGGATTTCGTGCGGCGCTTCGAGCGTGAGAACATGAACATCATCGAGTTCGGTGACAACATAGACTATGACAAGAAGATCGGCATCATCAGGGAGCGCATGACGGAGTATGCGAAGGAGCTGGTGCCTGTTGTGGAGAAGAAGACGGCGCAAGCCGTAGAGTGATAACCAATAAAAAGTAAAGCAGTATGTTAGTAAAATTCGGAAACGCCACCAAGGATGTCCCCATATTGGAGGTGAATGCGGCCAATTACATTGTGCCGAAGGGAGAAGAGGGGACGGTGCACTGCCGTATCGAGCAGGTGCAGTTCAACCCGAATACGGGTGCGCGTCAGTCAAGGCCGAGGATTCAGAAGTTTGAGCCGAAGTCATGGCCTGGCATTCAGCGCATCCTCAGACAGCAGGGATGGACGATTGACGTTCTCTATGACCCGACGGTATGGCTGAGGGAGAAGGAGGAGAAGGAGCGCATGAGCATCGAGGAGCGTGTTCGTCTGGCACAGGAGGCCGAGGCGAAGAAGAAGGCCGAGATGAAGGCAGCACTGAAGGCTGAGATACTTGCCGAGTTGAAGGAGGCGGGTGTCATCAGGGCCGAGGAGAAGACAGAGACGAAGGGCGGCTCTAAGAAGAAATAGCCCCAAGGCAATAATCATTAATTTCAAAGGGTAAGACATTATGATTACGAATGAGATGCTGGCGGCTGATGCCGCACTGAGCGGACTGACGGATGAGCAGAAGACGGCCATCGTCACGATGTCGAGAAATGATGAGGAGGTGGTCATCGGGAACCGCTTCCGTGAGGTGTACAACCAGCTTGATGCGACCATCGCAAAGGAGACGGGCATCGCACGGAACGGTGACGAGAAGACATACCTCTATCTGGAGAGGGCAGCCAAGGCACTCGCTGCAAAGGCTAACAGCGTGGACGGGCTGAACGTGAAGATCGGTGAGCTGACCAAGGAGCGCGACAAGTTGCAGAAGGCACTCGAGGAGGGTGGCGACGATGCGACTAAGAAGCAGCTGGCACAGGCCGTGAAGGACCTGGATGCCGTCAGGAAGCAGTATGATGCGCTGAAGGCCGACTTCGACACCCAGAAGAGTGCCCATGAGGCGGAGCTGCTGGGTGTGCGTATCGACAATGTGATGGCGGGTGCGACATCCGGGCTGAAGTTCAAGAGTGAGTTCCCGCAGGCTGCAACGGACACGCTGCTGGCACAGGCCGTGGCGAAGGTGAAGGCTATGTCGCCGGAGTTCATCGATGACGGCAGGGGCGGCAGGCGCCTGGTGTTCAAGGGTCAGGACGGGGAGATCGTCCGCAACCCGGAGAATCATCTGGAGCCGTTCACGGCAGAGGAGCTTGTCAGGCGGGAGCTCCGTCAGATGGGCATCCTCGATGAGGGACGGCAGCAGCAGGGATCAGGCACGAAGCCCCCGATGCAGAAGCAGGGCGGGGCACAAGGCGCACCCGTGGACGTGTCGATGGCACGGACTCAGAACGAGGCGCAGGAGATCATCGCCCAGTCGCTGATGAAGCAGGGGCTTGTTAATGGCTCGAAGGAGTTCCAGAAGGCCATGGACGAGGCATGGCAGGAGAACAACATCTCAGCATTGCCGATGAATTAGAGAGAAAGAGAAAGGCAGAGGGTCAGCCAAAAAAAGAATGTATCACAAACAAAAAAAGTTATTGAATTATGTCATTACTTGCAACCCGTTTACAGAACTGGCGTATCAGCAATCCCGAGCTGGATCGCAACATGGCACGCCCATTGGAGTACGGAGCACTGGACTTCTTCATTGAGCAGACCGATGCCCCCAACTCAATCATTTCACCGTACCTGAAGAACCGTGCGTTTGCCTCTATGGGCAACACCGTTCAGGTGCCGGTCATCAACTATGACGGAGACGTCACCGTGAGCAACGTGCGTACCTGCACCATCTCCGATGATGAGAACACGTCTGCATTGTACACGCTGGTGTGGACCACCTATGCCGTGGGCTTCACGATGGTGCCGACTCTCTACATGAACAACGAGATCGACTACCAGCATGACTTCGAGCGCAAGATGGAGAAGGTCTGCCGTGCACTGGCCACGACTCTCGACTCTGCCGCCATCGCTGCCCTTGAGGCTGCCAAGACCCAGGTCTATGCAGATCCCCTGCAGTACACCGTGACGAGCAACGTCATCGAAGTGCCGATGCAGATGGCTACCGAGATTCTGGGTGATCTCAACCCGATGATGCGTGCCAACGCATATCCAGAGACGATCCACCTCATCGGTAATGCCGGAGTGGACAGTCTGATCCGCAAGCTGGCCCAGCATGGTGTGTACAATGACGTGAACAAGCGCATGGAGTACGACAACAAGGTGCTGCACTACACCACCCAGCTGCAGAATGCCGCATCGAAGATCGGTACTCTGTTCGCCGTCGCCGACGGTAACGTGGGTGTGCTGACCCGTGTCGACCGTGAGGCTCTGCGCCGTGCTTCGGCCAACTTCCATGAGTGGGACGTGGTGCGCCTGCCGTTCATCGACCTGCCCGTGGGTAGTCACTACTACACCGCAGTAGGTGACCAGTCGGAGATCGCGGGTGCCGCTTCTGCGGATATGACCTGCAACGTGAAGGAGTACTTCGGCTTCTCCGTCGACGTGGCATTCGTCATCGCCTACAACAGCGACCCGACCACGGTGGCCAACCCGATCATGAAGGCACAGATTGCCGCTCCTGCTGCCAACCAGCCGATTGCGACACCTGTGTATGTGACGAACGCAGCCGACTTTGCATAGTCGTGCCGCTCATTGTTGAAGACTCCTTTTTGGATTTTTCATAAATGCTGCAAGGGGGGACGGGGTGAGAGTCCCGTTCCCCTGTTGTTTTTAAAAAGAGAGAATGAGATGATAAGAATCAACGACATACAGCAGGCCTTGGCGCATCTGGTAGGATGGGAGCAGGATATCATCCCCGAGAACCAGGTGGCGGAGGAACTGACGGAGACGGAGAGCGGCCTGACGTTTCAGGGTGCCCACCCGATGGTGACGCTGGAGAACCTGCGGGCGGTGATGCCGGAGATGACGCTTGACATGTTCCCCGAATGGAACAGGTACAAGCTGTACAGGGAGGGTCAGGTGGTCAGGCACGGCGACATGCTGTTCTGTGCATTGAAGACGGGCATCGGGCATGAGCCGAGGGTCAAGGACTTCAACGCTGACTTCAATGATGACTTCAGCAGGAGCGAGGGAGGTGTCGGCGATGCCGGGTACTGGACGAGGTACAACCCGCTGACGGTGTATCTGAGAAGGCTGCAGGATCAGGTGACGGCGAGGATGGTGCAGACGTTCCTTACGCAGAAGTCGCTGCTGAGGGAGTCGAAGGCTCTGCTGGAGCGTCGTACGTTCTTCGACGGTGCAGGCCGTCTGGCGAACACGCTGCCGTCTGGAAAGCGCATCGTGGGAATGGAGATAACCCCGGCCTATTCGATGGGCGTGACGGCGAAGATAGAGCGCATCGGACTGCAGATGATGGGAGGCACGGGGACGGTACGGATGTATCTGTTCCATAGTTCGCTGGTCGACCCGGTAGCCGTGCAGGATCTGGAGTACACGAAGGAGAACGGAGGCTTCCAGTGGTTCGACATGAAGGACTGGTACATGCCGTATATCTCAGAGGCGAACGACAGCGGAGGCGCATGGTATCTGTGCTATGACCAGTCGAGGCTGCCCGAGGGCATGGAGTGTGTCAACGTGGCGAAGGACTGGAGCCGTGAGCCGTGCGGGACGTGTAACATCGGGAGCCTGACGGCATGGAGGGAACTGACGAAGTATATCAACATCAGCCCGTTCAAGGTGAAGGCGCCCGAGACGTTCTATGAGTTCCCGGAGATGTGGGACATCGAGGACACGGTATATACGAACACGGTGAACTACGGCCTGAACGTGGAGGTGTCGGTATATTGTGACCTGACGGACTTCATCATCAGGGAGCGGCAGATGTTTGCCAACGTGCTGCAGATGGAGATGGCGGCAAGGGTTCTGAGGATGCTTGCCTATAACCCGTCTGTCAGGGTGAACAGGAAACAGTCGAACGCAAGCCAGTTTGACCTCATCGCGGAGGTGGACGGCTATCCCCAGGGCCGGGAGCAGGGCATCGGTGCAGACTTGAAGAAGATGTACGAAGCGCTTGATCTTGACACAAGGGGCATAGACCGCATATGTCTTACGTGCAGGCCAGTTGGCGTAAAGTATAGGACGGTATGACGATAGAGGGGCTTCTGAATAACGTGCGGGACATGCGTGACGGGCTGTCGGGCGGTTCTCTGGTGCGTGAGGTGCTGGAGCCTCACGGGCAGGAGATAGTCGAGCAGCAGCGCATCCAGCTGCTGGAGGGCAGGGGCAGTGACGGAGAGGATCTGCACCCGTTCTACTCTGAGGACCTGAAGCCTTCGGGATTCTTCAGGAGCAGGGAGAGTGCGAGGCGCTATGCGGAGTGGAAGCAGACGATCAGCTACCCCGTTACGGTGAGGCGTAAGCCCGATGCACCGAACCTGTATATCACGGGTGTGTTCCATGACGACCTGAACGTAGACTTCCGTGCGGATGAGATGGCCATCGTCCCGGATACGGCCTATGCGGCGAACATCATGGCGAAGTACGGCTTCGGTGTGTTCGGATTGTGCTGGGAGAAGTGGGGCGTCATCTGGGATGAGAAGGGTGCGAAGAATGAACTGATAGAGAAGATGAGGGAGAGGATATGGCAATAGAGAGAGTGGTGAAGATGAAGAGTCCTGCGCTGTTTGACCGTGTCATCGGTTCGCTGCAGGACGGGCTGGCGGATAAGGTCGCATGGCTCGACCATATATTCGGCAGGTGTGAGCGTCTGGTGAAGGAGACGAACGGTGTGAGGAGGTACACGCCCAACGTCTATGTGGGAGGTGACGAGTACCTGCTGCTGACGCCTGACCAGGGGTTCGGCAACTACTGCTATTTCGTACTCGATGACGGTGAGAAGGTGAACTGGGTTGTGGGTGACATGAGTCATCTGCAGTCACGGTTCTCGCTGGTCGTATGGGTGGACATGCGGACGATACCCGGGGATGATGACACAAGGAACACGGAGATGGTGAAGGCCGAGATACTGCGGTTGCTGAACGGCGGCATCTGGGTGCGGACGGGCAGCATCGCCGTGGATACGGTGTACAGCCGTGCGGAGAATGTGTTCAGCGGATTCACGCTGGATGAAGTTGATAACCAGTTCCTCATGTCCCCGTTTGCGGGCTTCCGCTTCGAGGGAACGATGAGGGTAAAGGATGTGTGCGAGCTATGATTGAGAGTGTGGTAAAGGTGGCACTGCTGGCGGCGTTCGTGGTGCTGCTGGTGAAGAAATGGGGCATAGCGGAGTATTGGCAGATACACGGCAGTGACTTCGTGTCGAGGCTGTTCTCCTGCGATCTCTGTATGTCTTTCTGGGCGTGCGTCATCGTGTCGGCGGTGGCCACGGTTGTGTCAGGTGAAGTGAGGATGATGGCGGTGCCGTTCATGGCTATGCCGATAACGAGGATGATGGTATGAGACAGGTGAGGCTTGGGAAGCATGCCGTATCGTTGTATACGAGCATCGATGAGCTGCCGATGGAGCGGTTCCACAGATACAACAAGATGCTGCTGATAGATGCGGGCATAGGGTCTGACATGACGGCCTTCGATGCCCATATCGAGAAGGTGGTGAGGTATATGCGGAACGGTGACACGGAGGATGCGGTGAAGGAGATGGAGAACATGCGGCAGAACGTGTATGTCATCCAGACGGAGCAGAGCCCGGTGAACCTGTCCTTCGCGGTGCTGGTGAAGGAGATAGACGGCAAGGCTTGCGATGACCTGTCGGACGATGGTCTGGAGAGGGTGCGGGCGAAGCTTGCGGATGTGACGAGAAAGGAGATGACCACCGAGTTTTCGGAGGTCAAAAAAAAAATAGAGGGTGAGCTGGTGGAGTATTTCCCCAGCCTGTTCACGAACGTGGAGGAGAAGGAGTACTACGATAACATGAAGCGTCTGGCGATGGAGAAGCTGGGACAGATAACATCGGGAGCGAGCGAGGCGGGAGCGAGGAGGATCACGGAACTCGAGGATCGTCTGGTGCTGGCGGTGAAGCCCAGGACGTTCACGGGAAGGGATGCCTTCGGCGTGCAGCATGACAAGGCGTACATGAAGATGTGCCTGATGATAAGTTCAAATCTGAATGTCGATGCGTCACGGATGACGGTGCTGGAGTACTACACGGCAGGTGAATACCTCAACGAGATGATGAAGGAGAGGAGAAAGGCGGCATCTAAGCGGCGTTAGAACGCCGGGCGGTATGGTTGTCGGCTTGGAGAGTAAAAACGGCTCAGAAGGAAAAGGAAAGGCAAAATAACGGTATATGGAAGAGCAGAACCCAATAAGGTACAGTGACCTGATCGCACCGGATGACTCGATAGAGAAGCTTATCGGTCAGCTGGAGAGCGTCACGAAGGTATATGGCGAACTATCGGCAAGCGTGAAGGCGCAGGCGGCCGGCATCGCTGCATCGCTGAAGACGATATCGGGTGCCACGGAATCGGGACGTGCCTCGACACGCAGTGCATCTCAGGAGGTGGACAGGCTGACGAAGGCATACAAGGATCTGGAGTTTGCGCAGAGCGACACGGCAAAGCGTATAGCAGACCTGAAGCAGATCCAGAGGGAGCAGAACATGATGAACAAGCTCACGGCCGAGTCCAACAGGGCCGTGGAGGGTTCCTATAATGCGCTGAGTGCCCAGTACCGTCTGAACAAGATGTATATCAACAACCTCACGAAGGCAGAGCGTGAGAATGACCCGGCGGCGAAGAAGCTCATCGAGGAGACGAGGCAGATATATGAGGAGATGAACAAGATGCAGCAGGCAACTGGCAAGTTCTCCCTCAACGTGGGAAACTATACGCAGAGTATAGAGCAGGCCATCGGAGTCAACAGCAAATGGTTTCAGGGGCTGCAGCAGCTGGGCGGACTGTTCGCTGGCGGCTTCTCTGCTGGCGTGAAGTCTGCTGGTAGTGCCGTCGCTGGCTTTGGCAGGCAGCTGCTGGCGTTGCTGGCGAACCCGATAGTGGCTATGATAGCGGCGGTGACGGCAGCGTTCATGGCGCTGGCACAGGGCATCAGCTCATCGGAGGAGAACACGAACACGCTGATGCGTATCATGGCACCGTTCCAGAGAATATTGACGGGTGTGGTGAATGTGCTGCAGACGATGGCGGGGTGGCTGCTGAATGCCGTCGAGGGCTTTGAGAACCTTGCGATGGGTGCGAGCCGTCTGATGGAGCGTCTGCCTCTGGTAGGCAATGCCATCCGTAAGGTAAACAATGAGTTGCAGAACAACATAAACCTTGAACGTGAGCGTCAGCAGTTGGCCAAGGATAACAGAGAGCTGACGAAATGGGAGGCCAAGACACAATATGAGATAGCCGTCCTGAGGCGTAAGGCCAACCAGACGGATGATCCGAAGCTACGTGCGGCTTACTTGCAGAAAGCGGTAAACAAGGAGCGGCAGATATCACAGAATCGTGTCGCTTTTCTGCAAAGGGAGTTAAAGGTAATGAAGGAGAAGGCTGCGCAGTCGCAGAATGATGCAGCTACCAATGATGAGATAGCACGCAAGGAGGCGGAGATATGGAATGCGAGGGCACAGGCTGAGCAGAGAAGCCTTCGCTTAGTACGTCAGATTACCACAGCGCAGGGGCAGATGAACAGACGTACAGGCGGAAGTGGGAGAACTACTGTATCTAATGATGCGGAACGCAAGGTAAAGGAGCAGGAGCGCATCCAGAAGGAGCAGGCGAGAAAGGAACTTGCCGCCATCCGTCAGTCTGAGGATGCGAGGGCGGCACTGATAGAGAATAGCTTCGACCGCGAGAGGGCGGTGACGATATATGAGTATGACAGGCGCATCGAGGACTTGAAGCGTCAGTTGCAGGAGGAGGCGAACCTCACGGAGGAGGCACGCAAGGCGATGAATGACACCATCATTGCCCTGGAGCAGCAGAAATGGAACAAGCTGGCCGAGATCACCGACAAGGAGATGAAGGCGGCTGTGGAGGCTGAGACGAAAGATGCCGAGGCGAGAGGAAAGGCGGCAGAGAAGATGGCCAAGAAGCAGGAGCAGACGCTGAAGAAGCGGAAGGACCTGTATGACATCCTCGGCTTCAAGTTGACGGATGAGCAGAAGGAGGGCCTTGACGAGGCACTGGGATATGCGATAGGGTCGCTGAACCAGTTCATGGATGCGTATCTCAGGGCTGCGGAGGCACGGAAGGCCGCTGCCGATGCGGAGGTGGAGAGAACCCAGTCGGTGCTGGAGGCGGAGATAGAGGCAAGGAACCTCGGATATGCCAATGACGTAGAGACGGCACGGAAGGAACTGGAGGAGGCGAAGAAGAACCAGCAGAAGGCCATCGAGCAGCAGAGAAGGGCACAGCAGGCACAGGAGATGATAGACACGGCGACGCAGACGTCATCCCTGATAACGGCCACGGCGAACATCTGGAAGTCGCTGTCTGGCATCCCCATCGTTGGTACGGCATTGGCCATTGCAGCCATAGCCACGATGTGGGGATCGTTCGCTGCAGCGAAGATCATGGCGCACCAGGTGTCGGGATCGTCCACGGAGTCGTATGGTGAGGGTACGGTCGAGCTGCTGCAGGGCGGCAGTCATCAGTCCGGCAATGACATAGACCTTGGACGGAAGAAGGATGGCACCCGGAGGCGTGCTGAGGGCGGTGAGTACTTTGCCGTCATCAACAAGCGCTCATCGAGGAAGTACGGCAGCGTCATCCCCGATGTCATCAACGCACTGAATCAGGATACCTTCGCGGAGAAGTACATGGGTGCGTATGACGGCGGCATGGTGTCGGTGACGGTGAACGGAAGGAACCCCGACCTGAAGGAGCTGACGCAGAGCGTGAATGACATCCGTGACCAGGGGAGGATGAGGACATACAGCGACGGCGGTGCTACCGTCACTCAGTATAAGAACTTAAAGAGGATTGTGAGAAATGGCAACTAAGATACCACCGAGATACAGGTTTACGCTTGCGGACAGAACCGTGGCGGCGACGAGGAGCGTCAACCCCGTCTGGAAGGATGACCTTGCGCTGGAGTATGAGAGGGAGCAGGGGCAGATGTTCTTCCGCAGGAAACTGAACGGCAAGCTGACGTTCGTGGGAGCGGATATGGAATGGATCCTGCAGAGGGGCTACAGCCATCAGATAGGCGTGACGATGGACAGGAGCGATGACAATGGGGTGACGTGGTCCGAATACTGGATCGGCCATTTCTATATGACGGACTGCGAGGTGAACCTTGATGACAGTCTGATAACGGTACAGCCGACTGTCGATGATGAATACAACAAGGTGCTGGACGGGTATGACAAGGAGTTCAATCTGGTTGAGCTGCTGCCCGAGACGGACTTTGTCAGGATGAAGAAGTTCCCGCTGATACAGATCTATTACCCGGGAGAGTCGACGCTGAGTTGCATCTACAACGGAATGTCATGGGAGCAGGACGTGGATCAGGAGACGAGTGATGACGTGCTGACGAACGAATACCATTTCAGCCGTAACTCAGACAAGAGGGAGATAAGCCTGAAGCAGAACGGTGTCATCTATGGTGTCTATGAGGCCGAGGTGACGGAGGATGAGAGTGAGCCCTATGATATATCGTTCTACCCTATAAGTGGAGGGTCGGGTACATACCTGCAGGTGACCTACACGCGGACTATTCAGCAGGACTTGCCGATATATAATATCAAGATTGAACTGAGGAATGACCAGACGCACGCGATGCTCTACTCTTATGAGGAGACGGGTCTGGGAAAGAAGAACACGTCAGACCTCACGTTTACGATGACTGCCGAAGGATCGTCTGCCACGATGGAGGGAGCGACGTATACGCGTGCCATCTATGCACGCATCCTACTTGACGTGGAAGAGTTTGACGGCGTTGAGACGGCTCCGCTGTCACCTGCCGACTTCTGCTATGACAACAGGAATTACCACAGGGCGATAGGCTTCGTCCTTGGTGCAAGGTACCTGACGGTATCGGCACAGACGCAGGTGTCGCCGACGGAGTACGGGAAGGCGTCCAACGGGGAGTATTTCGTGGAGCCCACGGCATCGGATGACGTGTACCCGATAGCACGTACGACATGGGACAATACCAGCGTCTGGTTCGTAAACGACGGAAACTTCATAGACTTCATGCGTAGTGTCGGAACGAAGACGATGACGTTGCGGACGGCATATCCTGTCTGGAGTGTCATCAGCGTGCTGCTGAATGCCATCAATGCGGGCGTGACGCATCAGGGGTCGGCGGCATACAGCCAGTTCCTCTATGATGCCACCAACCCGCTGACGGGCAGTCAGAACAGGACGCTGCTGATGTCGCCGAAGTCCAACGTGCTGGCGGGTGAGTTCTCGCAGCCTGCGATGAAGGCTCCCGTGACGCTGAAGAATATCATGGAGATGCTGAGGGACGTGTACGGATGCTATTGGCATATCGATAATGGGAAGTTCTGCATCGAGCATGTGCACTACTACCGTCAGGGTTGTACCTACGGGTCTATGACACAGGGGTATTATCTGCCCCTCATCATAGCAAGGAACGGAAAATCATGGGGATTCGGTGCGAACAGGTACAGCTATGAGAAGGAGCGGATGCCGCAGACGTTCCAGTATGGCTGGATGGATGACGTGACGGAGGCGTTCACGGGCAGGCCTGTCAGGATGCTGTCCCCGTATGTGGATGAGGGCAGCACGGAGGAGGTGACGGTGTCGATGTTCACCAGCGATGTGGACTTCATGATGCTGAACCCGCAGGGAATGTCGAGGGACGGCTTCGTGCTGCTGGCTGGTCAGGCGTCGGGAAGTGAGTATATCCTTCCCGTCATCACCATATCGAGCGGACGGTGGCCGTGGGTGACGAAGTTCCTGTATCTGCAGAACGGAGACCTGGCGTTCTGTATGCTGCAGCCCAATTACCTGACGTATGACATGCCTGCAAGGAACATCGAGATGAACGGTCAGCAGACAACCGCCAAGGCCGTCAGGAGGACGAAGGTGCAGGAGGTGCGGATGCCGATGTATGATGACCCATGGATCCTGCAGGTGGTAGAGACGGAACTGGGGTCCGGCATCATTGAGAAGATGTCGGTCAAGTTGACAAGTAGGATTGCTAAGACAACATTGAAATATGAACCTGAGTAATTATAGTGCGTTGCCGTTCTATGACAGCAAGGACGAGCAGTTAAGCCGTAGGAAGTATGCCTATGGCGAGGTGTACCCGTTGTATGTGGAGAAGGGGACGGTGCCGCCGTTCCAGTTCGTGGTGCATTCCAACGGGAACTCCATACAGAGTGCAGCGTTGGTAAATTACAATAATGACGCGGCACAGGCGATAACGAACATATCGAGCGTGTTCCTTAAGTATGCATTTTCAGGATACGATGTGTTCGTGTGCCCCGGAATAGGATTGGATGGCGTGAACATGACGGTTGGAAGATGGTACCTGCAGGTGAATATGGGCGCGGAGACGATATACTCCGAGGTGTTCACGGCTGTCGATGATGTCAGTCCCTACACAAGGGTGCAGTGGTGGGATGATCAGGACCTGGTGATGAAGGATGAGAGGATCGTCTATGAGATGGCAGGCGGCCAGTACTTCAGGAACGAGGTGTATCTGGATTGTCAGATAGGCATGCCCGACTATGACTTTGAGGAGGAGGGAGAGACGAGGGACGGGCTCTATTTCCCAGAGAAGATGATAAGCGTCAAGACGCATAAGTTCACGTTCCTTGCGCCGGAGTACCTGCTTGATGCGATGCGCTTTATCAGGCTGTCTGACAATATGGTGGTGAAGGACAGGGACGGAAGGATCTATAGGGCTGACACGTTCCTGCTGACGCCGAAGTGGCAGGCACCCGGGATGCTGGCTGCCGTCGATGCGGAGTTCAAGACGTCGGCTGTGGCGAAAAAGATAGGAAGGGATTACAACGATTAACATAAAACTGGTTTGAATATGGGAAACTTTGAGAGTCTAAGGACAGCCATTGCCGAGGTCATCAGACAGAACGGCAATGAGGAGATTACGGGTGACGTCCTGCAGTTCGTTCTTCTGGAGATGGTGAGCGGGCTGGGAGCGGGCTACCGTTTTCTGGGAGTGTGCACCCCTGCAACGGAGCCGCAGGAGCCTGACGGCGCTGCGTTCTATGTGGGTGGCGCAGGTGAGTATCGGAACTTTGACGGCATCGTGCCTACGGTGGCAGACGGCTACATCTGTTTCTTCAAGTGGGATGGTGATGCGTGGTCTTTCAGTCCTCTGAAGGTGACGCAGCCCGTGGATGATGAGATCACGGAGGGAGGTCAGAACCCCGTGAAGGGCGGAGCCATCTATGAGGCGTTCAGTGAACTGAAGGCGGCTGGCTATCTGTTCGCTGGTGTGGCCATGCCGAACACAGACCCGGGGGAGCAGGTGGAGAAGGTGTTCTATGTCGCAACGCAGGCTGGTAACTATCAGTATTTCGGAGGTGGCATCCTTCTGCCGTGGGGCCTGAACATCATCAAGTTCAACGGCAGCATCTGGACAAGTGACACGCTGGAGGTGATTACGGATGTCCTTTCTGCTGATAACACGGCTCTGGTGACATCTGGCGGCGTGTTCGCGGTGATGGCCGGAAAGGTAGATAAGGAGGCAGGAAAGGGCCTGTCAGAGGCTGATTATACAAATGCCGAGAAGGTGAAACTGGGAGCGTTGCCTACGGCTGCAGAGTTGGAGGTGCTTCTGGAGGGCAAGCAGGATGTCCTGACGTTCGACGGTGCACCTACGCCCGACAGTCCGCACCCCGTGACGAGTGCAGGCATCTATGATGCCATCAAGGATTTTATCACGAAGGCGGTGAGCGACCTGACCTATTACTACACGAAGTCGGACACGTTCAACAAGACGGAGGTGCTGCAGATGATCGCTGCCGTCAGGCAGTTCCGCTATGAGGTCGTTCCCGAGTTGCCGGAGGCATCAGTCGACACGGTGGGCATCATCTATTTCGTGCCGAGTGATGACCCGAAGGAGAGGAACATCAAGAATGAGTTCATCACGCTGACGAGGTCTGAGGGCGGCACGACGGAGTACTACTGGGAGCAGATAGGCAGCACGGAGATCGACCTGTCGGACTACGCCACGTTTGATGATGTCAACGCAGCCATTGCGGAAGCCTTGCAGGACTACTATACGAAGCTGGAGGTTGATGACATCATCCGTCGGACGAAGGGGGCGCTGGCATTGCTTGGCATCAGCACGTCGAAGAATGTGGTGCAGACAGGTCTGTCAACCTCTCTGACGGTGACGGTGACGAGCGATGTGGAGGCAGAGGAGATCATCCTGAAGCGTGACGGCGTGACGGTCATGCAGGGTGCCGGAAAGACCATGCAGTTCAATGATGTGCTGGAGGTGGCGCAGAGCGGTGGCGTGACGTATCTGGCCGTGATGACCATCGGAGGCACGGAGCGTACGGTGGAGATGGTGCTGCCCGTCATCGACGCTGTCTATTACGGCATGGCTCCGGCTGCTTCGGATGTCACGACGAAGGCTGGGGCACAGGACAGCCCGGAGGGAAGATACACGATGACGGCATCGGAGGACGGCTGCTATATCTTTGTGCTCGTTCCCATGAGCATGAAGGTGAATGCCGTGGAGATGTCAGGCATCGAGGTGCCGATGGAAGCGCCTACGGGCATCGTGGTCGGTAACCTG
>ODAJ014729335.1_pt1 | contig 20737 bp, 18 predicted proteins | sample 1539241 | NCBI WGS metagenome assembly ODAJ01 (sample SAMN02144231, study PRJEB22623) | gut metagenome | biome: sheep rumen | host: Ovis aries | place: New Zealand | reverse complement strand
TACTATCGCTACAAGAATGGCGAGCGACTGATCAATCCCCAGATGCAACAGGAGATTATCGACATCGTACATCGATATGCGCCAGGCGTTGAGGTCAGTTTCGATAAGACATTTGAGGATTATGACTTTACAAGGAACTATTAACGAACCAGCAAGAAGGTGGTGATTTGTCCCAGCCCCTGGGACACATTGTCCCACCCCATGGGACAAACAGTCCCACCCCCTGGGACAAATCTAAAAGCAGTAGTAATGATGAAGCTATCAATAGTAAGAACAGATAAGAAGTACGTCAGGCATCTGACTGTGAACTACTTTCTTTAAAAATAAAATATATGAATAGGATATTTGTATCGATTTTGCTCACAATGGGCTTTGCTTATAGCTTGTCAGCTCAGGAGAAGGAGTACCAGTTGGTGTGGAGTGATGAGTTTGATGTTGAGGGCGAGCCTTCGACGGAGTGGAGTTACGAATCTGGTTTCGTGCGCAATGAGGAGTTGCAGTGGTATCAGTCGCAGAATGCCAAGGTGAAAGACGGCTGTCTGGTGATTGAGGCGAAGAAGGGTTTCTTCATCAATCCCCATTACGAGGCGGGCAGCAGCGATTGGCGCAAGAATCGTGAGTTTATTCGCTACACGTCGAGCTGCTTAAAGACGCAGTTCAGCCAGCAGTTCCTTTACGGACGTTTTGAAATCCGAGCGAAGATTCCTGTGGCTTCAGGTGCCTGGCCTGCCATCTGGTTGCTGGGCAACAAGTGGGAATGGCCGAATAATGGCGAGATTGACATCATGGAATATTACATCAAGGATGGTCAGCCGTCGATCCTCGCCAATGCCTGCTGGGGCTCGCCGGAGCGATGGAAAGGCGTGTGGGATTCTGCACTAATACCCTTCACGCATTTCACGGAGAAGGATCCTTATTGGGCAGATAAGTTCCACATCTGGCGCATGGACTGGGACAAGGAGTTCATTCGCATCTACCTTGATGACGAGCTGCTCAACGAGATTGATCTCTCCAAGACCTTCAACGAAGGGTATGATGGCAATCACGAAAATCCCTTCGCCAACGATGTCGTAGGTTTCAAGCATTATCTCCTACTGAATCTCGCCATCGGCTCCAACGGCGGCGATCCCGATGACAGCCAGTTCCCCCTCAGATATTACATTGATTACGTGAGGGTGTATCAGTAAACAAGCAATGACGAATCAATGAATTACCGTTATGATTTGGATGTATTGAAGGCTCTGGCCATAGTGGCAGTGGTGCTTTATCATGCAGGATGGTGCAAGAGCGGCTATCTTGGGGTAGATGTGTTTCTTGTGCTCAACGGTTATTTCGTGGTGCCTCAGGTAATGAGGCAGATTGAGGAAAAGCGTTTCCACTATTTCGCCTTCTTGGAAAAGAAAATATACAGACTGCTGCCTCTCGTGCTATTAATCTGTGGACTATCACTTGCCGTTGGCTATTGGGGTATGCTGCCAAATGACTTTCGTTTTTTGAGTGAGGAGGCTGTTGCTTCTTCCGTCTTTGGGAACAATATTCTTCAGGCTTTGACGACTCAGAACTATTGGGCTGCTATCTATCATAAAGTGCTGATGCACACATGGTTCCTGGGGGTGTTGATGCAGTTCTATGTCGTCTTCCCATTATTGATGCTGTTGATGCGAAGTCGCATGAAGTTGATACTTGTAATACTGACGTTATTGTCGCTTCTGCTTTATCTACTGCCTATTGATACGATTGGGGATAAGTATTATCTGCTACCTTATCGCTTCTTTGAGATTGCTGTTGGCGGTCTTGTTGCTATCCATTCTCGAAAAGGAAATTCGAGTATGAGCTATCTGTCTTTAGGTTGCTTGTTTCTGATGATTTTCTTTGGTGCATTTACCATTGGTGAAAGAGAAATGCCCTATAATCTGGTGGGAGGCACCAATACGATTCGCGAGAGTTTCTTGCCTAGGGAAGTATTGCTGTTGCTGACTGTCTTGTTTGTTGCCGGCAATCTTTTCTCGTCAAATCAAGAATGCAAAATCTCGCTATTTGCCAAGCGTTCAAAGATACTTGGTCCATTGGGACGAATGAGTTTGAGTATCTTCTTATGGCACCAGCCCCTGTTTGCCTTTTATCGCTATTTCTTTGCCGATGAATTGTCGTTATCTGTGTTGATTACTCTGGTTATAGTCACTTTGATGTTGTCTGTTTTCACCTATTATATAATAGAGCGACGACTGATTATCAACAAAGTTTCTCGAATCTGCCTGGTTATCGCATTCCTTATTGTAAATGCCTTTGCTTTATGGATCTACCAACGGGGCGGGGTGGTAAGAGATGTTCCGGAACTCGATATTTATGAAGGTTCCGCAGATCCAACTGCATTTGAGCGTTATACGGATCGTATATATCAATATGATTGTGAGTTCTCGCCTGATGTGCCGAAGAAGAAAATTCTGGTTATTGGCAACAGTTTTGCCAGAGATTTCGCCAATATTCTGCTTGAATCTCCTATGCGTGATAGCATCCAACTCTCCTATCACTATGCTTTCTTAGATTGCCCAATGAGCCGCATCCGTAAATGCGATCGTATCTATTTCTTCGGTTGGAAACACGATGTGCCCTCAGAAGTTTGGCAAAACCTGAAAGACGGCTCTGATATTTGGGGTATTGGCACCAAGAATCATGGTACCAGCAATGGCATCTTCTACAAGAATCGCCATCGCCCAGATTATTTCGCTCAGCGAACAACCATACGTGAAGATTTCCATACTGTCAATCGAATGCTCAAAGCCGAGTGGCAGGATAAATATGTGGACCTCTTAAGTTTGACTTTACAATCAGATAACACAGTCCCAATCTTCACTCCTGATCATCATTTCATTACCTATGATGGCTTGCATTTGACCCCTGCAGGGACTCAGTACTATGTTCAGTTGTTATCTGGTTTAGGATTTCCTTGGTAATCGCTCTGTCTAAGGTTATGTAACCATTGTCATTCAGATGCAATTTATCACTGCGATAGAGATTATCCAGGTCTTTATCACCATTTCCATTCCATGATTTGTATTTGATGATGCTGACCTTCTCTGAATACATTTTCTCATGAATCAACTCATCAAGCGCATCACGAAATAGTTGTTTGCAATCCAATGGTGTGTTATTAATCATCATGGATAAACGGCGCAATATCTTTCTGGATGTCTTCTGCCTTTCGAATGATAGGTTGATGTCGTAGTCAGGTATTTCTTGGATGATGGGATGAATCTGATTTGTCAGAAGGAATTGAATGATGCCATCCATGCTCTGCTGATAGTACGAGGTGCTCATCTTCTTGTATGTATCGTTAATGCCAGCAGATACATAACAATACGCATATCGCCTTTTTGATAAGAATTGTTTGAAATCGTTATTGTCAAAGATGTTTTCATATATCTCCTTACTAGTCAGGCCACATACACCATATGAATGAACCTTAACAGGTCGATGAAGCGTATCCTGCAGCAATTGTGGAATCATACATTCGTGGTCCTTATGCATGAAAGCCCAGCTGTCGCCTATAAATGCAATCCTCAATGTGTCATCTGGAGTTGCATTTATTAGATACGGTTGTCGGAGTTTGGGTGGGGCGTAGTAACGATAAAAGCTATATGCAATTCCGATAGTGATGCATATTGCTATGATGATGCATATATAACATACTTTCCTTCTCATCGATTACCAGATAATATGTTTTTGACCTTGGGAAAGAATCTCTCAAGAAGGCAATAGAATCCAATGCTTACTAATGTCGCAATGATGACACATGCGAAATAGAGTAGGACATGAATATAATCAGAGGAATCACTGAATTTTGATATGCAAATCCTTCGCAGGAGCACAACGATTGGGTAGTGAACGCAGAACACGATGAATGCAGAATTAGGTAATAATTTGCAGGTATACTCATGTCTTACACACCAATCTGCCAATAATAGCAACACAGGAATGTTTAAGATAATAGAAAAGCGATGAAGCTGAAGATTAATAGGAGTTCCAATCACTGTATGTGAAAATATATCTCCAATGGCAAAGATGCCAAACAGAATAATTATTATAGCCTTATTCTCAGAAGCAATTCTCAACGGGTTGATATCAAAGATTGAAAAGTATGCACCAAGGCTGAAAAAAAGGATAGTCTGTGGAATAAAAGCATTGTGATATGCAGTTACCCACCAGAAAGTAATAGCAATAAGGAATAGTTCGCGCGCGTACCTTATTATATAATATATAAGTGGTGAAAGTAACGACATGATAAGCAGGTTACGGATATACCATAATGGGCATAGTATAGGAACAAAATTGCCATTATCATAGGAACCTCTATCCCAAAAGAGTCGCAGATAGTCTGTAAATTGGAAGTCTGACAGACTACCACCATTAATATTTTGAGGGTAGCCGATAGCATAGGTAATGCCGTATAGAGCTAACATGATCAAGTTCCACAGAATATAAGGTATCAACAATGTGTGAACTCTTGCCTTAATCTTCTCTGAATAAGTTTTTTTACTCAAAAAGAACAGGAAACCAGAAATAAAGAAGAATCCAGGGACTCCTGTTTCTCCTAGCCAGTTATAAAAGGTATATAGCACCTTGAAGTAGGTTTCATGACTCCCCTCTAATCTCTGCACTGAATAGCAATGCAACATGATAATGAGGAATATCAACGGAAAGCGTAGCCAAGTGATAGCCTCTGAGAGACGTAAATTATACTCTTTATTTTTCATGCAAGTATACTCTTGGAAGGTGGGTCGTGTTATGCTTGTTCTTGTTAGTTATACAACCACCATAAGAAGAAAAAACGGTTTTGAATCCGAATTCGCTGATGAGTTGAAATTCTCTTTCTCCAATTTCATTTGGAGAACCATAAGGATAGGCAAAATGATGAAAAGGCTTTCCTATTGCAGCTTGTAACTTTTCTATTCCTTTAGAAACCTCTTGACGGAACTCCTCTTCACTTAATTGGTTCAGTACCGTGTGGGATACAGTGTGTCCGCCAATTGTGCATAGAGGGTGTTGGCTGATGGTCTTTACTTGTTCCCAATTCATTGCCTGACGTCTTATAGGTTCGTACCAGTCAATATTATAATATGAAAATAACTCTACCAGAGCCTCCTTGAGTTTCATGGGGTCAAAACATAGGATAATTTTTCTTAAAATACGAAAAACATCCCATTTCTCTTGAAATGTACGACAGCGAAATTCTTTTCCTCCTATATGTATTGAGTCATTTTTAAGGATTAAGTCTTCCAAGATATCCCACCATAGTATAGCTTTTTGATCGATGAAGTCTGTGGCCACAAAGATTGTAAAAGGCACCTGTTGACGTTCGAAAACGGGAAGTGCTTCCGTGTAGTTATCTAAATAACCATCATCGATGGTGAAAGCGATAAAAGGATGTTCTGGTGTCTTTTCTGAAACAATGATTTCGCTTAATTCATCAAGAGAAACAAATGAGAATCCCTGTTTCTTGTATTTGATTATAATTGTCTCTAAGAATTGTGGCGAGACTTTCAGGTCTTCGTTAGTAGGAATGCCATTCGGATTTTTCTCTGTGATGTGATGAAGCATATAGACGAGACCTATAGCCCCCTCCTTCGAGAGTCTATTTCTACTGAAAGAAGTTAGCATAGGATATTGATTCTTGACAATCTTTTGCCAATAGAAATTCTCGAATTTATGCTGAATTTTTCCAATTATTCCCATCTGTATATTATATTTTCTGCAAAAATAATAGTTTTTTGGAAATTAATGGCTATATTTGCAAAATAAATAATTTAAGTCTATGAAACTTTCTATTATAACGGTCAATTATAACGATGCAGCGGGACTGGAACACACGATTAAAAGTGTTATCAGTCAGAGTTTTCATGATTATGAATTTATCATTATTGATGGCGGATCGACAGATGGCAGTGTTGATGTTATCAAGAAATATAAAAGCCATATTAACTATTGGATATCAGAAAAGGATGGTGGCATCTATCCTGGGATGAACAAAGGTCTTCGTCAGGCAAAAGGTGAATATCTGAACTTTATGAATGGAGGGGATTGCTACCATACAGAAGACGTTCTTGAAAAGATTTTTGCATTGGAGATAGATGCCGACATCATTACGGGAGCTCATTCTGAGAATGGAATCCGCAATGTAGGAAAGGGTGGGGTGACGATGCTCGACTTGTATAAATGGGCTGTCGATCATCAGGCTTCTTTCATTCGTCGAGAGGTTGCTCTTCGTCATCCTTATGATGAAAAATATCGAATTGTTTCTGATTGGAAATTCTTTATTGAAGCTTTGGTTTTTGATAATTGTTCTTTCTATTACACAGATACGATTGTGGTGGATGTGGATATGAAGGGCATCAGCAATACCAATCTTGAATTGGACAAACAAGAGCGAGAAGCAGTTTTAAAGGAACTCTTCCCAGAAAGAGTTTTAAAAGATTATCAACTCTTGGCCTCCATTCATCCTGAAATATTAGAAGTCGCGCCAAGAATTAGTAAGTCCCAGACAATTCAGAATGCAATTCTAAAGTTGGCTCGTCAATTACTGAAGATTAAAGGTGCCTGATTTTATGCTGCCATTCTAGCATTCGTTTAAAGGATTTTGCTGCAGGCAACATGTTATTTGCAGCAAACCATAACTCTAACTTTTGTTTCCAACTCAACTGCTTATATTGCCATATTTTTTTGTTGGTTTCTGGATAGATGTTGAGCCATTCCTGATAGTTATCCTTATTGTCCAAGTCTTGAACAAGTGGAAGTTTAGAGAAGAATTTCCGATATTCGATGTCCTTGGCATATTTCTCATATAAATGCTTCTCTTTCATGAGCTTCTCAATCATGCCTGCAATAGCAATATCGCTGTCAATGGATTTCCTGGTGCGTAGCACACATGATGAGTCTTCTGTATGTCGATAGTGATATGGTGCCCAATCTATGCTGACAATTTTTTTTGCGAGCAGATACAATTGAAGATTAAAGAAGAGGTCTTCACCCATATTCAATCCAACAGGAAAAGTGATATTGTTATCTTTTATGAGGCTTCTGCGAGTTAGTGAAGTACATAGCGATGGAAAAATACGACCATTAATCAGTCGGCTGATATTATCTTCCGTCGAATCTGCATATTGCTGGTGAAAATCATATTGTATATCTGTAAATTCGTGACGGAAATTGCAGCCAACAATATCTGCGTCAGTTTCTTTGGCTTTTCTATAAAGTCGTTCATACATATCTTTATCAATCCAATCGTCACTATCAGCATGAATGACGTATTCACCAGTAGCGTTTTCTATACCTATTTTCCGGGCATTCGAAACACCGCCATTTTTCTTTAAGTTGATGATTTTGAAGAATGGTTTTCTGGTAGGATAATCTTCTATGACTTTTTCAAGAACAGTGATACTATTATCAGGTGTCGCATCATTAACAAAAACGTATTCAATATCATAAAGTGTCTGTTCAAATAATGAGCGGACACATGCTTCAATATATTTTTCGCAGTTGTAAACAGCAATAATAATAGAAATCTTAATCATAAGTTTTCGACATCAATATATTTTGGAGAATATGCAGGTAATGGAGATAAGACACCAATATATCTGAAAAATTGTTTGATGGATTTTTTTATAGTACTGCCTATCTTATGTGTGTGCTCCTTTTTTATGAGTGGAGTGTGAGCCCATTCAGTGTTTGCCTGGTATTTGAAGAATTCATTTTTAAATGGATGGTCGCAACCGTCAATCCATGGTTTGGAATCGGTAAAGTGGATGACAACCGGATCCTTCCTTGCTGCCAGTACTTGCTTCTCGTATTTCCAATAATCGTAGAAAAGATCATTCCAAAGATATCCTTCTTGAAAATTGTAGGTAATGGGTAGAATGAGCTTATCGTCACAGAAAACCTTATTCAGCACATCCTGGTCATGCAGCTTAATCCAATCGGAATGGCTTTGAATGAATTCTGTAAAATTCACTATGATATGGTCGTCACGCCATCTTCTTAGGTTGATAAGAATAACTCCAGAATTGAAGTATCCTTTTTGTGGTGGATATCTCAAGCGATTATATTTGTCAATCACTCCTTCGCCCACATCAGGGACAACTCCTACGGAATAGTTGCCTAAATCTGTATTCCATAGATCTTTTAAAGAGTGCCTGACAATAATATCACAATCCAAGAACAATGCCTTGTCTATGTTTTTTGGTAATATTTCTGTTAGATATAAAGGATAATATGCCGCTTTTGTGATATAGCTTTTGGAGTTGGTTTCGTCTAATCGGGGATAATGGCGAAAGTCATGTCCATTAATCGTATAAAACTGTACTTTTTTTGACGATTTAGGAAATACGGTATTTCCTAAACTATTTTGCATTGATGGGTTAACGCTTTCGTCAATGACGATATGGAATGTGATGTCAACATCTTGGTTGTTTTGACAGATTGAATATAACATGACGCCACAAGGCATCACGTAGTTTTTATCTGTACACATAACAATATCCATAAAAAAAACAATAATTTGATATATTGCCTACAAAGATAATGTTTTTTGTCCAAATAGACGAAGATTTAAAAAAAAAAAAAAGAAATTCTTGTTAATGGACTAATTTTTTTGTATATTTGCAACAAAAAATAGTATAAAATGAATATTGCGTTGTTAATAGCAGGTGGAGCTGGAAATCGAATGGGGCAAGATATTCCTAAGCAATTTATGCATATCGACGGTTGTCCTATTATTGTACACACCATGTTGTGCTTCCAAAGACATCCAGATATTGATGCCATAGCAGTCGTTTGTCTAAAAGGATGGGAAACAGTACTGCAGGCTTATGCAAATCAATTTGTTGTTGATAAGTTGAAATGGGTGTTCCCAGGTGGAGAAACAGGAATGCAATCTATAAAAAATGGTATTTATGGACTTAAAGATGAGGGGTGTTCTAATGATGATCTCGTCTTGATACATGATTCTGTACGACCACTTCTATCTCAGGAGATTATTTCATCTAATATAGCCACATGTAAAGCTTATGGATATGCAGTTACTGGTATCCAATGCAGGGAAGCTATCTTGGAAAGCGATGATGGCTTTACGACAACTACAAGTATTCCCAGAGATCGCTTAATACGCACTCAGACTCCACAAACATTTTCTTTAGGCAATATAATAAAGGTGCATGAAGAAGCGAAGATAAAAGGAATCTTAAATTCTGTATCTTCGTGTACACTAATAGCTGAGGTTGGAGGTAATCGTATTATGCATATTGTTCCTGGCTCGGAAAAGAACATAAAAATAACAACAGTAGAGGATCTTGAGATACTTAAGGCATTAATGCATACATTTAAAGAGTCGTGGATAAAATAAGCATGTCATATATTGCTGATTTAAGGCAAATTTTTGAAAACGATTTGTCATGGGATAGGTTTTCTGGCAAAAACATATTAGTGACAGGCTCAACAGGATTGATAGGAGGATGCTTGGTTGATGCTTTGATGCAAAATCCTAATAAAGATTATTCTGTTTATGCAAGTGGTAGAAATGAAAAGCGGGCACGGAGACGATTTGAATGCTATTTCAATGATCCGAAGTTTCATTTTTTTGTTTATGATGTTTTAAGCCCTTTGGAATGCAATCAAACCTTTGATTATATTATTCATGCTGCGAGTTATGCTGATCCGAAGTCTTTTGTTGAAAGACCTGTGGAGATTATTCAGTCAAACATAGATGGGGTTATCCATTTGATGGAATATGGACTTGCTCATGACATGAAGCGTTTCCTTTATGTGTCTTCTGGTGAAATCTATGGTGAGGGTAATGGCGGTGTTTTGAGCGAAGAATATAGTGGCTATGTTGATTGTCTGAAGTCTCGTTCTTGCTACCCCTCATCAAAACGTGCAGCAGAAACATTATGCGTTTCATATGTTGAAGAATATGGAGCAGATGCAGTAATTGCTAGACCGTGCCATGTATATGGCCCTCATTTTACGGAAAGCGATAACCGAGTATATGCACAGTTTTTACGAAACGTTCTTGGCGGTAATGATATCATAATGAAAAGTAATGGTATGCAATTACGCTCGTGGTGTTATGTAATAGATTGTGTTTCAGCACTTCTTTATATTCTATTAAAAGGTGAGAAAGGACATGCATACAATATTGCAGATAAGAATTCGTGTGTAACTATAAGAGAACTTGCGGAAATGATTGCGAAAAATGGAGGTAGGCGAGTAAAAATGGCCGTCCCTGATGATTCGGAGTCAAAAGGATATAATGTCGTTACTAACTCTGTTTTTTCAACTGCAAAACTTGAATCTTTAGGATGGTCGGTTTGTGGTAGTATGGAGGAAAAACTGAGAAAAACAATTTTATGCGAAAGAGAGATATATGGCAGAGACAAAGTTCTTTAATACAGGGGAGACGGCACAGGATCTTAAAGAAAAGTACAATCCAGAAGGGAGCCTGAAAAGACGTGTCCAATTTCGCTTATTGGATATGTTACTCTATTTGGATAAGGTCTGTAAGGAAAATGGAATAGACTATCGGATTGATGGTGGAACTGTTTTGGGCGCAGTCCGTCATGGCGGATTTATACCTTGGGATGACGATGTTGATGTTGTTGTTGAGAGTTCCAGAGATTATAGTAGATTGTGTGATTATTTAAAGAATCATCCTCATCCTCAATATGTACTACAAAATGATGAGACAGATAAAGGATGCATCAAGTATTGGAGCACACTGAGGGATATTAAAAGTGAATATGTGCATTCAGACCCTTTTGAACGTGCTATTGATGGTAAGATGAAATATAGAGGATTGCAAATAGATATATTTCCTTATGAAACCGGTGTTATTCCTTCCTTGTATTTCCGATATGCAAAACTGAGCCGTAAAGAACGCTACAATATTGTGCATCATTTCTCGAAAGCCAGAGCGTTGCATTTGATAAGAAAATACATTTGTAATCCTGTACTTCATCTTGTCAGTCGATTATTTGGAGACAAGAATATGTATATGCATTCATATGGCGAAGGATTTCCATGCAGATTCCCCAAAAGTGTATTATTGCCGCATAAGTCCATTATGTTTGAGGGGCATGAATTTCCTGGGCCGGCAAATCCAGAAAGATTTTGTGAGATATTATATCATGACTATATGAAATTACCTCCATTGGATAAGAGGAGTTCTCATTTGGTAACATATAAATTATGGGATTAACAAATAATTTAAATGGGTAGGCTTAACAAACATATTTGTTTATGAAAGAGGGCTTAAAACTTAGCATCATTGTCCCAGTATATAATGTAGAGAAATATATCAGAGCTTGTTTGAAAAGTATTTTCAGACAAAATCTTAATGATGATGACTTTGAAGTTATCATCATTAACGATGGAACAGAGGATAATAGTATGTCTGTTATTGTAGACCTTATTAGCCAACATCATAATATCATAATTGTTAATCAGGAAAATCAAGGTTCATCTGTAGCTTGGAATAAAGGTGTCGCCATAGCAAATGGAGAATACATACTCTTTGTTGATGCTGATGATTTGCTGATAGAAAGAAGATTGAAGCTGTTACTGCAAAAGGCTGTCGAAACGAAGGCAGATATTATTATACCAGAGTTTATTGAAATTGCTGACGAAGATATAACGGAATCCAAAGTCGCTCTTCTTACCGCCAGCCATCACCCCCTTTCATTTCAAGAAGTAACAGGCGAGGAACTGTTCTTAATGAATCATCACCCTTCAGAATGTTTCGTTTGGCGTAAATTATATAAAAAGGAATTTCTGATTCAGAATCATCTTTCATTTGTACCAGGCATTCATTTCCAGGATATACCTTTTACTACCGAATGCTATATAGTGGCTAGAAAATGTTTTATAGCATCGCAACTTTTTTATATTTATAGAAAAAGGATTTTTCCCACCACCTATGAGCTTCGTTTCAACAAAAGCTGTGAAAATACTATAGCTATAGCTAAAACATGGGAATTGCTTTCTCGATATCAGCTTACTGGTACAATAAAAGAAAAACTTCAGGATAATGTATTTTCCAATTTTTCCAATTTTTCCATAAGGGTCTCATTTCTATCAAAGGATTTCAAAGAGAGAGAAATCGTTTTCAGTCGATTAAGAGAAAATGTTCCCGATTTATATTTTACAAATAGTGTGAGGCAAAAGTTTACTTCTTTTATATTTTGGCATTTTCCTATGTTATATAATTATGTAAACTTTTTATATGCAAGAATCTTTGAAGATAAAATTCGTACTTTCTATTATAGACTCGGGTATAAATTATCACATTACTTTTAATAATCCTTTCTCCCTAATTTTATTGTAAACGGAATTCTGCTTGTTATTTCTCGGAAACCCTTGCCAAACTTGTACAGGAGTATTGCATAAAGAATAACCGTTGGAATAACTATTTTTATACCAAATAGAATCATAGAGATAATATTAGGAGATGGTTTTGCTCTAAGGAGGTACATACTTCCTATCATGTAGCTCAATGAAATGAAAAAGCATAAATAGTATTTGCCTACAACTTTCCAATATGTAGACACAGGTTCTTTAATTCCTTGAGTAAATAAATAGTATGGTTTCCATATAACAACGATAACTAATAAACTTATTATTTTTCCCATAAGGATACCAATGATTCCCCAGTTGATGGCTATGGAAATGGTTACGGAAATGTTTATAATGCCTTCAGCCCATGCAGCCCAAACATCACCATATAATCCGTGGGTATGGTTGAAGGAATCAACAAATTGTCTTGTCTGCATGATAAAAAGATTGATCATAAATAGGACCACAATAAAAGTGGATAGTTGATATTCTTCACCAAGCCACCATGCTATAAATGGATTAATTAGAAATGAAAGGGTGAAAATCAGAATACCGGTTATAAAGTATTTTAAAGATGATAATTGCCAGAATATGTCAAGTGTATGCTGCTTGTTACCCTCTGCTACGAGATTGCCAATACCAGCAGAAATCCCCGAGAACATCGTAAAAAAAGCAGCAGTTATTTTCCCTATAATCAATGTATAGTTTCCATAATAGGCAACCATTTTCAATGATACAAATGCAAAAACCATAATCTCATCACTTTTTGTTAAAAGAAAATCTTTCATCTGATGGACGAGAATCTGTTTGGTCTTTTTTATCACATCTGGATATTTTTTTAATAAAGATGGTCCATTCTGTTTATTTGCTTTTAACCATGGATATTCTTTTTTTATTTTCCAATTTAAAATGACGCAGTATATTAGACTAAAAATGAATTCTATAGCAACCCAAACGTAGAGATTCTTGTAATAATAAGCTAAATATATCTGTAAAATGGACTTTAGTACAGCAAATCCTTGGTAGTAAATTTTTACTATGTATATTTTTTGGTCTGCACTCAATAGTATCTGTTTGTAATTAATGAAATATCCGATGGCATTTGATGCTAACAGTGAATAGAATGAGAAGTAGATGATGCCATAGCTCATATCTGTATTTCCAAAGAAGAGAGGGAAGAATAGGCTGACAATAATACCACCTACAACAATAAATTGTCCGATTCGTTTATATAAATATCCTAACAGCGAAAGAATGTTGTTTATTTCTTCATAATTATGTTCTGCTATGGGTTTAAAGAGAAAGTAGCTTATGCACAAGCCTATTCCCATCTCGGAAAGGTTCAACAACCCCAATATGTTGCTTAATGTACCTGTAAGTCCAATAAATTCGGCACCAAGATTGTCAAGGAAGATTTTTCTGGAGAAGAAAGCAAGAAAGAGGCTGATGAGATAACTAATTAATCCCACTTCAGCATTAAGAATGCTCTTCTTTGTCCGATCTCCCATAAGTATGATTAGTATTTAGAAAAATATAAGATGTCGTTCATAATTCTACGGTATATAGAATGCCAATTACTGATATTATTTATTGTTTGATAGTTATCGAGGGGCATAATAAGAGGAATATGTTTTATTTTTAAATGACAATGTTCACAGAAAACATTAATAAGCCGTTCACTCATATACCCATAAATACGGCTTTGGATAGGATCGTCAATGGGTGGAACACGACGTTCTACCTCGAAAAGGATATCGAAGAGCCATTCGGAATATGCTTCGAAATGTTTCCAATGAGTAATAAACATGTTGTATCCTACAGACTTGTTACTATGGTCCATCGTCTTTTCGAAGGCGGGCATGTGTTGAGGGCTGCGTTCCTTGATAATCTGACGAAGTATTTCCCAGTCCTTGGCAATATGATAATCACCGTATTGCAGTGTATTATTGACTCGCCAATGGCGAGCCGTGGGGAGAATGATGTCGTATTTCTGTAGAAGTTTCTCCAAATCTGGGAATTGGTATTCTTGGCTTAAGAAATCCTGTGCAGAGACGAAACGTTTATCAGCAGAGAATTGTGGCCATTTTCTCTGAAAATCAAAATAGCGGCGATAGTGGTTAAGACCTACTATATCAACATTCTTTAAGTTCTTCCAAGCCCAATAGTGACATGTGAGTTCACAGAAGTGAGGATTCTTAGCTGATATATTCTCTCCCTCATCGTCAGGTTGATACCCTGTAATATGCTCGTGTAATGTAGCACCAGCCTGAACGGGTAGGAAATATGGGTGCTGAGGAAGAGAAACCTCTTTGTGGGCACAGATAAATATCTTGATGTTACTCATAGGCTAACCATGTTGGGTATGAATGAAATCTGTATTTTTCCGATCTATATGAAGAATGTTTTTAAGCATCCTTAAAACCAGTCCAGGAATGGCCAAAACTTTACTGAAAGAACGTAGACGTAACTCTCTTGGAATTGCTATATATAAAGAAATTGCTAATATACCAAGGAGTACCCACCATTTCTCACTCCATACTGGCATGAATAAAGTCATGAAGATCGATATTCCACCCAATAATACAATCAGGATTGAGCGTGGAATCAATGCTTGTTGTATCGTCTTATCGATGAAATTGATCTTACCATGAGCAATGGCTCCAGGGATTTTTGGTAAGTTGCTTAAAAGACTTTGAATCTGAGCTGTCATCCAGCGCATACGTTGGCGCTGGAAATTGTCTTGGCTACTAACTTTCTCATCGAAGACATGAATATTTGGGGCATATTTGATGAACACTTCCTGATGGAGTAGGAGGGCTTCCATCTCACGATCTTCACCTGCTGTGGATAGTTGGAAGACGTTCTTTTTAAATAATTCATAATCGAAACACATGCCAGAGCCGATCAGTGCCGAGGATAATCCAAGACGGTTATGTGCCTTTCGGAAAATGGTATTGTTGATTTCTTCACTGGTACCATCTAATACTGCTACATCGTTGTTAGCATTCTTGGCACAGCGATGGCATTGGATAGCATCGTAGATAGAGCAGAGAATATTTAACTGAGATAAGAAATCTGAACGTACGACATTGTCAGCATCAAGGATCACCACATTATTAAAGTCACCTGTTACTTCTGTCATGGCATATTGCATGGCCTTGGCCTTGGAACTCTTTTCAAAGGTTGGTGTCAACAAGGTGATGGGTAACGAATGGAGATAATCGTTTGTCTCAGGCTGCATGTGATCAGAAATGACCACTACTGTATAGTGAGATTTGGGATATTCTTGCAAGAGGAATTGTTCCACTGCATTGATAATGACTCGATCTTCATTGTAGGCTGGATAGAGTATCAGAAATTTTGTCATCTCGTCTTTTAAAGCGGCGGCTTGAGTGGCGAACTGGTCTTCCTTCTCATAAAAGAGGGAGATAATGGCAAAAAAAGCCACATAAGCTACTGAGCCTAATATAATAAACCAGACCCCCCAGTCAATAATATGTAAAATCTGCCACATCATGATTTGCGATCTTTGTTAGATTTAAAATTGAATCTGCCTCCTAATAGTTTGGTGCTGATGATTCCCCATAATGTCACTAACGGTGCACGGAGGAAGGTCTTGTCCCACATTTCATCCACCAGATAGTCGGGAGTGGCTAATGCGAAGATGAAAAGAGCTACGGAGCCAAGTACCCACCACTTGAGGGCCAACGTGAGATAAATAAATGGAAGTACCAGACTCATCAAGATAATGATACCGACCATTGTCGTTCTTGGTAATAGCATCCATTGGATAATCTTGTCTGCCAAGTCGTATTGCTTGCTAAATATAGCTCCCGGTAAGAATTTTATATTTCGGATGAAATTGCGGATTTGTTCTATGGCCCAGCGTCCACGTTGTTCATTCATCTTCGTCGTGGTTCGCATCTTCTCACCGTAGACTAATATGTGGTGGAAGTAATCAATAAAGATACCTTGGCGGAGCAACAAAGCTTCCAATTCCTTGTCCTCTCCTGCTGTCTTAGCCTTCATGACGTTAGTCTTAAACCAGTTGAAATCGTATGCAGTTCCCGATCCTGCCAATGCGGCTGATACCCCCAAGTTAATATGACCACGACGGAAGATATTGTTGTTGATCTCCTCAAAAATAGATCCCATACGAGCGGCAGCCGTGTCTCGGTTGCGGGATATGCGATGCAACTGGATGGCCTTTGTGGCTGCTGTTTCAAAGGCATCATTCACTTCTAAGAGAAAATCTTGGCCGACAATATTGTCAGCATCTAGTACTAGGGCAATGTCATAGATCTTAAATTCTGGCAGGTTGAGTATGGCATATTGAAGTGACTTGGCTTTCGTACTTTCTGCAAAATCTGGTGTTAATAAGGTAATGGGGTATTGAGCCAATTTCATGTTCGTCATTTCACTTTGATGATCGGAAATTACAACTACATCAAACATTCGTTGTGGATATGACTGACTTAAGATAGATAAAACCGTATGCTCAATTACCTCATCTTGTTGATAAGAAGGAATTAAAACAACAATGCGGTTTTGAGTTTTTGCTTTATTAATGACCGACTTTCTTTCGAATAAAGCAGCTACGGCATACACGCCCATATAGAGTACTGTGCCAGCTGCAAATACGAAGAGTGTCCAATCGATGATATATAATAATAACCAGGAATCCATAATTGTTAAGTGAAAAGTGAAGAGTGAAAAGTGAAAAGTCCTTTACAGACAGCTTTTGATAAATCAAATCTGCCTTTTAAAGTATGTTTTATGATATCTCGAGGGGCGACGATGCATGTCAGATAACAATAGGCAAGATATTTGTATATCCTATGCCAATTGCGTTTGACTAAAAGGAGGCGATTACGTGTCATATAATAGGTACGTAAAGGGCTGTTCTGACCTGTGCTTTGGCTTTCTTTGTGGTAGATGGTGCAAGCTGGTTCATACCAGATTTTATAACCAGCTCGGGTGAACATCATAGACCAGTCGAGTTCTTCGTAATAAAGGAAATAGTCTTCAGGCATAAGTCCCACTTTTTTAATTGCTTCTCTTTTTATCAGCATGGCCGCACCATGTGCGTACGGAGTGGGGTGGGCTATGTTATATTGTCCTTTATCTTCTTCACCAAAACCAATGGTAATGTTTCGTACTGTTATCTTTGAAAGTGGTGTGTAGCCTGCAAATTGAATGGGGGCGTTTTCCCATGCAAATCGGATTTTGGGGCAAACCATGCCAATGTTAGGGGACGATTCTAATCTGTTTATCAAAGAATCCACATTGAATTCTTTAAAAAAGGTATCATTATTGATAAGAAATAAGTATTTGCCTTTTGCTTTCTTAATTCCTAAATTATTACCTCCGGCAAAACCTAAGTTTTTTTCACTTCTTATAACTTTAACTTGTGGAAATTGTTTTTGAATGATGCTCGCTTCATCTTGTTTTGAGGTATTATCCACTACAATCACCTCCATGTTTTCATTGAAGGGGATAGACTCAATCAATGCGCAGGTATCTTTTAGACCATTGTAATTGACTGTGATTATAGATATGTTACACTCGTCTTGCAAGTTTCTTTTCAAGTTTGAGGCGTTTCTTCTCATCCTGTATAGCTAATCGTTTCTTTTCATATTCTATCCATTCTGGTTCTAAATATGGCAGTAAATATACTATTGCCATACCACCAAAAAAAGTTAATCCATTTGGGTATTGATATAGAACCTGATTAGCATATGCACCTAATTGTATGGATACAAATGCGCTGCAGAACCCACCTCCAATTCCGATTAGTGAAGGGCTCTTAAGTCGAAATAACACAATAATGCATCCTCCTAATAGCATTAATATCATGCAACATGTAAAAACGGTTACTCCAATAGGGCCTGTTCTTACCCAGATAAAGACATATTCAGAATCTGGCGGGATTTCTGAAAGAAGTTTATATCTATTCCAAGAGGGAATGTTTTCCGTGAACATTCCAATGCCAATTCCCCAAGGAGCGTCTTTCATGTACTTAGCTATCGATGCTTTGTTAATATCACGAACATTTGCAGATTTGTCTTTACTATCAAAGGCAGATCTCATTCTTCGAATTTGTTGGTTACTATTACCAATAGTAGTGAAAACTAGGATAAACATGAAAAAACCACCAAATATGGCGCTTGGAACCATGATTTTAAATGATTTCGCTAAAACTAGAAAAACTACAAATCCTGCCATTAATGTAAAGATTGCTGTTCTTGTGCCAGATTGGAACATGCCCCATGTCACTACAGCAAATGTTATTAAAAAAAAGATTTTATCTTTATTTATTTTTGATGTTATACCAAAAATCAAGAATGCAACAGCTGATGCACTTGCATTACATCCATAATTAGCTGCATCCGAAAAAGTCGACCAATATCGAGTAAGTGTTCCTCCATTAAGTAAGTGTGTAACATAACCAACACTATAAAGCCAACTGCGTTCTGAATCAGTAAATCCTATATTAATCATTTTCCATGTCCAAAAGGCAGAAAAGAGTGATAAGCCAGCCCAAACTCGTAAATATTTCACTAAAACCTCAGGACTTGTAATATATAAGGAAAAAACTAATAGAATCCATACGAGATGTAATGCCATCAATCTTGCTCCAGTAAACCAAGCATTAAAGTTCATGCCTAATCCACATGTGTCATTGAAAATCTCGACAAAACACAACCCAAACCATATTGATATGGCTAAAAACATTATGTTCCAGGCCCTTTCGAAATGTGGTGTATAGCGAGCATCAATAATTGCAATACCAATCAAAGTTAATTCCAACATTTCATCAATGAGAGACAGAGGAACATGCCAATTGATGTTTTTAAACTGAATAAACCAATTTGCCAAGATAAGAACCCAAAATACAAAATGTTTCCATGTAAATGCTGCGTAAACAAAAAGTATAATAAAAGGGGACATGCAGATGATGGCAAATGTATTAAACCCGGCATGTAGAAATTCGTATATTGATAGAGCAAATAGGAGAAAGAGTAGTAAAACTCTTCCTCCGTTTTCACGAATATGTCCTGATATATTATAAGAATAGTTGGCTTTCATTTATTTCGCACGATTATTCTCCACAGCAGTTATACCCATTTGTGACATGCGATATACAAAGTTATTGAATTTTGTATATGGTGGTAATTGACCAACAAATTCTTCTACAGCGTAACGCTGACATTCTGTTAGATACATGAATAGTGTGTTTTTGTCCTTCAACTGTTCTTGAAGTTCTTTTAATGCCTTTTGATCCACATCTTTCCATGTACGATTAGCACGGGTGACCATCAAATTAATTGTTCCCATATTGAGTAGGCCTGAAGGAATAGAATTATCATCCAAATTCGGATACTCAATAATAGCAATTTCATTAGGAAGGATATCTGGGCAGATATCTTTAATGTCCTTGGCCATGATAAAACGACTGTCTTCTGCTAAGAAATCCTCATCGTAGGTGAGTCGACGAACTTGAAGGCCAATTGAAATCCAATAATTCTCTAATTCCTGAGCCACATAACTTTTTCCGTTTGCAGCATCAGTTGATAATAAATTGAGTACATTTTGTTGTCCTTCTTTGAAATGGGGAAGTAAGGCCTTGCTTAATTGGCGTAAAGCCATATCAGCAATGGTTTTGTTGAATCTGCGATAACGCAATGTACTTTCTTTGGGAAAACAGCCCATAACAGGAATTTTTGTGATCCGCTCTGAACGCATACGGTCTCGGAGTGTTCTGTCAAGCAACTCGATGATAAAGAAGTACATGGCAGTTAATACGAAGGTCAGCATAAAAGCACCTAACAGAATCATCATACGATTAGTAGGTTGAGCATTCATCGGGAACATAGGTGGGTTAAGTACACGAAGTGTTGCTGTGGTCATTTGCAAGTTCTTCTGACGGAGACGGGCTGCATTTAACGCTTTCAGCATTTCCATGTAATTGCCTTCAATAAAACTAATATGGCGATCTTTACGGGCAATCGTTGCTCCAATTGGTGCATAATAAAGAATTTCTTTATCAAGTTTCTGGCGCATGATATCCTGAGCACTTTCATGTGCTTTGGTCTTTTCAAGTAAGAGAACCTGCTCCAGCCAGCGGCTAATCATATCATTGGCTTTGACACCTGTTTCTGTGCTGGTTGTTCCAGCCTCTATGTCTTTTACTAAGCTTCGAACATTATTAGTTGCGTCTTGTAACATTCTTTCTGCTTTTGCTAACTCTAATTGAGATTCTACACCTGTTCCACCTCCTTCGCTATTCATGAGTCTGAGATTTGAAATACGAGACTGAATGCGTGAAATATCTGTCACTTGGTCTGTGAACTCTTTG